>Ga0316202_10000950_pt1 | contig 25681 bp, 25 predicted proteins | sample 3monrhotite_MG_FD_204934 | JGI IMG/M metagenome (GOLD analysis project Ga0316202, IMG submission 204934) | Microbial mat bacterial communities from mineral coupon in-situ incubated in ocean water Damariscotta River, Maine, United States -... | ecosystem: Environmental > Aquatic > Marine >... | reverse complement strand
GCACAGGTGGTGATGAAGCAGCTTTATTTGCGGCAGATTTGTTTCGTATGTACTGCCGTTATGCCGAAATCAAAGGTTTCAAAGTTGAGATTTTATCTAGCAATGGCACAGGTGTTGGTGGTTATAAAGAGGTTGTCGCCCAAGTCACTGGCACAGGCGTATTCTCCACATTTAAATTTGAATCTGGCACCCACCGCGTGCAACGTATTCCAAGCACCGAGTCAGCCGGTCGCATTCATACTTCCGCTTGTACTGTCGCAGTACTGCCCGAAGCCAAAGATGTGGATATTGATATTCGCCCTGATGATTTACGCATTGATGTGTATCGCGCATCGGGTGCGGGTGGTCAGCATGTGAACAAAACCGAATCGGCTGTACGTATCACACATCTCCCCACAGGCACCGTGGTACAATGCCAAGATCAAGCAAGCCAGCATAAAAACAAAGCCCAAGCCATGAAGGTATTACAAGCACGCATCCTTGCCAAAAAACAAGAAACTGCCCATAACGAACGCGCCGAAGTACGCAAAGATATGGTGGGTTCAGGTGACCGTTCAGAAAGAATTCGCACGTATAACTACCCACAAGGTCGTATCACCGATCACCGTATCAATTTAACCCTTTATAAATTAGATCAAATTATCGGTGGTGAAATGGAAGAACTGGTACAGGCTTTATTAACCCACCATCAAGCGGAACTACTTACCGCACAACAAGGCGGATGACCGCACAACAATACTTGCGGCTTGCGATTGAAAAGTTGCAAAAATCAGGTTGTGAAAGCCCAAGGGTTGATGCTGAGTTACTGCTCATGCACGTATGGGGCGTTAGTCGCACCCAACTTATTATAAAGGCACCAGATGAACTCCCTAACGATGTTCAGGCTGCCTTTGATGATGCCATTGCCCAGCGCTGTGAGCGCGTTCCCGTCGCATATATCACGGGCGAAAAAGAATTCTGGTCACGCAACTTCAAGGTTAACCCCGATGTATTGATTCCGCGTCCAGAAACAGAGCATTTAATAGAAGAGTTATTAAAACTCTACCCAGATACACAAGCCCCCTACCGCTTTGCCGATATTGGTACAGGTTCAGGCTGCATTGCCATCACCATCGCCTGCGAATATCCCAATGCAAGCGTGGTTGCGACCGATATTTCAGAAAAATCATTGGCTATAGCTCAAGCCAATGCTCAAAAGCATGGCGTGGAGCAACGCATCCAATTCAAGTGTGGCAACCTATATCAAGCCTTTGATGCAGATACAGCCAAGCTCGATGCCATTGTTTCCAACCCGCCCTATGTTTCCAACGATGAAATGAATGAAATTGAGAAAGAACTACACCATGAGCCTGCCCATGCGCTCACCGATCAACAAGATGGTTTAAGCTTGCTTCGCATACTTCTCAATGAAGCCCCCAACCACCTCAAGGTAGGCGCCTATTTACTTCTAGAAACAGGCTTGTGCGGCCTGCCTGCCACACCTGAAGGCATGACCATACTTCACCCCTACCACGACTTAGCGGGACACTTGCGTGGTGGGGTTTATCAATATTGACGCATATAGATTTTATCTGCACGATGACACCATGGATATGACAACTAAAATGTCCCCCTCTTTTGTATTAATATAACAATAAAGAAAAATATTGTGCAACCTATGCATAAGAAATATGAGAGAAAATTTCCCTCTATTAGGATAGTTAGGCACAAAGAATAAATTGAGGTTATTTAAAATGAACAATGATTTTTTAAGTTCAAATCTAATTTTCCCTGTTAAAAATGTTCTGGAAACAGCAATTTTTTATAAAGAAAAACTTGGTTTTAATATAAATGGTATATGGGAATCCCCCTCATATGGAGTTGTTTCACGTGGCGATGCTGTTATAGAGTTTGGTGAAGGGCGAAAAGAATATGCTGGTAGTGGCATATGCATTGTACGTGTTGAGAATGCGAATACAATTTACAATGAATGGAAATTAAAAGATGTTGAATTTATTGGTGATTTCGCTGAAAGAGATTATGGAAGTAAAGATTTTCGAGTAAAAGATAACAACGGAAATGTGCTTATTGTTGGTCATGCTTTAGACAATAAAAACGAGTTGTTAGAGCGAGGTAAAGTTGCATAATAAGTCGTTTAACTACGCAGGGTTTTCAAACCTGACAGTCTCTCAAAAGCAGCGCTCTCGTTTGCTTTTGAGAGACTGTTAACTCAATCGTTAGGCATACAAGATTATGAATCAAATCGAATACGTAAACCTTAACGACGTAAATCCGAATGAGTTCATACCACTATTAAACAAACAGAAGATTAGAGAGCATTTAATAGATCACCAGTTGTTTGATGAGGGTTCAGTTAAGGAATGGTTAGAAACCAAAATTATGGTAGATTCATCTCTTGGTTGTAAAGTGCGAGCCATTGTTAAAGATAAACAACTTGCTGGTTGGTGCGGCATACAGCTTGAAGATGAGAGGTATGAAATAGCAGTGGTTATTGATGAAGGCCACTGGGGGTTAGGAAGACAAATATTCGAAGAAATGATGACATGGGCAAAAGAGCTTGGTCATAAAACAGTTTTCATACATTTCCTTTATACACGGCCTGAATATAAATTTTTGCGAAAAATATCTAAAAATGTGTATGAAAGCGAGCTACTAGGCAGTAAATTTACAACTTACGAGTTAGAGATAAATAGAGTCGCCTAACAAATCGTTCAAGCGTGAGCTCCGCTTCGTTGCGGCCACTTCACTCGAGCGTTAAAGAAACATGTATACGCATTTGCCATCACATGCATAGGCGTTAGCATTCCCCCATCCTGAAAGACGGTACTGGCAACAGACCGAAGCGGAAAGGTGATTATGACAACACTTAAAAAGAAAGTAACTGCAAGCACTCTGCTAGCAGATAAACAGAATGGGCATACCAATGTCTGGCTTACAGCCTACGACACGACATCAGCTAGTTTGGCTGAAATCGCTGGTGTCGATGTGATTTTAGTCGGTGATTCACTTGGCATGGTTAGCTTGGGCTTTGATTCTACCATTCCCGTTACCCTTGAATCTATGATTCACCACACGGCAGCCGTGGTTCGCGGCTCAGACAAAGTGTGGGTGGTCTGCGACCTACCCTTTGGCAGTTACCAACAATCACCCGAACAAGCCTTTGAAAGCTCTGCCAAGGTCTTACAGCAAACAGGTTGCGATGCTGTAAAGATCGAAGGTGGTGTACACATGGCACCCACCATTAAATTTTTGAGTGAGCGCGGCATTGCTGTGGTTGCACATATCGGGCTTACCCCACAATCAGTGAAAAAATTCGGTGGTTTTAAAAAACAAGGTGGCAATCTAGAGGCTGCACAAATCATTTTAGATGATGCTCAAGCAGTCAGTGATGCTGGGGCTATCGCCGTTGTTTTGGAATGTATTCCAGATGATTTGGCTGAAAAAATCACACAGGCCATTGCTATTCCAACTGTCGGTATTGGTGCTGGAAAAGCATGCGATGCACAGGTCTTGGTATGGCATGATTTATTGGGTCTATCTGAAAAGAACCCTCCCTTTGCCCCAGCCTATGCACAACTACGCGACACCATTACAACAGCCATTGGGCAATGGGCTGATGATGTTCGCTCCGGAAAACAACCATGAACATTTTCCAAACTCCTGATGAAATAAGGCAATATCTTGCCCCACTCCGCCAGCAACGCATTGCTTTTGTCCCTACCATGGGCTGCTTGCATGATGGGCATGTCAGTTTAATTCAAAAAGCAAAAGAGCTGGCTGATATTGTTGTGGTAAGTATTTACGTGAACCCCATGCAGTTTGGTGAAAATGAAGATTTTAGCCAATACCCACGAGATATTGAAAAAGATGCCAATATTTGCAAACAAGCAGGTGTCGACGTCATCTTCAACCCTGAAAACCTATACCCTGATGATGGTGCAAAGATCACACTTAAAGTCGGTGATATGGACCGCATACTTTGTGGTGCTTCACGCCAAGGGCACTTTGATGGTGTGGTAACGGTCGTGAATATGTTATTTAATATTATTCAACCGAATATCGCCATATTTGGCGAAAAAGACTGGCAGCAACTGGCTATTATTCGACGTATGGTCAGTGATTTACACATGCCTATTGAAATCATTGGCAGTAAAATCATTCGCGAAAGCGACGGTCTGGCAATGAGCAGTCGCAACCGCTATCTAACCCCTGATGAACGACAACAGTCTTTGGCTTTATCACAAACAATGTTAATTATAAAAAATAGCATAAAACTTGGTCATAAAGTGCCAAAAAGCATCCAATATGGCATAGATAACTTGAAAAAATATGATATTTCACCTGAATATATTGAAATACGCGATAAATTAACACTTAATCTCGAAAACAAAGCAACAGAACAAAGCCGCATATTTATTGCCACAAAAATCGGAAATACCCGTTTAATTGATAATTCATCACTAGAAACTGAAATGGAAAACACACTATGAAACTAACCTTATTAAAATCAAAACTTCACCGTGCTACAGTGAGCCATGCTGAGTTAGATTATGAAGGTTCATGCGCTATTGATCAGGATTTGCTTGATGCCGCTAATATTTTGCCATTTGAACAGTTACATATTTACAATGTCTCCAATGGCGAGCGTTTTACCACCTATGCCATCGTTGCGCCACGCGGCTCTGGTACGATTGGTGTTAATGGCGCAGCTGCACACAAGGCCAAAGCAGGTGATTTGTTAATTATTTGTACCTATGCCGAATTTGAAGCTGTAGAGGCTGAGCATTTCAACCCAGCATTGGTTTATCTTAATGCAGAAAATGCAATCACGCATACCAGCCATGGCCATTTAGCTGCTATCTAAGTTGAAAGTGTCAGCTACTTAACCATAAAGCAAAACTAGCCACCTGAGAGGCCAGCAACAAGCTGAGAAAAACCAGCATGGCCCACCAGAATGTTTGTTCACGCTTCATAAATTTCTTTATGCTACGCCTTATTGAAGGTACTTTCATACGGCTAATTATGACAGCGACTAAAATAAGCCATATCGCATAAATATGCTATATGGCACCATCACAAAAATTTAGCCCAATAACTGCCGCAGTATCCCCCCCAATTCATTAGGAACAAATGGCTTACGCAGAAATTTACATGCACCAGTATCAAGCAAAGCCTCCGCTTCCGTATTTGCAGGTAGCCCACTAACCATTAAAATAGGTAAAGTAGGCAGAGGCTCACGTAACTTTAAAAATAATTTATGGCCACTATAGTCAGGAAGGTTTAAATCTAATATGGCCAAGTCATAATGATTCCCCTCTAACAATTGCAATGCTAAAGCGCCAGAGGTTGCCACGCTTACTTTGTAACCCCATTGCCTTATCAAAGTCTGCATGACTTTCAATACAGTCGGGTCATCATCAATTAACAAAATATGTTCTGTTCCAGTATATGATTCAAACACACGCCGCCGCTGTATCGCACTTGGGCTATCTTGTTCTTTAGCGACAGGCAAAAGAACCCTAAAAACAGAGCCTTGCCCTACTTCACTTTCTACAAGTATCTCTCCTTGATGATTTTGAATAATACCATGTGCTGCCGCCATACCCAATCCGCGCCCCTGAAATTTAGTCGTATAAAAGGGTTCAAATAGGCGCATACGCACAACATCATCCATGCCTATACCGTCATCCTCAATACAAATTTCCACATAACTACCGCTTTTGAGTTCTATTTTGGAGAGCAGCTCACCACGCTCAATAAACCTATTACGTGTCGATATTTTCAGTACTCCTCCACCCATCATCGCTTCAAAGGCATTAAGAATAATGCCACTTAAAAGTTTGCAAATTTGTGCAGGGTCGCCATTCACAAAAGGGATGTTTTGCAACAAGTCCAGCTGTACATCCACAGAGCTTGAAACAGGGAATTCTTCCGAAGCCATAAAGCCCATAAGTAAGTCGTTCACATCCATGTCTTCAACCCGATATTTTCCACCTTGAACATAAGCCAGCATCTGACCTGACACATCTGTTGCTTTCATGCCCGATTGATAAATTAAATCCAATAAATATTTAGGTTCACCATCTTCAGGCAGGTGTTGACGCAATAATTCAACACCCGTCACCACCCCAACCATCAAATTATTTAAATCATGGGCTAAGCCCCCAGCTAACGTTTTTGCCACTTCCATACGTCCATCAGAAATAAATATTTTTTCTTTCTGAGCCGCAAGTTTCTTTTCCTCTCGATCCAACAATGTTTGATGTATGACTGCCAATAAATTTTCAGGATTCAATTTATTTACATAATTACTCACACCCGCATACAAAAGCTGGGCGACTACCTCTTCGCCAATAGGCTTTGCCACCACAATAGTAGGAGTCAATACATCTAGTTCCTTCAACTTATGCAAAACATCTTCCACCAGAAGCCCAGGGATATTCACATCACAAAGAATAATATCCCAACGCGATGTTTTTAGTGCCTTAGAAAATTCATCCATATTAGCCACACACTTTATATCCGGCGTTTGCGGCGGCGTCTTTAAGGCCTTCTGTACAGATGCAATATCATCGGCATCATCTTCTAAGAATAGAATATGCAACTCATCAGCCATCACGTCATCACTTCTTAGCATTATTTCTCCCTAAATTTAGTCTCATAATTACAACCACTATAGCTTAAAATACCTATCTCATAAACTAAATGTATGTAAAGAGACTTGAAACCGAGGCACATGTACCTTACTAAGGTCTCTAGATGATATCATTACGTTTTTATAACGCTTAAAACCAATCATAAACTAACAAAAGGAAACCCACCCATGTCCAACACACCTGTTAAAGAAACACATGCCTTTCAAACCGAGGTCAAACAACTTTTGGATTTGATGATTCATTCATTGTATTCCAACAAAGAGATTTTCCTGCGCGAGTTAATCTCCAATGCATCAGATGCAGCCGATAAATTACGCTTTGAAGCCACCACCGATGATGCCTTGTATGAAGGCGACTCGGATCTTCATGTATATATTGAAGCGGATAAAGAGGCGCGCACCATTACCATTCGTGATAATGGTATTGGCATGAACCGTGATGAAGTGATTGCCAATATTGGTACCATTGCACGCTCAGGCACCAAAGAATTCTTTGGTCAGCTATCAGGCGATCAAGAAAAAGATGCGCATTTGATTGGTCAGTTCGGTGTTGGTTTTTATTCATCCTTTTTGGTAGCGGATAAAGTTACTGTAACCACCCGTCGTGCAGGACTTGAAAAAGAACATGGTGTACGTTGGGAATCTACAGGTGATGGCCAATATGATATTGAAACCATTGCCAAAGAAACACGCGGCACAGAAATTATCCTACATTTGCGTGAAGAAGCCGATGAGTTTCTCGAATCATTCCGCTTAACCACCATTATCCACAAGTACGCCGATCATATTCCATTTCCTATTCGCATGTTGGGTACACCTGCACCTGCTGAAGAGGGCGAAGAAGAAAAGCCTGCTGAAATCGAAACGATCAATCAGGCATCAGCACTATGGACACGTCCAAAATCTGAGTTGTCAGATGAAGAATACAATAATTTCTACAAACATATCGGACATGATTTTGAAGATCCATTGACACGTTTACATCAACGGTTGGAAGGCAAGTATGAATACACATTACTATTGTATTTACCAAAACGTGCGCCTTTTGACTTATGGCAAACAGAGTCCAAACATGGCGTAAAACTCTACGTACGCCGTGTGTTTATCTCTGAAGCAACAGAAGATTTATTGCCACGCTACTTACGTTTTGTGCGCGGTGTGATGGATACCAATGATTTACCGTTAAATGTTTCTCGTGAAATCTTGCAGCAAAGCCCTGCCATGAGTGCTATGAAAAAAGGCGCAAGCAAACGTGTATTGGGCATGTTTGAAGATATGGCAAAGGCTGCCAGCGATGAGAACACTGATTTTGCAGATGCTTGGGGGCAATTTGGTAACTGCCTGAAAGAAGGTATTATCGAAGATGCTGATAATCGCGATCGCATTGCAAAATTATTGCGTTTTTCAAGCACATCCACAGATGAACAAACTGTATCTCTTGAAACATATGTCGAGGGCATGGTTGAAAATCAGGACACTATTTATTATATCACGGCTGAATCATTGGCTGCTGCCAAACACAGCCCGCACCTAGAAATATTCCGCAAAAAAGGTGTTGAAGTACTGTTATTATCGGATCGCATTGATGAGTGGTTAACCTCTCATTTGACCGAGTTTGATGGTAAATTACTTCAGTCTATTGCCAAGGGCGAATTGGATTTGTCCAATATTGGTGAAAATGCCGAAGAAGACAAAAAAGAGCATGAAGAAGCCGCAAAATCTGCCGAACCTGCGGTGAAAAAACTCAAGGAATCCTTGGGTGATAAAGTAAAAGATGTGCGTACCACAGATCGTTTGACCGAATCTCCTGCTTGCTTGGTATCTGATCAGTTTGATATGACTGGCAATATGGAACGTATTCTGAAACAAGCAGGGCAAGACATACCATCAGGTAAACCGATTTTGGAAATCAATCCCGAGCATGAATTGGTCAAACGCTTGGCTAAAATGCGCTCCAAAGAAAAAATTGCGGATTTTTCCGACATTCTTTTCGATCAAGCTATGCTGGCTGAGGGCGCTTTGCCTGAAGATCCAGCAGGGTTTGTCCGTAAACTAAACGCGCTTTTGACACAGTAATATATTTCCCCACCCTCTACCCTCTTTCTTAAGAGTGCGTAGAGGGTGGGATGATATACAATCGGCACTGAACCACTGGGAGATCACATGGCTATATTGGCATTTGCCGCAAGTAGCAGTAAAAAGTCTATCAACAAACAGTTGCTGACATATATTTCAAACGAATTACTGCCTGAAAAAGCGGTTGAAATTCTTGATCTGAATGATTATGAGTTGCCATTATTCAGCATTGATAAGGAAGAAGAATTAGGCCATCCAGAATTAGCCAAAGCCTTTTTATCTAAAATTACCCATAGCGATGGCATCATCATTTCCTTTGCTGAACACAATGGCTCATACAGTGCGGCATACAAGAATCTTTTTGACTGGTGCTCTCGTATCAACCCCAAAGTCTTTCAGAAAAAAACAATGGTTCTTCTTTCAACATCCCCTGGTGCACGCGGCGGTGCAAGCGTGCTGGCAGCAGCCGTGAAATCAGTGCCATTTTTTGATGGCGATGTGAAGGGAAGTTTATCCATTGCTAATTTTTATGAACAATTCGATACACAACACTGCACCTTGCTCAAGGCGGAAACGAAAGAGAAGTTGATCGAAGTCTTAAAAACCTTTTCTTAGGCCTATAATCATCATTCTCTATATCGTGCTTTTGCATGTCTGATAAAGCATTAAACACCACCATGCCTTATGGTGAATTTGTGACCTTGATGGCACTCATGATGTCATTGGTAGCTCTATCTATTGATGCCATGCTGCCTGCCCTACCTCAAATTGGGCACGATTTGCATGTATTACAAGCCAATGATAATCAACTCATTATTTCACTTCTTTTTCTCGGCTTTGCGCTGGGACAGGTTATTTATGGGCCTTTATCGGACAGCTTTGGACGCAAGCCCGCTGTGTATGCTGGTTTCTTACTGGTCATTATTGGCTGTTTGATGTCCATTTTTTGCGAAACTATGACAGGCATGTTGGCAGCTCGATTCATTCAAGGTTTGGGCTTGGCTGCACCACGCGTTGTGAGTATTGCTTTGATACGAGACCAATACGAAGGCAATGACATGGCCAGAGTGATGTCCTTCATCATGATGGTTTTTATTTTAGTCCCAGCCATTGCTCCAGCATTGGGGCAAGGCATATTGTTCTTTTTCGACTGGCGCATGATCTTTTCTTTTATTTTGATATTAACATGTATCACATGGCTTTGGTTTTTCATCCGCCAGCAGGAAACCTTGCCTATTCAGAAAAGAACACCCTTTTCAGTCAATAATATATACCAAAACATATTGTCCGTATGCTCCAATCGCATCGTCATCGCGTACACAATCATGACTGGTTTTGTATTTAGCAGCTTTTTGGGTTATTTAAGTTCAGCTCAACAAATATTTCAGATTCAGTATGATCTTGCCGAAATGTTTCCGCTTTATTTTGCTGTTTTGGCACTTTCAATCGGCTGCGCATCCTTTACCAATGGTAAACTTGTGATGCGCTTTGGCATGCATCATATGGCACGTTATGCATTGATAATAATAAGTGCCGTATCAACATTATTCTTTGTTGTCGCCTCTATCTTTTCTGGTCAACCAGCCTTGTGGATGCTGATGATGTATTTGATGGTGGTGCTGTTTTGTTTCGGTATTTTAATGGGCAACCTCAATGCTCTAGCTATGCAACCTTTGGGTCATATGGCAGGCATCGGAGCATCTGTCGTCGGCACGCTTTCAACATTGATATCCGTTCCCTTCGGCGTCCTAATCGGGCAAAGCTATAACCATACTATTCTTCCACTAATCGCTGGTTTTGCTGTTTTTAGTATATTGGCTTTACTCGTCATGCGCTGGGTAAGCGTAAAGGAATTGAACATAAAAAATGCGGCTTGTGGATGAAGTTAGCGGCTGACAATATCTTTATAGACATCTCTGAAAACATGCGAATTACACCCATATTTCTTTAAGAGTTTTAGGTTTAAATGCCGTTCAGGCCATGTTAAATAGGCACAACAATATTATTATCGAAGAAGCTCCAGTCATTTTTTGTAAAGGCTATGGAGCATCATCATTATTTATTTGTGATCAGGATCGCAGTGTAATTGAATGTCATCTGGCTACATAAACCAGCACCGAGAACTATTCCGCAAAGAACTCTTTGACAACCACTACCAAACAATCACTTCAAATACAAAGACGCCCTCAGCAGAGCCCAAAGAAAGGGTGTAGGCACCAGGCTCCAGAGCTACTTTAATCGCCCCACTGCCCTTTTTCTTCAAACGCTCGCCATTTACCCATATCCCTAAGCGTGATTCATCAATAAGAAAAACGCCATTCTTGTTGCGTTCAAAGTGGCAATGATGTCGTGAAATACCATAGGGTGGAATATCGTGAATATCCAAATCATTTTCATCACTACCCAAAAACCATGAATTTCTTAATTTTTTAGCGGCCCAACGGCCAATCCGAAAAGGAAACCGCTCAACAACAAGGCAGTCCACACCACCCAAGGCATGTTTTGCCTGCTCTGTTCGGCCAGATAAGGTGATATTTCCAGGCTTAAAAGTAATCACACGGGTCTTCGTCTCACCTTTCTGATTCACTTGTGCTTCAAGTTGATTTTCCAACTCCATCACCCGAAGATTCATCTGTCTCATGCGTTGAAACAATGTGCTTAGAATGCTTTCCACAGATGTGAAGTTATCTTCCATGGCTTGAACAAATTCTTTTTTATTGAAAATACGAACTTGCACATCACCAACCGTGCTTACCGTTGCGGAACAAGGGTCATGACTGATTAACCCCATCTCACCAAACACTTCACCCTCAGAAAGTTCCGCCAAAACAAGGTTTCGTCCAAAGTCATCACGACGTGAAATAATAACACGACCAGACAATAAAATATAAACGCCATCACTTGCTTCACCTTCTTGCAAGATCACCGTACCTGCAGAAAAGTTTTTAATGTGCTGTTTTTCTTGACTCATTCTAACCCTGCTCCATTACCCTTCTAAAGACACTGCATTGAAGCATAGGAAGCTTCTTTATTTCCTTGCATCAGTCAATAGAAAGTAATGGCAAAACAACCCTGTTTAAAAATTATAAGGGGCGGACCGTCACCTGCCCGTTAACCACATCAATTTGATAACGCACACCATTGGGGCATGTCGCTTGAATCATTTGGTTACCTTTAGCATCCTCTTTCTGCTGGATCTGTGTCACTTGTTTACCGCCGCAAGGGTGGCCACGTAACATAATCGTTGTTGCAATATCTTCAGCTTGTGAAACTGCCCATGCAGGTGATACCAACAACATTGGCAACATCCAAAGTATACCTTTCATCCATTTTTTCATGTTTTCACCTCCATCAAGCTTTTGAAAATAGAGTGACGTGCCAAATATATTTTTTTTGATAAATCAGGGTCTTTTTCTAATAAAGCCATTATTTTCAATAATAGCCCATCAAAACTCGCTTTCACACTTCCCATTTTCTCTTTCAATTGATTTTTTTTTCGCATTTTCTGCACTTCATCTTGAAAACCAATCACATCCGATCGAATTGCCAGCTTGGTAAAAAAACCAATCGCCTTGGTCTCTTTTAAATGCTCAACCAACTCATCCATAGAAATAGACATACAATCTTCTAGCAATTCATTCTGTACAGCCACTTCTTTCTGAATATTTTTTTCAACCGCTGCCGGACTGTCCACCTCACAGGCCAATACAGCACCATCACTCATAACAAGCGTGGCTAAGACATAAGTAATACATATTATCCATTGTTTCATTTTATCAGTGTAGCCCATTTTCAAAATAATCGTTTGCCTATTTTTACCCCCGCAGGGTAATTCCCACACTTATACGATATTCAACATGCCTGCATATTTTTCAGAAAAGACAACCGTTAAACGTATGTATTCACCATCCACATGCTGATCTACAACACGCCCATACTCATGACACCATGAAACCATTTTCCCATCAGATACATGCAGCTTTACAGAGCACTCCACGCTATCGGTTTCCTGCCAACGACGAATAAGTAATAAAAGCTCATTCATGCCCTCACCTGTTAAGGCCGACACAGCCACACGGCTGCCATCAATACCATCAAGCAGACGTGATTTTACCTCTGGAGCTTGATCCACTTTATTGAGCACTTCCACAATCGGTGGTGCATGATCACCATCCAAACCAAGTTGCTCCAAAGTCTCTTCAACCACTTGCTTGTGCATGGGTGATTCAGGGTCGGATGCATCACGCACATGCAGAATCAAATCCGCTTCAATGACTTCTTCTAAGGTCGCGCGAAAGGCATTGACCAGTTCATGCGGTAAATCCTGCACAAACCCCACCGTATCAGAGAGCATTAAATCTTCTCCGCCTGGCAAGGTAAGTTTACGTAACGTTGGGTCAAGCGTGGCAAATAATTGATCAGCGGCATAAACATCGCCTTCAGTCAGGCGGTTAAACAATGTTGATTTACCTGCATTGGTATACCCCACCAAGGCAACGGTTGGAACCTCATTGCGTTTACGGCCAATGCGTTGGGTTGCACGCATGCGTTGCACTTGCTCCAACTCGCCTTCCAAACGTTTGATACTATCGCGAATCATACGCCTATCTAATTCAATTTGACGCTCGCCTGGCCCACCAAGGAAACCATGACCACCACGTTGTCGTTCCAAATGCGTCCACGAACGCACCAAGCGACCCAATTGATAATTTAAGCTAGCCAAATCAACCTGCAACACGCCTTCACGTGTACGCGCCCGTGAACCAAAAATTTCAAGAATAAGCCCAGTGCGATCAACCACTTTTACAGCCCACGTCGTTTCCAAATTCTGCTGCTGCACAGGCGTTAAGGCATGATCGACGAACACCACATCCGCCTCATGCTCTTCCACCAAATCAGTAATCACTTCCGCCTGCCCAGAGCCAAGCAAGGTTGAAGGCACAGCCTTACGAATAGTGATCTCTTCGGAGCCCAGTAAATTACAATCACAGGACAATACCAACTGCTCAAATTCATGCAGACGTGATGCACTTGCATGCTCGCCCCAACGTTTATCTGCCAAACGTGGATGCACTGCTATTGCCCGGCTTGGCCCTTCATCTGTTTCCATCATGTCCATGCTTTAAGTTGCTCCGTCATCGCTTGTTTCAATGTTGCTGCATCACCGACTACTGCATTCGGGGTTTGGTTACGAAACCATGTCACCTGTCGTTTGGCATATTTTCGTGTCGCTGTAATCGCATCGCGCACAGCCTCCTCACGTGAACATTCATCATTTAAATACATCAATAGCTGCCTATAACCCACTGCGCGCAAAGCAGGGTGTAATTCGGGTATTGATTGCCCTTTAAGCCAACGCACCTCATCCAACCAACCAGCATCCATCATGGCTTCAATGCGTATTGCCAAACGGTCACGCAGCACAGGCCGTGGTACATCCAAGACAAACACTGGACAATCAATAATCTCTTTTTGTGCTTCTTGCTCTGCCTGCCATGTGGAAAGAGGCACGTTTGTACTCTTATAAATGCATAAGCCACGCATAATACGCTGGCTATCAGTATTATGTAATCTTTCGGCTAAAAGTGGGTCACATTGTTTTAATAAATCATGTAAGTGTGGTGTACCATGCTCGGCTTGCAGGGCTACAAAATAATCACGCACACCCTCTTTTTCTTCCGGTATTTTGGCAAACCCTTCCACCAAAGCCCGCAAATACATGCCTGTTCCGCCAACAATTAATGGCACCTTTCCTTGCGCATTCTCCTGCTTAATAATCTCCAATGCAGCATCCGCCCAACGTTGCGCAGACCACACGTCAGATACATCCGCGCAATCAATTAAATGATGAGGTACAAGCTGACGCTCATCGGCATTCGCCTTAGCCGTGCCAATATCCAAACCACGATAAAGCTGCATAGAATCGCACGAAATAATAGTGGTTTGCCATGTTTCAGCAATATCCAATGCCAAGGCTGTTTTGCCTGTACCCGTCGCTCCCATCAAAGCCATGGCACGCCATGGCTTCTGTCTTTTTTTCAAACAGGGTTCCGTCAATCGCGGCTCCGCGTTTGTTCTAATTGTTTTGCCATGGTTTTAATCTCTTCATCCAAGCTTTTGTCTGCCATCATTTGTGTGTCCTCGCGAATGAGCAAACGTACTGCAACCATCCATAACGGGCTTAACATCAATGAAAATGCAATCACCACAATCGCCATTTGATGCCCGTCCGCGGTTAGCATGCCCATCGATAAACCAAGCGAGGCCAACAAAAAAGATAGTTCTCCAATTTGTGATAATAAACCACCGGTTAGTAATGACATAGTCCATGTTTCGCCAAGCACACGTAAGACCAACGTATTAATACCCGAGTTGAGAATAAATACGCCCAAGGTCATCAATACCACAAAGCCGATATTTTCCATGACAAAATTCAAATCAACCAACATGCCCACCGAAAGGAAGAATATCGCCACGAATACCACATAAAGTGAACGCAAATGCTCTTCTACCCATTCAGCTTGATCGGATGAGTTTAAAATCATACCTGCCAAAAATGCTCCAAATGGTGCTGACAAACCAATCCATGCAGTCAAAGCTGCTGCTGCAAAACACAATAAAAGACCCATCATAATCTCTTTATCAATACTCTTCAGAAAAGTTTTTGGGATATGCCAGCCTGGGTGGCGCAGCAACCAAAAAACCAGACCCATTAATACACCCCCCCCTACCAGTTGCACTGCAATTTCATCACCTGACATCTTGTGATCACCCATCAGTCCTAAAATAATCATAATAGGAACAATCGCCAAATCCTGCACCAACAATACACCCAAAGCATTTTGACCAAACGGTGTTTCCAACTCCTCTGTATCCTTAAGTAGTGTCAATACAACCGCTGTAGAGCTCATGCTAATAATAAAGCCAAATAGTAAGCCTGACTGCCACGACCAACCCAAAAACCACGCAACCAAGCAGCAAATCGCCACAGACAGCCCCATCTGTGCTGCTGTACCCAAAACCGCCACGCGCCATTTGGCGATCAAGCGTGGTAGTGAAACTTCCATACCGATGAAAAACATCAGCATAATCACACCCAGCTCACCCAGATGGTTCAGTAACTCTTTATCATGCACAAGTTCCAATGCCGAAGGCCCTACAACAATACCCGTTACAATATAAGCAACTGCCGCTGGAATGTTGTATATCCGCAAAACATAAGCGAATAAAAAAGCACAACCAAGCACCCCGACAATTGAAAATAACACTCCATTCATTTCCATATAACTAAAACCTCTTTATTGACTTAAATCTGAAAGCTGAAGCCGATCAAGCACCTGTCTACACTCAGGCGAGCGTATGAAGCGTATCTTAAGCAGTGAAAATGCCATATTTCGCACATAAAACAGCCCCATCACAATCACGGGCGATGAAAGCATCTCAAACCAAAATAACCAAGTTTGTGTTGAATTTGCCAAAGCCGAATAACTTAAAAAATACACCACCAGTATCATCGCCATTGTCGTACCTAGCGTTAAGGCAATATTCTCATGTGTATTTTTAATTCTTTCCAATATTTCTTGTTGTTCTTCCATGATAACCCTATTCCCTGCGTCCAAATAAACGATCTAATTCATTGAGCGACAAACGCACATAGGTTGGTCGCCCATGATTGCATTGTGCAATGTTCGGGGTTTGTTCCATTTCCCGCAATAGATTTTCCTGTTCCTCTGGCAATAATGTTCTGCCTGCCTTAATCGAACCCTTACAAGCACGGTTACCAAGCCACCGCTCCAGCACTCTTCCCAAGCCAGTATCCGCCGCTTCTGCATCCACACCCATCAACATACAAGCCTCAATCAATTCAGTCGCCAATGCTTGCGGCGATTCACTTGCCAACATCGCAGGCACACTACAAATCAAAAATGATTCATCACCGACTACTTCCACGTCCACCCCAAAAGGCTCCAGTTTTTCTCTATGGTCGTGTAACCAAGCAGCCTGTTCGCCTTGCAAAGATAGTGCAACAGGTGTCAGCAACATTTGTGTGCTGATGGAACCCTTACTCAACTGCGACTTTAATTTTTCATACTGAATACGCTCATGTGCAGCATGTTGGTCCACCAACACAATACCCTGATCTGTTTCTGTCACAATATAGCAGCTATGCAGCTGCGCCACCGCATGTCCCAAGTCCAAAACACCTGCCACATCATAGCCCGTATCCGACTCATGTACTTCATGCGGCGCACGAAACAACAGGTGCTGTAGTTCAGGATTGTTTTTTGCCGTGTTGGATGCGGAAAAAGAACGTGGCTGCGAAGCGTGGCTTGCTCCCATCGCTGCCGAACGAAATTGCGGCATACCACTATACGAAGCATTGCTCGAAACTTGACCCTGTGCACTAGGCACCATTGGATTCATAGCATCCAGCGCCTTGTCCGTGGTGGTTGTAGCAACCGATTGCCCCATGCGTTCAATGCCTGCTCGCACACATGCCACAATGCCTGCACGCACTATTTGGGGCGATTTAAAACGCACCTCTCGCTTGGATGGATGCACATTTACATCCACATCAGCAGGATCCATCTCGATACGAATCACGGCTACTGGATAACGATCGTGAAACATCACATCACGATAACCTGCCCGCAATGCCGCAATCAATGCTTTATCGCGAATCACCCGTCCATTGACCAAAAACATCATGCGCGTGGAATCGCGATGGTGAAAGGTTGGCAGCCCCAAGTGTGCTGATACTTGCATACCTTCATGCTCAATCATTTGTTGCAAGGAATTCTCGGAGAACTCTTTACCCATGATTGCCAGAACACGGCTTTTTTCATCTTGCGTAAAAAAATCAAAGCGTTTGCGCCCATCAAATTCCAAACGCATCGCAAGCTTGGGGTGTGCGAGTGCCAAGGCTCGAAAAACTTCAACAATCGCGGCCTCTTCGGTTTTGTCGGTACGCATAAAATTCAAACGAGCGGGCGTATTCAAAAATAAATCAAGGATTTCAATTTTTGTGCCTTGGCGAGGTGCCGCAGGGCGTACAATCGTTTCGCCACCACCATCCACACGCACTTCAATGCCTTCATCACTGCCTTTGAAACAGGTCTGCATGCGAAAACGTGAAACCGATGCAATGGAAGGCAATGCCTCGCCACGAAAACCATGCGAGGCAATACGGTGCAAATCTTCCGATGTCTCAATCTTGCTGGTGGCATGGCGTTGCAATGCTAGCTGCGCATCAGAAGCCGACATACCACAGCCATTATCATCAATTTCAATGCGCTTTTTGCCAGCTCCAACAATGCGAACATTAATCGTGGTGGCACCAGCATCGACACTGTTTTCAATCAGCTCTTTCACCGCTGATGCAGGGCGTTCCACCACTTCCCCTGCTGCGATTTGGTTGGCAACTTGGGGGGGTAAAATATGAATGTAATTTTCAGTCATGTTGCCGCTATGCTACCCGATGATTCACATGCTCGCGCCAAAAAATCCATATGATCAATGCCAAAGAACATTTCTGGTCGCCCTTTACCATGCAGAATAAAGGTTGGCACGCCAAATACACCCGCCTTTAATGCCTTTTCAGTATACTGCTCAAGGTCATCTGAAGTGAGCGCGAGCCACGCTTTAGGCAGCTGCGCATTTTCAAACAGCGTCACTAGCCAATCATCTTGTGTTGGATCAACAGATCCTGACCATAACGCCTCAAACACTGCCATACAGAATACCGAGCGATCCTCACCCTGCAAGGCACCCGCAATGCGCAAAGCTGGCCGAGAATCAAATGAACCGGGGCGAATAAGTTTAAAAGGAACGTCTAAATAAGTAGCCCAACGCTTTAAATCTCGCAATGAATATATTGCCTTACTTTTAATCGAAACGGGTGAAACGTTACCTGCTTGTTTCATCAGCTTTGGTAAATTTACAGGAAGCCATTCAAATATCACGCCGTGTTCAGTCGACAGCGCGGCCAATTGCGTGCTTGCTAGATAAGTATACGGACTTATAAAATCAAAATAAAAATTAACTTTCTTCAAAGTTTCCCCCCGTTTCTTACACAGCCTATACTTGAACTATTTATATAAAGCTTAGCAACACTCACAGCAGATAAATAAATAACAAACGAAATTGAGATGCAGCTAACATATCAGGCTCCAATATAGGGTTCATATGCACAACTCGTATTAAAAAAGTACGATACACAGCAATCTCAACCATGTGTATATTATGGTAAAATACGCGCCTATTATAATTTAAAGTGACCGTTTATGATGGCTACAACTTGGTCAATGCTTATGCTCGTGAAAATGATAGTTCTAAGTGGTGAAAAATAATTAAAACCAGACATTCATTAAGTCAAAATAACTAAGCTATAGTGCTCATTGTATGGAGAGGGTATGGACTAGGGAGGGTATGGACTAGGGAAGGTATGTGGAATTAAAATGTTATTGCTATTGATGCTATTTACTGAGATAGCAGTAGCACCTGAAGACTCCAAAGTTCAATGACGCTTAAATAATCATCATGGTAAATCAAGAGGCAGCATGAACCCTGTTTCGCCCCGCCTCTTTCGCCTCATATAAGGCCTGATCTGCCAAATCGATGATATCTTTGATGCTATTGCTTGCCTTACTATTATCGGCAATACCTATACTCACTGTGACTGTGATAGGACTGCTGCTACCCACATCCATTTTTTTATTGGCAACACTGGTGCAGATACGTTCAGCCAGAACAATGGCATCCGATGCTTTCGTAGCCGGCAGGATCACCACAAACTCTTCACCACCGTAACGGTATAGAAATTCATGTTTGCGCAACTGGGAACGAATAACCTCTGCTGTGGCAAGAAGAATCGAATCACCTGCAGCATGTCCATAGGTATCATTAACCCCTTTGAAGAGATCCAGATCCAGCATAAGTACGGTTAACGCCTCATGGCTGCGATTAGCCAGAGAGTAAGCTGCCAGAATATCCTCATCGAGTTTACGCCGGTTGTTACAGCCCGTAAGTGAATCCCTATACGATGATTTTCTGAGCTCTGAATAAATATCATCCAACCTTCCTGCCATATCATTGATGCCATGCGTTAATTCATCGAGTTCCACTGGCATATTATTGCCAATTCTGTGATCCAGATGTCCGCGCCCAAACAACCGAACGCCAGCCATAATTCTATTCAGCGGAGGAAAAAACATGCGTGCAAGCTGAATACTTCCTGAAATTGCTATGGCAAGTCCGATGATTGATAATAACACCACAAGGGTTGTTGATTGATTTTCTATCTCATGAAGGCGGTCATGACTCTTTGCCGTGTCCCTGTAAATCTCATCATATATTTCACTTAATAAATCGGTCCCCTGATCGATGAGCGCATCGAATTCTTCCATCTGCTCTGCAGCATGGGAATTCCCTACTGGGTTGGGTGTTAGCATAATGGCATTCGCTATTTTTTTTGCGTTATTCCAGGTAGCCAGGCTTTGATTCAGTATCTCGCTAAGATCAGCCCTATTTTTTACAGTCGTGGCAAGCACCTTAAATTGCCTGTCGGTTTCATCCCGTAGGATGATATATTTGATTTTCTCATCCTGACCCGCGCGAATAATGTAATCATTGACAGGCATAGCCGAACGGTTGAGTGCAAGTCGTAACGACATAGTAACGTGAATTTCTGTCAGCGCTGTTTCGACAATGGAACTACTTAATGCGATAGCTTTGTTGAGACTGAACAGCGAGACCCCGGCGATGAGTAGCAGTGCGCTAAACATGGCAATCGTTTCAATTTTGAAATATTTTCTTAGCGAAGGTTGTCCTAGAAAGTTACTCACTTACGATGGCCTCCTAACTTTATTTAAAAGGCTGCTTTTGTAGCCCGTACCTGTGCGGAAAGTTTTATCTATACACCAGTGCCCAATGTCAAAGGTCATATTCGTGATAAATAAAGCATAACAGGTGCCAAGGCTGGTTATTGATTGAGGATTGTCAGGTTTCGTGCAAACACGCTAACCAGCTTTCACCTGCCATGCTCCCATAACCAATGTCGTCAGAAATACATCAGCAGGATCATTTTTACGGAACTCAATTTTCGTTGTGCAGCAAAATATTTCGGTCTGTTGTTTTACCATCTGATATTAATGAAAACTGGGTGCCTTCTCTCATTTTTACCGTTGTCATCACCTTTGGTTTTTATGCCCAAAAATACATTGGTCAGCAATTATTATTACCAGAACAAACCCGAAAAAGAATCAGCGCCTGCAAAAAAAATATTAATAGCCCTTATGATGCCTATATCAGCAAGAAGGAAATATCATCGACTGAAATCTCACCAAAACCAGCTACCATCATCAAGTTTTTCTTTGCAGCGCTGAATTTGAGCTGCATAACTAGCTGACCGACGTTTTACTTTTTTAGCCACTTTAATCAACCATGGTTTTTTATTAAATGTTTTACGCTTCCAGCCGCCATGCCCTTCATGGTAGGCTAAATATTGGTTGTAAGCATCCCATTTAGAGATGCCTAGTTTTTTATGTGAGTAATTACCATACCAGCCAATAAAATCCGTAACATCCTCAAAATCATCCCTATCTGCACCCCAGTTTCCCGTGGCTTTCATATACCATTCCCACGTATCATCGAGAACCTGAGCATAGCCATAAGCACTGCTCACTTGTCCCCAAGGTATAAAACCCAGCAAGGTATCATCGGGTGCTAAAGCCTGGGAGCGAAAGCGAGATTCCTGATGAATAATCGCTAGCTGTACATGCACAGGAACACCCCATTTTTTAAAGGAGTCATTGGCATATGCATACCAATCATCCTTTTCAGTCAATATGGAGCACGCATCATTCAAGTGCTTTGGGGGTCCACCAGCACATGCTCCCAACATAAACATACAAACACATAGCAATAAAAACTTAGAAAATTTATTTATGTACATTTGCCACCTTTTTAGTATGGAAAAATAAATGCTTCGCTCATAACGGCAAAACCCTAGCATTTAGAAACTATCAAGCACCATGAAACGTAAACCAATGCACTAAAGTAACCCCAAGAAATGAATAGCTAAGCAGAAAAATGAATGAGGATTTTATGGCATTCATTTTCGATGCTTTCACATCCATAATCTGGTGTAAATCATAGAGTCTAGCCTTTTGTGAATCACTTCCTTCCTCTAGTTGTTCCATAATTTTATCTTTTATGGTCTTTGCAACTATAGGAAAAGGTCGTTTATCACTCCATTGTATATAAATACGATATGAAAATAGAATAAAGGCGACTGCTATAGCGTAAAGCTGTGCCATGCTATGCTCTACACCCCAACAACCAAGTGTTGCCAAAAAAAGCCACACTCCTTCTTGATTCAACAAAAAATAATGTTGTTCAACATGCGTATCAAGAGTCTCTAACTCTTCTATTATTTCCTGCATTTATTCCTCCTACAAATTATACTTTACTAAAATCAATTTCCTGCATGATGCGATCTGTTTCAGTAAGGGCGACGATGATTTTTTGGTAGTGAAGAATATCATCAAAAGAAAGTTTGCGGCCGCTTCGATCTTTGAGCCATTTTTGGGCTGGTTGATAGCCACCGATGTAGAATTCCCATGCGATAAGCGGTATTTCTTCAAAACATTGTTCATCGTTGATAGACACACGGACTTTTAACCCACTGCTCTCCTCACCATAAATCTCAACATCCTTTTTGGTAATTTCGCGCGTCACGACATTATCGCCATCATTGGGGTAACGGGTGATGTAATTTTCCACTTCCGCAGATTCCAACAAATGAATCTGACGAAGCTCGCCGCCCAGCTTCACCAACGCGCGAAATCCTTGATTGATAACGTTTGCCTACTGTTTCGAGGTACTGATGAAGATTCATCAACCAACCTGCTTGGGAACAGGCAGTGTTAAACCTGTCGAATTTCTCATCAATAAGCTTTTAATCACGCTGGCATTACCCATGGCTTTCATGCCCATGCCACGCAAGGCAGGTAAGCCAGGAAGCTGACTGGTAAAAATACGATGCAAACCCTCCATCGAACCCATCACACTCAAAATATCAGGCATACGCAGCTTCATATAACGATTGAGCACCGATATATCACCCCAATCCTCACCGTATTTCTTGGCATCGACAATTTCTTGCGCCAAGACCATGGCATCACGAAGCCCTAAATTCACACCCAAACCAGCAAGCGGATGAATGGTATGCGCAGCATCACCAATCAGAGCAAGGCGTGGCCTTACAAGATGCATAGCAAGCCCAGCTTTTAGGGGGAATGCAGCGCGTTTACCCACTTCTTCAATGCGCCCAAGCATAGGGCCGAAGGTTAAGTTTAATTCTTCTAAGAAACCGATGTCATCCAGTGCCATCAAGCGGTCGACATCATCATTAAATTGACTCCAAACAATCGAGCAAAGACCATCCTGCATGGGTAACATGGCCAAGGGCCCTGATGCTGTAAAGCGCTGAAAAGCAGTGCCATGGTGCGGTATCATGGGTCGTACATTCGCAACAATGCCTTTTTGCTTATAATCACGAGAATACACACCAATATCTGCCTGATCGCGCAACCATGAGCGTCCACCATCGGCTCCCACAATCAGCGGGGCAGCAAACTTATGTCCATCTTCCAATTCGATATGCACAGCATCGGCAAGCCAATCGACCTTGGCAATCGTCGCAGGACATAGAATTTCAATATTATCATAGGGTAAAAGTGTTTTCTTTAATGCGGCTTGCAAATGTGAATTTTGCACCAAATAACCCAAGGCATCGGATTCAATCTCATCGCCATCAAAGCGTATGCCACCAGGCTGTTGATCATCCCAAATACGCATGCTGCGCATTGCCTCACCGTGCAAATGTTTCCACGCTCCCAAGCCTTCTAATATTTGCTGATTACCTAACACAATCGCCGATACACGGCAGTCCATACCCAGCGATTCAAATACCTGTGGTTCGCCACGCTCAATGATAGTGACGCGCAACCCCGAATCTTTTAGCGCACAAGCGAATGCCAAACCGACCATGCCTGCACCCACCACCAACACATCCACTTGTTCCATATGCTCCATCTGTTCACTGCTCTCTTGCGGGCTCTTACGCTGTTGACTCATAAGCCTTTCTCCGATTGCTTCATATGATATTTTGATGATTTGCGCAAATGAGTTAATCCCGCTGCGTGTTGCAAAAGATCATCTTTTAGTGGTTTGCATGTTTGCATAAAGCCCAAAGCTTGACCCCGTAACAATTGCACCCCGTCCAAATCATTGCCAAAGCTAGCCAACATTGATTCTGTAAAACCGCCCACAGACAACACATCGGCGCGACGCCTTTCAGCATACGCACTTAATAAAAGTGGATTGCCCACATCTTTTTTCGCCAACGGGTTATCCAACACTTCGACCAAATCGAGCACATCTCGTAGTCCCAAATTCATGCCCTGCCCTGCCACCGGGTGTACGGTATGGGCTGCGTTGCCCACTAAAGCAATACGCGAACGGGCGTATTCTTTGGCAATGCGCAACTCCAAGGGGAAACAAGCACGCTTACCCAGCGATTCAAAACGCCCCGAACGTGGCAATACCGATTCATCGGCGGCGCGCTGTAGGATTTTCAAAAACATGTGATCAGGCAAATCCATCATGCGTACCGCTTCTTGCGGAGCCAAAGCCCAAACAATAGAAAATCGACCATCGGATAATGGTAAAAATGCCAATGGTCCGGATTTGCGGAAACATTCATAGGCAGTATCGGCATGAGGGCGTTCACAACGCACCGAGGCCACTAGGCCAAAACGATTATGATCCCAACCATGTGTGCCAATGCCTGCCATACGTCGAATTTGTGAGTTTGTGCCATCCGCACCAACCAATAACGAGGCAGTAATATTCTGCTGTTCACCTTCATGGGATAAGTAAATATTTACGCCATCATGCTCATGCTGAAATGATAATACGCGAGCCGGACGAAACCATGTCACCTTGCCCTCCAATACGGCATAAATGGGACGCACCACATCAGCAATTTCCACGACATAACCTAGTGCTTCAATCTCTGCTTCTGCGGCATCCATCTGCACCAAGCCATGATTGTTCGCTTCCCGCACTTCAATATGTCGAATCAGTCCCGCTCCAGCCGCCGTCACATCCTGCCAAAGCCCCAGCTCATCAAGATAACAGCGTGAGCCATGCGATAATGCCACCACACGTTCTGGGTCTGTCTTGTCCATGCCATGAAGCAATGCCTCGATAATGGCAATGCGGTAACCCTGCCTTGCAAGTTGCAATGCCAATACACCGCCAATCACGCCGCCACCGACGATCACGACATCAAAGTCTTTTTGCTGTTGATTCATAATCCTACCCACCCTAGCTGCAATACTGATACAATAAAAACACATCACAAGTCTTGACTCTAAAAAAACTCATGACAAAGTTCGCCGCGTCTTACCTACGCTGTTCTATGAGTAATATGCCGGGGTGGTGAAATTGGTAGACACGCCGGATTCAAAATCCGGTGGCTTCGGTCGTGCCGGTTCGACTCCGGCCCTCGGTACCACTTGATAGTCTCATTCAGACTGAGAAAGCCCTGCTGCCCTTATGGTGGCAGGTTTTTCCCCTTTCAAAAATCCCAACCAGCCTCATCTAAACTCAACCACTACCATCAAACTGTTGGTGCTTTTGCTGGTATTTTCTATGCGTAGCATCGTTGCAAATAAAATAGCAGCACATGGGACTATCCGATGCAAAAATTAAAGCAGCAACCTAAATCAATGGAGTCAGACTCGAATGGCACTAACTTAAGCATTATTTAGGTATTTTCTCTCTATTCATTAGAGCGCACATTTCAGCTCTTGGCTTGGTTAATAGCCGGTGAGGTTTTGGCCTTCGTTTGACGGCTCTAGGTTCGCTCCTTCCAGGTCTTTT
>Ga0316202_10000949_pt1 | contig 25705 bp, 23 predicted proteins | sample 3monrhotite_MG_FD_204934 | JGI IMG/M metagenome (GOLD analysis project Ga0316202, IMG submission 204934) | Microbial mat bacterial communities from mineral coupon in-situ incubated in ocean water Damariscotta River, Maine, United States -... | ecosystem: Environmental > Aquatic > Marine >... | reverse complement strand
ACAATGGTCGAGGCCTTCGACCTCCCGGGCGCCGAGGAGGAGAGCGCCGACCGGACCATGGTCGAGGCCTTCGACCTCCCGGGCGCCGAGGAGGAGAGCGCCGACCGGACAATGGTCGAGGCCTTCGACCTCCCGGGCGCCGAGGAGGAGAGCGCCGACCGAACCATGGTCGAGCCCCTCGATCTCCCTGAAGACGAGGCGACGGCTGCGATGCGCTCCTTCGACTTCGGGGGCGATGACGACCCATATGGCGAGAGCGCCGATCGGACCATGGTCGAGCCCCTCGACGTTCCGGGAGCCGAGCGAGACGAAGCCGACGCGACTGACGCCATGCACGCCTTCAGCTTCGAGGGCGGGAGCGCCGACCGGACCATGGTCGAGCCCGAAGAGGCCGGCAAGACCATGGTCGAGGAGGCCTTCGAGGTCCCCGGCACCGCGGCCATCCACGAGGTCGGCGCCGGCGTGTTCGAGATCGACCTCGGGAGCCTGACCGAGGAAGCCGAAGGCGAGCTGACCGAGGTCGGTGGCTTCCAGATCATTTCCCTCCTCGGTGAGGGCGGCATGGGTCAGGTCTACAAGGCTTGGCAGAAGAGCCTCGACCGCGAAGTCGCGATCAAGGTCCTCAACCAGAACCTGCACAACAACGCCGCCTTCGTGCGGAGCCTCGAGCTCGAGGCCAAGGCTGCCGCGCGCCTCAAGCACGCCAACATCGTCGGAGTCATAGAGCAGGGCACCTGCGCCCTAACGCACCGCAAGTTCGTGGCCTTCGAGTTCGTCGACGGCGAGACCGCGGGTGAACTCCTGCGAAGGAGCGGGGTGTTGGTCGAGCGCGACGCGCTGACCGTCGCCCTCGCGGTCGCAGGCGCCCTGACTTGCGCGGAAGAGAACGGGATCGTTCACCGCGACGTCAAGCCCGACAACATCCTCATCGGTCGTGACGGGATCCCGAAGCTCGCCGACCTCGGCCTCGCCAAGCGGATGGACGACAACCGTGACAGCAAGCGCTTCTTGGGCACAGCCCGCTACGCAGCCCCCGAGCAGATCACCAACTCTTCTCCGGTTGACATTCGCTCAGACCTCTACGCCCTCGGCCTCTGCCTCTATGAGTTCGTAGTCGGGGCGCCTGCCTACGGCGGCCGGACCTCCAAGGAGGTCTTGGACCGCAAGCTCAAGACCGACGTCCCAGACCCCCGGGCCACCCGCCCCACGGTCACAGACGGCGTGGTTCAGCTGATCATGTGGCTCTGCGAGCGCGATCCAGCCCGTCGTTTCCAGTCGGCCCGCGCCGCGGCCAAGTCCATTCGCGCGACCCTGGAGACGGGTGAACCGGTCGATCCAGATCTGGCCGAGCTCATGACTGGTGTCAGCGGCCTCCGAGCCAGCCCGGCGTCTATCGAGGGTCTCGCTCCCGGGGCCGCCCCCGCCGGGGACGCTGCCTACGCCGAGGACGATCCCCCTTACCAAGCCACGGATCCAGACGACCCCTACGCAGAGCGCCCCAGCACTCGCAAGTTCCTCGGTCGCGGCTACTACGACGACCTCCTCCTCGGCGAGGACTCCGACAAGGAGGCCCTGCCCACGCCCCCTCAGACGGTTCGCCTGAGCCGACTCGGAAGGGGCCTCTACGACGACGAAGAGCTCCTCAGTCAGCTCGGGCCCGAGCTGCCCGAGGCCAAGCCGGCCGAGGAGTCGGACGAAGACGCCGCGCCGACAATGGTCCTCAGCGGAGACATGTCCCGGGCCTATCAGTTCGGCGAGCTGCGCGGCAAGTTCGGGGCGGGCGAGGTCTACGACGCGCAAATCCAAGGCGACACCGAGTTCGAAGGCTTCCAAGGGCCCGTCCAGAGCGTGCTCATGAAGGTCTGCCTCGGCAAGACCGCCCTTCGTCGCGAGCAGAACTTCTACGCCACGCCTGATCCGGGCTACCCCCGCATGATCGACCACGGGCTGGTCAACGACGAGAACCGCTTCCTCGTCCTCGAACGACTTCGAGCTCACCCGGCCCAGCGCTACTCCGAGACCGACCACGGCGATCGGACCGATCCAGCCCTGGCCATAGACACCTACCTCAACCTCTTCGCTGCCCTGCGGCGTTTCCACGAGAAGCCCCGCAGGAAGGCCTTCCTGCTCTGCGCCATCGATCCGCGCTCGATCTGGGTCCGAATGCCCACCGAGGACGGATCGATCTCCAACGCCGACTACTTGGACCGCATTCGCGAGGGGACCTGGACGCCCGTGTTCGCGGACCTCGGTCAAGCTCAGCGATCCCAACTCGTGGCGGGCTGTCGCCGCGTCGAGAGCTCTGGGGCCTACATGGCTCCCGAGGCGCTCCCGCTGGCGACCGAGAAGGGAGTCAAGCCAGGGACCTACTCCGCCAAGAGCGACGTCTACGCCCTGAGCCTGGTCCTCTACAGCCACCTGACCGGCGAGCGCCCCTACACGCGAGACGGGATCTACGAGGCCGAGCCCAAGGAGGCCTTCCGCCAGCTCATGAACCTCAAGCAGAGCGGCGTCTCTCCGATCTCCGAAGGCCGCTTGCTGGAGATCGGCTCAGGCGGACGAATGCTGGCCAAGCTCCTCCGCGCGGCGACCGAACCCGACCCCGCCAAGCGACCTAACCCCAAGGCCGTGTTCGAGAAATTCTGCGACCTCTTCGGCGCCGAGCCGGGTGACACCCGCAAGCTCGAGGGCTACGTCTACGACGATCCGACGCGTGGGCTGGAGCTCCGCCAGACCTACTTCCCGCGCTTCGGCGGGACGGCTAACCGCTACCACACCCCTCGGGTAGACGTCCACTAGGGACGCAGGGCGCGTGTCTTCGCCAACTCCCAGTTCGAGTTCAGCTCCGAGCTCGACCCCGGCCCCGCCCCTTGGATCTGGCTGGCTATTGCCGGGGGCCCTCGCGATAGGCTCGCTCGACTGCGCCTACCTAACCTGGCGCTTCGTGGCCCTCCAGGCCGGCTGGGTCGAACCCGGCACGGGGCTCTGCTCTTGGACGACTTGGCTCGACTGCGACCAGGTCTTGAGCACGCCCGAGGCGCGCGCCTTCTACGTGCCGAACGCGGTCCTCGGCTGGGGCTTCTTCTCGGGCGCGCTCCTGTGGTGGTGGGGCAGCCAACGCTGGCCTGAGGCGGCCCAGGGCTGGGGCCAGCGAGCCCTAGCCCTTTGGCTCGGGATCGCGACGCTCCTGACCTTCGTCTTCATTTACCTGATGACCCAGATCCCCGCCTTCTGTCCCTTCTGTCCCTGGAATCACGTCTGGACTTGGATCGCCTTCGGCGCGGGGCTCGCGGGGCTCCGCGCAGCCCCTCCCCTCGACCCGACCTGGCGCACCCACAGCGCCCGCCTGACTCGCTGGATCCTCGGCTGCGTCCTGTGGTGCTTGGGTTGGCTCGCCCTCTGGCTGGCGTTGACGGCTGGTGGGATCTTGGGCGCGGGCGGCCCCCCACCTCTCTGGGGGAGCGGATAGGGCGCAGGCAGACCCCGCCATGCCTTCTGGCCTCACGACTCACCTCGTCCGCGTGCTCGCGCGATCCACGGCCACGAAGGCCGCGCGGGCTCCCTCGGGGCCCAAGCGATTCTGGCAAAAGCGATCGTGCAGGTTGACGGGGCCCCCTCGAGCGTTTCGGATGGCCCTTCTGACGTAGCGACTTGCGCGGCGTCCACCCTCCACGACGAGGTAGCCATGGCCGGCCACTCCAAATTCGCGAACATCAAGCACCGCAAGGGCGCCCAGGACAAAGCTCGGGGCAAGGCCTTCGGCAAGTTCAGCAAGGCGATCATGATCGCTGCCCGGGAGGGCGGCGGAGACCCCGACACCAACCTCGCCCTGCGCTATGCCATAGACAAGGCCCGCGCGGGCAACATGCCCAAGGACGTCATCGAGCGCGCCATCAAGAAGGCGACCGGTGAGCTCGGCGACGTCCAGTACGAGGAGATCATGTACGAGGGCTACGGCCCGGCCGGCGTCGCTGTGATGTGCGAGATCCTGACGGACAACCGGAATCGGACTGCACCTGAGATGCGCCGGATCTTCTCGGTCTCGGGCGGCAACCTCGCAGCTCCCGGAGCCGTGACCTTCATGTTCGACCGTCGCGGAATGATCGCCGTCGAAGGCGCGACCTTCGACGAGGTGTTCGAGGTCGCGGTCGAGAACGGCGCGGACGACGTCACCCAAGAAGACGACGACATGATCGGGGTCATGACCGATCCCAGCGCCTTCCAGGACGTCAGCAAGGCCCTCCGCGCCAAAGGCTGGGAGCTGACCACGGCTGAGATCGCCTGGCTCCCCCAGAACACCGTGACCCCGCCGGCTGACGTCGTCGCGAAGGTCGAGACCCTCCTCGAGAAGCTCGAGGATCACGACGACGTGCAGAGCGTCTATCACAACTACGAGCCCGCGACCGAGGAGTAGTCGGTCGGGATCTAGTCCCCACCTGACACTCCTGGCGGATCAGCTCCTGGCCTACCCAGGCCTTTCACACGACCGCAGCCCTGACTGATTGAGCGAGACATGAGCAACGTAGACGAGCTGTGCACGACAGTGATCCAGGCCCAAGAGGCCCACGACGCAGCCAAGAAGATCCTAGATGACGCCAAGAAGGTCCTAGAGGACGCCAAGAAGGCCCTCACGAGCGCCATGGTCGAGACCGAGACGCCCAAGAAGACCTACGAGGGCCGCAAGTTCGCGACCAGCACCAAGGTCAGCTGGAAGACTCGCTCGGCCCACAAGGACGACCTCCTGACCCTCCTCAAGAGCGAGGCGCCCGAGGTCGTAAAGGAGAGCGTCCACGCCGCGACCCTCAACAAGTTCATGAACGACAAGGAGAAGGAGTGGAGCGACACCGGCCCCGAGTGGTGGGGCACGGCCCGCGACTACGTCGAGCGGACCGAGGACACGGTCCTCTCCATCACCAAGACCAAGGCTAAGAAGGCAAAGGACTAGCCTCCGTCAAAGCGCAGCCTGGACCCTCAACGCAGAGCGCGCAGAGGACGCTGAGGTCGTCTCGCGAGCGCTCCGGTGAGGGAAGTCGCGGGTCGCCTGGGCCAGTCGGAGGCAAGGCAGGTCCGCTCGAGGTCGAGCTGAGGAGGCGTCGCCCGGCGTCGCTTGAACCAGGAGCGCTACTCGCCGGCGAGGCTGCCTTCGCTGAACACGCCGTCCACCACGTGGCCCGAGACCTGGCGGCCGTTCTCGAGGACTCCTCGCAACAGGATCGCCCCGCTCGAGCACGCCTCGACGGAGGAGACCACGACCTGACCTCCTAGGTCTTCGCTCGTGGGCAAGATCGCCCAGGCTGGACGCTCTGGGAGGATTCGATTGAGGACCGCCAGGCGAGTCGCGCGATCTACCGACGCGCTCGAGCGCGCGTCACCTCGGCGGACGTCGGGCAAGGGCCCCCTCGCCTCTACGAGCATCAGGCCTTCGCCCTCGTGTTCGATCGCAGCGAGGACACGGGCCAGGTCCTCTTCGCCAGCGACGAATCCAACACGCAGAGGCGGGAGCCTGCCGCCGGTAGCAGCCAGGATCGTGAGCGGACTCGTGAGCGGACTCAGGCGGCCTTGATCGAGCTCTGCCCGAACTCGCTGGGCCTCTTCTGGGTCAGCGACCGGATAGCAGTGATCAGCCTCGACTCGCAGGAAGATCGGTTGACCTTGAGGATCCTTGACCAGGAGCAGCTCGAGCCCGCCCTCACTGACGAAGCCGAGCTCCACGCCTAGCTCCTCCGGCTCCTCGGGTGAGCCGACCTGGAGCTTGAGCTGGGGTGCGCTAGGCTCGTCGCCCTCTTGGGCTGAATAGGCGGCATCCACGAGTGCGACGGTCTGGGGGTCGGTCACCAGGGCGTAGTCTTGGCCGAGCTTCTCCAGGACCGCCAAGCCCTCGCCGCCCCAGAGCGAGGGGAAGAACACGCGCTCCCCCAGCGAGATCGATCCCAGCGGCATGAAGAAGTGCGTCTGACCCACAGCGTCGCTGAGGGAAACCAGGTGGGCGTTGTCCGGAGCGGTCAAAACTCGGCCCTGCTGCGGATCTTCAGGAGCCGGCCGAGCAAGCCGAGGGCCGCGAGGCTCGTGACCACTCCGATCGTGATCGCAGGGGCCCCTGGGTGGAGCGTCGCCACGCCGCCCACTCCGAGGACTCCCAGGCCGACTCCGAGGGCGGCCAGACCCAAGGGTGGCTGCGTCTTCCACTCGGCGTGGCAGGTCCCCAGGAGGTAGAGCGCGAGACCGCCAAGGACCGCTGCCCCGCAGGGAAGAACTAGGGGCAAGCGGGCAAGCCCCGCCCCATAGCTCGCGAGCGCTTCGTTCGAGGTGGCGCGCGTCAAGAGCGCTGGCCCGTAGGGTGTCAGAACGAGGACTCCGAGCGCGCCCAGCGCTCGGGCCGCGCCGTATTCAAGGCGTCTACTCACCCGCCTGCTTCTTGGCCTGGTGACGCGCCCGACCGACGCCGATCAGGAAGGGGAGCGCCATGTTCAGGAGCGCTCCGATCGAGACCAAGGATCCGGTGCCTATGGTGATGGGTCCCAGAGCGACGGACCCGGTGGCCATCAGCGCCCCCGCAGTCATCGTCCCGAGGAGCGGGATCAGGGTTGCGAACATAGGAAGTCCGCCGGGGACCGCTTGCCCTAGCGCTCCGTAGGCCGCGTCGTTCGGCGTCGGGGTGAAGTTGGGGGCGTTGGCGGTCCGGAAGGTCTCGGCGAAGGCCTGGATGTTGGTGATCAGCGCGTCGCGGTATTCATCGGAGCTGGCCGGGCTGCCGGCCTTGCCACCGAGCCCGGCGCCCGCTTCATAGAGCGCGTAGGCCTTCTGCTCGGCTGGCCCGACGTAGGTGTCGTAGGCGTGGCTGGTCTCCGTTGCGCTCAGGTCCCGAATGCCGCCCAGGATCTGAGGGAGCGAAGGAGAGGCGTTCCCCGAGGCGACGAGCTTCTGGCCTGACGCGGTCCCCAAGGCGGCAGCCCCACCGAGGGTCATTTGGAAAGCGTGGATCATCTCGTGAGCGAAGCCAGCTGACTTGCCAATGGTGATCGTGGGAAAGGGACCCCAGTTGGCCAAGGGGAGGCCCTTGGAGACCTTGAGCCCGACTCCATACTTTGGCGTCAGCCGCGCGAGGCGCTCGTGCATCAGGTCGACCTCGCCGGCCGCCTCCAGGCTCCCGATCATGACGTCGGGCTCGACCCGGAACCCACGCGCAAGCTGAGTCAAGTCCTTCTCGACGGAGTTCACGACGTCGTTGCGGGACTTCGTCAGCCCCGGGACGGGTTTTCCCGGGACGGGTGGGGAGGTGAACGCACCGCGCTTCCAGGTTAGGACCGGCGAGAGCAGGATCTCCTTGGCGGCGTAGCCGACCTTTCGCTGGAGACGTGACCAGAAGCCCTCTTGGTCCTGCGGGCTGTTGTCCTCGACGCCAGCCAGGAGGGTCTCGATCTCAACATCGAGCTCGCGCTGCGATCGGTCGACGACCTCCTCGGCCTGTTCTAGGTATCTCCCCAGCTCCTTGGCGACCGCGCTCCCGATCTGCTCCGCTTCGTTCTGGCCGCTGCCGACTCGAACGCTGACGCTCTGAACGCTCACGGGGCCAGCTGCTAGGAGAGCCGAGAGCCTGGAGCGACTCTGATGGGAGAGGCGATCCGCAGCGATCCGCAGCGCCTCGTCGATCAGGCCCTCCATGTCCCGCGGGGTCTCGGCTCCGCCCTTGACGTCCGTACTCTCAGCCACGATGCGGAGCGAGTCCGCGGAGAACATGGCCTGGCGGCCCGGAGTGGGATCCATAGGGCTAGTCACGCAGAGAAACTCTAGCACAGGGGCCAAAGCCACTCCTGAGCCGCTTCTTTCGCAAACACAGCCCAGGCAGAGAGTTAGGCTTTCGTCTCAGCCCCCAAGGTCGCTTCGGCATTCACGGCGAGGGTCCCGATTCGCTGGCCGAGGACGCAGGCGGTCCCCGGCGGCTGGAAGTCGAGCTGGACCAGGCCTGGAGTCCCGATCAGGACCACCGTCGATCCGAAACAGAACTCGCCGACCTCGTCGCCCTTGGCTAGCTCCACCGCTGGCTCGTGTCGCTCTTCGCGAGTGCCACCCCGGACGTTGGTCGTGAGGTCGCTGTAGGTCAGGTGGACCTTGCCGACCACCGTCGCCCCCACGGGGATGTAAGCCAAGGAGTGCTCGCCGACCTTGAAAGTGGAGACGATGCGCTCGTTTTGAGCGAAGAGTCCGTCGACGCCGTAGACGCCGACCGAGTTGACCGGCCACAGGGTCCCGGGCAGGTAACGCGAGCGCGTGACTCGAACCGCGCAGGGGGTATGAAACCTGTGATAGTCCTTTGGGGACAGATAGAGCGTCGCGAAGTGTCCGCCCTCATAGGCCTTGGCCTCTTCCTCGCTCCCGAGGAGCTCAGCGAGGCTGTAGGGGCGACCCTTGACCTGCAGGAGCTGCCCCTGCTCAATGACCCCCGACGCGCCCCAGGCTCCGTCGCAGGGAGAGACGAAGGCGTCTGGGGCCGGGTCTATCACCCGCGCGTCTTCCTTGAGCTGCCGGACGAAGAACTCCTGCATCGAGCGGAACGAGGTCAGCGGCTCGCGAACTTCATCCATGTTGACGCCCCAGGTCCAGGCGTAGCAGCGCAGCTGCAGACGGAGGAGGGGCCCCGGCCAGCGAATGCTCGCGAACCAACCGCCGATCTTCGAAACCAGGTTCTTGGGCAAGAGCCAGAGGAACCACAGCAGGGCCCGCCTGGACGGTCCGAGTCGCATCACATCTCCTGTCTGCGGGCGGCCAGCATAGTCGGCGCTCCCTCCGAGACGGAGCGCCGCGCGAAAAGACCTCCGGGTCGCTGACCCTGGCAGGCCAGCCAGCTAGGCTGGCCCGGTGAGCAGCGAGGATCCACCGAGACCCTTGTTTCGAGTCGTCCGGCGGGAGGGGCCCTGGTCGGCCCGAACAATGGGCTGCGTCGCCGCTGCCTCCTTCACGAGCGCCCTCGCGCTGGGCTTCGCCCTCGGCGCGCTGGCCGACGAAGTCCGAGAGGTCCTGCCCTGGCTGCAGCTGGGCTCGGCTCACTACATGACTGTCTTCGGCTTCGGCTCGCTCGCATGCCTGTTGGTCGCCACCAACTACTTCGACCAGGTCCATCTCGGATGCGCGGAGTTCTTCGCCGAGCATGTGTCTCTAGAGAAGGGCCTGAGCGCCGGCAGCGCCGGGGAGCCCGCGAACATCGCCGAGATCCGCTATCAGGACCTCGAGTCCTTTTCGGCCCCGCGGTCTCCCCTCATCCGCTTCCGCCTCCGAGCTGAGACGAGCCGAGACTACGACTTTCTAGGCTGGCTCTCGTGGCTGATTCCGCACCACCTGCTCTGGGTGTCGGTTCCTGACGTGAACGACCACACCCAGATCGTTAGCTTCCTCGAGGAACGCGGGATCGTGCGACGCGACGGACTCCTCTGAGGAGGGCCCCAGGCCTCGGGACCGCCAGAGAAGCTCCTGCAACTCTTCGGTCTCAGGCGTTAGGCGCTGGCAGATCGAGCCAGAAGCAGGCGCCCTTGCCAAGGTCGCTCTCGACGCCAATCGAACCCCCGTGGCCTTCGGCGATCGCCTTGGTGATCGACAACCCGAGCCCGGTGGTTCCGGTCTGGCCTTGCCGTTCGCCTGACTGACTGAAGGGCAGGAAGATTCGCTCGAGGTCGGCCTCTTCGATTCCCGGCCCGGAATCCTTGACGAAGATTCGCAAGGCCTCCCCCCGGCGCTCAGACCCCACCTCGACCTCGCTCCCTTTCGGAGCGAAGCGAAGAGCGTTCGCGACCAAGTTCTTGATCGCCCTCGAGAGCTTGGCCCGATCACAGCGAACGGAGTGCTCGCTCTTCAAAACACGAACGCTGACTCCGCGCTCGATCCCTAGCGGTCGAAGGTCCTCACTTACCGTTTCGAGAATCTCCGAGACCGGGGCCAGCTGAAGCTCGAGGACACTCGCCGTCGCGTTGACCTTGCTCAGGTCGAGGAGGTCATTGACGAGATCAACCAGCCGCGAGGTGTTGGCCGTCGCGATGTCCAAGAGCTGCTTCCCGTCGGTATCAAGGACATGAGCGACGCCGCCCTCGATCAAGCGCAAGGCCCCATAGATAGACGTCAAGGGAGTCCGCAGCTCGTGACTGGCGGTCGCGAGGAAGCTCTCCCGGGCTTGATCCAGCTCTTTCAGTCCTTGGATCACCTTGTCGCGATCTCGTAACGCGAGGCGCAACTCGAGCTGGGCCACGACCTGTCGCGCCAGCGCGTTCAGAGCGCTGAGCTGAGCCTCGTCCAGCTCACGTGGTTCGTGATCGATAACGCACAATGTCCCTAAGGCACGACCCTCGGGGTTCACCAGCGGGGCCCCGGCGTAGAATCGAACATTGGGGGCACCGGTGACTAGAGGGTTGTCTGAGAAGCGCTCGTCGACGGTCGCGTCAGGGACGAGGAAGGTCTCGTCCGGGGTGTGAATCGCATGCGCGCAGAAAGCCAACCTTCGTGGAGTCTCCGGCGCGTCTAGGCCGACCTTCGACTTGAACCACTGCCGATCCGAGTCGACGAGGCTGACCAGGGCGATCGGTGTCTGGCAGATGTTGGAGGCCAGGAGGGTCAGATCGTCGTAGGCCGGCTCCGGGCCGCTGTCCAAGATTTGGTAGGCGTTGAGAGCTCTCTGACGCTCAGGTTCGTCAGGAGTCGGCGGGGCTGGGACCTCGGGCATTGAAACACCTTCGCGATCAGGAGAACGACGACGCCATCTTCCATGAGAGGAGGACCGGATGCAGCGGAAAAGCGTCCTAGACGAGGGTCAGCGCCGAAGTGTACTCCCAGAGGACCTCGGAGCCTGTCCGGCGCTTGAATGAAAGAAGGCCGCCAGGACTTCCTGACGGCCTTCTCTGCGGTAGCGGGCGAAGGGGATCGAACCCTCAACATCCAGCTTGGGAAGCTAGATCAACCCCTAGACCTGGATGCCCCTGGATGTGTCTAAGTGACTGCCCTGTTGACGGTTGGCCCGCACGACATGTGTCTCGAAGAACCTGTCCGAACCTGGATGACTCGCATGCTTGGCTAGATTTCTGGCTAGACATGGATCGGCGAGTGTTCCCACAGGTGGAGCGACTTCGCTCGCGAGTTGGCTTGTCTGCCTTTGCTCAATGCCCCTGGTGCAGACGCGATGGATAACATGTCCCACTGGGACCGGGTTGTCCACGTCCACGCGGCCTCGTCTTGGTCTGGTCGGAAGTTGGCTAGGCGACTAGGCGTGCCGTCGTCAACGCTCAACAACTACCTTCGCGGAAGTCGCCTCCCGCCACCGGGCCTCGTTGCTCAGGCGCTGGCTTTACTCCCTGAGATGAAATCGGAGAAGGCAGGTGGGCATGACCGTTCTGGCGGCCGGACCGGGCACGAAACCGGTTGCACTCAAGCAGGATTGCCCGGGTGGGTGCTCGCTACTGGCAGCGGAAACAACGGCCCACGGGTGGTGGCCCTTGGGCTGGATGCTCTCTGGCTTGGGTTCCACTGCGAGATCTCCGCTGAAGACCACGAGCGTCTAGACCTCCTCCTCGGAACAAGGACCAAGATCCCTTTGGATTGGGGCGGAGAATCGGCCCCACGCTGGGAGGTCGATTCGGGTGGAGGCCAGTGGAAGAAGTGCCTTCTGAAGAGCGAGCACGTGACGCTGAGCGTTGCTAGCCATCACGCGAGAAACAACCCAACGATTACCTTTCGATTCACGGCGCATGTGCTGTGGGAAAAGGGCTGGGAAGCCTGCTGGCAGTGGGCTGAGGAGATGGCGACCAGCATCCATGACGGTGACCGATCCCAGATCACTTGCATGCTCCAGCGCGCAGATCTCGCCGTAGACCTGGTGGGGACCAACCTGGTCGAGCTAGGGGTACAAGACTACTTGGTGACGAGAGCGACAATCGCGGCGTATTCACGACTTGGAGTCAGCACGGGCTGGGTTGCTGGGAAGCGGAAGAGGGGCAAGCTCCGACAGATCCGGGTTTACGACAAGACCAGGGAGATTCGAGACCAGTCCGGCAAGACCTGGAGTCATGCGCATTGGGAGGACGTTGACCACAAGAGGGAGCAGGTGGTTCGCGTGGAGGCCGAGTGCCACAGGTCCTACCTCGATGGCTGGCAGAACTGCGAGCAGGGGAAAGCAGTCGATACGATTGCTGGCTTTCGCCAGGCGCTGCCTTCGATTTGGGAGGAACTTGTTGGATCCGATTCAGTCTTAGGCTGGTGCTCACTGCGAGAGCCTCGGCATGGGCGGCGACAAGCTGATCGGCCGCCCTGCGATTCGTGGCGAGCGGTTCAGCTGGCAGACTGGACCGTCACCCAGGGCACGAGCGATTCGACACTGGCCCCCTGCATGCATAGGACTAGCCTTGCAGAGGACTCTCTCCCCTCCACCCTGGGAGCATTGACTTCGCTCGCTGCTAGGCTCGGCATAATCGACTTCAAGGAGTTGATGGGTTATCTAGAGCAGCAAGTAGTCGGGCGAACTCCGACCTGGGGGGACAGAGTCAGAGCGAAGATGATCACGCGGAACCCAGAGGCCCTCTTGCTGGCTCCCCATTCACCGAGAGAACCGCGCAACCGGTTGCACTGCTACGAGACTCCAGACGAGCGAGCGGAGCGAGCACGTCCAGAGCCTAGGTCCGGATTTCCGGCAGAGAGTCCGTTGGAGCCAGATAGAGAGTTCTGCCTGAACAGCGCCAATCCAACGCCTGTGGGCTCGTGAGAGCCGCTCTCCCACTTAGCCAATGGGTGCGCGAACGTAGATGGCTGTTCCGCCCCGCTGCTGAACTAGCCCTGCTATGCGACGGTCGGCTGTGATGAGGCAGGCCTCTTCCTGTTCAGCTATGAGGACGAGCGTGATGTCGACCGGCCCGTGACGATTCCAGATTACGCGTGCCCATTCGTTCCTCCCGAATTCCTGGACAGGCATAATCAACTCCCGAACGCGCAACTCCAGTAACAGGTCCAAGAGGGACTCGCGCAGCGCACGGTGTATCGGCGTGGCGCCCCGTCGCCCCGTCCGCTGCTGTTTCCCCATGCGAATTCGTCTGTCCGCCTCGGCGATCACCGCAGGCGTCGTGACGAGTTGACTTCCTCCGACCTGAGCCTCGATCTGAGCAAGATTCTCGTCGGAGAGATCGCTCATCATCTGGCGAAGGAGCTTCTTTGGAGCATCCCCGCGCGTTCTATCGAAGTGGGAGAGCAGGTAGTAATACAGCGGACTAGCGTCAACCACGACCTTGCCGCTTGCCACGCTTCTTACCGGTATTGCGTCGGCGCGAAGGGAATATCGTGGTCAGTGCAGGTTTTCCTGCGAAAGGCCTTGAGCCCGGCGTCCAGCCCCTTGCCTAGCACGAGGAGGTTGGCTCCAGCTTCCCCCGTCTCACGGTGCAGATTGACCCAGACTACGTCGCCGCGAACACTCTCTTCAAGGTCCGCTCTGAATTGCTCCCAAAACTCGCGCGTACTATTGTCGCTTTCCAGATCAGTTCGATTGTTCACGATATGCTCTGCCAGGATGTCGGGTGCCTTCTCGTCGGGCCAACCGCCCCAGGGACCGCCCAAGCGAGTCGGTTGAAACTCCTGGATGCAAGTGGCGACGACTTCAAGGAACCGCCCGTGTTGACGCACGCAATCGAACTCAGTTGAACATGCGGTTTCCAGCTTCTGAATGCCCTGCGCCCAGAGCCGGAATGCGCTGCCCTCAGCTGGATTGCTCTCAACGAGGTCCTCAAGATTCGGACCACTCTCCTGTTCAATGATCTCGCTTGCCGGGCGGATCCACTCGAGCCGACGGCGAAAGAACCGCCAGGACCAAGTCTGTTGCTTCAGCAGACTGATTGGGTGCTCTAGGCCCTGCAACATGGGGTTCACGACGTCGTAGATCCAGGCTTCCAGCCTTCGTCTTCCTGCATTCGCCATGAGCGTACCTCCTCTAGGCGTCAACATGATCCTACTCGGCGACTCGCTACCAGTCGCGTTGAGCAGGAGTCGATCCCCCTCGTTGCCTGTTCGGGGATCTAGAGTTCCATCAGGTGCTTGCCAGCGAAGGTGCGGACGAAAAAGCACTTCGTGCAGTGCGCTACGGCGAGTAGGGAACCAAAAGAGCCCAGGGATCTGGGACCGCCCTCCGGGGCCATTATGGCCGGCGCTGCGTAGATCGTGGGGTCAATGGACCAACCGCCATTGTCGCCACAGATTGGGCAGGGCTTGTTCTGCAAGACCCGAAGGATGTGATTGGCTCCGGCCTCAGAGACGGCGGCTGTTCCCGGAGGCGGGGTGAAGGGGTCTGTCATCTATCGTCCTCTCTACTTGGCTGTCTTGGACCATATTGCCTGGCCCTGACAAGACTCCAACCGTTCCAACCCCTACTCCACACTGTTCTGTCGCTCTGTCGCGGAACAGCCTTCGCAGGCTAGGGGTGCATGCTCGCCCATAGGTTTGGGGGGACCGCTTGCAGAGCCGTTGCCTGGGCCAGGGGTGCTGCATGGGGCAAGCGGTTCCAGCGGAGATGTAGTTGGACTGAAAGAGCAACGGACGGGACCGGGTGGCTGGCAACCCCGCTCGACCGGTTGCGCGGTCCACCGAAGGGTCGTTGGCAAGAAAGGCCGGAACAGGGGACCGGGGTGATTCGGGAAAACCCCGGTCGCTGCTCTGAGCGCTCATCGAAAGGATAGGGGGAGGTTGATCGACTTATTCTAGACCCAGCCGCCTACGTCGAAAGGAGTTGGGACTCAGACAGTGTATCGAAAACGGCGATTAGCTGTCCGGCAACGACAGGACGCTTCTTGCTCGATTGGGACTAGCAAGGATTAGCCTGAACAGCGCCAATCCAACGCCTGTGGGCTCGTGAGAGCCGCTCTCCCACCTAGCCACCGTGCTCTGCGCTATGCCAAGCACCTCAGCGAACGCACGCTGACTGAGGCCAAGCGCTTTCCGGCTCGCGAGCGCCAGAGCAGCTGGATCTCCCTCAACAACCATCCCTACATCTCCCCAAGGAGGTTCGCGCGTGTCTCGTCAGCGACCACCCGCGCGGTGCTCGATCGCTGCTGCAAGTACAGCCGATGGAGGAAGGGGGCCGCCTCGGCCAGGACGCGATTAACCACGTCCGTGGTCCGCAGCGGCAGCGCTGCTGCCCTGCTCACGCTGCTGCCTGGGCTCGGCGAAGGACCTTCCGAACTGTGGTATGCACCCACTTGCCCCCCCGCTTGGTAGGGACTCCCTGGGCGTCCAAGCGCCGGGCGATCTCCCGGAGAGAGCAGCCCTCCTCGCGGAGGCGGAGGATTAGCTTGACCGTAGTAGCCTCCTGCCGAACTTCCTTAACGACCAGGCGACCCTGGTCGTCTCGCTCTGAGGAGCGCTCCCAGCCTAGAGCCTCGCCGCCGAGGACGGCGCCCTCCGCCTTCAAGTGGGCCAGAGCCTCACGGGTCCGCTCCCCGATCGCCTCACGCTCCCACTGAGAGATAACGGCCAAAATGTTCAAGACCATCCGCCCCGAGGCAGAGCGCGTATCCACCTGCTCTCCAACGGACAGGAGCGCCCAGCGGTCTCGAAAACCTAGGTCAAGTAGTGAGCCGAGGTCCCGTACTGAACGAGTCAAGCGGTCCAGCTTGGCCACCAGGAGCCCATCGGCGCCTCCGGCCTCCAGAACACTCACAGCATCTCGAAGTCCCTCACGCTGAAGACTCTTGGCTGAGGCTCCTGCGTCCTCGACAATCGCGACTATCTCAAGGTCGTAGAGGTCCGCGTATGCAAGCACTTTCGAGCGCTGGGCAGCCAGACTCACGCCCTCGTCTGCCTGGACCTCAGTGCTAACCCTGATGTACGCCACGACCCGTGTTCGCTCGACCATGCTGCCCCCTGCTAACCGCATGATAGCGTTATGCAGTCAGCCTGTCTAGCGAGTTGGACTCCGGACCGACTTGCCCGTGGCGCAACGGGTTGCGCCAGAACGCAGTCGCCGAGTGGCCGTCATCAGGCTTCACCTGCCCTCACCTGCCGTGCGAGCAGCAGGGGCCGCCCGGAGCACGCGTCGGCTACTTGAGCGAACGAGACTGCGACAGGAAGTAAGCAATCCTGATGACAAGCACCAGTCTGGCGGTTAGCTGTCGGACGCCGACCCTAAGGTCGTCGCGTGACTGCCACGACGACTTCGCTGCTGTCACGCAACCGGGGAGAATCCCTTCTGGAGTTCGACATGTCCTACAGTGTTTCCGAGGCGAGTCTCAACTGGGCGCTCTCGCACATCGAGCGTGAGGGCGATTCCGACTTTTTCCCGCACTCCTTCGAATTCAAGGCCATTCGCCACGACTGGGCCGAGTTTCGGACGTGGCTCCATTCGATAGATTTGCACCACTACGCCCCGTGTCAGTTTCGTAGCGTGATCGCCCCCAAGGGCTACTACGGCTTTCGCTACGTAACCCAGCTGTCACCCCAGGACTCCCTCCTCTATACAGCGATGATGCACGAGGCAGGGAATGCTCTCGAAGGTCTGCGGAGACCGAAGGCTGAAGGCGTAGTACATAGTTATCGCTTCATGCCTCAACCCGACGGTGCCGTCTGGGATCCCAATTTCCACTACGGGTCCTTTCATAGAAGGACCCGCGAGGTGATTGAGACTGATCACCCCGCCTATGTCGCTGAAACCGACATCGCCGACTTCTACCATCGTATCTACTCACACAGATTCGAGGGGGCAGTGCAGAGGGCGCTGCCCACAGGGCACGGGCTCTTCCCGGCACTCAAGTCCTTCAGGAATGCCCTCTTCCGCCGTGAAAGCAATCGTGGCTTGCCCATCGGCCCTGCTGCCTCAGCCTTGTTTGCGGAGGCTGTGATCGCGGACGTGGACGACTTCCTGAGGATGCGCGGCCTGCGCTATGTTCGATTCAACGATGACTTTAGGTTCTTCTGCGGGAGCGAAGGAAAAGCACGCCAAGCGCTGAGGGACCTAGCTGGCTACCTTTGGGATGGGCACGGACTAACCCTGCAAGCCAGGAAGACAACCATCATGCCAGCCGATCGATACATGGAGTGGCGATTCCCGGAGCCTCGTGACGATCTCACTCGGCTCGCCGCAATCACCGAACAACTGTTTTCAGGAAACCCCTACGCGACACGGAGCTACTCCGCCCTAGATGCAGAAGAACAGGCCCTGGTTGACCAACTCGACCTTGAGGGGTTGATTTCGCAGTCCCTTGAGGATCAACACACGGTTGACGTAAACCTCCTGCGGATGGCTTTGGCCAGGATGACAGCACTGTGTCGGGCGGACTCCGCTGACCTCCTCATTCAAGAATTGCCAAGGCTCTTCCCTGTGATTCCCAACGTCGTTCGCTTCCTTCGGGTCTTCTCCGCTCTGGGTGCCGAGGAGCGGTCGAATGTCGGAGGTCGGGTGCTCAACTATCTGAGTTCAACGGCCGAGTCGCTCTCTGAGTTCGAAGCAATGTGGCTACTGTCGCTGTTTGGCGACGGCACTTGGAACAACGTTGAGCAACTCGCCCAGCTAAAATACCGCCTTCATGCTTCGAAGCTCGCCCAACGCAAGATTGCGGCCGCGTTTGCCCACATGAACTGCAATCGAGCGCACTTGCTTGACTACAAGGGCGTTCAAGCCGACGAGTGGCTCAACCGAAGTGCGATTCTTGCTTCCAGGGCACTCCACCCCGATGAACGAGGACCATATTGGAGCTTTCTGAAGTCGCAGTTGTCACGTCCCTTGGACCTCGCTGTGCTCAAGTGGGTCAAGTCTACGGTCTAGCCTTGTTGCACTGTGTGGGGAGCAGGGCTCTTTCAGGAGACGATTTAGCGCCCAGTCACCGTGGGTGCCATTCATGCAAACGTGGCGACGAACTGACGAACTTAGTCCAGACCGAGGGACGCCATCTACGAGCCACAGGTTCAAGAGGGTCTCTCGTGGCTTCAAGCAAACATCAGCGGAACGTGCCATGTCGAGATTCAGCTTGAAAAAGACTTACCAGCTGGCCACCAACCCACCTCCCGCGATGGGCTGGGAGATATATAAGGCACATGTTGATGAGGCATGGAACGCCCTGCTCGCCTCCGATCCGCCTGAGCGCAGCGTTCAGGAGTTTCTAGAGACCCACCCCTGCCTGGTGCCGGGGGCCTACACCCTGATTGGGGGCAAGTCAGGCCACTGGCCGATTCACATGGCACTGATTTCCCAGCCTGTGCTGCCATCCTTCAATCATCGGGTACCCGACTTCATGTGGATTTCAACCCACAGCACCACCATCTTCCCGGTCCTCATAGAGATCGAGGCGCCCGGAAAACCGTGGTTTCGGGACGACGGGGTTGAGAGGGGGGAATTGAAGCAGGCGCTGAAGCAGTTGAAGGACTGGCGAATCTGGCTAAGGGACCCCGTCCAGCAGTTGGCGTTCCGCAACTACTATCAACTGCCTGTGGATCGGCTGTGCCCAAAGGCGTTTGTGCCCCGGTTTGCACTGATCTACGGACGGCGCGAACAAGCCCGAAAGCGCCCGGAGTGGACGAAGCTACGCGCCGACCTTGACGGAGAGGATCAGGTCGTCATGAGCTACGATCGGCTCACCCCAGGCTATGACTACCGAGACTTTCCCTGCGTAAGGTTCCGCCAAGGCAAGAAGACGGTCGTCTCGGTACCCCCTACCCTGCAACTTGGCCCGAGTCTCGCATCGAGGTATGTCCACATGGAGGGACTGGAGGCCGCGATCCAAGCAAACGACCTCATGACCGACGCGCGCAAGGAGTTCTTGCTGGGGCGCTTGCCGTATTGGCGAGGGTGGGTGGAGGCGGGAGATCGTGGAATCACTTCTGGGGAGCGAGAGTGAAGCCAGGACTCGATCGCCCGGACCGAGAATGTCGGCTGCGGGCTAGGCTCATCACGTGATGCCAATACGGCCTGACCGGTTTGCTTGGGTGTACACGAGTCGAACGTCAAGTGTCCACGCGGCCGAAAAACACTCCCCCGGGGGTCCATTCGCGTCCGCCTCATTTCGCTGGCTTGCACGCTTCGTTCAGCGGTCTCGTGGGGTGAGACGAACCTGGCCAGGCTGAGTCATGGGGGAGGGGATAGCACTCCTGCCCACTTGCGACCGTCCTCCGTCGTGATCTCTATGCTGTGTATTCCCCGCGCATTGGTGAAACCGAATTTCTGCCCCTCAGGGTTTAGGAAATGCTTCAACTGAATGTGCCGGTGTCGCTCCAGCATGGGAGAGAAGCGACTAGTGACTCGCCCGTCGAGTATCTGGCTCCGGGAGAACCTGAATTCACCGTTCAGAGTGATTTCGGATGTCGTCCAACTGAACTCGTTCTGGCTGAGAATATTGATCGACGTTTCGCCAACGGTGGTGGTACTGACCCACGCTTTGGCCTTGAGCGGACGCCTCGAGTCGAGCCATTGGGCGACCGTGTCCGGGGACCCATCGTGCCGTCGAGGCCGATCGCTTGTCCTCTCTGGTCCAGACTTCTCGTAGCGAGTCGCTTTCTCCAATAGCTCCGTTCTTAGGGGCTCCTCCTGCTTTTCTGCGATTCTTCTAGTTCCTTTAGCGAGCCTGAGGGAAAGGGCTAGGTATTCGGCGTTGACGCTAGATACGAGGTTCTCATCGGTCAGGCCCCCAGCTGCGTCCTCGATCCTGTTTGCACAGGCGAGATGCTCCTCGACCACCATTTCACCTAGTTCCACTAGGTGTGGACTACCACCGTCTAACCTGAGTTGATCGATCTTCTCTTGAAACTCGCTGGCGAGATCCCTCAGTTCGTGCTTTGCATACAAGCGGGCAAGCTCTTCGGCGTCCTCAGTTGCTCCCCCTGGCAACTTGCTTGACGATCCAATCGCAATCGATATGCCGGAGCAGATTCCGCAGAGGAGCAAGAGGGCTGCCACCCCGCCTGCGAGAATGAGAGTCCTACTTCGCGTAGGAGTCTGGGAGCCTAGTAGGCCAGCTTGACTCGGCTCGTCCGTGCCAGCGATAGGACCGATCGAGCCAGAGTCGCTTGTTGGCCCTTCGCTCTGCTCATTATTGGGGGGCTCGGCTAGGACTGAGCCGCAATGCTTGCACCTGATTGCCGCCAGTTGAATGTCCTCTGCGCAGAATGGACACGGGCGAATGGCTCCGCTTGTTGGTTGATCCTCTGTCGTCATCTATCGCTCCTTGCAAGTCTTCGGATGATAGTAGGGCGCGCCCCAGAAAAGGGACGCCACCCAAGCCGCCCCCTAGTCAGGCCCGCCAGAGCCCATCGGCGAACGAACCCAGGCAGCGCCCCAAAAAGGGGGCGCAACCCGAACTCGAGGCGCTGAAAAAAGAACTGGCGGTTCGACCAAGCCACGTGATCCAGGCCAACGCGAAAACGTTGGCGATATGCAGTCTCTAGCTGGCTAGACGGGTGGCTCTCCGTTCTCCCATCCTTGCATGAGCCTCCCCACATTCCAACCGCTCCGAGGCTCGTGCCTAGAGGCCATGCTCCGATCACGAGTCGGTGCTTGCACGCCCCGAAAAGTTGATGGGTGGACCTAAGTGGATGGAGTCATGCGACTTATGCTTGCTGGTTGACGCGGGCGCTGTATTATGCATGCAGGGACGGCGACGGCGGCGACGACGCTGCAGTCATATGAAGGAAGGAAGCGAAATGGATCTTCAATCACTCCCCGGAACTGGGCAGATAGCTACCGCCCACGGGCTCACTGAACCGCAGCTAAACGCCATAGTCAGACACGCGAAGGAGCTACAGCCCCCTGTCGTTTCCGGTCGGCGACGTTGGCGCTCGGAGGACGTTGCGCTGCTGCGTGCATTCTTGGAGCAACGCTCTAGCGGATCGCAGCAGGACAGCTGCGGTGGATCCGCATGAGGGACCGAAGCCTTGAGGACGAGTTCCTGCCAATCGCAGATGTGTGCGATCGGTTCCGATTCAGCCGAAGCACCTTCTACCGGATGCTGCGCGACCGCGAGTCCGGTCTCGCGGACCTAGTGATCCGAGTCCCTCCGCACACCGGTCGCGTTCGTGTCCCAGTTCGCGCGTTCGAAGAATTGCTGCGCAGGGAAGGAGACGCGTAAGTGAGTCGTCGAGGCAAACAGCGAAAGTGGCCCAAGAATGAGTCCCTCAGGGGCACCAATCTCTATCGCGACCAGAAGACGGGTCTCCTCTACTGGCGACGTACGGACCCGTTGACTGGAAAACGGTGCTCTCCGAAAGCGACTGGCGAATCAAGGCGGAAGCTGGCGATCCGCAAGTGTCAGGGCTGGGAGGACGAATTTGATCGACGGGCAGCGGGAGTCAAGACCTACGATTGCTGGAGGCTGCCCCTCCTACCGCTGGTGGCAGAGTGGATCGCCGATCGGAGGGGCAGTGGGGACCTCTGGCTGCGGCAAGAGAGGAGCGCAGTTGAGCGGGCGTTGGAGACCCTCCAATTGGAGACCGCCGCCGATTTGACCCACGTCTCGGAAGTCGAAGCGAGGCTGCGGTCGCTTCCGATTACTGACTCAACGATGCGCAGGCGTTATCAGCAGCCGCTCCAGAGATTCTCGAAGTGGCTCGCCGGGAACCGTCGCTATCTTGAGCAGAACCCGCTGGAGTGTTGGGAGCCCATTACCTACGACGCGGCCAGCCCTCACCGGTGCTACGACCCCACGGACCTAGCTCGTGGCCTAGTCGCAGTCGAGTGGCTCGATAGCCTCCACGGTCGCGAGCCTGGGTTGCGATCGGTGTTTACAACGCTGTTCGTGACGATGGCGCGGGCAACCGCTTTCACCTCTCGGAACCTCGAACACTACCTGAGGGCCGAGCATCGAATCGACTTCGGATCAGGCTCCAAACGCAAGCGGCGCGGGCGCGGCTGCCTGGATCCGGCCACGGCAGCCGAGCTAGAGCAGTACATCTGCGGACGGAACAGCGGCCCTCTCTTCCTTGGCCCCCGGGGAGCGAGAACTGCCTCCGCGAGGCTACTCAGCTGGTGGAGAGAAGCCTTCGGACTGGGCGTGGTGTTCAGTCTCTGGCCTGACGGCGAACCCTGGTCCTTGGACGCTGCCCACGCGATCAACATCGCGCTCATCCACGGGAAGCCAAGGGTTGGGAGAGCCGGGAATCCGAGTCTAGTCAGGGAATCGACACGAGCTGCGTGGCGGAGGAAGGAGCGGGAAGTGCTCGCCGCTGCCGAGCCGCTCCGAGAGGAGTGGACGCTATCAATGCAGAAGGTAACGCTGCACTCGTTTCGCCACACCCATGAGACCTGGGCTCTTGCCGAAAACGTTCCCCAACACGTCATCAACATTCAAGCAGGTTGGGAGTTGGGGAGCAGTCGCAGTGGCGAGGACCTCAAGCGAATGCGGAAGTGCATCGGCAAGAGCCACTACGCGGACGCCGACTCGAGCCTCCTTGAACCAAGAACGTCTGCGCTGGCTGTGCGAAGGATGCTTGAGGAGGGCCTGGCGGAGGTCGAGGAGGAAATGGCTAGATTGTTGGCCAGAAGTTCAGCCTCGCCCACTGACACGAAACAAGACCGCGCGCCCCAAGACTTTGGGACGCGCGGCCTTACGTTGAAAGCGGACGAAGGGGATCGAACCCTCAACATTCAGCTTGGGAAGCTGACGCTCTACCATTGAGCTACGCCCGCGCTCGTGGGCGTGAATCTACCACCGCGCTGCAGTCCATCAAGCGCTCATGACGGGGCTAGCAGACCCTCGACGGCGGTATCCTCTCCCCGTGAACGAAGCTCCCGAGCCCTCCCCGCCCCTCCGACGTCGCGCCTTGCTGATCGGCCTCGGCCTCATGGGCCCAGCGCTGGCCTATCTCCTGGCCTGGCCGGTTCCCCTCGAGCCCGTGGCTTGGACTCCTCCCCCAGCGACGCCCGTCCCGCTCAACAGCGCCTTGGCTGGGGTCGAGCGCCTGGGCCTCGGACTGGGCGAAGGCCCTGAGGACGTAGACGTCGACGGCGAGGGCCGAATCTACGTCGGCTTGGCCGACGGACGGATCCTGCGCTACGCGTCTCAGGGCGAAGCTCCAGAGGCCATGGGAAACACCGGCGGTCGCCCCCTCGGCCTCGGCTTCGCCCCTGACGGATTGCTCTGGATCGCGGACGCAGACAAGGGGCTCCTCTCCCTCGACCCCAAGACGCGAGCGCTGGTCGTCCACAGCACCGAGGCCGAGGGCGTCCCCTATGGCTTCACCGACGACCTGGATATTGGTCGCGACGGGACGGTCTACTTCAGCGATGCCTCGAGCAAGTTCGGAGTCGCGGACTACAAGCTCGACCTCCTCGAGCACGGGCTCCATGGCCGGCTCCTGGCCTATGACCCCAAGACCAAGGAGACCAAGGTCCTCTTGGCCGGCCTCCAGTTCGCCAACGGGATCGCGGTCTCTGCTGACCAAACCTTCGTGCTCGTGGTCGAGACCGGGACCTACCGCGTGATTCGCTACTGGCTCGCGGGGCCCAAGCAGGGCCAGCACGACGTGTTCGTAGACGCGCTCCCTGGCTTTCCCGACGGGATCAGCGCGCGACCCGGCGGAGGGTTCTGGGTTGCTCTCGCCTCTCCTCGCGATCCGGTCCTCGACGCCTGCGCGCCCCACCCCTTCACGCGCAAGGTGATCGCCAGGCTGCCCCAGGCCGTCCAGCCCGCCCCCAAACGCCACGCCTGGGTCCTGGGCCTCGACGCCTCGGGCGCGATCACCCACGACCTCCAGCACAAGGCCCCCGACTCCTTCTCGCCGGTGACAAGCGTCCAAGAGCACGGCGAGTATCTCTACCTAGGCAGCCTGAGCTTCAACGGCTTCGCGCGGATCCCCCTCCCCAAGTGAGGTCGCCTCGCCCCTCCTGATCCCGGATATAGGACTGGGCCCATGAAAGTGGCCTATTTGGTCACTCGCCGCCATGCCATAAGCCCATTACTCACAGCGGCTTAGCCCCAGCGCCCCCTGCCGAGTTCCTGGCACTGAGTGAAGCGCGCCACTCTGGCCTCAGGGTACGGGCTTCGCTTCAGCTCTCGTTCTGAGGGAGGGCTCATGCTCAACGTCTCGTCCGGTGTCCGCGCAATCTTCGTCTCCATGATCGCCACCCTAGCGGTCGGCCTGGCCCTCGCCGGCTGCTCAGGAGGTGGATCCTCGGGTGGCGGCAGCGCCTCGACGGCCGCCGCGACCAACAGCGCGAGCGGGCCCGCCGCCACGACCAGCGCGGCTCCGGCGGCTCCAGCCACGCCCCCTGCTCCGACCCAGCCGGTCGCCGGGACTTGGCTCAAGGGCGATCTCCACTCGCACTCGGCCACCCACAGCGACGACGCGCGTCGTCAGCTCGGCGACGACATAGCGACCACGGTCCGAGTCGCCGAGCGGACAGGGCTCGACTTCTTGGCCGGCACCGACCACCGGACCAACGCCCTCCTGACGGACCCCAACTTCAGCTCCCAGTCGATGGTCCTCCTCCCGGGCATGGAGTGGGGCGGCGCCATGCACGCGGGCGCGATCGGCTACACCTCGCCGATCCCGACGGGAACCACGACCAGCGGAGCGGCCCTAGCCCCCGAGATCGACGGGATCGTGTCCACGATCCAGAGCCAGGGCGGGATCTTCATCCTCAACCACCCCTGCGAGGACGGGAAGCTCTGGGCGGCGGACATCCAGAACTTCGACGCGATCGAGGTCTGGAACGGACCTTGGTCCATGCGCGAGTGGCAGCCCCGGACCCTGGCGGAGCTCGACCAGAAGGCTCAAGGACTTGGCCTGACCACGCCCAACCCGCACATGGTCAACGCCATGGCCGAGCAGCGCGGCGGTCCCCAGCTCCAGGCCTTGGCCTTCTACGAGAGCTACCTCAACAGCGGCCGCCGCGTGGCTGCCGTCGGCGGCGGTGACCGTCACATGCTCCTCCCGCAGGGCAGCCCCACGACCCACGTCTACGCCGCGACCCGTGACCGCAAGGGCGTCCTCGACGGAATCCGTCAAGGGCGGACCTATATCAGCCGCAAGCCGACCGGTCCCCTCGTCGACTTCCGCGCCGACAAGGACGGAGACGGAGCCTTCGAGTCGATCATTGGTGACGAGGTCAGCGCCGGTGTCGCCGCCGAGTTCCGCGTCCTCGTCGAGGGCGCCGACGGCGGCCGAGTCGACGTGATCAAGCGCGGCCAGGTGATCCACAGCGAGACCATCGTCGGCAACGCCTTCACGATGACCTTCAGCGACGTCCCCGCTCAAGGCGACTGGTATCGCCTCGACGTGTTCGAGCTCGTCGATCCCCAGGTCCAGCAGAGCCAAGGCCTGATCGTCCAGGCCGCTCAGGCTACGGGCAAGGAGTGGGCAGTCCTCCTGGCGCTCTTCTCGAGGGTCCGCAGCAGCAACCTCGACTTCACCTACGGGACCTTGCTCCCGACGCTGATCTTCCCCGAGGAGACTCACAAGATGATCAACGCCAGCCTCAAGGACCGCGGCTACTGCCGCGGCGCGATCACCAGCCCGATCTACACCGGGCAGTAAGACTGGGGGATGCTGCGCTCCCCCAGACCCCCTGAGCTTTTGGCCCGGGGCCCTAACGCTGCTTTCGTTGGACAGAGAGACCGGGCTGGGTGATCCCAAGGGCGAAAGCAGCTCGGGGCCCCTCTCGGCACGAGCGCTCGCCCACTCTGCTCTCGCCGGGCCCTAGCGCTGCTTTCGTTGGACAAGAGACCGGGCTGGGTGATCCCGAGGGCGAAAGCAGCTCGGGGCCCTCTCGGCACGA
>Ga0316202_10000948_pt1 | contig 25710 bp, 22 predicted proteins | sample 3monrhotite_MG_FD_204934 | JGI IMG/M metagenome (GOLD analysis project Ga0316202, IMG submission 204934) | Microbial mat bacterial communities from mineral coupon in-situ incubated in ocean water Damariscotta River, Maine, United States -... | ecosystem: Environmental > Aquatic > Marine >... | reverse complement strand
GGGGGGGCGGGCGTTGATATCATTCGTTATAGCGCCAAAACGGATGGCGCTGCCGCTAACGCAGTTACGGGCATGGATACAATTTCTGGTTTCACCAATGGCACCGATATCATACGATTCCAAAGCAGCTTGTTTGACGACGTAACGGTCAACAATGCCTTTGCCTTTGCCACCAATGCGGCGGCCAACTTTACCACCACACATGAAGCCATGCTGCTGACCGGACAAGGCCTTTTGGATGCGGACCTAACCACGGCTGGGTTTGTTAACGTCTTGACCAAAATCAATACGTTGGGCGTCACCGCAGCCACGTCAAACGATGGTTTGATTGTTGTGCAAGGGGCTGCAAATACGGCTCTGTACAGCTATACCGAAAATGGTACCGCAGCGAACAATGTAACGGCCGATGAACTTACGCTTCTTGGCATTGTCTCTGCACAATTGATCGATACAACGTCCATTGATGTGACGAGTGCGGCCTAAGTCTTTGGCGAGCACCATGCCTGTTGTGGGTCAGAGCAAACGTAAATGCAGACCTAAACAGTTTTCCCCAGTGATACCTAACCCAACACCCGCTACGGTCAAGCTTCACAACGCGGGAACATTTGGAGCGCTTGGCTGCAAAGCCATTGAGCCTGCGCTGTGTCAGAAATGGCAAGGTTTGTTCATCTGTCAAGCATAGCAAAGCATTCAAACGATAAGCCAGACCGTTGGGTTTTTGAAAAGCTTTGTCCATGCTCACTTCGGGCGGGGCGCGCAACCTGACCATTGGATTGAAAGAATTTGGTATTTTGGACGATGGTAGCCTTTTGGACATTGGCGTGAAAAAGTTGCGGGAAATGGCGAATAGCAGCCAAGTAGCATCGAATGTTTGATCATTCTGATTTATATTTCAGAATTTTTTGTTGCCAGCGTTCAACAGCTTGAGCCGCTTGTCCTTGCTGATTCGGAAACATTTTTTTAAAGACCTTTGGTTTTCTTGTTTGGACATTATCTTTTAATGGGCCATCAGGTAGAAACAACTCAGCCAAAGATAAGTACAGGTGTTTTAGATGATGATCTTGAGGCCCATGAAAATCGACCATTGCAAGTAAGGCTTCACCATCACCTCGCATGGCTTTGTGAAAGGTAGGCCAGTAGTCTGGGGCGAAATCAGGACTATCGATCCAATAAATGTTGCCCGATTTTATCGGTTTCTCTACAGGAACCCGTTTTATCGAGAACATGTCCCCATGCAAGTCTTCAGCATACGCGACCATTGAAGCAAAAATATCGAATCTTCGATCACATTGATTTGAAAGTAAAAGGTTATATTGAACGATATTGCGAATATCTGGGGTTTCGGGACTGCTTACGACCCCAATTTGCATTGGTATAATCACACCGATTGTTGGCTCATTGTACGAAATATAGCGATCAAAGGAATTATACAAAGCCACGTTAAATTGACCTTTTGTTGCTTTTAAGTGAACATCGAACCGCACAACACAGTCATTAATCCTATATTTTGGGATGAACTCAAGAGCCAAGTAGCGGTCTCTCTCTTCAGAATTCAAAGAGCCACGATTTGTTAGGCCGAGGCTATTGCGAAAGACAACAGCCGAAAATCCCAAAAGAACAACAACACATATCATGAAGTAACGGCGCTTTTGTGCTGGACTGAGCTTTTTCACAACAGATACTAAAACTACCATTGGTTTATTTGACAACCCATGTAACAGGTTTGTCACTTTTTTGAGAATAAATATTAAAAGTCATCCCTGCTGAAGCTCCATTAACATCTGGTTGTCGAGACTTTGTGATGGTGACTTGATAACCATTTGGATTACGGTCTGGATATGGTGGAGCAAAATCCAAAGACCCCAGAGACGCCCCATAAAAGTTACTAATCTGGTGCTGCCAAGTATTATTAATCTTTCTTTCGTTGCGAAACTCGGGGGTAATATTTCCAGCTTCATCTCGCCCGAACCAATCAACACTTACCCATGCACCATCCTTACCAACTGAAACAGATGTTGGCTTAATGCTAAATGCCCCGTTTACATTAAATGTAATTGATTTAAGGCTATTATTCCCGCCAAGGCTAACACTGACCTTACCCCCTAAAAGTGGTCCATGACGATTGAGAGTTTTTGGTGCATTGACCTTGCCCCCATCTTTGGTCCACCCGGAATGAGAAAATCCCAGTTGTTATGCCTCAGGGCAGGCATGCCTGCCCTGAGGCGCGAGCCAACTCAACCGGGGTTTTGTTGCCGATTGAACTGTGCGGTCTGACCTCGTTATAGTCTCGCCGCCACGCCTCACATTTAGATCGTGCCTCATCCAAGCTTAAAAACCAAGCTGTATTCAAACACTCGGTTCTAAACTTGCCATTGAACGATTCAATGAAGGCATTGTCTGTAGGCTTACCGGGACGGCTAAAATCTAAAGTCACCCCATTCATGTAAGCCCAAAGATCTAAGTCCTTGCTGATAAATTCCGGCCCGTTGTCGACCCGAATGGTTTTGGGTTTGCCGTACTGGCGCGTCACCCGCTCCAAGGTGTCGACAACATCAGAGCCTAGACATAGCTAGCCAAGTTCAGTGCGGACTGTCATTGATACAAAGCTTCTTCACCACCATGCTGATAGGCATTTATAAGCTCAGGAATGATGATCTCTCGCACCAGTTTCATGGCTTCGTCCTTGGGCATGCCGGCCTTGATGCGGGGGTCGTAAAGGGTGCGAATGACAATCGTATCATTGGCTGAATAGATTTCTTTATGGTTGGTGTTGTCGTAATCATTGAGGACGGATGGAGAAACAATATTTGAGTCTTTTGGCAATCCCAACGATTGCATTAATTCTTCCCTGATACAGGAAAAATTCGATTTATAAGGTGTGCCACTTGCCATCATTTCAACAAAGGCAGAAATATAATTTGTCTGTGGTAAATCTGTTGAAAGGACCGCCATGCTTTTATGAATAATCCCTCTTTGGGCAATCCCTCGTTCATCATCTTCTTCACCATGAAGGAATTTAGCGGCACAACGGACATCATTGGGGTCTTGATGAGGCCAAACCCATCTCATTTTCAGTGCTTTTGCATAGTCGGGTAACTCTTTATGTTTAACGAAAACAACTAACAAATTGGCTTTCTCAACGTCATCGTAACCAAAGTTTAAACCTGTTAGCTGAGAAAACTGCTTCAAGAGCATGTCTAAATCCTCTTGGTCTCGAGCATCTGACTCATCTAAAATATTCACGTGCAAATCACCTTGCCATTTTCTGACATATGAATAACCTTCGTCATAATCTAATCCAAAGGCAACATCTTCAAAAAAATCGGCAAGTTTATCGGCTGGCGCGGGCGTCGTATAAACACGCATATTTTCCATCAGCCAGATGCCAAGTAAAACGATAATAAGCGTAAAAACCTGAACAAACGGGTCGTTTATTACTTTTACAAACCATTGCCGCATTGTGTTTTTTACCGTACCTGATTGACCCGCAAAGTGAATAAACCCGCATTCCTTTGGGCGCAGGCTTATTATAACGTGAATTCAACACAATGTTGAAAGTCTTATTTTAACATCCCTAAGCCTTTCATCCCCGGCATAGGCCCAAATTGGGGTTGAGATGGTTTGTTAAACCGGGGTTCGTGGAGAAGATTCTTGAAATTCTGCACGGCTTTTTTACGCGCCACATAAAGGTCTAAAGCAACTCGAGCTGGTGATGTCCACATTTTACCATCAAGAAGGTTCGGCTTTTTTGTTGTTGGATATCGAGTTGGAGCAGGTGACGGAGGTGTTGGTGGCCCACCTCTCGGCAAATCTGTTGGGGATGGACCAAAGATAGTTTGATAAGTATCATCCACTTCTTTTCTGAACTTAGGATCGGTTATATACCTCGTCAAATCCTTCTTTGTCTTATCACTCATTATTGTATTTGATGGAGGCTGTGTGGCTTGGGTGGGACTAAGGTTTTTTGCCAAGGCCGCGATGTCTTCGCTCATGGTTGTGGGGGTTTTTTGCGCGCGCTTGGCTATGGTGTCTTCTTGTTCCTGCTTCAATCTTTCATTGGTGTTAATGACATTTTTCACTTGTACGGCAGGGTCGGTGGAACTCGCCCAACTGGGGTCAACGCCGGGGGTAGTTGTTGGTTTTGACGTGGCGGATTGCGTGGCTTGCGATAGGGCGGTTTGCTGAGCAGAAGGGGCCTGGAGTGGGCCATAGGCTGGACGTTGATCGGCCTCTGGAGGACCATAAAGGGAAGTCGTCCGTGTCGGCCTTGCTTGGGTGCTTTTGTCATCAAGGCTCGGGTCTTCATCCATTTTGGGCATGGCTGCGTATTGACGCATGCGTCTTTCTTCGTCTTGAATGTCCTGCTCTTGTTTAAGCTTGTCTCGTGCACGTTTTTGATCAGCTATTTTTTTATCAAGAGCACGTTTTGCGTCTGCTAGTTTTTGATCGGCAATCCTTTTATCATCAGCGCGTTTTTTGGCAATGGCTTTAGCTCTTGAACCGCTCCAAGGCAAATCTCTGCCTTTGTATTCGGTCAAGCGCCCAACAGATGACCAGCTACTTCTGTCCTCACGGGTAGGCCCCGAGTAATTTTGATCTTCACCGGAATCGACCCCATAGCTTGGTCCTGAATCATTAAGTTCACCAAAGCTTGAATCGCTATACCCATCGTCTTTTTCTCCTCCACCAAAGCCCCAGAAGAATTCCATCAACCCAGTTTTCGGATTGATGGAGCCGCCATCCGTAATGTTATGCAGGAGATTGGCTTCGGCGGGGCTGATGTGGGCCATGATGGTGTCGCCATTGCGGCCCATACTTTGCAGTTGTTGTGCCTGGGCTTTGATGGCGGTTTCGGTTTCGCCTTCGGGATTCATCACGCCATCAACCTTGAGGCCTTGGGACTGTTGAAACGTCTTAATTGCATCAAACAAGGCCCGGTCGGGAAACTGCGAAATGCCCGATTTGGGCGGTGCATAATGGCCTTGATGGCGTAGGAAAAGTTTGGTCGCCACCACGTCTTCGGCGTTGGCTGCTGAATTTGCGGCGAGGGCTTGGTTGAGGTGTTTCATAGATCGGTCTCCAGTTTGTGGACGCACAAAATCCACCCCCAAAGCGTTGAGCGGCGGCGGCATCGTTTGAAAAAGTGTGACGGTTGATGGTGGACAAAAGAAAACCCGCTCTCTGATGAGAAGCGGAGTATGCTTTAGGCGCAAGAGCGCCTGTTCGTTGAGGTGTGTATGGCACGCAATTTAGTAAATGTCAAGCTTTATTCCTATTTTACGTATTAATTCTTATTTAGGGGACTTGCATGATCCCCAATTGTCGTCAGGTTTTGACTTTTTTTCTCTTTCATTGCTTTGCGTGCATCCCGATCTGTTCGAGGAACTGGAACGCGTGGCGGTTCTTGGCGATACGTTGGATATGGCGCGGCCAATGAGCGACAAGATGACGTGACCGCTCTTGTTGACGCCGCCGACCTGAAACACCAGCCTTCCTGCGAGTGAGCCACGCTTTGTGTTTAGGTATCCACAATGCAGATACTGGCAGGTTGTTTTTGAAATCACGCCCTGAACGAACGCCGAGTGCGTACCTTATTGGGTCAGCTTGGGCTGTCTGGAAATGGCTAAGGCGTTCATCCGTCAAGCATTGCAAAGCATTCAAACGATAAGCCAGCGGTATATGCCGAGGACATTGATGACGGTGAAAACGGCGTTGAGCAGGATAAGGCTGTGTTCGCGCATCATGACCCCTGCGATGGTCCATGACACCGACGACACCAAGAACAGAACGAAGCCCCAGCCTGATATGGGCAGGTTGAGGGCAATCAGGGCGGCACCCGTGACGCCGAATACGGTTCCGGTCCATTTCGCTATGCTGATCGTTGGGGGCATCGTTTCATTTGCTCCATATTGAACCCTGTCATCCACAGCGCCATCAGGTCTAAACATATGACCAAGCACGGCCTAAGTTGTATACAGAAATGTATACAAAACCAAACAAGGCCCTGCAATCGCTTGCAGGGCCTCATGTATTGGCGGACAGAGAGGGATTCGAACCCTCGGTACGGTATAAACCGCACGGCGGATTAGCAATCCACTGGTTTCAGCCACTCACCCATCTGTCCACGGGTGTTCGGGTGGCTCCGAACGCCCCTTCATAGACGGGGTTGGAGCCGTGATCAAGAGGATTTGCAGACTATTTTTTTGGTTTGGCCACGGCGTAGGAAACCACGCCCTTGGTCAGTTGCTTTAATTGGACCATGGTCGTTTCAAATACGCAGTGAGGATCGCCTGCTGAGACGTAGATTTTTTCATACTTTTTGAGGCTGGCATCGATGGCGGTGGGTAATTTAGCGACCAAGCCAACGGGGGAGACGGCGCCGATGGAAAAGCCGGTGACAGCGCGCACCAAGTCGACGCCGGGACGAACCACGCTGCCGTCGAGGCTGAACGCGCGCGGCAATTGATCGACTTGGCAATCATGATCGCCAGCCACCAAAACCAGCACATAGCGGTTGCCCACCGAATAGACCAGGGTTTTGGCAATGGCTCCTGGCTCAACCGCTAAGGCGGCAGAGGCTTCGGCGGCGTAGGAGGGCCCTTTCAATTCGATCACATTGTCGGGTAGGTCTAAATCGATCAAGGCGGTGCGTACGCGTTTGACGGTGGCTTTTTCTAAGTTACTCATTTGGTACGGTCATCCCCTGTTGTACGGCTTTGCGGTCACTTAATTTATCATACCAGCGTTTCACGTGGCGAAAATCATTTATATCATAAGGGTGCCAATCATGGCGAGCAACCCAAGGATACATGGCAATATCGGCAATCGAATAGTGTGGACCTGCTAAAAACTCCACCTCAGCCAAACGCGCGTCTAAAACACCATAAAGACGCTTCATTTCCGTGCCATAGCGCTCTTTAGCATACGGCACGTCTTGTTTGGCAAACTTAAAAAAGTGGTGCACCTGACCAAAAATCGGACCGACACCGCCCATTTGCAACATCAACCATTGCAACACTTGATAGCGTTCTGGCCCTGAAGCTGGCAACAGGTCGCTGTGCATTTTTTCCGCCAAATAAATCAAGATCGCCCCGGATTCAAAAACGCTGATTGGTCCATCGGAATCAACAAGGGTTGGAATCTTGCTGTTGGGGTTGATGGCGACGAAGTCTGGCGAAAATTGATCGCCCTTGAGAATGTCGATGGGGTGAACGGTGTAGTCCAACCCCAACTCTTCCAACAAAATGGAAACCTTGCGTCCGTTGGGCGTGCCCCAAGTGTACAGTTCAATCATGTGCACAACTCCTCAATATCGCTGCACAATCGGTCTACGGTTTCGGCCTGTAAATCCCACGCGCACATAAATCGACAGCCCCTAGCGCCGATAAAAGCATAAAACTTCCAGCCCCGCGCCCAAAGCTCCTCGCGCACCGCTTGGTCTAAGTCCAAAAACACGCCGTTGGCTTGCGGTTTAAACATCACCTTCGCTCCCGGCAAATCTTTAACCCGCTCAAAGAGCCTTTGGGCCATGGCATTGGCATGATGCGCGTTGTTCAGCCATACCTCATTTTCCAACATGCCCAGCCAAGGGGCTGAAATAAAACGCATTTTAGAGGCCAGCTGTCCCGATTGCTTAAGCCGATAAGCGAAATCGATGGCTAAGGATTTGTTGAAAAACACCACCGCTTCCCCCATCGGCAAACCATTTTTGGTGCCGCCAAATACCAACGCATCAACACCAACGCGCCACGTCATATCGGCTGGGCTGACGCCGTGGTTTACAATGGCATTGGCGAACCTGGCTCCATCCATATGAACGTGCAGGCCCAACCGTTTGGCCACATCGCCGATGGCTTTCAGCTCATCAACACTGTAGACGGTGCCGCATTCGGTGGCCTGGGTCAGCGAAATCGCTTTGGCTTTGGGGTAGTGAATGTCATCTCGTTTGCTCACCACCGCTTCGATGACGTCGGGGGTTAGCTTGCCATCAACGCCTTGGGCGGCGAGCAGGGTCGAGCCCCCGGAAAAAAAACCCACGGCCCCGCACTCGTCATTATCAACATGGGCTTTTTCATGACAAATCACCGCATGATAAGACCGACACATGGACGCCAATACCAAGGCATTTGCGGCGGTGCCGTTAAACACAAAGAACACCTCACAATCGGTCTCAAATACTTCGCGAATACGGTCACAGACCTTGTGGGTCCAAGTGTCATCTCCATAGGCCGTTTCATGCCCGGTGGTGTTGGCATCGACAAACGCGGCTAAGGCCTCTGGACACATGCCAGCGGTGTTGTCGGAAGCGAATTGTTGACTCATGGGGAAGGTCCTTAAAAGAGATTACAAAACGGGTTTAGGGCGGTCAGGTGCCGTGGATTGACCCAAAACTCAGGAAGAAAGCCAAGTTTGTGAGCAGAATACAAAAAAAAACTTGAGAACAAAACAGGAACATGCTTATGTATTGCTATACAGAGTGAAACATAAGCAAGGAAAATACAATGTCTACGATTTTTGAAGTTTGCACATTTGATGGTGAAAAAACGTTAAGAAGCCTTCCTATTGAGTCCTTTGAAATAGCCGCGAAACGGGGCACCGACGAAAACCAAGACGGCGCTTACGTCTGGATCGAAGCCATGCCGGAAGACCAGAACGCAACCAAGCCGTTCGCCAAGTGGGGCTATCAATACGACAAACACATCAACGCGTGGGTCGAAATGAGCCTGCCAAACGCTCATTGAAAAACCCGCCTCTCAAACAAGAGGCGGGTTTTTGATTTTGGGAGTTTGGTGCGACTTTAGTCGTCCAGCTTATCCTTCAGCAGTTTATTGACCTGCCCGGGATTGGCCTTGCCTTGGGTGGCTTTCATCACTTGGCCGACGAACCAGCCTAGGATTTTTTCGTTGCCGCCTTTGTATTGAGCGACTTGGGCAGCCCCTTGGGCGATGGCGGCATCAACGGCGGCTTCGATGGCACCGGTGTCGGTGATTTGTTTGAGGCCTTTGTCTTCGACGATTTTGGCCGGAGCCTCACCGCTTTCCAACATCACTTCAAACACCTCTTTGGCAATTTTTGTAGAGATGGTGTCGTCGGCGATCAGGTCCAAAAGCTCGCCTAAGTGCTGTGCCGAAATCGGGCTTTCGCTGATGCCAATGGCGCGTTCAGAAAGCACACTGAACAGGTTGTTGATGACCCAGTTTGCGGCCATTTTTTGATCGCGACCTTCGGCGACGGCTTCAAAATACTGAGCCGTGTCTTTTTCCGCGACCAACACGTCGGCGTCATAAGGGGACAGACCGAAGTCGCCAACATAGCGGGCTTTGCGTTCATCGGGAAGTTCCGGCAATGTGGCCCGAATTTCTTCGACCAAGGCATCGCTGAACACCAACGGCAACAAATCGGGGTCCGGGAAATAGCGGTAATCGTGGGCATTTTCCTTGGACCGCATGGACCGGGTTTCGACTTTTTGCGAATCAAACAGGCGCGTTTCTTGGACCACTTCGCCGCCGTTGTCATAAATGGCAACTTGGCGCATGGCTTCAAATTCGATCACTTGCATGATGAAACGAACCGAGTTGACGTTTTTGGTTTCGGCCCGCGTCCGCAGTTCCGTTGACCCCACCGGGCGCACCGATACGTTAACGTCACAGCGCATAGAGCCTTGATCCATATTGCCGTCACAGGTTCCCAGGTAGCGTACGATGGAGCGGATTTTCCGTACGAACGCCCCCGCATCTTCGGGGCTGCGCATGTCGGGGTCCGATACGATTTCCATCAACGCCACCCCGGTGCGGTTCAAATCAATGAACGAACGCTTGGGGTCTTGGTCATGCATGGATTTTCCGGCGTCTTGTTCCAAGTGCAGACGTTCAATGCCAACATCGCGCGACGTGCCATCCGGGAAATCCAAGGTCAAGGTGCCGTGGCCAACAATGGGCTTATCGGCCTGACTGATTTGATAGCCCTGGGGCAAATCGGCGTAAAAATAGTTTTTACGCGCAAACACCGACGTGGTGTTGATTTGGGCTTTTAGACCCAGTCCGGTGCGGATCGCTTGGCGCACGCATTCTTCGTTGATGACGGGCAACATGCCGGGCATGGCCGCATCCACGGTGGACACTTGGGTGTTAGGGTCGGCACCATATGTGGTCGAGGCCCCGGAAAACAACTTGGCATTGGAAACCACCTGACAGTGAACTTCCAAACCAATAACCACTTCCCAATCGCCCGTTTCGCCTTTGATTGTATAAGCCATGATTTAAGCTCCCCCGCCGGTGTGGCGGGTAAAGTCCGCGCTTGTTTCCAACACATCGGCGACTTTTAACACTGTTTCTTCGTCAAACGGACGGCCTAAGATTTGCAAACCCAATGGCAAACCGTCTGGGCTTAAACCTGCGGGCACCGAAATACCGGGCAAACCCGCAAGCGAGGCTGGAACCGTGAACACGTCGTTTAAATACATCGCCACCGGGTCGTCTTGCTGTTCGCCCAAGGCAAAGGCGGCGCTGGGTGCCGTCGGTGTTAAAATCACGTCAACGTCTTCAAACGCCTTGGTGAAATCATTTGCAATCAAGGTCCGGACTTTTTGCGCCTTGATATAATAGGCATCGTAATAACCCGAACTCAGAACATAGGTGCCGATCAAGATGCGCCGTTGCACCTCTTCGCCAAAGCCTTCGCCACGGGTGTTCATATACATGTCGTCAAGGCTGTCGCCCGGCACCCGAAGGCCATAGCGGACACCATCATAACGGGCCAAGTTGGCAGACGCTTCCGCCGGGGCGACGATGTAGTAGGCGGGCAGGGCGTACTGGGTGTGGGGCAGAGAGATGTCTTTGACTTCGGCCCCTTGAGCTTTCAGCCACGCAATGCCCTGGTCCCACAACGCAACGATGGCTGGGTCCATGCCGTCCATTTTGTATTCAGCCGGAATGCCAATTTTAAGGCCTTTGATGTCGCCCGTTAAGGCGGCTTCAAAATCGGGGACATCGACCGGAGCCGAGGTGGAATCCTTAGCATCATAGCCCGCCATAGCGCCCAACATGATCGCCGCATCGCGCACGGTTTGGGTCATGGGGCCGGCTTGATCTAATGAACTGGCATAGGCAATGGTGCCCCACCGAGAACAGCGACCATAGGTCGGCTTAAACCCGGTAATGCCGCAAAAGCTGGCGGGTTGGCGTATGGATCCACCCGTATCGGTGCCGGTGGCGGCCATCGCTAAGCGTCCGGCCACAGCGGCGGCGGAGCCACCTGAGCTTCCGCCCGGGACCAAGTCTTTGCCGTCGGTGGATTTCCAGGGGTTTTTGGTTGGGCCGTAATAGGATGTGATGTTGGCTGAACCCATCGCGAATTCGTCCAAATTGGTCTTGCCCAACATGACCGCCCCGGCGGCGCGCAGATTGGCTGACACGGTGGATTCATAGGCGGGCGTAAAACCATCAAGAATATGACTGCCTGCCGTGGTCAAAACGTCTTCGGTGCAAAACAGGTCTTTGATGGCAACGGGAATGCCATCCATGGCGCCTAAGCTTTCGCCGTTTGCCCGGCGTGCATCGGACTCTTGGGCGCGCTGCAAAGCAATTTCGGGCGTTTCGGTAATATAGGCATTTAAATCGCGCCCGGTTTCCATGGCTTTCAAAAAAGCCTCGGTCAACTGAACGGCGGTGCATTCACCTGCGGCTAATTTATCGCGGGCTTGGGAAATGGTGAGCTGTGTTAAATCGGTCATGTGTTTACTCCACCACTTTCGGGACGGCATAAAAACCGTCTTCGGATTCTGGTGCATTGCTCAGAACCGTATCGCGGCAATTGCCGTCGGTGACGACGTCTTTGCGCAACGGAAGGCCCACGGCGACCACGGACGCCATCGGTTCAACACCATCAGTGTTGAGTTCTTGCAGGTGTTCAATCCAGCCCATAATGGCGGAAAGCTCACCAGCCAAGGGTTCAAGTTTGTCTTCCTCAACACGAATGCGCGCGAGGTAAGCCATGTTCTTCACGGTGTCCTTATCGAGGGACATGGGAAGGCGTCTCCTATCATTTTGGAGTTGAAAATATGGAGCGGAAAGTAACACCCGCGTCCGCACTGTGCAAGGAAACTTGGGCGGTTATTCCGTCCCCATTTTCGACTTGGAAAAAAGCGTTTCCCAGGCCAGCGGGGTCCAACTGGCGACAGAGGCTTCCAAAGCTTTCTGTAAGGCATCTTTGACGGACGAGGTTTCAAACTTTTGGGTCTTTGGCGGGGTCGCAAAACGGGGCAGGGAATGGCCGTTAAAGGTGACCTTTCCCGTCTTTGGGTCATAAAAATATCGGGTTGAGAGGAACTCTTCCAAGCCATCACCGATGGACCGTATGTCCAAGCCGATGAGGTGCGCCCCAGTTTTTTCGATCACCGGAGCCTCGGTTAAAAACATGTGGGCATAAAAGCTTGAGGCCCCTTTGGAACTGGCACAGCGAAAGCGAATTTCATAATCCGCCGTTTGAAAATTAGCGCCTTCGACTTTGATCTTGCGTTCAAAGCGAAACCGATAATCGCAGGCCACGCCGTTTTTATCTTTACGTGTTGATGCGTAGGACCCTAAAAATTGTTCCTGTAAAGATCCGTCCACCACGGGGGCCAACACGGTTTCAATGACGAAACCGAGCGTTTCCCCATCTTTGCTGACGGCAATCCATGGGGCGTCGATGGCTTTGCCGACCGCGCGGACATGATCTCCGGCAATTAATCCGGCAATGCGTTTGTATTTGGTGTCCGGGCCGCTGCGCACGTTGACGTCATTGCCGACCACAAACAAGCCGCTCAACGGTTCAACTTCAATATCCATGACGGTGACGGTCTCGGGGAGGGCGGCTGGCATGGACTGTTCTTGCTCTGGGTCGCGCACGAACTCTTCGCTGTGCTGACCCGAATATTGAGCCTGAAGCGGCAGCGCATACAGGCTTAATACAGCCAGCGTGAATAGGATGAAAAACTTTTTCATGGTACGTTCATGCCCTGTCTTTTCCGCCATAGCAAGTCTAAGACACATTGTTTATGGTGCTCGTATGACAATTCTCAGCCTTCAAGATGTAAAAGCAAGCCTCAAACGTGATCAGCGCCTCATTGGCCTGGATTTGGGGTCTAAAACCATCGGCATTGCCATGTCCGATACGTTATTGTCGATTGCCAGCCCGGTCGAAACCATCAAACGCGGCAAGTTTACCAAGGACGTGAACCGCTTGTTCGCGCTGATCGACGAACACGACGTTGGGGGCTTGATCTTAGGCATGCCCTATAACATGGACGGAACAGAAGGCCCACGCTGCCAATCCACCCGGGATTTCGCCATAAATTTCCAAAACCTGCGCGACATGCCGATTGGCATCTGGGACGAACGCCTTTCGACCTCGGCGGTGGAGCGGATGTTGGTCGGTGATGTTGATATGACGCGGCACAGGCGTAGTGAAGTTATCGACAAACTGGCTGCGACCTATATTTTACAAGGTGCGTTGGATGCGTTGGCGTATCAGGCTGGGTAACGAATTTTTCTCAATCCTTGCCCCACCTCTAACATAGCGTTACAAACGCTCAACACCTTTTCACCAGACAAGGCGCTTTCCCATGCGGGCAGAGATTGAAACCATAACGCAAGACCTCAAACAGTCGATTGAACTGTTGAGGAGGCATCTTTGACTATGATCAGGCGGTTATTCGGCTTGACGAGTTAAACGCGCTTTCGGAAGACCCAAACTTGTGGAATGACGCCACCAAGGCCCAGGCCTTGATGAAAGAACGCACCAAATTAGATGGGCTGATCAAAGAAGTCGACGGGCTGCAGGGCGACCTTGATGACAGCATCGAGCTGATCGAAATGGGTGAGCTTGAAAGCGACCAATTGATTATTGAAGAAGCCGAGGCTGTGCTTATGGATGCCAAGGCGCGGGCGGGTAAAGCAGAGCTACAAACCCTGTTATCCGGCGAGGCCGATGGCAACAATTGTTATTTGGAAGTCCACGCCGGGGCTGGCGGCACCGAGGCCCAGGATTGGGCCGAGATGTTGGTGCGCATGTACGTGCGGTGGGCCGAAAAACATGGCTACAAAACCGAATGGTTGGAAGAAAGTGCGGGCGAAGAAGCTGGACTTAAATCGGCGACCATTAAAATCAACGGTGAAAATGCCTATGGTTGGGCCAAGACAGAATCGGGGGTGCACCGCTTGGTGCGCATTTCCCCCTATGATTCAAGCGCAAGGCGCCACACCAGTTTTTCTTCCGTGTGGGTCTATCCCGAAATCGACGACGACATTGATGACAGTTATGAAGACAAGGACTTGCGCATCGACACCTACCGGGCATCCGGGGCCGGGGGCCAGCACATCAACAAGACCGATTCCGCTATCCGCATAACGCACTTGCCATCGGGCATTGTGGTGCAGTGTCAAAATGATCGTTCGCAACACAAAAACCGTGCCGCCGCATTTAAAATGCTAAGCGCGCGGCTGTATGAAGCCGAACTGCGCCGTCGCGAAGAAGCCACCAAGGCCGAACATGAAGCCAAAACCGATATTGGTTGGGGTCATCAAATCCGCTCTTACGTGTTGCAGCCCTACCAAATGGTCAAAGACATGCGCACCGGATACGAAACATCGAACACCGGGGCGGTGTTGGATGGTGATTTGGATCCCTTTATGGAAGCCGCCCTCGCGCATCGCGTCAAAGGCAGCAGCGGTATCGTTGAAGACTTGGATTAATGTCGATTAACGACGATTAATGGCCCAAAACTAACGGATCATGATGTCTTTGTACAAAACCGTGACCGCGCGTTCGGGCCGGATCAGGTTGTTGATGACCAAAACAACATCATTGCGCAACCGCTCGCTACCCGCTTCGTCTTTTAAATCTTCTACGGTCAAAGAGCGCAGATGGGTTTGAATGGCGTCCAAAACCTTGACTTCCCGTTCAACAAAGGCGGTCTTGGCAGATTCCCCTTGTAATTCCACCTGCATGATCAGACGGATGAAGGGGCGGGCGTGGCCTTTTGATGGTCTGATGTCCACGGTGATTTTAGGAAGTTCGTAATAGACCAGCTCGCCGGGGAGAACCATGCTGATTTCATGGGGTTTTTTGGCCGTCAGCATACCCGTGAAATACAGTCCAGCGACAGCACTGCCCACAAGCAACACGAAGGCCACGGCAATGATCAGCCATTTTTTGGCCGCAAGTTTCGCCTTTAGGCCAGACGGGGCTGGTTCTTCGACGGGCTGCGGCTCTTCTTCCTCGTCCTGAATTTCAAGATCAAGGTGGTCTTCGTCCTGTTCGTCTTGTTTGTCTTGTTCGTCGCTCATAGCGATAATCCATCAATCATCAAGAAGACACTTTTACTCTTGGTCCTCATAGGTTTCAAGTATCACCCATCATAATAATCTCTATTCATTTTAGCCAAGTCACGGGCGGCGTAATTAAACGGGGGTTTAAGGTGGCCCTTAAAGTTTTTGCCCAGCACCTCTTTGAAGGTTGAAGTCTCCTCTAATTGACGCTTTTGGCACACATATTCAAACCATCTAACGCCAGCCGCCACATGGCCAATTTCGTCTTCGGCAATGGTCGCTAAGATCGCCGCTGTGGCTTCATCGCCATTGCGCGTCAATCGTTCGACGGTCGCAGGCGTGGTGTCTAACCCGCGTGCTTCTAAAACCATGGGCACCAAGCTTAAGCGTTCTAAGCTATCAAAACGGGTTTTTTGCGCCGCTTCCCATAATCCATCGTGGGCGGACATATCGCCGTAGGCTGCGTTTAATTCATGCAGCCGGGTGTCTAACATTTCAAAATGCTTGGCTTCGTCCACAGCAACTTGCAGCCAATCGTCAAAGAACGCGCGCGGCCACTCTTCATCGACAAAGCGCGCCATGATATCCCAGGCTAAATCGATGGCATTCAATTCGATGTGGGCCAGCGCGTGGATCAAAGCCGTGCGGCGTTTGCCATGCCCGCTGGATCGTTTGGGCATCAGGGTTGGGCTGCACAATTCTGGTTTAGCCGGACGGGCCGGGCGATCCGGTGGCACGCTGTCACCAATGTCAGTCATTTCACCGCCTTGCCAAGCGTCGGCAAACGCATAAGTCAGGCGCACTTTTTCACAAGGATCAGACGCGGACAAAACCTGACAGGCGGCCTGGCTGAGGGTTAGGCGTTCGCTCACCGGGCCAGCACAGCATCTAACACGGTCTGGGCGTGCTCTTTAACCCGAACCTTGCGCCAAATTTGGGCAATGGAGCCGTTTTCATCGATCAAAAACGTCGCCCGCTCGATGCCCATGTATTCTTTGCCATAGTTCTTTTTCAACACCCACACGCCATAAGCTTCACACAATACGCCCTCTTCGTCCGATACCAAGGAAAACGGAAAGCCGTATTTGGACTTGAAGTTGTCGTGACGTTTAACGCTGTCTTTGCTGGCCCCAACGACCACCGCCCCGGCGTCGATGAACTGACTGTGCAGCGCGCTAAAATCCTGGCCTTCGGTGGTGCAGCCAGGGGTGGAATCCTTTGGGTAAAAATAGAGCACAACCTTTTTGCCCTTAAGGTCAGAAAGCTTTAACTGACCGCCGCCATCGGTGGGCAGATCAAATGCGGGGGCTGGGTCGTTGATGGAAAGAGTCATGGTGTTTCCTTTAAATCCGTTTTTACCTTCGGTCGGGCCGCATTCGCGGGCTCAACGATTAAGCGGTTGAAGACATCTTGGACCCATGCGGCCTTGGTTTTTATTTTTTCTTCGGCGGCTTCTACGGCGGGGGTGCCGACGATGCGTGAGACGTGGCGTTGGAGGCCGATGGGCATGTCATTGCTGTTGAAATTGATTTTAATGGTGAGGCGCAACAAGCCTTGCAAAGATTGCCACAGGTCTAAGGCTTCGATCAAGCCTGCCGCCGTGGGGGCCTCTAAAAGCGCGGCATTTTTAAGATTACTTAGGGCATCGCGGGTGTTTGAAGATAAAATTTCTGGGTGCTTAGGGCCATACAAGAGTTGTAAGTATTGAGCCATAAATTCGATATCCACCAAGCCGCCGCGATAATTTTTGATCGACCACACTTGGTCGGTGTGGCGTTCTTTGTCCATGCGTTCGCGCATATCGGCAACGTCAACCACCAACTTTTCGGGGTCCCTGGGGGTTTGTAAAATATCCGCGATGACGGCGGTCATGTGGGTTTGCAACGCGGTAGAACCGGTGATCATGCGGGCACGGGTGAGCGCCATGTGTTCCCAGGTCCAGGCTTCGGTTTTTTGGTAGGTTTCAAAGGACGCCACGGTACAGGCGACGGGGCCGGAATCGCCACGCGGACGCAAACGCATATCCACTTCGTACATGCGCCCTTCGGCAGTCGGCACAGACACCGCATTGATCAGGCGTTGGCACAGACGGGTATAATATTGGCTGACGGCGAGGGGCTTCTCCCCATCCGAACTGTCGGCGGCTTGGTCATAATCATAGATAAAAGTTAAGTCCATGTCGGAGGTCGGAGTCTTTTCCCGTCCCCCCAATTTGCCATAGGCGATGATGCCAAGTGTGCCACCCGGCACACGGCCATGACGGATGGCAAATTCATCTTCAATGCGGGGCTGCAGCGCTTTCAATAGGGTTTCAGCGACGGCGGTTAGGGCCAGTTGAGACTCGTGTTCGCCTATAATTCCACGCAAAACATGGACCCCGACCTGAAACTTGCGGTCCTTGGCCCAACGTCTGCAAATGTCTAACACTTGTTCTAGGCAGACGGCTTCTTCTAAGTCGTGCTCTAAATCTATGCGCATGTCTTGGGCGGTGGGCAGGTCGTCAAAAAAACCAGGTGTCAGAACGCCATCCAACACGCTGGTTTTGTGCGCCAAGTGTTCGGCCAAACGCGGTGCCGTCCCCATGATATCGGCAAGCAGGTCCAGCAAAGTCGGGTTCGATTGAAACATGGAAAACAACTGCACCCCGGCAGGTAACTTGGACAGGAATTCATCAAAGCGCAAAAAAGCCTTGTCGGGTTCGCTGGTGTTCGCCATAGCCGCTAAGATGGTGGGCATCAGTTCGGTTAAGATGGTGCGCGCGCGCTCAGAGCGCATGGCACGGTACCGGGCGTGGTGCCAACCGCGCACGGCTGCATCAATGGTTTGGACATTTGTGTAGCCTAGGTTGGTCAGCGTTTTAAACGTTTCCGGGTCACTTTCACCTCCGGTGAAAACTAAATTTCCGCCCTCAACCGCATCGGAGGCTAAGTCATCTTGGTCTTCAAAAAGCTGTGCATAGAGCGTTTCCACAGTGCCCAAAGTGGTGAGCATGTCGTCGCTAAAGCGTTGCACATCGTCGTAGCCCAAAAATGTGGCGATGTGGGCAAGGCCTTGTTGGGTGTCGGGCAGAGTGTGGGTTTGGGCGTCATCAACCATCTGAATGCGGTGTTCGACCCGGCGTAGAAATTCATAGGCTTTGGTGAGCGTTTGGGCATTTTTGGCTTTTTCAAACCCACCTTGGACCAAGGCATCAAGGGAGGTTCGGGTTGGCACGGTGCGTAAACTACGATCACGCCCCCCCCAGATGAGCTGTTGGGTTTGGGCGTAAAATTCGATTTCTCGAATGCCGCCTCGGCCCAATTTGACGTTATGGTCCAAAAGCTGGATTTTGGAACTGCCGCGATGGGCATTGATTTGGCGCTTGATGGATTGGATGTCTTGAATGGTCGCAAAATCCAAGTTTTTGCGCCAGATGAACGGCCCTAGGAATTTTAAAAAGGCCTGCCCAGCCACTTTATCCCCGGCAACAGGCCGAGCCTTAATCATGGCGGCGCGTTCCCAGTTTTGGCCGATGCTTTCGTAATAGGCTTCAGCGGCTAAGGTGGAAATGGCCAACGGAGTCGAGCCTGGGTCGGGGCGCAGCCGTAAATCGGTGCGAAACACATAACCATCGGCGGTGCGGTCATCTAAGGTCGAAACCAATCCCCGTGCCAAGCGGACAAAGCTAGGTCCCAAATCAAAGGGGTCAGAGGTTTGGATGATGTCAGGATCGTACAAAATGATCAAATCAATGTCGGACGAATAGTTCAATTCGCGCCCGCCCAATTTGCCCATACCCAACACCACCAGACCGGAGCCTTGTTCTGGGTCCTCTGGATTTTTTAAGGAAATCTTGCCGCGCCGTTCCAATTCGCTCAAATGAAAGGCACAGGCGGCTGATGTGGCGGCATCGGCAAAGTCAGATAAGGCATTGGTAACGGAAGTTAAGTCCCATGTTCCGGTTATGTCGGCAACGGCGGTCGCCAGAGCAATACGGCTTTTTTGGACCCTCAAATGACGTTTTAGGGCGGCATCATCAAGCCCTTTGGAATCCGTGCGGGTGGCGTTCAGAGCCACGTCCACCATGGCCCTTGGCCCGTGTTGCAAAAGGTCTTTGGTAAATTGGGGGTCTTTTAACCAACAGGCGGTGAGAAATGGTGAGTTGCCGAAAACGGCTCTTGCCAACTTTAAACCACGCGGATCATCGGCCAGGCTTGAGGCAAAAGATTCCAGGTCATCTTGGCCTTTTACGGCATCAAGAAAACGATCCCAGCCTACGTTTGCGCAATCCTCATAGGCGCACCCGGGCAAGTTATCGGTGCTGAACTCAAAAAGCTGCATGATTTCAATTTGTATCCTGTTAATAGGTCCACACGTTGAGTATAGTTTGTTAACGTAAAAATCCTAGAGTCCAAACTCATTTAGAGGACAATCCACTGCTTAAGCGTACGATCAGTCAATGTGCAAAAGTTATCAGCGGGCTCGTTTTGGGCATGCTGGTGGCGCTGCTTTTGGTGTCTTGGCGCTTGTCGTCGGGGCCTGTGTCGATTGCCTTTTTGACCCCCTATATGCAAGCCGCCCTAGAAGATGCCAATCAGGGTGCCTTTGACATCAGCGTTGGCGATACCATTCTGACTTGGGCCGGATGGAAACGGGCCTTAGATATTCGTGTCGTCAATGTGCAAAGCAAACTGCCTTCGGGTGACGTGGTCGCCACCATTCCAGAAGTGTCTATTTCTTTGAGCATAAAAGCTTTGCTGAAAGGCGTCGTTGCGCCGCGTTCGATTGAATTTCTTGGCCCACGGTTTACGGTCCAGCGCGATGAGAACGGCCATTTTGCCTTAGGTTTAGACAACACAACCCAAGGCTCTGACAACTTCGTAAATTCAATGCTGATCGTCATGTTGGAAAAGCCTGATCCGTTGCGGCCATTGAGTTATCTTAAATACGTGAGTGTGGAAAAGGGGGAGATTACTTACGAAGACAAGACGCTCGCCACCACATGGTTCTCGCCCTCTGCCACCGCTAAATTTATGCGCGTCGAAGACGGCCTTGAGGCCCAATTGGACTTAGATGTTTTGGTTGGCGATAACTTGTCGACGGTGACCGTAGAAGGAACTTATTCAGCATCTGGTAAACGCACGGATTTGGGCGTCAGCTTTGACGGCATCACGCCGTCTGAATTTTCCACCATGTCGGACAACTTGAAGGTTCTAAGCGCCTTGGACCTGCCGCTGGCGGGCACGTTGACGCTAAGTGTACAAGAAAATGGGCAGGTGGAAGGCATCGGCTTTGATCTCACGGGGTCACGTGGCCATGTGGCTTTGCCGGTTGCCTTGGCTGAAAGTATGGGGGCTTTGGGGTGGGCGCAACGGATTGCTGTGTCGGATGTCGCGCTCAGCGGGCGCTATGAAGGGGCAAAAGATCTTCTGGATATTTCTCAATTTAACCTGACGGCCCAGCCCGGCGAAACGGTTTACCTGCCCGCTCCCTTAGACCACAAGCTGCCGATCGACACCCTAACGGCACGCCTCACCTATCTCGGTACAAGCGGACAATTGGATGTTGAAGATCTGTCTTTTGGCTTTGGTAAGGCCTTTGGCGGCTTACAGGCCAGCGTTTCCGGGATTGTGATTACGGATTTTCTGGGTGGTTTGACCGTTAATGCCAAGGGGCTGGCAAAAAATGTTCGCTATGACGATTTGCCAAAACTGTGGCCACAGGATTTAGGCGTTGATGTGCGCAACTGGGTTTTGGAAAGCTTATCGAAGGGGGTGGCCGACACGGCCGCCCTGGATGTATCGCTGGATGTTGATGCTGAAAAAGCCGTGCACGTTCGGACCTTGTCGGGTGAAATCACCAGCCACGGACTTGATGTAAACTACATTTCCACAATGCCCAGAGTTCGTGACGCGCGGGGCCATGCTTCTTTTAACTTGGACCGTTTTGACATCACCATTGATAGCGGCACCAGCGATGGGGATATGAAAATCAACAGCGGGACGGTCGCCCTGGTAAAGTTACAAGAAGACATGCAGTGGGCGGAAATTAAGTTGGATATCAATAGCCCGGTCACATCTGGGTTGAAGTTGATTGATTCCGAACCCTTGCGTTTTGCCTCTGATTTGGGGCTTAAGCCCGAAACGGCACAAGGCAAGGCGCGCGCGAATGTGAGTCTACGGATACCGTTAAAGAATGACCTTCTGGCCACCGAGGTCGAAGCCTTGGTTTCGGCAAAGTTAACGGAGGCGGGCATTCAAGGGGCTGTTTTTGACAAAAGTATTTCGCAAGGCGAATTGGATTTGGTCGTCAACAATGAAGGCCTGACGGTGGGCGGTAAAGCGTTGTTGGGCGAAGTTCCGGTACAGTTGAAGTGGAACCATGACTTCCGGCCCAATGCTTTGTTCACGGATCGCTATGAAGTTTCGGGCTATATCGAAAACGTTTTAAATCTTGGCTCACTGGGCCTTGAGGTGCCGGATATTTTATCGCGTTACATGCAAGGGGGTGCGGAAGTTAACATCAACCACACCAAACTCAACAATGGCCGTCAGTCGTTGTCGGCCCGGCTTGACTTAGCCAATGTGGTTTTGGCGGCTCCTGAATTTGGCTGGGAAAAAGCGCGCGGTGTGCCGGGGACGGCGGTTTTGGAAATGCGCATTGATCAGAATGTTCTAAGTGAAATTCCTAAATTTTCGGTCGAAGCCCCGGACATGGATATCTCTGGATCGGTGAGCTTTCTTAAAGACGGCACCTTGGAACGGGTGAACTTAGACACCATGCGCTCGAACCTCACGGATGTTACGGGCTCGATAACGCCGCTTGTTGATGGGACTTGGGAAGTGGTTCTGCGCGGCGAAAGCTTAGATGCGCGCGTGTTGTGGGATGAATTGTTAGGCAAAGGTAAGGCTGAACCCGCCGCAAAAGCCAGCTCTGAAGCAACGGGTGCGCCAGAGGCCGATACGTCTCACGACAGCAATTTGTTTGTGAATGCGGCGGTGGATATTCGGTCTGTGTTGATCAGCAAGGGCCATGTTGTCCATGACCTGATCGGCACCGTTTATCGGGACCGTGGATTATGGCGCAAGCTCGATATCAGCGGCGTGGTGGGGGAAAGTGGCACCGTCGAATTGATGTTGGACACGGGCACTGACGGGTTGCGGTATTTGTCGATTAGCTCTGACGATGCGGGGGCGACCTTGAAAACCTTAGGCCTGCACGACAACATCTTAGGCGGCGAATTTGATCTTAAAGCGGCGTACACCAATCCAGGCTTTGATACGCCGTTGGAAGGCGTGGTTAAAGTCCATGATTACGCCATGATCGAGGCCCCGGTCTTTGCCAAGCTGATAGGGGTGATGTCGTTGACGGGAATCTTGGATGCCTTGCAAGGCGACGGTCTCAACTTTGATATTTTGGACGCGCCATTTAAATTGGAAAATGGCGTGTTGAAACTGACCCAAGCCCGGGCCTCTGGGCCGACCATCGGCGTCACGGCCTCTGGTACGGTGGATATGGGCAACCAGGTTTTAGATTTGCAGGGCACGGTGGTTCCGGCCTATGCCATCAACGCGCTGCTTGGTAAAATCCCGTTGATTGGCCAGCTGTTTACGGGTGGGGAAGCGGGTGGTGGGTTGTTTGCGGCGACTTACACCATGAAGGGGCAAGGCGAAAACGTCGACGTTTCGGTCAATCCCTTGAGCGTTCTGGCCCCCGGCGTGTTGCGAAACATCTTTACCGGAACCCCCAAAGTTGATGAAATTCAGCCCGCGCCACAGCCCGCACCGCAACCGCAACCACAGCCCTAAACGGCGTGCAACAAAACGTGACGTTTTTTACCCGCCGATAGCTTAATCACGCCATCGTCATTTAAATCTTGAACCGTCACGACTTGGTTGGCATCGCTGAACGCTTTGTCATTCAGGCGGGCGCCGCCGCCTTTAATAAGGCGTTTCGCTTCGCCACCGGACTGACAAATACCAGCTAAAATGAGCACGGAAAAAGCTGAGATGCCGGCCTCTAATTTAGCCCGCTCAACGTCAACGGTGGGTAAATCTTCGCCCAGTTGGCCTTGTTCGAAGGTTTTTTGAGCCGTTTCATGAGCCGTTCTCGCGGCCTTTTCACCATGACACATACGGGTGACGTGGTCGGCCAAAACCTTTTTCGCTTCGTTGATGGCTTGGCCTTCAAGGGCTTCAAGGCGTTCAATTTCGTCGATTGGCAATTCGGTAAACAGGCGCAAGAAGCGGCCCACGTCGGCGTCTTCGGTGTTGCGCCAGTATTGCCAGTACTCATAAGGTGACAATTGGTCTTCGTTCAACCATACCGCCCCCGCCGCCGTCTTGCCCATTTTGGCCCCAGACGAGGTGGTGAGCAACGGCGTCGTTAGGCCGAACACTTCGGCCCCATCAACCCGGCGCGACAGTTCAACACCACTGATGATGTTGCCCCACTGATCCGATCCACCCATTTGCAAATTACAGTCGTACGTGCGGTTCAGAGCCAAGAAATCATAGGCCTGAAGAATCATGTAGTTGAATTCCAAAAACGTCAGCGGTTGTTCCCGGTCTAAACGTAGCTTGACCGATTCAAAGCCCATCATGCGGTTGATGGTGAAATGTGGACCAAAGTCGCGCAGAAATTCGATGTAGTTGAGGGTTTTTAACCAATCAGAATTGTTGACCATCACCGCATCGGTGGGGCCATCGCCGAATTTCAAAAACTTGGCAAAGACTTTCTGGATAGAGTCCATGTTGGCCTGAATGACCTGTTCGGTCAGCAACTGGCGGCTTTCATCTTTACCGGATGGATCACCCACCAAAGTGGTGCCGCCGCCCATCAAAACAATCGGTTTGTGTCCGGTTTTTTGCAACGTGCGCAACATCATAATGGGCAATAACGATCCCACATGAAGGCTGGGGGCGGTGCAATCAAAACCGATGTACGCGGTGACAATGCCATCCGTCGCTTTTTTATCGAGCTCTTCAAGGCCCGTGCACTGGTGCATATAGCCGCGTTCGGTGACAGCTTTGAGGAAATCTGATTTCAGGTTGGTCATGGTGGGGTAAAGTCCGAATTGAGGGTGTTGCATGTTTGTATGGGACTTAGCACAATGGGCAAGCGCACACAATGTGCCAACGGAAACATGAATATGAATGATGGTAAACTGTATACGGCGATTGGTTTGATGAGCGGCACCTCGTTAGACGGCATCGACGCGGCCTTGATTAAGACCGATGGCCAAGGCGTGGTTGAGTTCGGCCCCTCGTTGACGATTGCCTACGATGAGGCCTTTGCAACAGAGCTGCGGAACTGTCTTGGCACAACGCAACGCAACGCAGACGTTGAACGGACCTTAACGGTGTTACATGTCGAGGCGGTCGAGGCTTTGTTGCACAAAGCCAATTTATCCGCTTTAGATATTGATCTGGTCGGCTTTCATGGACACACCGTGCATCACGATCCCAAAGCAGGCCTGACCGTGCAATTCGGCGATGGGGCTTTGTTGGCCCAAAAACTAGGGATTTCTGTGGTTTGTGATTTGCGAACCCAAGATGTTTTCGCGGGTGGGGAAGGCGCGCCCTTGGTGCCCATTTTCCATGCGGCCTTGGTGCACAGCCAAACCAAAATCGCGCCACCGACCGCCGTGCTCAACATTGGCGGGGTAGCGAATGTGACTTGGGTTGGTATTGAGGACGGCGATCTTCTGGCCTTTGATACAGGCCCTGGAAATGCCCCGTTAAATGATTGGGTTCTTCGCTATACGGGTCAAGATATGGACCGAGGGGGCGAAATTGCCGCCAGCGGCGTGGTAAATTTAGAGGTTCTGAACACCTTGATGGACAAGGCGTATTTCGATCAGAAACCGCCAAAATCCCTAGATCGCCAAGACTTTCAGGGCTCGAAATGCGAAGGCCTAAGTCTTCAAGACGGTGCCGCCACGCTAACCGCCTTCATTGCTCAATCCGTGGCAAAGGCGCAAGCGTATTTCCCAGCCCCCGTGTCCAACTGGATCATCACCGGCGGCGGACGCTTAAACCCGGTGTTGATGGAAAACCTACAAGACGTGTTGGATGGGGATGTGCTGTCGGCCGATGATTTGGGTTGGGATGGTGACGCCCTAGAAGCCCAAGCCTTCGCCTATTTGGCGGTGCGCAGCAAACGAGGCCTACCCATCACCTTTCCCACCACCACGGGCGTGAAAGAGCCCCTCACGGGTGGAACGCTGCATTCACCTGCGCGCGGATGATCTATTTGGCGTTGGTTGCCGGAGCCCAGAAAGGTCCGCTTTTATAGGGTGACCTCAACCGGTCAATGCAACACACGCGTTAAATCTATCTGCTGGCGTTTCAAATTCCAATGTCTTTCTGGGTCGTTCGTTTAGCTGCCGGGCGACCTTGTTTAGATGAGCCTGCGAATGCAC
>Ga0316202_10000947_pt1 | contig 25726 bp, 26 predicted proteins | sample 3monrhotite_MG_FD_204934 | JGI IMG/M metagenome (GOLD analysis project Ga0316202, IMG submission 204934) | Microbial mat bacterial communities from mineral coupon in-situ incubated in ocean water Damariscotta River, Maine, United States -... | ecosystem: Environmental > Aquatic > Marine >... | reverse complement strand
GGATTGTCTTTAAACACTCCCAGCGTCACCGCACCGCCACGCAGCGCGACCGCGTGATCCATCAGCGAACGGCCCAATCCGCGCCCGTGATGGTCTGGGTCCACAAAGAACCCGCCAACCTCATCCCCCAGCAAGGCGATGAAGCCGGTGATGTTTCCGTCCTCTTCCGTGACCCATGTTTCGGCATGAACCAGATAAATGTTTCTGGTGTTGTCCGCCTCGCTTTGCAAAAACGCATCGCTGAGAAACGGATGGGCAAGGTGGCTGGCCCGCAGCCAAACGTCGATAATGGCTTCGGTGTCTTCGGTTTTGAATTTTCTGATCATTGTCAGAGCATGCTTTCTTTGATCGAACAGCCCGATTTGGCACTGTTCGTTGTCTTGATTGAATATGGTTATTGCGCAAAGAACCCTGCCGCCAAGGCGGTCAAATCAACGGTTGTCTGCACAAGGGCCGCACAGTGCAGCCCGCAACGATCAGGACATCAAAGCTCCATTTTGATGGATCTAGTATGACAGCCCCGCCGCAGTTCCCCAAGGGGCGGGCAAGCGGCCATCAAGGCGCGATGCAAAACCGCATCACCCGGCAAGGCCAAAACTGCCAAACGGCACATAGCGAACCATATCGCCCGGTTTGATTTCGGCAGCAGGTTCCGGCAGTTCCACCAGACCTTCGGCCCAGCTCAACCCGCTGATCCGCCCTGACCCTTCGGAGGCAAACACCTCTGCCTGGCCATTTCGCAAGCGTGCGCGAAGGTATTCCCGCCGACCTGCTTTCTTGGATTTGGCAAAGGCGGCGGGCACCTCAAACCCCCGCGGATCAGACCAGCCAGCCCCGGCCAGAACCGCCATCGCGGGCCGCGCAAAGATCAACGCGCAGACCAATGCTGCCACGGGATTGCCGGGCAGCCCAAAAACCGGCACGCCCTGCCACAAACCCAATGCCAAAGGCCGCCCCGGTTTGATCGCCATACGCCACAGCGCCATCGCACCTGCCTCTTCTAACAGGGCCGAAACATGGTCTTCGTCCCCGGCCGAAGCACCCCCGCTGGTCAGAATGACATCCACGTCTTGCGCCGCATTGTCCAGCCGCCCACGCAAGGTTTCACGGTTATCCGGCACCCGGCCCAGATCCACCGTCACATGGCCAAACTGTTCTGCCAACGCCAGCAACATCGGCCGATTTGCGTCATAGATCTGCCCGTCCCGCGCAGCCTCACCCGGCTCAACCAGTTCATCCCCTGTGGAGATCACACCAACCTTCAGCCGTCTGCGCACCGCGACGTCAGACACACCCGTTGCCGCCAAAAGCGCCAGATCCGCAGGCGTGATCTTGCGCCCTGCCGTGACGATCTCTTGCCCCGCGACCACATCCTCGCCTGCCTTGCGGGTGTTTGCCCCGGCCTTTACCGGGCCGGAAAACCGGACCGACCCATCCGTCAACACCACATCTTCTTGCAAAATCACGGTATCGACACCATCTGGCAGCGCCGCACCTGTCAGCACCCGGATCGCCTGCCCTTCAGGCACCGCACCCGGCGCATCGCCCGCCGCTGCACGCCCCGCTACCAAAGGCAACTCATGCGTGCCTGCGCCGCGTCCTCCGGCAAAGCCATATCCATCCACTGCGGTGTTGGGCAGCGGCGGATTGGCCCGCGCCGCGTTCACCGCCAGCGCGGCAATCCGGCCCGTTGCCTCGCCAAGCGGCACAATCTCGGTCTGTGTCACCGCTGACAGCCGCTGTTTTAACAGGTCATGCGCCTCGCTGACCGGCGTCCAATGCACGCCGGGCGGCAATGCAAAACAATCGTTCCGCAAGGGCGGCGGCGCATCTGTCCGCAATTCATCCTCATGTCCCAAACCGAAAATCCACCCTTCTTCTGGCGCATCAACATCAAGCAGCGCATCAAGACGTGCCGAGGGCAATTGCGCCACCTGCCGTGCGATCTGTTGCACCTGCCATGCATCTTTGATCATGCCTTCGGGCGCCGGCCCGGCCGTCAGCGACGGCCAAATCTCAACGAATGCAATGGGCGCAATCAGCGGCTGAAACGGCCAGACCGCAACCTCGAGCTTGCGCCGCAGCCGGGCCAGAACCGGCAGACCCATCATCACCTGTCCGCCAACCGCGCCTGCACCGCCCATCTGCCAACAGGTAAACGCACCTTTGGCCAGATCCTCGCACCGCCGTTTTTCGGAGAACGGATTGGCATAGCCATCCTTGTTGCGCGGCAGCCCCTCAATATCACGAGACAGCGTGTTGAACCAAAACGGCCCCTGCCCCGACCCAAGGCCAAGGTTGATTTCGGCGGCCAGATCAAAACGGTTGTTGGCCTTTGGATCATCCTCAATCCGGGCCTCGAACCAATCCCACAAGTCCAGCGGATCAGATGACCCACACAGCGCCTCGGCAAAGCCAGCCGGATAGCCGAACGGGAAATCAAAGCCGACCAGAACGCGCCGTCCCTCTGCACGTTCAGCCGTCAGAAACGCCTCCAACCACTCCTCGGCCTCTTGCCGATTGCGCTGGTAGACAGGCTCCTCAGCCGCTGCGCCCCGCTGCACTCCGATCCAAATCGCGTCCTTCGTCGGGCGCGGCCCACGGTCGTTTCCGGCCGACCAATCGACCATCACAACCGTGTCGAACGAGGTCAAAGCCCGACCTCGGATAAAATGAAATCAGCAATGGACGCCGTATCATTCAGATCAAACACCGGCCGATCCAGATCTAGCGGCACATCCGCTGCAACCGCCCGGACCGTTGGATCGCCGGGGGCAATCAAAGGGTTGCCCGTCACCGCCCTATGCGCCTCGACCTTGGGATGGTCGTCGCGTTTGTATCCTTCGATCAACACCAGATCGACCGGGCTGAGGCGGGTCAGTAACTCTGCCAAGGACGGCTCTTTAGCGCCGCGCAATTCATGCATCAAGGCAAAGCGGTTGCCAGAGGCCAGCAACACCTCTGACGCGCCTGCCGTGCGGTGGCGAAAGCTGTCTTTGCCGGGGTGGTCCACATCAAAACTGTGATGCGCATGTTTTACCGTCGACACGGTGATGCCGCGCCCGGTGATCTCTGTCACCAGCCGTTCCATCAGGCCGGTTTTGCCTGCGTTTTTCCAACCGACAACGCCAAATAATTTCACAACATTTCCTCCGCTCGCGCCAGATCATCGGGTGTGTTCACATTAAAGAAAGCCGCTTCGTCCGGAAACAACGCCTCGCGTCCGCCATGTTGGTCTGTCCACATCACAACCTTGCGCAAACCGCCTTGCAACGCCGCCCGCAGATCATCGCGCAGCGCCACAGGCCATAAGCCAAACGTAGGATGCCGCGCCTGTCCGCGCTTGGCATCTGGTGTTGCGGCCAAGACCAAGGGATGCGCCATGCCTTCACTGTGCAACAAAAGTTGCGGCACCAGATCGCAAGGGAAAAACGGCGTATCAGCGGCGGCGGTTACGATGGCATCTGCCCCCTGATCCGCCGCCCAATCCAACCCGGCCAGCACACCAGCGAGCGGTCCGGCAAACCCTGCAATGCTGTCTGGCAGCACCGGCAAACCAAATCCCGAAAACCGCGCGGCCTCGCCATTGGCGTTCAGGGCCATCGCGCCCACCTGCGGCTCAAGCCGGTCGATCACCCGCGACAGCAAGCTTTGCCCGCCCAGCGTCAACAACCCTTTGTCGCCGCCGCCCATGCGCGTGGCCTGCCCGCCCGCGAGGATCACGCCCAATGGCTGCTTCATCCCTTGCCCCCCTTGCGGCCGGATTTACGCGGCTCTTCAGCCACCTGCGCGGGGTCCGCATCGCGGATCAGCCGGGCCTCGCCGCTAAGGCAGACAAAGCGTTTGCCTTTCATCCGGCCAATCAGGGTCAGCCCGATCTGCTGTGCGATCTCGACGCCCCAAGCGGTAAAGCCTGAACGTGATACCAGCACCGGAATGCCCATCATCGCGGTCTTGATCACCATCTCAGAGGTCAGCCGCCCGGTGGTATACAGGACCTTGTCTTCAGCTTTGACCCCTTCGGACATCATCCAGCCTGCGATCTTGTCCACCGCATTGTGGCGACCCACATCTTCCATATAAACCAACGGCTTATCCTCATGACACAGCACTGTCCCATGGATCGCGCCTGCCTCAAGATACAGCGATGGTGTGCGGTTGATCTTGGCCGATAGCGCATAGAGCCATGAACTGCGCACCTGCGTATCTGCCAGCACGACCTCGTCCAGCCCCTCCATCATATCCCCAAAAACCGTGCCGACGGCACAGCCGCTGGTGCGGGTCTTGCGGCGCATTTTGTCTTCGTAATCCGTGGCGCGGGCGGTGCGCACAACAACGGTTTCAAGTTCCTCGTCATAATCAACGCGGGTGATCTCTTCATCCGGGCGCAGCATGTGTTGGTTCCGCAAAAACCCCAGCGCCAGATACTCGGGGTAATCCCCGATGGTCATCGCCGTGACAATTTCCTGACTGTTGAGATAGATCGTAAGCGGGCGTTCCTCGACCACACGAATGGTCGTTTCATTGCCATTGTGATCCTTGCCCGTCACGGGCCGGGTCAGCCGCGCCGCCGCTGGATCTGGTGCAATCAGATATTCGGTCACATCAGGGTCTTGTGCCAATTGTATCCCCCCACCAATGGCGCTAGTCATGGCCGGTAAGTTAGGGATTTCCCATGGCCACCACCACCGCAAAATCAACCTATTTGAAGGGGATCGTTGACAGCTCTCCGTTCATTCTGGTGATCATTCCCTTTGCCTCGTTGTTTGGCCTTGTGGCAACAGAGGCCGGCCTCAGCGTGATCGAAACCCTGACCTTTTCGATTGTGGTGATCGCAGGCGCGGCGCAATTTACCGCGTTGCAACTGATGCAGGAACAGGCGCCGACCCTTGTGGTGATCATCTCATCGCTGGCGGTGAACCTGCGCATGGCGATGTATTCTGCGGCACTGACCCCCTACATCGGCGCGGCCCCGCTGTGGCAACGGGCGCTGGCCGCCTATTTGACCGTCGATCAATCCTATGTGGTCTCGGTCGCCGAATATGAACGCCGCCCCGAGATGTCTATCCCGATGCGGATCGCCTATTTCTTTGGCGTGGTCACACCGATTGTGCCGCTTTGGTACGGGTTTACCTTTGTTGGTGCCTACCTCGGCGCATGGTTTCCCGATGGCTGGGCGCTGGATTTTGCGATTCCGATCACGTTTCTGGCAATGATCGCGCCGATGTTTCGCACGTTGGCCCATGTGGTTGCCGCATTGGTGGCCGTAGTGGTGAGCCTGATGGCCGCTGGCATCCCTTATTCGCTGGGCCTGATGGTGGCTGGCATTGTCGGGATGATGGCCGGAGCGCAAACGGAGCTTTGGCAGGAACGCAAACGGGGGCGGGCAGAATGATCGACAAAACCACCCTTTGGATCGTGATCATCGCCCTTGGTATCGGCAGTTTTTTCCTGCGCTTTGTCTTTACAGGTTTGGTTGGATCACGGGCCATGCCCGATTGGTTGCTGCGGCACTTGCGTTATACCGCTGTTGCCATTTTGCCCGCCCTCGTCGCGCCGCAGGTGATCTGGCCGCAAGCCACGGGCGGCGAGACAGAGCCGGCCCGCCTTGCGGCGGCCTGTGTCACGCTGTTGGTCGGGCTGCTCAGCAAAAACGTGATCGCGGCGATCCTGTCAGGCGCATTCACGTTGTATGGGCTGTTGTATCTGCTGGGGTGAGGCCGCTTATTGCGCCAACTGGCCAGCCTTCACCGCGTCGATCACATCGCCTGCGTCATTTTCATAAAGACGCGTCGTGCGCACACCGGGAAAGCTTTCGATCTGTTCCATCAGCTTGACCGGATAAAACGTCTGTTTCACGCCCTCAAACCCGTCAATCTGGCTGAGGATCCCGGTCGTCGCATTGGCGCAGAACGCCCCCGGCACCGCGCCATTGGCCTGCACCAGACGCAAGGCTTTTTCCGCCTGTTCCGGCGTGACGACAAATTCCTGACTGACCACGTGATAGGTGCTGCGGGCGTGCGCCGATTTATAAGCCTGAAGCCAACCGGGCGTTACACCGTAAAGCACATCACCCCGTTCAGTGACACGCGGATCACGGAACGATCCTGCCGGATCAAAGATCACACGCTGTGATCCATTGACCATCAACGCGGTGTGTCCGCCACTGCCGGTGCGGTTGTTGACCATAGTGAAGACGGTCAGGGTCTTTGGCCCCGGCGCCTGATAGGCTGCTGCTTGCACGGCTTCGATCGGGCTGTCGGGGCTGGTGTCTGCGGCACATCCCGCCAACAAGGCGACCAGTGCCAGACCGGCAAAATAACGTGTCACAGAAACACCTTTGAGTTTGGCAACCGCCTTAGCGGATAAAGATCGCCATCAGCACCAGCAGAACCAAAATCACAATCACGGATTTGGTTGTAAAAGACATGAAGCCAGCAAAGGTCTTTTCCTGCGCTTCGTAGTTCATGCTGCCATGTTCGTGTTCGGCCATTTTGCGGTCCTCGGTAAATTGGTTTGCGGGTTTGCTATCCTAATTGCACGGCGCTGTCACGCGGTCAAAGCATCAGATCGTCACATCCCTGAGCCGCCCTTTGCCTAGGCCGGATCGTCGCCGGATTTTTCCAGATCCTCGACCAGCCGGAAACCAATCCGGTTCGGGGCCGCGTTCTGCACCATTTTGGGCAGCGCCCGCAGGACAACATTCAACTGGCTCACATGTTGGATCAGCTGCGTCCGCCCACCGGTTTGATCTGCCCCATAGAACGTCACGATATCGGGGTCAAAATACCCCATCCCCTCGATCCGCAGCACTCCGGCTTCGGTGCCGGTAAAGCCCATGGCGACCTCGTGTTCATTGTCGAGCTGTTCCTCAAAATTCTTGAGATAGAGCACCACACGTTCATAGGCCCATTGCGCAGGCGATTTCTGCGTCACCGGCTTGTCTTTGACGCTTTGCGGGATTTCCTGATCGCAGGCATTGCGGCTGGTAGGATCGGAATGCACCTCATGCACACGCGGCATGGCATCCGCCTCAAAGGCTTCGGCGGCGGTCCTGATCTCATCATCCATTGGCAATTTCTAGTCCTTGCGTTGATACACCCATGCACCGTCCGCCTCACGTTTGTCGCGTGTGGCGAGGCCGGTTTGGTAAAGGTGGCTCAAATGCGCGACGGACTCAACCAAGGCCAAGCCATATTCCGCCTCACCTATCGATCTTTTGAACAGCGGCGGGAAACATTCAGAGGCCGCTTTGGGCGTTTCGATAAACGCCAGCAGACGGTCGAGCGCGCCATGGTGATTCTCAATCAGCTGCGACATCCGTTTGGGCAATCCCGTAAACGGCAGCTTGTGCCCGCCCAGCACCAGATGATCAGCCCGTGCCATCGGTGCCAACCGCTCGCAAGCCTCAAGCCATTCGCCAATGGGGTCCGCCATAGGTTCGGTCGGGTAGACGCCGACATTGGGGCTGATCGATGGCAGGATCTGATCGCCCGCAATCACCAGATTGTCATCGCGGCTCCAGAATGTGGCGTGTTCGGGGGCGTGGCCGTTACCCATATGCACGTCCCAAACGCGCCCGCCCATGGTGATCGTGTCATCCTGTTTGATCCGCGTATAGCCAAGCGGCAAGGGCGCGACGATATCGGCAAAGTTGAACGGTCGGTCCGTCCGGCGTTTTTCATAGATCTCGTTGTCCATACCCGACTGGCGGTAAAAGCTCAGCGTTTCGGCAGGGGCGACCGTTTGTTCATCCAACGTCAGCATCCGCGCCGTCAGCCATGCAGTGCGCGTTGTCACCAATTCGGCACCAAATTCGGTCTGAAACCATCCCGCAAGACCCACGTGATCGGGGTGATGGTGGGTCACCACAACCCGCGAGACCGGCTTACCGCCCAGCGGGCCGTCCATGGCTTCTTGCCAGATCGCCTTGGACTTTTTCGATGAAAATCCGGTGTCGATGATGGTCCAGCTGTCACCCTCATCCAGCGCGTAGATGTTCACATGGTCCAGCTTCATCGGCAATGGCATGCGCAGCCACAATACCCCCGGCGCAACCTCGATCGCTTCGGTGCCGTGGGCGGGCGGAGTGTCCCAAGGATAGCGGATACCTTCGGGTGCGAAATCAGCCATTATGCAATCAACTCTTCTGTTGTGAGGGCAAATAAGTCTTTGTCGCCTGCCTGTGCATGCGCCAAAAGGCCCTGATGTTCCGGCAATAGCCGTTGAATATAGAAACGCGCCAGCTTTTCCCGTGGCCCGCCTTTGTCTGCCTTGGCCGACAGCAAATGCAGATGCCCGCCCAAAACCCGCGCAAAGGCCCGCAGATACGGCACCGCCCCGGCAAACCGTGCATTCATATCGCTCTGTGCCACCATCCAGTCGGTCGCCTCGCGCAGGGTCTCACAGGATTGCCAAACCGCATCGGCCATATTCGGGAAATGCACCCTTGCGCCTTCAATCTCGGCTTCGATTTCATCGAGCAGCCGGTTCGCCGCCTCGCCTCCGTCCATCATTTTGCGTCCCACAAGATCCATCGCCTGGATGCCATTGGTACCTTCATAGATCGCCGTCACGCGCACATCGCGGCTGTATTGCGCCGCGCCGGTCTCTTCGATGACGCCCATGCCGCCATGCACCTGCATTCCGGTTTGCGCGACCTCGATCCCGACATCGGACCCAAATGCCTTGGCAATCGGGGTCAAAAACGCCGCGCGCGCGGTCCAGTCCGCAGCGCCGGTGGCACCCCCCATATCAATCGCATGGGCGCAAGACAGCGCAATCGCCCGCGCCGCATAGGTGTCGGCCTTCATGGTCATCAGCATTCGACGCACATCTGCATGCTCTGCAATTGTGCCCGTGCCACCCGCGCCCGCCCGCCCCTGTTTGCGTTCCATTGCATAGGCCATCGCCTGCTGGCAGGCCGCTTCGGCCACGCCAATCCCCTGCCCGCCAACACCCAAACGGGCATTGTTCATCATGGTAAACATCGCGGCCATCCCGCCATGCTCCGGTCCAACCAGCCAACCGGTTGCACCATCATATTGCATCACAGCGGTTGGCGATCCATGCAGGCCCATCTTGTGCTCCAAACTGACCACCGAGAGCGTGTTGCGCGTGCCCGGATCGCCGTTGTCGTCCGGCAAATACTTCGGCACCAGAAACAGACTGATCCCCTTGGTGCCCGCCGGGGCATCCGGCAAACGCGCCAACACTAGATGGCAGATATTGGCGGCAAAATCGTTGTCGCCCCATGAAATGTAAATCTTTTGCCCGGTGATCGCATAGCTGCCATCGCCGTTGTCCACCGCTTTGGACGACAATGCCCCCACATCTGATCCGGCCTGCGGTTCGGTCAGGTTCATCGTCCCCGTCCATTCGCCACTGATCAGCTTGGGCAGATACAGCGCCTTGATCGCGTCCGAGGCATGATGCTCCAACGCCTCAATCTGGCCCTGAGACATCAAAGGGGCCAGTTGCAGTGACAGGCACGCGCCGCTCATCATCTCGTTAACCGCGTAGGTCAGGCTCATCGGCAGGCCCATCCCGCCATAGTCCGGGTCCGCTGACATCCCGATCCAGCCCCCATCGGCAATCGCCTTGAACCCCTCGGCATAGCCTGGCGAGGTCCGAACCACGCCGTTGTCCAACCGCGCGGGATGCAGATCGCCGGCCCTTTGCAACGGGGCCAACACCGCGTCACACATCTTGCCAGCCTCAGACAGGATCGCCTTGGACATATCTTGGGTGGTATCGGCAAATCGCGTCGTCGCACTGAGCGCGGAAAAATCAATCACCTGTCCCAGAAGGAAGTCAAAGTCATCGACAGCGGCACGATATGGCATGGGCAATACTCCTGTTAGGGCGCGCGGGCGCTTGGCAAACACGATCCTGCCCTGCTAAGGGCTGCTGGTATTGAGATCAGCATGAAACGGCAACCGCAGTCCCGCAACCTGAACGCGGCGTCACGGACAGAGATGGACATGGACACAAAAATCCTCTCCGCCACGCAGGATGGCATCGCCAGTGCAGCCGCGTTGCTGCGCCAAGGGGGTTTGGTCGCCTTCCCGACAGAGACGGTTTACGGCCTTGGTGCAGATGCCACCAATGGGCAGGCGGTTGCGGGGATTTATGAGGCGAAAGGCCGACCCAGTTTTAACCCTCTGATCGTGCATCTGGCCGATGCGGCGATGGCACGGGACTACGCAGAATGCTCCGATGCCGCCGAAATACTGGCAAGCGCCTTTTGGCCCGGCCCGCTGACTTTGGTTTTGCCGCTGCGCGATGATCAGGGGTTGTCGCCCTTGGTGACGGCTGGCTTGGACAGCGTTGCCCTGCGCGTGCCGATGCACCCCGCCGCGCGGCGTCTGCTGGCCGAATTTGGCGGGCCGGTTGCCGCCCCGTCTGCCAATCCATCCGGCCGGATCAGCGCCACAACCGCCGATCATGTCAAAGCCGGGCTTGCCGGGCGGATTACGGCGGTACTGGACGATGGTCCCTGTACCGTTGGATTGGAAAGCACAATTGTCGGCCTCACCGGCGAGGGGCCTGTTGTCCTGCGTGCAGGTGGCCTGCCGCAAGAGGCGATTGAAGCCGCGCTGGGTCAACCTGTGCAAAACGCCCAAGGATCCGAGATCATCGCGCCGGGGCAGCTGGCCTCGCATTATGCGCCAGATGCGGCTGTGCGCCTGAACGCGACCTCCGCGCGGGGCGATGAGATCTTGCTGGGCTTTGGACCGGTGGTCTGTGATCTGAACCTGTCGGCCTCTGGTGATTTGACCGAAGCGGCAGCCAACCTCTTTGGGCATCTGCATCAGCTCAACAGCACCCGCCGCCCGATCGCGGTGGCGCCTGTACCGATGCAGGGGCTGGGCCGTGCGATCAATGATCGATTGCAACGCGCCGCCGCGCCGCGCTGATCCGGCTATTTGGCTAGGCGTGGCCCGCGGTGGCCGAAAGTCCCAAAGGATCAATCCCGATGCTTTCCAGCGCCGCCGCCCATTTCTTGGCATCGGTCATCCCAAACACCAGACCCGGCGGCACATCGCAGGTCAGCCAGCCATTTTGCGCAATCTCGCCCTCAAGCTGCCCCGGACCCCAGCCGGAATACCCAAGCATCAGCAAGCTGCTTTCTGGTCCGTTGCCCTGCGCGATGTCTTCCAGAATATCTAGCGTCGCTGTAAGGGCAAAGCCCGGCGCAATCGTCAGTGTATGGATCGCAGAGCAATACTCATCCGAATGCAAAACAAATCCACGCCCTGTTTCAACCGGACCGCCAAAATGCACCCCATGCAAAGGGCCGCCGGAGGGTGGTGCGCTTTCCAACTGATCCAGCACATCGGCAAGCGACACGCCCGGGGCGGGCTTGTTCACAATCAGACCCATCGCCCCTTCGTCCGAGTGGGACACAAGGTAAATCACCGAGTGGTCAAACCGCGGATCGCCCATGCCCGGCATCGCGACAAGCAGCTTTCCTGTGAGATCCAGCGCCTGATCGGCCATCAACATTATCCCCAAATTTCCCGTTCAGGATGCACCCTCACCGCCAGCGGGGCAAGGGGCGCGGCACAAAGGCGCGAAACATGGCTGATGCAAACGTGACTTGGCTGTGACGCCGTATTGTCCCATGTAGGGGTATGATCAAACGTCTATTCAACTCGCTCGCGCTTTGTGGCGCGATGGCCCTCTCTGCGCCCCTGCCCGCAATGGCGCAGGACGCTTTCGAGATCCCGGTCACCGGCGACATTCTGACCGGATGGCAGCAGGCCGACGGCAGCCGCGTGGCCGCGTTGCGATTGACGTTGCTACCAGGGTGGAAGACCTATTGGCGCACCCCCGGCGATGCGGGTATTCCGCCGCAGTTCAATTGGTCGAAATCCGGCAATCTCAAAGCGGTGCGGGTGATCTGGCCCACGCCAGAGGTCTTCAGCCAAAGCGGGATGCGCACCATTGGCTATGCCCGCGAACTCGTCTTACCCTTAGCCATCGCGCCGCGCCGGTCAGGCCAACCGATCAATCTGCATGCCACGCTGGACATTGGCGTGTGCAGCGACATCTGCGTGCCGCAACAACTGACCCTGAGCGCAACCTTGGACAGCACTTCAACCAAGCCAACCCCGGTGATTGCCGCCGCTTTGGCGTCGCGGCCTTATTCGGCCAAGGAGGCGGGCGTCAAATCCGCCACCTGCGCCCTGCGGCCGACGTCAGATGGATTGCAAATCACCGCCACACTGACCTTGCCCCACACGGGGGGCAAAGAGGTTGTGGTGTTTGAAACCCCGAACCCCGACTTGTGGATGAGCGAAACCCGCGCAAACCGGTCTGGCAGAACGCTGACGGTTCAGGCGGAACTGGCCTCGGTCAGTGGCAGCGCATTGGCCGTCAACCGCTCGGAGATGGTGATCACCGTGCTGGGGAAAAAACACTCGGTTGAGATCAAAGGCTGCGCACCAGGTTAAGCGGCCCGCCGCTTGGGTCCACCGATGGTATAAACCGCGATCCCCCCGGCATAGCCCGCCAAGGCCACCACCAACGCACCGGCAACAAACGCCGCCAAGGCCCCGCTCATCGCTTTGAGCCCGCCCAGCATCGGCAACAGCGCCAACACCTGCGGATGCACAGCGCCCTGCCATGCAGCCCAGCCCAGCGTCACCGCCCCCCATGCAGCGATCAACGACCACAGCACCAACAAACCCCAGCGTAGGCTGCGCACCGGCGCTGCCGTACCGCGCCGCATCGCGGCGATCTGACGGGCCACGTCATGCTGCGCGGCCACCAGTGCAGGCACCACCAGCAACACCAGCAGCATCCCGAAGCCCAAACCATAAACCAGAGTGATCACCGTCGGTTTAAGGAATTGCGCCTGCTGGCTTTGCTCATACAGCAGCGGCGCCATGCCCAGAACCGTGGTCATCGTCGTCAACATCACAGGCCGCAACCGATCAGCCGCGCCATCAATGATCGACGGGATCAAACCGCGCGTCTTGGCGTATTCGTCAATCGTTGTGACCAAAACGATGGAATCGTTGATGATAATGCCTGTCATTCCCAGCAGGCCAACCACTGTGAACATGCTCAACGGCACCTCCCACAGAGCATGGCCATAGATTGTGCCGACCAATCCAAACGGAATGATCGCCATCACCACCAAGGGCCGGGTCCATGATCCAAAGATCCACGCCAGAACAAGGAAAATCCCGGTCAGACACAGGATCAATCCGGTCAATGCATCGCTCAGGAACGCGTCTTCCTGCTCGCTCAACCCGGCCAGACGGAATTCAACCTGCAATTCGGAGGCAATGCGCGGCAAGATGTCATTCTGCAAGGCCTCACCAATTTCGCTGGCGCGGGCGGGGTCGTCTTCGGAAATGTCGCCGGTCACCGAGATCAGCCGAATGCCGTTCTCACGCCGCACTGTACTGAACCCGGTTCGCCGTTCAACGCTGACGATATCGGCCAGCGGCACGTATTGACCCGCAGGGGTGCGCATCTGGGTGCGGTCCAGAAAATCGGCGGTCAGCTCGCCTTTGGGCAATTCAACGCGGATCGCAGCGGAACGTGGCCCATCGGGATAGGTCGCGGCCTCGATCCCGCCCAAACGGTTGCGCAAGGCCCGGCCCAGCGTGTCGATGGTAAAGCCAAGCGCCTGTCCCTGTGCCGTCAGATCGAGGATCAACTCCTCTTTGTCATAGGCCAGATTGTCCTGAACCGCGCTGACTTCCGGATATTGCCGCAGCGCCGATTGCAGCGCCTCTGATGCGGCCTTGAGCGTATCTGTATCCGCCCCGTAAAACTGCACGTCCAGCGCATCCCCTCCGGGGCCGGACCGCCACCCCCGAAAGCTGACCGTTTCGGCCAGTGGATGCTGCACCACACGGTCCTGAAGCTCTCCGACAAAAGCAAAGCTGGAATAAGGGCGTAGATCGGCGTCAATCAACTCAATCGAAATGCCACCCAGCAAATCGTTGTCTTTGCCATCGGCCCCCGCCAGCCCATAGCCCGAATTGCCGCCCGTTTGCGCGATGACATAATCCAGCGGATTCACCCCGTGGCGCTCTTCATACTCTGCGCCAAGAGTCTCTGTTGCGCGCTGCATCTCGCGCATCATCTCAAGCGTATCGGCGCGGGTCGCGCCCTCTGCCATGGCAAAATTGCCGGTGACAGAGCCACGCTCGGGCGCATTAAAGAACCGCCACTGGACATCACCGTTGATGAACAGCGCCACCTGCGAGGCCAAAATCGCGATCACCCCGGCCAGCACCACATACCGCCCTCGGATCACCCCAGCCATAAACGGGCGGAACAGGTTTTCACGCAGCCAGACAAAGCCAATATTGGTGATGCGGCTGGGCAGATCATACCAATGCTGCTTGGCTGCCGCCCGCATGGCGTGGGCCATATGGTTGGGCAGGATCAAGAAACATTCGACCAGCGAGGCCGCCAAAACCGCAATCACCGTGAAAGGAATATCGCGGATCAAATCGCCAAAGCGCCCGCCCACAGCGACCAACCCAAAGAAGGCGATGATGGTGGTCAAAGTCGCCGCAAACACCGGCATTGCCATGCGCCGCGCGGCGTTCTCCGCCGCTTGCATCGCCCCTTCGCCAAGTGCGCGATAGCGGTGATCGGCGTGTTCACCCACCACAATCGCATCGTCCACGACAATGCCCAGCGTGATAATCAGCCCAAAAAGCGAGATCATATTGAGCGTCAATCCCGCCGCATACATCAGCGCAATCGCCGCCCCCATCGCCACGGGAATGCCTGCCGCGACCCAGAACGCGGTGCGGGCATTGAGGAACAAAAACAGCAGCCCAACGACCAATCCAAGCCCCATCAGGCCATTGTCGATCAGCAAATCCAGACGCCCGGTGATCGCTTCAGCGCGGGTGCGGATCAGTTCCACCGTGACAGAGGCCGGCAAGCCCGCCTGTAATTCAGCGGCGACCTGTTCCACCCGTTCTTGAATGGCGATAGCATCGCCCCTGTCAGAGCGGTCAACCCGGATCGACATCGCCGGGTCCGGCCCCACGAAAAAGCTGCGTTCGCGGTCCACGCCTTGGGTGCGGACCAGCGCGACATCACCAATGGTCAATTTTGACCCGTCAGGATTAGACCGCAGCACAATACCAGCAATCTCCGCCGCGCTGCGTTTGGCGGTGCCTGTCCGCACCCGCGCGTTCGCGCCGCTCACATCCCCCGCTGGATCGGCGTCGACCTCGGCGGCAATGGCGCTGGCGATATCTGCCATGGACACGTCAAACGCAATCAGCTTGGCCGAGGGCACCTCGACCAATGTTTCTGGCGCGGCAACCCCTTGAATGGTGGTGCGCGTGACGCCCGCCGCAAAGAGGCGCGTTACAAATTCATCGGCAAAACGGCCCAGTTGCGCGGGGGCAATCGGGCCGGTGATCACCACATCTGTGACCCTGTCCCGCCAAGCGCCGCGCCGCACGTTTGGGTCTTCGGCATCATCGGGCAGTGTCGTAATGGCATCGACCGCCGTCTGCACATCCGCCGCCGCGCGGGCCATGTCCCAGCCCGGCTCAAAATCCAGCGTCACCACACCGCGCCCTTCGCGCGAGGTGCTGTTGGAACTTTCGACACCCTCAACACCCAGCAAGGCCGGCTCCAATACCTGCACGATTGCCTCGTCCACATCTTCGGCCCCGGCCCCGCTCCACAGCGTTGTCACAGAGACATTGTCGATGATCACATCAGGAAAAAACTGTGCGCGCATGTTGGGCGCGGCGGCAAATCCGGCCACCAAGAGCACCACAAGCAACAGGTTCGCCGCCGTCGCGTGGCGGGTGAAATAGGACAGGATACCCCCTGCGGCAGATCCAATGGGCCGTGCCATAGCTAGCCCCCCATGCGGCTTTCAATCCGGGCCACCATGCGGGCCGGCACCTGCGGTTTTGACAATTGTGCCAGCACCCGCGCCTTGGCCTCTTTTGGCATCCGCTTGTTGCCCTCGACAAAGGCCACAAGCCGGGCGCGGCGTTCTTCGGTCAACTCAAGCATTTCAGGTTCGTCCGGCGGCGCAGTGGCCGCGCCATCCGCGCCGCGCCGCAATGGTTTCACCGCGATCCCTGCGCCAAGCAGGGGTGAGCGTGCCTCAACAACCTCACGGCCAACGATCGGCCCGCGCACCAACACATCATCGCCCTGATTGCGCAGCACCGTAACTTGCACCGCCTCAAGCCGGTCTTCGTCGTTCAGCACCAGAACCTCGCCGCCCGCATCCACCGCCGAGGCAGGCAAGCGCACAACGCCAGGCAGCTCTGGCTCCCGCACCTGAACGGTCACAAAATCGCCCGGCTTGAACCCCGGCGCACTGCCCAGGGCCGCAAAGATCAGGCGTCCAGTAGACCCTTCACCCGCCGCAGCGGCAGCACGGCTGATCCGGCCTTTTGCTGTCAGATCCACACCGGCGACATCCAGAATCACATCCACATCCGCACGGATCAACCCGCCTTGATCATCTAACAATCGCGCAAATTGCGCGGTCGACAGCCGGAAAGACACTTCCAGATCATCGGGATCAATCAGCTCCGCCAGCCGTTCATTGGCAGAGACCAAGCGCCCCACCACGACATTGGTCGAAGACAACGTGCCATCAAAGGGCGCGGTCAAAGTGGTATCCTCAAGCCGCCGCCGCGCCTCGGCCAGCGCAATGCGCGAGCGTGCCAATCCTGTTGCGGCCTGATCCACACGGGTTTGACCCTGCGCCAGCGCCTGCCGCCGTGACAGCACCGCCTGCTGCGCGGCTGAGACCGCCAGTTCAGCGGTTTCGGTTGCTGCTGTGGTGCCCACGCCCCGCTCGGCCAGATCTTGTTGCCGGATCAACGCGCGTTCGCGCAAGCTCGCCTGATCTTCGGCTGCGGCCAACTCATCACGGGCCAAGGCAAGATTGCGATCCGCGTCGCGCACGGCGGCTTCGGCATCGGACAGATCATTGGACGCGCGGTCCACCGCAGATTGCGCATCTGCCGGGTCCAGCTGCACCAGCTCTTGCCCGGCCACAACTGTGCCGCCGTCCTCAAACCCTTCGGCCAACCCGATCACACGGCCACTGCCTGCCGCGCGAAGTTCCAGCAATCGGCGGCTTTGCACCTCGCCAAAGCTTTGCAAAACCGGGGTCACATCCTGTGCCTGTGCCATTTGCACGTTCACGGCAAACACCCGTTCCCGCGCTGGCGGCGCCTTGGCCTCATCGGCAAGGCGTTCGCGCAGGGCACCGCCCACCAAAGACACGGCATAAGCCAGCAGGCCAAACGTCAGCGCCGCCAGAAACAGACCGATCATGCTTTGTCTCAGAAACCGCATCGCTATCCCATCACCTGCGGACATGCGCCGCTCATTTAACCTAGTGGCCCGTACACAAAAGCCAAGTCACAAGGTGATACGGGGGCCCGCGTTACTTCCGTCGTTTGTGTTCATCCAAACGCGGCATAATTTCCACAAAGTTGCACGGCCGGTGCCGATAATCGAGCTGTTTGCACAAAATCTCGTCCCATGCATCCTTGCAGGCCCCCGGCGATCCAGGCAGCGCAAAAAGATAGGTGCCATTGGACACGCCGCCCGTGGCGCGGCTTTGCACGGCAGAGGTGCCGATCTTTTGCATCGACACAATGGTAAAGACCGTCCCGAAGGCTTCGATCTCTTTTTCGTAAACATCCCGGTGGGCCTCAACGGTCACATCGCGGCCGGTCAATCCGGTGCCACCGGTGCTGATCACCACATCAATATCGCCGTCCGCGCACCATGTCCGCAGCTGATCTGCGATCAATTTGCGTTCGTCGCGCACGATGTTGCGTTCTTTCAAGGTGTGCCCTGCCGCCTCGATCCGTGCGGCCAGAACATCGCCGGATTTGTCGTCTGCCAACGCCCGCGTGTCCGACACGGTTAGCACCGCAATACGGACGGGGACAAATTCCATGGTTTCGTCAATTCTGCTCATGTTCGCTCCATCAGGGCCAATCGCGCCGCAAGCGCAACAAAAATTCCGCTGGTAATCCAGCTCAACGCGCGGCTGCCCGAGGCCACACGCCGCCCAACACCGCCTGCAAAGACGCCGACAGCGGCGTTAATGAAAAAGCCAAACAGCCCGATGATCGATCCAAAAATCAGGAACTGCAGCAAGACGCTGCCCGCTTCGGGCTTCACAAACTGCGGCAAGAACGCCAGCACAAAGAAGATCAGCTTGGGATTGGTCAGATTCACGATAAATCCCGTTGCAAAGGCCCGCGCAGGACGCAGCGCTGCCGCCTTATGCTGCGCTCCACCATGGCTGCGCAGGGACTGCACCGCCAGGAACAGCAAATAGGCCACGCCCGCCCAGCGGATCGCATCAAACGCCCAAGGCACCGCCGCGATCACCGCGCCAAGGCCCAGCCCCGCCAGCAAAACATGCACCATCGACCCCGCCGAAATGCCCGCGCTCGCCGCAACTGCCGCCCTTGGCCCAGAGCGCAGCCCCTGCCCGAGACAAAACATCATATCCGCTCCCGGCGTCAGGTTCAGCGCCAGAGAGGCAGGCACAAACGCGGCCAAGGTCAGCAGATCAATCATTTGGTCAATCGCCCCTTCAGGCTAAGCAAATCTGCCCATGCCTCCCGCTTGGCATCTGTATTGCGCAGCAGATATGCGGGATGGAACATCGGGATCACGGGCAAGCCCGCCGCCTCGGCCCATTGACCGCGCAAGCGGGTTATTCCGCGTTTGTTCAATAGCGCCTGACAGGCATGATTGCCCACCGCCACCAACACCTCGGGCTTGGCCAGCGCGATGTGCCGCAGCAAAAACGGGCGCATCATCGCGATCTCTTCGGGCTTGGGGTCGCGGTTTTGCGGCGGCCGCCAAGGCAGAACATTGGTGATATAAATCGGCGCATCCGCATTGGCCCGCCCCGTGTCAATCGCGCCAAACATCCGGTCCAGCAATTGACCGGCGCGGCCCACAAACGGTTTGCCTGCACGGTCTTCGTCCCGGCCCGGCGCCTCTCCCACAATCATCACGCGGGCTCCTGCGATACCGTCAGAAAACACAAGGTTCCGCGCACCTTTCTTGAGATCGCACAGCTCAAACCGGGCGAGCGCCTCTTGCAGTTCCGGCAAGGATTGCGCGGCCTGCGCCGCCCGCTCAGCCTCTGCAACGGCATCCACCTCGACGGGGGCGACGATCCCCCGCTGGACGCCAGCAGCAACCGCTTTTTTTGGCTTTTCAACCGCGGCGGGCACCTCATAGCGGTTGACCGGCGCATCGCAGATCGCCTCTGTCGCGCCCAGTTCGACCTGCCAGTCCAGCAGGGCCAGATCGTGATGAAAATTCACTGATTCCATGACCCCAACTTACGCCTGTGGCGACGGGAACCAAAACCCCTGTTCGACATGCGGCAATTTGCGCAGGAACAGGGCCGCCGCCCCTCAATCACCTTGCCGCGCAGGGCAATGCCCGCCTATAAGGCCGCAACGCTGCAAAAGGGTCTGCCCATGTCCTTCCCCCACCGTCACCTGCTTGGCATTGAGCCGCTGTCCCCGCCGGATATCACCGCCATTCTGGACCGCGCCGATTTTTATGCGGATCTGAACCGGCAGGCGGACAAGCACAACGACGTGCTGGCGGGCATGACCCAGATCAACATGTTCTTTGAAAACTCGACCCGCACGCAGGCCAGCTTTGAGATTGCGGGCAAACGGCTCGGCGCGGATGTGATGAACATGGCGATGCAGGCCTCGTCGATCAAAAAGGGCGAAACGCTGATTGATACGGCGCTGACACTGAACGCGATGCATCCCGACCTTCTGGTGGTACGCCATCCGCAATCGGGCGCGGTTGATCTGCTGGCGCAAAAGGTAAACTGTGCTGTGTTGAACGCCGGTGACGGGCGCCACGAACACCCGACGCAGGCTTTGCTGGATGGCTTGACCATCCGCCGCGCCAAGGGCCGGTTGCACCGCCTGTCCATCGCGATCTGCGGCGATATCGCCCACAGCCGCGTGGCCCGGTCGAACATCATGTTGCTGGGCAAGATGGAGAATCGCATCCGCCTGATTGGCCCGCCCACTTTGATGCCCGCCCAAATCGGTGAATTTGGCGTCGAGGTCTTTGATGACATGGCCGAGGGCCTGAAAGATGTGGACGTGGTGATGATGCTGCGCCTGCAGAAAGAACGCATGGATGGCGGTTTCATCCCGTCCGAACGGGAGTACTATCACCGCTACGGGCTGGACGCCGAAAAGCTGGCCCATGCCAAGCCCGACGCCATCGTCATGCACCCCGGCCCGATGAACCGCGGCGTTGAGATTGACGGCACCCTTGCCGATGACATCAATCGCAGCGTTATTCAGGATCAGGTCGAGATGGGCGTGGCCGTACGGATGGCCGCGATGGACCTTCTGGCACAAAACATTCGGAACGCACGGGCCGCCTAGGCGTTGTGTTCGTGACACCGGACACATCAAAGGAGCAGCGCCATGAGGACGATTGACATCCCCCGCAACGAACACGGGCAGGTCAGAGTGTTCTCGGTCTCGCTGCCTGATGGGGCGGCACAAACGCTTGAGAACCCCGGATCGCTGTCGACAATGCTGGGGGCTGATATTGATCCCCAGGGCGTCGAGGTCATCCGCATTGCAGATCTCGATCAAATCGGGCTGTTGGGCTATCTGCGCGAAGGACTGGACGTACAATCCGAGACGCTGGATCGCGATGCGGCCAAACTGGCCGCGCTGGATGGGTGGGTGATGTTGGTCTATTCCACTGCATTTCGCGGCAAAGCGGCCGTGCTGAACCCCGCATTGCAACTGACGTTAATTGGCACTTACGGCGAAACAAAACCTGCGCAACCCGAAGGTCCGCTGACCAGCGAGGCCGCCGCGCCTTACAGTGGTCACGCACAAACCACACCGCCTAATCCGGCGGGCGGACGCGGCGCGGGCGCGATGGTGGTGGCCGGATTGATCGTTTTGGGCGTCTTGATTTTGTGGTGGGCGCTGTGACAGGCATCGCACCACTGGCGCAGCGCGGCACATTCCGCTAAGACCTGCCCATGCAAGAACCCAAACCCGATCCCAAAATGTCCGGCCGCATCGCGATGATCGCGCTACTGGTGGCCTTTGGCGTGGTCGGCATGATGTTGTGGATCGGGTAGACCCCATTGCGCAATGGCGGCCCGCGCCCAAAGCGATCCTGCGGCGTATTGCGATTGTCACCGCGCTGACGGCACTCGGGTTGCAACTGCCCGCAGGTCTTGCGCTGGCCTTTTCCGAAACGCCCTATAACGAGATGCTCCGCCTCGGGTCCGGTTGGTCATTGCTAGCGACAGCCGGTCTTGTCGGTGTCTTCGCTATCGAAGATTTGGCCGCATGGCGCAGGCGCCGCCGCGAGGTTTGGCAGCTAACGGCTGCCGCCTTGATTTATGACGGCCCCGAAGGCCATGGGCAGGTGGCCCTGAGCGATATTACAACCCTGCGCAAACAATGGCTGTCGCGTGTTGTCGTGACATTGCGAAACGGCCAGTCTGTCGTGATCCGCGATCTGGCTCACCCTGCCGAGGTCGTGGCGCAGATCAAGGCAGCGCAAACCGCACTTTGATCATCGCTCACGACATCCCCTCTTGGTTTGAACCGGTTTTTCAGGCAAGAGGGCGCAACTCCATATACGCGAAGGCCCGCCATGACCCTGCATTTCACCAATGCCAAGCTGATTGACCCAGACGCCGGACAGATCATCACCGGGGGTTTGACGGTTTCGGGGGGTAAAATTCTGCAAATTGGCGAGGATACGGCCCCGAAAGGGGCGGACGTCATCGACTGTGGCGGCCAATACCTTGCCCCCGGCATTGTCGATCTTGGGGTCAAAGTTTGCGAGCCGGGTGAGCGTCACAAAGAAAGCTATCGCTCTGCCGGGCAGGCCGCAGCAGCAGGCGGCGTCACAACGATGATCACGCGCCCCGACACAGATCCCGCCATCGACAGCCCTGAAGTGCTCGAATTTGTCACCCGCCGCGCCAATGAGGCAGCGCCGGTCAATGTGGTGCCAATGGCCGCCCTGACCAAAGGCCGCGCGGGCCGTGAAATGACCGAGATCGGGTTTTTGATGGATGCAGGCGCCGCTGCCTTTACCGATTGCGATCACGTTGTGACTGACACCAAGGTGTTTGGCCGTGCATTGACCTATGCCCGCAGCCTTGGCGCCTTGGTCATCGCCCACCCGCAAGAGCCGATCCTGAGCAAAGGCGCCGCTGCCACATCGGGCAAATTTGCCTCGCTGCGCGGATTGCCTGCTGTCTCGCCGATGGCAGAGCGTATGGGTCTGGACCGCGACATCGCCCTGATCGAAATGACCGGCGCAAAATATCACGCCGACCAGATCACCACAGCCCGCGCCCTGCCCGCATTGGAACGGGCCAAAGCCAACGGTCTGGACATCACAGCGGGGGTTGGCATCCACCACCTGACGCTCAACGCGCTGGACGTGGCCGATTACAGGACGTTTTTCAAACTCAAACCGCCCCTGCGCGACGAAGAGGACCGCCTTGCGGTCGCCCATGCTGTCGCCAGTGGTTTGATTGACATCATCTGTTCAATGCACACCCCGCAGGACGAAGAATCCAAACGGCTGCCGTTCGAAGAGGCTGCCTCCGGCGCGGTGGGGCTAGAGACCTTTCTGCCCGCCGCCATGCGTCTGGTTCATGCCGAGGTAATGGATTTGCCAACGCTCTGGCGCGCAATGTCGCTGAACCCGGCCAAGCGGCTTGGCCTGCCCGCCGGACGATTGCAAGCCGGTGCCCCGGCCGATCTGGTGCTGTTCAACCCCGATGCGCCTTTTGTGATGGACCGCAGCACGCTGCGCTCCAAGTCGCTCAACACGCCATTTGACGGGATGCGGATGCAGGGTAAGGTGCTGAAAACCTTTGTTGCAGGCAATTGCGTATTTGAGGCCCACTGATGCCAGAGATTATCTCCTCTCCCCTTATTCTGACGGTTTGGGCCCTGCTGGGGTATCTGATCGGGTCCATCCCGTTTGGGATGATCCTCGCGCGTGTGATGAACCTGGGAAACCTACGTGATATCGGATCTGGCAACATCGGCGCGACCAATGTCTTGCGCACCGGCAACAAGACCGCCGCGGCGCTGACCCTCCTGTTTGATGGCGGCAAGGGCGCAGTGGCCGTCCTATTGGCCCGCGCAATGGTCGGCGAGGATGCCGCACAGATAGCTGCGATTGCCGCGATGCTGGGGCATTGCTATCCGATCTGGCTCCGCTTTAAGGGCGGCAAAGGTGTGGCGACATTGCTCGGCCTGCTATTGGCACTCGCCTGGCCTGTCGGGGTTGGGTGTTGCATTGCATGGCTGATCGGCGCCTTTAGCACACGAATTTCCTCAATGGGCGCATTGGCAGCGGCGGCGGCATCGACGTTTTTGATGGTCCTGCTCAATTTTGGGCAGATGGTTGTTCTGGGTGTGGCTCTGACCTTGCTGATCTACTGGCGGCACCGGGCCAATATTAAACGCATCCGTACCGGCGAAGAACCCAAGATTGGCCAAAAGGGGTGAAACCCCCCGATGATGTCGCGGCACATCTCGACGCCATTCCCATCGGCGCAGGCACCGGACATTACAACAATCGCCGATATCTCGTCACCCGCGGCCTCTTCGCGGCAGGAAAATCGCAAAAACTGGTGGCACAGGAACTGGGCGGGCCGGACTATATCAGCCTGAATTTCTACGCGCTCAAGAACGGTCCCCGGCTTTACCCTTGCGAAATGCTTGCCGAAAAGGTCATCTCATTCCTGCGCGGCTACCGCCCAGACCCGAAAGAGCCAACATGACTGATGTAAACCTCCCCGTGATCCTCTTTGCCGCGTTTATCGCCGCAGGCAGCCCCGGCCCTGCCACATTGGCCATTGCAGGCACCTCGATGTCATCAGGGAGGCGGTCCGGGCTGGCGCTGGCGTCGGGCGTGACCACCGGATCTTTCATGTGGTCCATCGCGGCGGCCTTTGGCCTTGGCGCGGTGATGTCCGCCAATGTCTGGGTGTTTGAGGTCGTCCGCTATATCGGTGCGGCCTATCTGATGTGGCTGGCGGTGAAATCCGCCCGCGCCGCTTGGATGGGTAACAAGATCACCACCAAGCCGCTGCCCAAAACCACCCCGCGCCGCGCCTATGCCAAGGGGCTGGCCCTGCATCTGACAAACCCCAAAGCGGTCCTGTTTTTCGGGGCGCTTTACGCCATCGGCATCCCGCCCGGCACCGCGCCCAGCGCCCTGATCACCGTGATCGCAGCGGTCGGCGTGCAAAGCCTGCTGATGTTCCACCTCTATGCGCTGATCTTTTCATCCGCGCCGATGACCGCCGCCTACACCCGCGCCAAACGCGGGTTTGAGGGGTTCTTTGCACTGGCCTTTGGCGCGATTGCGATCAAGGTGCTCACGACGCGGGTAGGCTAAACGCGGCAGTTAGTAACTGTACTCGGCATAAATCCGGTCCAGATCGCCGCCCCATTTGCCGTGGTAGTCTTCCAAAAGCTCATCCGCTGGCACCTTGCCGCTTTCGATGCTTTCCTTCAGCGCATTCAGGAAATGTGTCTCATCCGGCACCAGACCACCCGCGCCCGTACGGCGGCGCGCGCGCAGCCCCATGTCAGACAACATCACAGCCTCATGGGCGATGTCATGCATCTTGATACCGTCCACTTCGGCTTGCAGTCCGTGCACTGACGCGGCAATGCGCAAGGCATCGCGCTGCTCGGCGGTCCAACCCTTGACCAGATCCCATGCCGCATCCAGCGCGTTCTGATCATACATCAGACCTACCCAGAATGCCGGCAGGGCGCACAGCCGCCGCCAAGGGCCACCATCGGCCCCGCGCATTTCGATAAACTTTTTCATCCGCGCCTCGGGAAAGGCTGTGGTCAGATGATCGGCCCAATCGCTGAGCGTTGGTGTTTCGCCGGGCAAGGCAGGCAATTTGCCTTCCATAAAGTCGCGGAAAGACATGCCAAGCGCGTCGATATACTGGCCATCGCGATAGACAAAATACATCGGCACATCGAGCGCATAATCCACCCAGCGTTCAAAGCCAAAACCGTCTTCAAACACAAAGGGCAACATGCCCGTGCGGGCACCATCCAGATCCCGCCAAACCCGGCTGCGCCAGGATTTGTGGCCGTTGGGTTTGCCCTCAAAGAACGGTGAATTGGCAAACAGGGCGGTCGCCACCGGCTGCAGGGCCAGCGCCACGCGCATCTTCTTGACCATGTCAGCCTCGGACCCGAAATCAAGGTTGACCTGCACCGTACAGGTCCGGCGCATCATCACCCGGCCCATGGTGCCAACCTTGGTCATATAGTCGTTCATCAACTTGTAGCGGCCCTTGGGCATCAGATCCATCTGCTCGTGGGTCCAGACCGGGGCCGCGCCCAGACCGATCCAACCAACACCGATCTCATCGGCCACATCCTTGACCTGCTTAAGGTGCGTGTTCACCTCGTCGCAGGTTTCATGAATGGTCTCGACCGGCGCACCGGACAATTCCAACTGCCCTCCCGGCTCAAGCGAGATATTCGCGCCGTCTTTTTCAAGGCCGATCAACTTGCCGCCCTCTTCGACGGGCGCCCAATTGTGCCTGTCGCGCAGCCCTTCCAGCATCACCCGAATGGACCGCTCTCCCTCATAGGGCAGCGGCAACAGAGTGTCTTTGCAATAGCCGAACTTCTCG
>Ga0316202_10000946_pt1 | contig 25728 bp, 25 predicted proteins | sample 3monrhotite_MG_FD_204934 | JGI IMG/M metagenome (GOLD analysis project Ga0316202, IMG submission 204934) | Microbial mat bacterial communities from mineral coupon in-situ incubated in ocean water Damariscotta River, Maine, United States -... | ecosystem: Environmental > Aquatic > Marine >... | reverse complement strand
CGGGACTACGAGGTCGATAGCGCTGCCCCTGGCAACATGAACTGGGAAGACCTGCTGGGCGGCGGTGACAATGACTTCAACGATGTGAATTTAAACGTTGAATGGAGCCAAGGTGGAGCCGCGATTGAGTATGAATTGAACATCACCGCCGCCCTAGCGGACGTTGATGGCTCTGAAACCCTGTCGTTGCTGTTGGCTGGGTTGCCTGCAGACGCCGTGTTGTCTGCGGGGACCGATAACGGCGACGGCACCTGGACGGTGAGCCCTGCTGATCTGTCCGGCCTGACCCTCACCGTCCCCGGTGGCGTGGTGGATGATTTCTCGTTGATCGTCACCGCGACGGCAACCGAAGCCGATGGCGACCAAGTGAGCATCAGCGATAGCGTCTTGGTTGATCTTCCGAACGCACCTCCCTCCGTCTCTGTTGAAGACGTAAGCGGTTCCGAAGACAACGTCATCGCTTTCAATCTCTCGGCAACCTTGGCCGACAGCGTCACCATCAGCGGTGTGCCCGAAGGGGCCGCCTTGTCGGCAGGCATCGACAATGGTGACGGCACTTGGACCCTATCCGGCGATCAATTGGACGGCTTAACGTTGACGCCGCCGCTCGATTTCAGTGGCACGATTGCCTTGGGCGTCACCGTGACTTCGGTAGACGGTGCCACGGCACAGGCTAGCTTCAGCGTTGAAGTTGCGCCCGTCGCGGATACGCCCATCCTTACGGTATCCAATGTTGGTGGTGGTGAAGATGCGGCCTTAGCTCTGGTCATTGCGGCAACCATGCCCGGCGACACAAATGAAACGCTTGAGTCCGTGACCTTGTCCGGCCTGCCTGCGGGCGCCTCTCTGTCGGCGGGATCTAATAATGGCGACGGCAGTTGGTCCGTTGCGGCTGAAGACCTGAGCGGCCTGACCCTAACCCCACCTCTGCATTACAGCGGCACCCTGGGTTTGACGGTGACGGCGGTTTCCAGTGATGGCGGCACTTCGACACAAACGCTCTCCGCCACCGTGGCCCCGGTGGTCGATCATCCAATTCTCACCGTGACCAATGTGGCGTTCGTTGATGTTGGGGCCAGCGTACCGGGCGAAGAAATTGATGGCACTAAACGTGACGACGAGATTGTTGGCACCAGCGGTGCAGATGAAATAGATGGCGGCAAAGGTGATGATATCATCTATGGCGACCCCCTCGGTGACGGCGGTGGCGAAGGTCAACCCACAGCTGAGGACTATGTGGTGGCCCTAGACGTCAATGCCGCGCTCGTCGATGTCGATGGGTCCGAAGCCCTTAACGTTGAAATCAGCGGCCTTCCCGACGATGCCCTGCTATCGCTCGGCACCGACAATGGGGACGGCACGTGGACGATTGCCGGTGACGATTTGGAGAGCTTAGAAAGCTTATCCATGACCTTGCCCGAAGGCACGCCGACCGAAAACTTCTCGCTCGACGTCAAAGCCATTGCGGTTGAAACCGCCAGCGGTGATACCGCCACCACCGAAAGTTCCATTGATATCGTCTTCACCAGCACCGCCGAAGGTGCGGGCGATGTAATCCGTGGCGGCGAAGGGGATGATGAAATTCATGGCGGCGCTGGCAATGACCTTATTCGCGGTGGACGGGACGATGACCAACTTTATGGCGATGCTGGCGATGATGTCATTAAGGGTGGCTCCGGTGATGACGTCTTGATAGGCGGCGCAGGTGATGATGTTCTGGTCGGTGGCCGGGGTGAGGACTCGTTCGTATTCCGCGCTGGTGACGGTCATGATTTCATCATGGATTTAAGCGAACAGGACGAATTGCGTTTTGAAGGCCCAGAATTCAGTGCTGAAGACATCGATATTCAACATAACGACGATAACACCTCGACCATCACCTTTGGTCGTGAACCCGGAGACAGCGTGACCGTTAACAACGCCGATATCCAAGCGGGTGAAGGCTATACGGTGACGCAAGACGGTGATGCCGTGGTGGTTAGCTTTGATGAAAATTCCTGCGGCTGAGGCAGTACGTAGATGTTTTCACCTTTAAGCAAAAAAAAGCGGAGCCCTAAGGCTCCGCTTTCTTAAATCTACGTGAGTAGGTTTGCCTTAGTTGGCAGCAACGTGTTGCACAAAGCGCATCATGTTGCAGGTATAGCCATATTCGTTATCGTACCAAGATACCAATTTAACGAACGTGCCATCCAAAGCGATACCCGCTTTAGCGTCGAAGATCGACGAAGCGCTGCAATCACGAAAGTCGGTGGAAACAACCATGTCTTCGGTGTAAGCCAAGGTGCCCTTCATTTCGCCTTCGGAAGCTTTTTTCATGGCTGCACAAATGTCAGCGTAAGACGCGTCTTTGTCCAATTCAACGGTCAAATCAACCACGGAAACGTCAGACGTTGGAACGCGGAACGCCATGCCTGTAAGCTTGCCATTGAGTTCTGGAAGAACAACGCCAACAGCCTTAGCCGCACCGGTGGAAGACGGGATGATGTTTTCCAAGATGCCACGACCGCCGCGCCAATCTTTAGCAGATGGGCCGTCAACGGTTTTTTGCGTTGCTGTTGCGGCGTGAACGGTGGTCATCAAACCACGCTTCAAGCCCCAGTTGTCGTTGATCACTTTGGCGATCGGAGCCAAGCAGTTGGTGGTGCAAGAGGCCGCAGAAACGATGGCTTCGCCCGCATAGTTGTTGTGGTTGACGCCATACACGAACATTGGTGTGGCATCTTTAGAAGGAGCACTTTGAACAACTTTCTTGGCGCCAGCGTTGATGTGAGCCTGGCAGCTTTCTTCGGTGAGGAAGAAGCCAGTGGATTCAATCACGATGTCAACGTCGACTTCGTTCCACTTCAAGTTCGCAGGATCACGTTCAGCGGTCAGGCGGATGGTTTTGCCATCAACAACCAAGTTGCCGTCTTTATGTGAAACGTCACCGTCAAAACGGCCGTGAACTGAATCATACTTCAACATGTAAGCAAGATAGTCAGCTTCCAACAAATCGTTGACTGCAACCACTTCTAAGTCTTTGAAGTCTTGTGCAATTGCCCGGAAAACCATGCGGCCAATGCGACCAAAACCGTTAATACCAATACGAACCGTCATTGTGTTGTTCCTCCCAAAATTACTTATTTTTATATAGATTGATTAGCAAAGTTGATGATTTTTTACCACGAAGCCCTTAAAACCGATAACCCCCAGGCGGGTTGCTTCATCCCAACCCTTTTGTGTGGTTTTTGTTTGCATGTGCCCGATAACGCCTTGAAAAGGTTAACGACACCGTGCTTTGTCTCATTCTCTAGTTTAAAAAATGATTTGCCCCAAAAGGGCAGCAAGAGGGAATGTGTTTAAATGTCTTTTATGAAGTTTTATAGGTTAAGTGCTTGTAGTGGTTGACGGTTGCCCCATCGGGGTCTTATTGTCTCGGTTCGTGAATATCTATGGGGAGCCTCAATAAAGATGGTTGGGCAGGATCGCAGTACAGAAAAACGTCTCGAGGCCGCCGAGCTGCGCTTGGCCGAGGCCATCGTACGGCTTGAGACGGCGCTGGAAAATCGCGCCCCATCAAACCCGGGCACAGCCCCGGATGTCGTTGCGGAACTCCAACGTTTGCAAGCGGAAAACGGCGACTTAAAAGGCCTGATCGGGCAATCTTCGTTGCGTTTAGAAGCCAGCATCGGAAAATTAAAAGATCAAATGGTGTCCCAAACGGAAGGGCAGAATTAGTCATGGCGCGCGTTTCCATTTCAATTAATGCCAACTCCTATGACATCGCCTGTGCGGATGGCGAAGAAGATCACATCAAGAAATTAGCGGCGGTGTTGGATGCCAAGGTCGAAGAATTGGTGGGCGCCATCGGTCAAGCCGGGGAAGCCCGACTGTTGGCCATGGCCGGATTGCTGATGGCTGACGATCTGGGCGAGGTGACCCGTGACGTTGAACAATTGCGCCAAGAGGCTGCCGCTTCAGCTGAGCAGGCAGCTGCTACCCCTGCATCGGATGTTAATGAAGATCAATTAGCGGCTCGTTTAGAAGCCCTTGCGGCGCATATAGAAACCATTGCACAACGCGTCGAAGAGGCCTAATCTATATATAGGACGGTGGCTGCTAGATACGTGCAGGCATCGACATTCCCTGGGGCTATAAGTCACTCTCGGGAGCTGTCCCTGTCGAACTCGTGGGTTCGGTATATGGCGCCCACCTGCACAAGCAGGCCACAGAGGATTGCAACAGCCCACGGTCATTGTGGCGCCGTCCATTTTATTTGAGACTTTAATATTGATGCCCCAACACCGCACAAAATCTTACCTTCGAAAACGCGCCAGAAAATTGCGCGCCAAGGCCGCTCAGACTTTGGGCGAGGAGGGGGCGCGCGGTTTTTTAGAAACGGTCCTGAAAGCCTGGGCAGATATCAGTGATGCCGATCAGGGTATGGATGCGATTTTGGCGGGGTATTATCCGATGGGCGACGAGCTTGATGTGCGTCCCGCGATGGTCGCGTTAGATTGCCTCGGCGTCAGTCAATGTCTGCCCGAAGTGATCGCAAAGGACAGCCCGCTGCAGTTTCGGTCGTGGATTCCGCATGATCCTTTGGTCGAAGGTGATCACGGCACGTTTCATCCGTTGATCAGCGAACCCATTTTGTCCCCAGGTATTTTATTCGTGCCCATGCTGGCCTTTGATCGGCGCGGCTATCGATTGGGCTGGGGCGGTGGTTATTATGATCGAACCTTAGAGCTGTTGCGTAAATCCGGTTCTATCACCGCTGTTGGGGTGGCGTATGGGGCGCAAGAAATTGACGAAGTCCCTGTGAACGACTATGACCAGCCCGTCGATTGGATTATCACCGAACAACAGGCGATCAAAGTTTCATGAAGGTTCTCTATATAGGCGACGTGGTGGGCAAGTCAGGGCGCAAAGCTGTGGCGGATCATTTGGCGCGCGTACGCGATCAGCTCAAGCTTGATTTTGTGGTGCTCAATGGCGAAAATTCCGCCCATGGTTTTGGCATTACGGCGGGGATCTGTGAAAGCTTTTTTGAGATGGGCGTTGATGTGATTACCACCGGCAACCATGCCTGGGACCAACGGGAAATCGTCGACTATATCCAAAACGAACCGCGCCTGTTGCGCCCGGTGAACTATCCCGAAGGCACACCCGGTCAAGGGGTGGGCATTTATGAAGCCAAAAACGGTCAAAAAGTGTGCGTGATCCAAGCCATGGGGCGATTGTTTATGGACCCCTTGGACGACCCGTTTGCCGGGGTTCAACGGGCGTTGCTCAATAAACGCCTAGGCGAAAAAACCGACTTTATTTTGATCGACATCCACGCCGAAGCGACCAGCGAGAAAATGGCGATAGGCCAACACTTTGACGGTCAGGCTTCAATGGTGGTTGGCACCCATAGCCATATCCCCACCGCCGACGCGCAAATCCTTTCGGGCGGCACCGCGTACCAAACCGACGCTGGCATGTGTGGTGACTATGATTCCGTGATCGGCATGACCAAAGGCCCCGCCATTGGTCGCTTTATATCCAAAATGCGTGGCGAACGTTTAACACCTGCTACAGGCGAAGGCACACTGTGCGCCGTCTACGTCGAAACCGACGATGCAACAGGCCTCGCCACCTGCATTAGCCCGGTGCGGTTGGGTGGGCGGTTGATTGAGATTTTGCCGGGTTAAGGCACGTCTGAACGCTTTTAAAATCCGCTAATGTTTTCTTCGTGATCTCTGTGCTATGTACACAGATCGGTTTTTTGCGAATCCGTACCATCCTTTTTTTGACGTTTAGACTTTAAGGCACGTGAGACATGGCAGGCCATTCCAAATTTAAGAACATCATGTACCGCAAAGGCGCGCAGGATTCAAAACGCGCCAAGGTTTTTTCCAAACATGCCCGTGAAATTTATGTGGCAGCGAAATCCGGTATGCCGGACCCGGATAAAAATCCGCGTTTGCGCACCGCCATCTTGGCGGCGCGGGCGGTTAATACGCCCAAAGATAACATTCTCCGCGCCATTAAAAAGGCCGAAGGCAGTGGCGGTGAAAACTATGAAGAAGTGCGCTACGAAGGCTATGGCCCCGGTGGCACAGCGGTGATCGTCGAAGCTTTGACCGACAACCGGAACCGGACCGCTTCGGAAGTGCGTTCAACCTTTGCCAAACACGGCGGTAATATGGGCGAAACGGGGTCCGTTGGTTTCATGTTTGATCGCTGTGGCAGTGTTACGTATCCAGCCGATGCCGCCGATGCCGACACCATGTTTGAAGAAGCCCTCGAAGCCGGAGCCGCCAACGTCGAGTCAGATGATGAGGGTCATGAAGTGACCTGTGCGCCCGAAGACTTTACGGCTGTGCGCGATGCGCTGACGGAAAAATTTGGCGATCCAGCTGAAGCCAGTTTGCAGTGGAAACCCAACATGAACACGGACCTTGATGAAAAAGGGGCCGAGACCATGTTGAAGTTGATCGATGTGTTGGAAGATAACGACGATGTGCAAACGGTCTTTTCGAACTTTGAAATTTCGGACGAAATTATGGCGAAGCTCAGCGCAGAATAAGGTTTAAGGCGATGCGCATCATCGGTATTGATCCAGGACTTAGGCGTATGGGGTGGGGCGTGTTAGACGCGCAAGACAACCGCCTGTCCTTTGTCGCCGAAGGGACGCTGACCACCAAATCGAACACGCCTTTGTGTGACCGTTTGGTCGAACTGTATGACGGGCTGGCCGAGGTTCTGGAAGCCTGGGCCCCAGACCATGCCGCCGTTGAAGAAACCTTCGTCAACAAAAACCCCAACTCGACTTTGAAACTTGGGCAAGCGCGCGCCATTGCGCTGTTGGTTCCTGCACGGCGCGGCTTAACGGTGGGCGAATATTCCCCAAACTTGGTGAAAAAGACCGTGGTCGGGGCGGGTCATGCGTCGAAAGATCAGGTTTTGATGATGGTGAAAACCTTGCTGCCCGGATCTGGCGACGCGGGGCCGGACGCGGCGGATGCTTTGGCGATGGCGATTTGCCATGCCCACCACTATGAAACCAATGCCCGCGTCCTGGCGGCGGGAGGGCGCAGATGATTGCCCTTTTGAAAGGCCGTATCGAAGACGTTGGTGATGACTGGGCGGTGATTGATGTCAACGGCGTTGGCTATTTGATTTTCTGTTCGTCCAAGACCTTGGGCCGATTGGCCGTCGGAGAAGCCGCAACGGTGCATGTTGAGACACATGTGCGCGAAGACCACATTCATCTGTATGGATTTTTAGACACCGGCGAACGGGCGTGGTTCAAGCTGCTGACCACCGTGCAAGGGGTTGGTGCCAAGGTGGGGTTAGCCCTGTTGTCGGTGCTGAGTGCGGATGAACTTACCCATGCCATTGCTGCCCAAGACAAAGCTCAGGTTGGGCGCGCCAATGGTGTCGGCCCTAAACTGGCAGGACGGATTGTGACGGAACTTAAAGACAAGGTCGCGCATTTGGCCTTGGGCGCGGTTGCGACGTCTATTGTTTCCACAGGCACCGCTTCACCCGCCACCAGCGATGCGGTGTCGGCCTTGGTAAATCTTGGCTATGCGCCTTCCGATGCCTTGACCGCCGTCAGTCACGCGGCGGGGAAACTGGGGGAAAAGGCCGATGTTGGGGCCTTGATTCGGGGTGGATTGGCTGAACTTGGGCCGAAGGAACATGGCGCATGAGTGACGAACAAAGACTTGTCGCCCCGACCGAAACCTTAGGCGAACCCGCCGAACATGCCCTGCGTCCAACCTCACTAGATGAGTTTGTTGGTCAACAGGCGGTGCGCGAAAATTTATCGGTGTTTATCCAGGCCGCCCGTAACCGTGGCGATGCCATGGATCACACCTTGTTTTATGGTCCGCCGGGATTGGGCAAAACCACCTTGGCGCAAATCGTCGCTCGCGAACTGGGCGTTGGCTTTCGCGCCACATCGGGTCCAGTGGTCGCCAAGGCCGGGGATTTGGCCGCCATTCTCACCAATTTGCAGCCCCATGATGTGTTGTTTATTGATGAAATTCACCGTCTTAGCCCGGTGGTTGAAGAAATTCTCTACCCCGCTATGGAAGACTTTCAGTTAGACCTGATCATCGGCGAAGGTCCGGCGGCGCGTTCGGTGCGCATTGATTTGCAACCGTTCACCTTGATTGGGGCCACCACCCGATCTGGGCTGATTTCGACGCCGCTTCGCGATCGCTTTGGCATCCCGTTGCGTTTGCAGTTTTATTCCCCCGAAGAATTGGTTGGTATCGTGCAACGCGGGGCCAAGCTGTTGGACATTGGTGTGACCGAAGACGGGGCGATGGAAATTGCCAAACGGTCCCGTGGCACACCGCGCGTGGCCGGGCGGTTGCTGCGCCGGGTGCGGGATTTTGCCAACGTGGCGGGGCGCGACGAGGTGGATGCCTTGGCCGCCGATGCAGCGCTGTTACGTTTGGATGTCGACAAAGCCGGATTGGACAATATGGACAGACGTTATCTAAGCTGCATCAGCGATAACTATGGTGGCGGCCCGGTGGGCGTTGAAACCTTGGCGGCGGCGCTTTCCGAACAACGCGATACCATTGAAGACGTGATCGAGCCGTATTTGATCCAACAAGGCTTTTTGATGCGCACTCCCAGAGGACGCGCCTTGGCGCCCCGGGCATACGAACACCTGGGTCTCAAAGCCCCCAAAGGGGTCGCTCAGTTAGAGCTGATCGGTGGGGACGACGATGACGTGTGAGAAAATTGGACGCATTGAAAACGGCGAATATTTTCTGCCGCTGCGGGTCTATTACGAAGACACCGATGCGGGTGGGGTGGTGTTTTACGCCAATTATTTTAAATTCGCCGAACGCGCGCGCACCGAAATGCTGCGCCATTTGGGCATTGAAAATTCAACGTTTCAAGATTGCCATGGTCTTGCCTTTGTTGTGCGCCACATTGACGCGGACTTTATCGCACCCGCACGTTTGGATGACGTGTTAGAGGTGAGCTTGAAACTGACCAAAGTCGGTGGCGCGTCGTTAGAATGCGAGCAAGCCGTGCGTCGGAACGGGGAAGACTTGGTAAAGATGACGGTTCGGTTGGGCTGTATGAAATTAGACGGTGGAGCCGGGCGGTTGCCTGCAGATATCCGCACGTTGCTACAAACTTTTGAAACAATAAGTGAAGACAAGGACAGGGGTTAAAATGGAAGGCAGTATTATTGACGCGGTCAATCTTGGCGGTTCGGTGGGCGCGAATGATTTTTCCATGTGGTCGCTGTTCATACGCGCCGATTGGATCGTGAAAAGTGTGATTTTGATGTTGGTGATTGCCTCGGTCTGGTGCTGGGCGATTATTTTTGAAAAGCTCACACGGCTGAAAAAATTAAATGCCCAAGCCAAAGCCTTCGAGCAAGTGTTTTGGTCCGGTCAGTCGTTGGATGCCATTTTTGACAAGGTTGGCTCTCAACCCAAAGACCCAATGAGCGCGGTGTTCGTGTCGGCCATGCGGGAATGGCGACGCGCCGAAGACAAAGGTCATGTCGGGTCCACCATTGCCAACACGTCGTTAGCAGAACGCATGGACCGGGTTATGCACATCACGGTGGCTCGCGAAATGGATCGGGTGGAGCGCTATATGACGTTCTTAGCCTCGACTGGATCGACAGCCCCGTTTGTTGGCTTGTTTGGCACCGTGTGGGGCATCATGAGCGCCTTTCAATCCATTGCGGTGAGTAAAAACACTTCGCTGGCGGTGGTGGCCCCAGGCATTGCCGAGGCTTTGTTTGCGACGGCTTTGGGACTGTTGGCGGCGATCCCGGCGGTGCTGGCTTTCAACAAAATCTCAAAAGATTTGGACCGCTACGCCGGACGGTTGGACGGATTTGCCATCGAATTTTCGGCAATCTTGTCGCGGATGATGGAAGAAAAGGCGCCTAAATAAATGGCTGGATTGCTTCAAGGCTCAAAACGCCAAAGCTTCGGCGTGAATCGCCACCGCAAACCGATGGCGGAAATCAATGTCACCCCGTTCGTTGACGTGATGTTGGTGTTGTTGGTGATTTTTATGGTCACGGCGCCGCTGTTGACGGTGGGGGTCCAGGTTGATCTACCCAAAACCAAGGCCAAGGCCATTTCAGGTTCAGATGAACCCTTAGCCATTTCCATCGATAAGGATGGGGGCATATTTTTGCAAGATACGCCCATGGACATAGATAAAGTGGTGCCGCGTTTGCAGGCTATTTCAGGCAACAATCCCGATGTCCGTATTTTCGTGCGCGGCGATGCCAACGTTGGCTATGGCCGTGTTATGGAAGTCATGGGGGTCTTAAATGCCGCCGGGTTTGGCCGGGTTGCCATGATTACATCCCAAGCCCTGCCAAAGCCAAAAAAGAAAAGGTAACGCCAGTTTGGGTCGCAACTTTACCCTCTCTCTACTGGTTCACGCGGTGATTTTTGCCGTGGCCTATTTTGGCGTGCCCGCAATGCAAGGCGAACGGGATGCGGTTGATGTGCCGATCTCGGTGGAAATCGTGACCGTTGCGGACGTCACCAATGTGCCGTCTAAGCCTAAAAAAGTGGCCCCTAAACAAAAACCGAAACCGAAGCCGAAGCCAGCACCGCCGCCTCCGCCGCCCGCTGCCCCCCAAGGAGCCATCGAAAAGCCTCCGGTCCCTGAGCCTGTGGTGGAAAAGCCCAAAGCCGAAGCGGTCATTGTACCGGAACCTGAACCTGCCCCCAAACCTGCCCCTGAGCCTAAAAAGGCTGAGGCGAAAAAGCTCACGCCGGCACCGATTCCGCCGCGCAAGCCAAAGGCCCCGGACTCATTTGAATCGGTGTTGAAAACGCTAGAACAGCTGAAAAAAGAACCACCACCTCCACCTAAGCCTGACCCGGCGGTCGATTTTTCCAAAATGATGGAAAATGCCCTGGATACGCCGACCCCGCGCAACGATGTGGGACCAGTCTTGACCATTTCCGAGATTGATTTGGTGCGCCAGCAAATTCATCGGTGTTGGAACTTGCCAGCGGGGGCAAAGGATGCGCATAAAATGCTCATCTCTATTCGTGTTGTCATGAATCCTGATGGGCACGTGCGCTCGGCTCGGGTTTTGGACCAACAACAAATGTCGTCGGACCCGTTTTACCGGGCTATGGCGGAAAGTGCGTTACGTGCAGTCTTGAACCCACGCTGTCAGCCGTTTAAGTTGCCACCCGATAAGTATGATCGTTGGCAAACCATGTTGCTTAATTTCGATCCTAAGGAAATGTTTGGCCTATGACCTATCGCTTTTTGACGTCCCTGGTTTCTGTGTTGCTGTGCGTTCTTTGGACGCAGACGGCGCACGCGGAATTGACCATCGATATTACACGCGGCGTGGTCAAACCGATGCCGGTGGCGGTGGCGGACTTTTATGGTCAGGGTCGGGACGAAAAGAGCTTTGGCGCGAATATTGCGCGGGTGGTTGCCGCAGATTTGGAACGTTCCGGTTTGTTTAGCCCGATCAATAAAGAGGCCTTTATTCAAGACAATGAAAGCCTGAACGTGCTGCCGCGCTTTGGCGATTGGCGCATTATTAATGCCCAAGCGTTGGTTCAAGGCCGCGTGGAAATGACCGTGGACGGACGGCTTCGGGTCGAATTTCGTCTGTGGGATGTGCTCAGTGAAAAGCAAATGGTTGGCCTTGCCTATTTTTCGGTGCCCGGAAATTGGCGCCGTGTCGCGCACATTGTGTCGGATGCGATTTACAAACGGATCACCGGGGAAAATGGTTATTTTGATACGCGTATCGTTTACATCGCGGAATCTGGGCCAAAGATAAAACGCATTAAACGCTTGGCGATTATGGATCAAGATGGCGAAAATCACCGTTTCTTGACCGATGGGGCCGACCTGGTTTTGACCCCACGGTTTTCACCAACCTTGCAAGAAATCACTTATCTTAGCTATTACAAAGGTGTGCCTCGGGTTTACATTTTCAACATCGACAGTGGTCGCCAAGAAGTGATTGGTGAATTTCCCGGCATGACCTTTGCGCCGCGCTTTTCCCCAGATGGAAAGTCTGTGATTTTCTCGATGGCGAAAAGTGGTAATTCTGAAATTTACACCATGAACCTCGCCAGCCGATCTGTGCGCCGCTTGACCCATCATTCGGCCATTGATACGTCGGCGAGCTATGCCCCCGATGGAAAACATATCGTTTTCAACTCAGATCGGTCCGGCACCCAACAGGTTTATGTGATGACGAATAACGGCAAGAACGTGAAACGCATTAGTTTCAGTGCAGGGCGTTACGCCACGCCCGTGTGGTCCCCGCGTGGTGATTGGATTGCCTTTACGCGTATGCACAAAGGTGAGTTTTATATTGGTGTGATGCGTCCAGATGGTTCCGGAGAACGCCTGTTAACCAAAGGTTTTTTGGTCGAAGCCCCAACCTGGGCCCCCAATGGCCGGGTCTTAATGTTCTTTCGCCAAGAGCCTAGCGACAAATTTGGACGGGGGGGGCGGACACGGATTTACTCGATTGATTTCACCGGGAATAATGAACGCGAAGTCATTACCCCCCTTGATGCATCCGATCCAGCATGGTCCCCCTTGATTCCTTAACAGCAACGTCATATAGTCCCGAATGAAAAAACATAATAATTCCAGTGGTCAATCCGAATTTTGATGGATATAATGCCTCCTGTAATTATTAATATGGGTGCTGCTTTGGGTCGCAAAAGCCAATTGCAGAGCTTTAAACATCACGTAAGTCCTATGTTATTCATGCGGACAAGTGAACGGGAGAGTGTCTATGCGTTTCAAAATTGTGAGCCTGATTGCCGTTGCGGGTCTGGTTGCTGCTTGCGGCACCGCTCCAACAACTGAAACTTCAACAATGTCCGGTGAAGGCCAAGCAACAGCTGCTGCTGCCCCTTCGATGCCTATGACCAGTCAAGAACAACTGCATAAAGTTGGTGACCGTGTTTTCTTCGGTTTTGACAAATACGACCTGACGGCAGCTGCTCGGGCTGACTTGAACAAACAAGCCGCTTGGATGAAGGCGAACGGCGGCGTTAACGTGACCATCGAAGGCCATTGCGATGAACGTGGTACCCGCGAATATAACCTTGCTTTGGGTGAACGTCGCGCAACTGCAGTCGCTGATTATTTGATGACATTGGGTGTTGCTTCTGACCGCATCAATACCATTTCATATGGTAAAGAGCGTCCAGCCTATGCTGCATCTACGGAACAAGCTTGGGCACAAAACCGTCGTTCTGTAACGGTGGTTCGCTAATCAATCTGTAGCCCTGCGCTGCGATTTTCTTTGTAAGGCGTCTGTTCTTTCCATGCTTTGGAAAAGAACAGACGCCTTACTGCTTTTTAATCAGTTCCCCTTATGATCAAATTTTAAGATAGCGCCCTATTTTTGCCGGATTGGCAAAGCATGGTGCAAGATGAAACCCGCACGAACTTTTGAACGGAAACACACGATGACGGTTTTTAACATTCGCCCGACCTTTCCTCGCTGGGTCTTTATGGGTCTTTTTGTAGTGGCCTTTGTAAGTTTGCAGGCCCCAGGTGTTCACGCCCAGGCCTTGGATAACCAGGCTCTGTTGGACAGAATTGATCGTCTGGAACGTGATATTCGGACCCTAAACCGTCAAATCGCCAGCCAAGGGGCAGCCCCCAAAGGGACGCCTAACCAGGACGTGATCGCTGCACCCAAGGCTACAGGCGCGACCCCGCCTCTGAAATTCACCGAAGGCGAGGGGGCTGTATCACGTGTTATGGTGCGCCAAGATGCGTTAGAGCAAGAAATTCGCAATGCCACGGGGCTGGCCGAAAGCATGGCGCACAACATTGATCTAGCCAATGCGCGGCTTGATAAACTGATCATCGACTTAGATTATCGCTTGTCCCGCCTGGAAGGCACCGCCCCTGGAACGTTAAGCTCCTCGATGAATGCCGTTGAAGGCACACCGGAAGTTTACACGGCGCCCACAACCACCGCTGTGTCCAAAGCTGGAATTATGCCCCCGCCCACCGAGGCCGCATCTGACTCTGTCAGATCACTTGGGACCGTATCCCAATCTGGGCTGGATCAGATTTTGTCTGCAAACAAAGGCGCGGTGGATGAAGGTTCTGATGCGCAAGCTCCATCCCCAGCTCAAACGCCATCTCAACGGGCTGCTGTGTCCCCAGAACCCACGTCCCTACAGCCAGCGTCCCCAGCAACGCAGCCAGAGGCAACGGTTGCCGATGTGCCCGTCGAACCCAAAGTTTCTGCTCAAGACAAATATAAAATTGCCTTTAACCTCACCCGTCAGGCCCGCTATCCAGAAGCCGAAATTGCCTTTAAGGCCTTTCTAGATGTGCATGGCGATGACCCCTTGGCGGGCAATGCCAGTTATTGGTTGGGTGAAACGCACTATGTGCGCAAAAATTTCATGGAAGCTGCTCAAGTGTTTTTCCAGGCTTATCAAAAGTTCCCTAAGGGTGCCAAAGCACCAGATTCCTTGTTGAAGCTTGGCATGTCGATGGCCGCTATGGAAAAACCAGCCGAAGCCTGTGCCACTTTTGGCAAGTTGAAAAAAGAATTTGGTGCTGATTTGAAAGTCAACATTGAACAGGCTTTGAACAGAGAAACCAAACGCCTCGCGTGTAAGTAAGGACATGATGCCGGACCCCGCGCCCTTAAATGAAGGCGAGTTTGCGGCTTTGATGAAGGGCTGTGATGGGGCAGGGCTGTCTTCGGGCGTCGCCGTCGCCGTTTCCGGTGGTGCGGACTCAATGGCTTTGATGCTTCTAGCCCATCAATGGGCAGAGGTGCAGGGCTATACGCTCACAGCTCTGACCGTAGATCACGGCTTGCGGGAAGACTCACATGCAGAAGCCGCCCAAGTGAAGGCGTGGGTGTTGGCGCAAGGCATCGAACATCACACCTTGACGTGGGAGGCTCCGACAGGCCTGACCACCGCCATTCAAGCGCGCGCCCGCACGGCTCGTTATAGCTTGATGAGTGAATGGTGTCGGACCCACGATGTTTCCCACCTTCTTGTTGCGCACCACTTAAATGATCAAGCCGAAACGGTGCTGATGCGGATGAAAAAACGCAGCACCTTGTTTGGTTTGTGCAGTATGGCGGCGGTGCGTGATTGTGCGGGGGTGAAACTCTGTCGGCCCTTGTTGTCGGTGCCAAAAATTCGCCTAACAGCGACCTTGCAGAAGTTTGGTCAGGCGTGGGTGGAAGACCCTTCAAATCACAACGCTGATTTTGAACGGGTACGGGTGCGCGCCCAACTGATCGACTTGGCTCCTTTAGGCGTGACCAGTGAACGCTTGGCCAAAGCGGCCCAAAGCGCACGGGTGGTCTGTGACATTATTGACGGGGCGGCAGATCGACTGATCGCGGCCACGGTGACGACACGACAGAACGGCGGGATGGCGTTGACGGCTAAGTTCTCAGACGCGCCCAATCTGGTGCGCGGACGCGCCCTGACAAAACTTCTCAGCAAAGTGGGAAACACCGCCTATCCCCCCAGCCCGGACAAATTAGAACGCTTGTTGGCATGGATGGAAACGTCCGCCACGGGTGCGAGAACGTTGTCAGGTGGTTTGGTACGAGCCAAGGGTGCTGAGTTCCATATCTCACCCGAATTACCGCGAAAAAATTGTAAAATGGCTTCAAAACAGGTTATAAGTTGAAGAACGGTGATCTTGCCGAATTTTTTTTGGGCTCACCACTTGTCTCAGGCTTACAAAGGCCTTACATCCAGAGTCAAAGTTTATACCCATAGATTAAGGAAAAAGCCTTGAACTTCAGCAAGAATATTGTGTTCTGGATCGTTATTGTCTTTTTGTTGTTTGCTCTGTTTAATCTCTTTCAGGGACCGCAACAGCAAGGGGTTCAGACCACCCTCGCTTATTCCGAATTCGTGACCGCCGTCGATCGCGGTGAAGTGCAGGACGTGACCATTAAGGGCACTAAGGCCGGATCAAGCATCGTTGGTCATTTGTCAGATGGGCGCGTGTTCTCTTCGTTTGCCCCCGATGATCCAAGCTTGGTCAGCAAATTGTCTGAAAACAACGTGCGCATTAAAGCCGCACCGTCTGACGAAGGTCAGGTGTCGTTGATGAGCGTGTTGGTATCGTGGTTCCCGTTCTTGTTGTTGATCGGCGTGTGGGTGTTTTTCATGCGGCAAATGCAAGGCGGCGGCGGTGGCGGTAAAGCCATGGGCTTTGGCAAATCGAAAGCCAAGTTGCTGACCGAAAAACAAGGCCGGGTTACCTTTGGTGACGTGGCAGGTATTGACGAAGCCAAGCAAGAGCTTGAAGAAATCGTCGAATTTTTGAAAGACCCACAAAAATTCCAACGCTTGGGCGGTAAAATTCCTAAGGGCTGTCTTTTGGTGGGACCTCCGGGAACCGGTAAAACGCTTTTGGCCCGTGCCATTGCCGGCGAAGCCAACGTGCCGTTCTTCACCATTTCCGGGTCTGACTTTGTTGAAATGTTTGTCGGCGTAGGCGCCTCGCGGGTTCGCGATATGTTTGAACAGGGCAAGAAAAACGCCCCGTGCATTATCTTCATTGATGAAATTGACGCCGTCGGCCGCCATCGTGGCGCTGGCCTTGGTGGTGGTAATGACGAACGCGAACAAACCTTGAACCAGTTGTTGGTGGAAATGGATGGTTTTGAATCCAACGAAGGCGTGATCTTGATCGCCGCCACCAACCGTCCTGATGTTTTGGACCCAGCCCTGTTGCGTCCCGGTCGTTTTGACCGCCAAGTGACGGTGCCAAATCCCGACATTTTGGGCCGTGAAAAAATTCTTCAAGTCCATATGAAAAAAGTGCCTTTGGCCCCCGATGTGGTTGCACGCACCATTGCCCGTGGCACACCTGGATTTTCCGGTGCGGATTTGGCCAACTTGGTCAACGAAGCCGCTTTGATTGCGGCCCGTTCGGGAAAACGCGTGGTCACCATGTCTGACTTTGAAGCGGCCAAAGATAAAGTCATGATGGGCGCGGAACGGCGTTCAATGGTTATGACGGATGAAGAAAAGAAACTCACCGCGTATCACGAAGCCGGTCACGCGTTGGTGGGGCTGCATATGCCAAAGAGCGATCCGTTGCACAAAGTCACCATCATTCCTCGGGGGCGGGCCTTGGGCGTGACCATGAGCTTACCGGAACGCGATCAGTACACGTTCTCTAAGGTACAGTTGGAATCAAAATTGGCGATGATGTTCGGTGGTCGCGTTGCCGAAGAGCTGATCTTTGGTAAAGAAAACATCACCACCGGGGCTGGAAATGACATTCAACAAGCCACCAATATGGCGCGGCGGATGATCACCGAATTCGGCTTTTCCGACAAGTTGGGATCGTTACGCTATAGCGGTAACGATGAAGAAGTGTTCCTGGGTCATTCCGTAACCCAGACCAAGAACATATCTGAAGAAACCGCCAACTTGATTGATGCAGAAACCCGTCGTTTGATTGACGAAGCCGAAAATAAAGCCCGCAAGGTTTTGACCAAACACAAAGACCAGCTGGAAAACGTCACCCAGGCTTTGTTGGAATACGAAACCCTGAATGGTTCCGAGGTTAAAGACATCATGAACGGCAAGGGCGTCAATCGTCCTGACCCAGATGATACGCCAGACGATGGCGGGAAAACATCTGTGCCAACGTCCGGCAAAGGGGCTGCGAAGGCGAAAGAAAAAGACGGCCCTGGTCTTGGTGCCGATCCGCAACCAGAGTCCTAAACTTATCACTCATAAAACCCCGCCTCAAGTCAGGCGGGGTTTTATATTGAGGGATCTATGAAAACGTTTGCTGGCCTATCCTTAGACCGTCCTCGGCTTATGGGCATCGTCAACGCCACACCGGATAGCTTTTCCGATGGCGGGGAGGCTTTTGCCTTTGAAGATGCTGTGCGGCGGGGTCTGGAAATGATGGAAGACGGCGCGGACATTATTGATGTCGGTGGCGAAAGCACTCGGCCCGGGGCCGCCCCCGTGGCCATTGAAGAAGAAATTCGTCGCACCGTACCCGTTATTGAACGCTTAGTGAAGGCTGGGGCCTTGGTCTCGATCGATACCCGTCATGCCTTGGTCATGCAAGCCGCCCTGGATGCAGGGGCCGCTATCGTTAACGATGTAAGCGCGCTTGCGGGGCCGGGTTCTTTGGACGTGGTGGCAAAGACCCAGGCCTCGGTGGTGCTGATGCATATGCAGGGCACGCCGGATACCATGCAGGACAATCCCACTTATCAAGACGCATCAACGCAAGTTCTAAACGCGTTAAGGGGCCGGGTTGAGATGTGTCTCCGGGCGGGTATCGCAAAACACCGCATCGCCGTTGATCCGGGTATTGGCTTTGGCAAAACCGTTGAAAATAATTTACAAATTTTGCAGCGGCTCAAAATTTATAAGGATTTAGATTTACCTGTGCTGTTGGGCGTATCGCGTAAAAGCTTTATTGGTGCAATTGTCGATGAACCTGATGCTCAAAAAAGGCTGCCCGGTTCCCTCGCCGCTGCCTTGTGGGCTGTCGAGCAGGGGGCGCATATGCTCCGCATCCATGACGTTGCCCAGACGGTTCAAGCGCTTGAAATTTGGTCGGCAATTAAGGCATTTGAGGACTAGAGTGCTACAATTTTTCGTGTTATTTTGCTGAATTGTATTTGTTGGCAGAGGTCGAAAGATTAAATGGAATTCCGTGCCCGCACCTTTGGCTTGATTATGATTATGGTCAGTGTTGCCATAACAGCGGCGGGAATTTGGGTTTGGGGTTTGTACCGTACGTCTCTTGACGATAATGCGGCAGGTCTATTAAGGCTGGTGCAAAGCCAAGCCCGTCTGATCGAGGCCGTTGCACATTTTGACCAAGAACATAGTCAAGGTGACCACCCTGAGGGGGCCTGGGGCGCGACGCTGAGCCAACTTGAAGCCGCGCAAAAAGAGTATTCCCAGTTCGGTGAAACGGGTGAGTTTGTGTTTGCCCGACGGGAAAATGACAAGATTATTTTTTTGTTCCCCAGGCGTTTTGACACCCCGGACGATGTTGGCTCGGTGCCTTTCGAGTCTGATCTAGCCGCCCCAATGCGGAATGCCTTAATGGGGCATTCCGGCACAATCATTGGGCCTGATTACAGAAACGTTTCTGTGTTGGCGGCTTATGAAAATTTAAAGGGCTTAAATATTGGCATCGTGGCCAAGATTGATATGTCTGAATTGCAAGCCCCGTTCGTTGCCGTTGCGCTGTGGGGTGGAGGCAGTACCCTTTTTATTATCTTTGTCGGGGTATTTTTCACCTTGCGCATAAGCCGGCCCATCGTGGAGCGGTTAGAAACATCCATAGCCGCCTTCAATAAGGCTCAGCAGATTGCCCATCTTGGCCATTGGGAATGGGATATTCAGGCCGGTGGTCTTAAATGGTCAGACGAAATTTACAGTATCTTTGGCCTTAAAGTGCATGAGTTCGAGGCGACTTACGAAGCCTTCCTCCAACGGGTGCATCCCGATGACCGAGCCAACGTGGAAAGCGCCGTGGCTGCGGCGCTCAAAGGAGAGGCGTATAATATCGAGCACCGTATCCTCCAGCCCAGTGGGGTGGAACGGGTCGTTAACGAGGTCGGACAGGTGATGTTTGACAAAGATGGCAATCCGGTGCGGATGACCGGATTGGTTCAAGATATCACCGAACGCAAGCAGGCAGAGGAAGACCTCACAGCCACGCTGATCAAGTTGGAAAGAGCCAATCAGGCTAAGTCAGAATTTATGGCAACCATGAGCCATGAGTTTCGCACGCCGCTCAATGCCATTCTAGGCTTTAGTGAAATGTTGCGGTCTCAGTATTTTGGTCCCTTGGGCAGTAAAAATTATGGTGAATACGCGAACGATATTTTCGTTAGCGGCGAACATTTGCTGGACCTCATTAACGACATGCTGGACATCGCCGCCATTGAAGCTGGAAAACGGACCTTGCACAAAGAGGACGTTGTTGTTGCTAATATCCTCAAGTATTGTCGCGATACCATGATGCCGGCTGCCACTGAAAAAAGCCTTAGTTTGCTGATTCATGGCTCGGACCCTTCACTTTCCTTGCGGGCACACAAACGCTCGATGGAGCAGGTTCTTCTCAACCTTCTTTCCAATGCCATTAAATATACGGACCAAGGCGGGACGATTCACCTTCAAGCACAGGCTCAAAATGGGAACATTGAATTAAAAGTCAGTGATAACGGGCAGGGCATTGCTGCCGATAAAATCAACAGCGTTACCGATCCGTTTGTGCAGTCATCTTCCGACCCTTATCATACCCAAAATGGAACAGGTCTTGGACTTTCCATTGTTAAGTCTCTGGTCGATGCCCACAAAGGCTCGTTGGTGATAGAAAGCGAGGTTGGGGTTGGAACAACCGTGACCGTGACGTTACCTGCTCATGACCCCACCGCCAGCGAGACCTAGAATGAGCCCTGAAACGGATGGTAACGAAAATTTACCCCGTTTTAAGGTCGTTTGATTTACAAGGGGGCTGAACCTTTTTTTGAATTTAAGGCTAACACCACCATGACCCGTAAGCTTTTCGGCACCGACGGCATTCGCGGCACGGCAAATGTCCATCCTATGACCTCTATGACGGCGATGATGGTGGGCCAAGCGGCGGCCTTGCACTTTACCCGTGGCACCCACCGCCACCGGGTGGTGATTGGCAAGGACACGCGGTTGTCTGGCTATATGCTTGAAAATGCTCTGACGTCGGGGTTTTTGTCATGTGGTATGGATGTGGTTCTGTCTGGACCTGTGCCGACCCCTGCGGTGGCGATGTTAACGCGTTCGCTGCGGGCCGATTTTGGGGTGATGATTTCGGCCTCGCACAATCCTTATGAAGATAACGGCATTAAGTTTTTTGGTCCCGATGGTTATAAGTTGTCCGATGAAGTCGAGCTTGAAATCGAAGCGCGCATGGAAACGAATATGGCGGCAGATTTGGCCTCTTCGTCAAATTTAGGCCGTGCCAAACGGCTTGATGATGTCATTGGTCGCTATACCGAATACGTCAAACAAACGTTCCCCAAGGGTGCGACCTTAGACGGCTTGAAGGTGGTGATTGATTGCGCCAACGGGGCTGCTTACAAAGTCGCCCCCGAAGTGTTGTGGGAATTGGGTGCAGACATCGTCACCATCGGCGTCAATCCCAACGGCAAGAACATTAATGATGGCTGTGGCTCAACCGCGACCGAGGCCATGCAACAAGCCGTGGTGGTTCATGGTGCCGATATCGGTATTGCCTTGGACGGGGATGCAGACCGGGTCTTGATCTCGGATGAAAAAGGTCAGTTGATCGATGGCGATCAATTGATGGGCTTGATTGCCAGTGATCGCAACCGTCGTGGCTTGCTCAGCGGCGGAGCCGTGGTGGCAACCGTGATGTCGAATATGGGTCTTGAAAAATATCTTGAAGGCGAGGGCTTAGCCCTAAAGCGGACCCAAGTGGGGGATCGTTATGTGGTCGATGAAATGCGCGCGTCGGGCTGTAATGTCGGGGGTGAACAGTCGGGGCATATCGTGCTGGGCGATTACGGCACCACGGGCGACGGTCTGGTCGCCGCCCTGCAAGTGTTGGCGGTGTTGGCGGAAAGCGGTAAGCCAGCGTCAGAAATTTGTCGTCAATTCGATCCGTTCCCCCAACTGTTGCAGAACGTCCGCTATGCGGGGGCTTCGCCAATGGACTCAGACGAAGTCAAAAAAGCGATTGTGGAAGCAGAAAAACGGTTTGTTGGAAACGGTCGGTTGTTGATCCGTAAATCGGGGACCGAGCCCTTGATCCGGGTCATGGCCGAAGGTGAAGATGAAGCCTTGGTCAAAGACGTCGTTGGCGAACTTTGTGATCTGGTTGAGCGCGTTGCGGCCAAGCCATGAACGGCCGCGTCCTCATCATCGCTGGCTCTGATAGTGGCGGTGGCGCGGGCATCCAAGCCGACCTGAAAACCGTCACCGCGCTGAACGGCTTTGCCATGACCGCGCTAACCGCCTTGACGGCGCAAAATACCCTCGGCGTGCACGCCATTCATGAAATTCCCGAAGATTTCATCACCCAGCAAATCGAAGTCGTTTTAAGCGATATTAGAGCCGATGCCATCAAGCTTGGCATGTTGCACCGGGCCACTGTTATTCATGCGGTGGCCGATGTTTTAGAACGCTTAAACCCCGGAGTCCCCATCGTGTTAGACCCGGTGATGATGGCCAAAGGTGGTCATGCATTGTTGGAACCAGACGCCATGCAAGCCCTAACCGAACGGCTAATCCCTTTAGCCACCTTGGTGACCCCGAATGTCCCCGAAGCCGAAGCTTTGAGCGGCGTTCACATTGAAACTGTTGATGATTTTGCACGTGCCGCTGAAAAAATTGGCGGGGAGGCAGTCTTGGTTAAGGGAGGGCATATGCCCGGCGACGTGCTTACCGATGTGCTCTGGCATGGGGGCAAAAGCCAAGCCTTTAGCGGTCCTAAGATCGACAGCAAACACACCCACGGCACGGGCTGTACCTTAGCTTCATCCATCGCCTGCGGTTTGGCGCAAGGCTTAGATTTGGTGGCGGCGGTTGAACGGGCGCGGGCGTATGTGTTGGAAGCCATCAAAACCGCCCCCGGCTTTGGCCACGGTCACGGCCCTTTGAACCACAGCCACACAGTCCGAAAATTTCCCTAAAACTGGCCTAAATCACCATGTTATCAAGGCGTGAAAACCCGGCAACGGGTTTGTCGATTAAAACTTGGCGCACGCGTTCTAAACCGGTTCGAAGATGTGCGTGGCTTGGTGTGCTGCCCAGGCATAATCGCAAAGAACGGGGAACGCTGGCTTGAGCCGTGGTGAAGGATTCCGGTCCGGCTAAAATAACGCCCTGATCGTGAAGGGTACGCATCGTATCATCCGCATGATGACCACTTGGAAGGTCTAACCAAATGTGTAGGCATTCCGCTTGAGCCGCAAATGTGAATCCCTCTAAAATTTCAGCAGCCATGACGTTGCGGGCAATCATTTCGTCTTGGTGCCAAGCAATAATGTGGTGCGCCAGTCCAGACTCAATCCATCGGTATGCAATTTCCCCCATCAGAGGCGGAATCATCCAACCTGTGATTTGCACCGCTTGGGCGAGGGCCGTGAACAAAGATTTGGGGGCTTTCATGGCCCCCACACGCAATCCCGGGGCGATGCTTTTTGAAAACCCGGTGGTGTAGACGGTGTTATCCGGGGCCAGTTGAGCCAAAGGTGGGTTGCGTGATTTTGGCTGAAAACCGTAGACATCGTCTTCCATTAAAATCAGATTGTGACGTTTGGCAACATCAGCAATGGCATTTAAACGCTCTTGATTCATGGTCCGCGTGGTGGGGTTATGCATCACCGGAACAAGGTAAACCACCCGCGCCCCCGTTTCCCGCACGGCGGCTTCCAAAGCATCGGGGCGCATACCATATTCGTCCATCGTCACCGGTCGCACGCGCACACCAATATGCGAAGCTATGGACGTCATGCCGGGATAGGTAAGTTCTTCGGTCAACAAAACGTCACCCGCATTCAGCAAGGCAACGGCACAAGCGGCCATGGCGTGTTGCGCCCCACTGGTCAGAATGATGTCATCCCCTTCACAGTCCAATCCAACGGTGTTTATTAAATTCGCCATCGCGATACGATGATGCCCCATGCCGGGGGCGGGGTTGTATTGGGTGAGGATGGATAGGTTCTGAGATGAGGAAAGTTCGGCCAGTGTTGTTGCGAGGGCTTCGGTTTCGGGACCCGGCGTTGGGCGATTCATGGACAGGTCAATTTTTCCGGAACCGGGGTGTTCAAGGGTTAAACGATGATCGTTTCGTTTGAGCGGTTCCCGAGCGGCAAAGTCAACATGAGTCGGAAAGACTTGGTTTTGCTTGGTTCGGTCCAAAACAAAAGTGCCACTACCAACCTGGCCGCCCGCGACTCCTTGGCGTTGTAATTCACCATAGGCCCGGGTGATGGTACCGACTGTGACGCCCAAATGATAGGCCAAGTCTCTGTGGGTCGGCAGTTTTGCGCCGATGTCTAAGCGGCCGCTTGAAATGTCATCGCTAATGGCGTCGGCAATGATCCTGTATTTGGGGCCTGTGCGATCTTTTGTCTCTGGAATGTATATTGTCATGGTGACAATAATCGCATTGACCCCCTTATTGTGTCAAGTGTAATCTCTAATTGTACCCATTTATTGGCAGGAGGCTGTTATGAACGCACACAAATGTACCGATACAATTCTTACCCAGGCCTTGGTCGCGGATTTATCCTTTACCTGGAGCGACTGGATCAACGACGGCAAACGCTTGTTGGTTGCCGAGGTGGCACGCCTCGTGCCGATGGTTCGGGTTTGGCGGCATCGTGCGATCAGTCGTCGTCAGTTGTCTAACCTGAATGCTGTGCTGTTGGAAGACATCGGTCTTTCGCCTGACCAAGCCCGCATTGAATGTGCCAAGCCGTTCTGGGTGTCGTAGAAACCGCGCCTGAGTTAAAAAAGAAGAGCCAGGGGACTTCACATGAGTGACTATTCAAAAACACCAAGATCAACCTTAAAACGCGCCCATAAACGGGGTCATTATGATCGGCAGACTGTCCACGCGATTTTGGATGAAGCTCTGGTGTGTCATGTGGCTGTGGCGACAGAGCGGGGTGTTATGAATATCCCGTCTTCGCATTGGCGGGTTGGCGATACGCTTTACATCCACGGGGCCTCAAAGGGAGCTTCAATCTTGGCCCTCGAAAACGGGGCTGAGGCGTGTATTGCGGTTTCTATGTTGGATGGGGCGGTCTTTGCCCGGTCGGTTTATGCCCATTCCGTGAACTTTAGGTCCGTGATGATCTATGCGCGGGGGCACAGCGTTGAAGGTGATGAAAAGCTCACAGCCGTAAGGGCTTTTATTGAAAAATACGCCCAAGATCGTTGGGATCAACTGCGCCCGCCGACGGCCAATGAATTGAAGGCGACCAAAATCATCGCCTTTGAAATTCACGAGGCCTCGGCAAAAATTCGCTCCGCGCCTCCCGGTGATGAAGACCTTGAATTTGATGTTTGGGCCGGTGTCGTGCCGTTAAAGTTGAGCCGTCAAAAGGAAGAGCCTTGCTTGAAAGCAGGCTCACACCATGCGGTGCCCAAAGGCCTGCTTCCCAATCTAGGTTGAGGGGCAAAGCTATGACTGAAAATTGCCCCCAATCCCTGCAAATTAAAACCACGATGTTGCCCTATGTGGCGGCGGCTGTGACCATTTTAATTTGGGGGGCAACACCCGCCGCCACTCGGATCTCTGTTTTAGAGATGGATCCGTTGGCGGCGGCCGTGATGCGGACGTTGGTCGCGGGTTTGTTGGTCATGCCGTTTTTGCTGCGGCCTCAAGCCTCACGTCCTCAGAGCTCTCAACACTGGTGGCTCTTAAGCCTGGTCGCGATGAGCGGTTTTGTTGGCTTTACGATGTTGTTTAGCGTCGGTGTCAAAATGACCTCGGCCGCGCACAGCGCCTTGATCAATGCCTCGATTCCTCTGTTTTCAGGGTTTTTTGGCGTTGTGCTCGCGAAATCCATGCCCGGGCCGCGATGGTTTATAGGTATCGCTCTATCTTTTGTTGGCGTCATCTATCTCATTACCTCAGCAGACTCTAACGACGGTACGTCCAGTTTGATCGGGGATGCCTTGTGTCTTCTGTCTTCGGTGTGTGCGGGGCTTGGTTATGTCGCCGGCAGTCGCTTGT
>Ga0316202_10000943_pt1 | contig 25836 bp, 22 predicted proteins | sample 3monrhotite_MG_FD_204934 | JGI IMG/M metagenome (GOLD analysis project Ga0316202, IMG submission 204934) | Microbial mat bacterial communities from mineral coupon in-situ incubated in ocean water Damariscotta River, Maine, United States -... | ecosystem: Environmental > Aquatic > Marine >... | reverse complement strand
AACCAATTCTTAATCCTCACTCTTTACAATCTAGTTTAGCTAATGTGTTTTTTGGTGGTGATGCAGCCTTTGGTCCTAAAAACATTATTACCGCTGTGGCAAATGGTCACCAAGCGGCTATTTCTATTGATCTTTATTGCGAGAATAAAAATCCTGTTGATGACCGCCCCGATAGTACTTTTAATTTGATTAGCCAAAAAATGGGCATTCACGAATGGAGTTATCAAAGCGGCATTGATCACCAACAACGTAATCTAGTACCGCATATTGATTGGGATCAGGCTGTAAAAGAATTAAGCACTGAAGTTGAATTGGGATTTGATGAAAGATTGGCGCTTAAAGAAGCACAGCGATGCTTAAATTGTGATGTGCATACGGTTTTTACTGAAAACACCTGTATTGAATGCTCCGCTTGTGAGGATGTTTGCCCGATGGATTGTATCAATTTTATTGATGGCGATGAAACAACTAGCCAAGAAAATTTAGTCCAACAATTTAGAGTACAAGATATTAATCCAGATCAAGACTTTTTAATTTCAAGTAAATTAAGAACAGGACAAATAATGGTTAAAGATGAAGATGTTTGTTTACATTGCGGGCTGTGTGCTGAACGTTGCCCAACAGGTGCATGGGACATGAAAAAACTAGTAATAGAAAATATTGGAGCAACGATCAAATGAACACTCTTCACAATAAGCCTCTTCCTCAAGCATGCCAAGCTATTAATGAATTTGTTGTACGTTTTGCTAACACTAATGGTACTGGCTCTGCTAGTGCCAACAACATGTTTGCTAAAGCAATTTTACGCATGGGAATTCCGGTAAGCGCTAAAAATATTTTTCCTTCAAATATTCAAGGTATGCCTACTTGGTATGAAGTACGTATATCAGAAAAAAATTATCTGGGTCGCCGTGGAGACGATTCGGAATTAGTTGTTGCGATGAATTCACAAAGTATAAATGACGATATCTTAAGTGTAAAAACCGGCGGTTATTTACTTTATGATTCAAGTAAAACGTTAACCGACGAACAAATTCGTGAAGACATTCATTTTCTTGGTATTCCAATTTCGGCTATTTGTTTAAAAGAATATTCTAATCCACGTCAACGACAGCTTTTTAAAAATGTTATTTATGTTGGCGCTCTTGCTGCATTACTTAATATGGATTTCACTGTATTAAAAGGATTAGTACAAGACCAATTTAAAGGCAAAGAAAAGTTAATTACACCAAATATTTATGCCTTAGAATTAGGATATCAATATGCTAAGCAACAATTTATCTGCCCGTTACCTATTAAAGTTGAATCTCGTAATTTATTAAATAATCGCATTATGGTTGATGGTAATACAGGCTCAGGTCTTGGCGCAGTCTATGGAGGAGCAACTGTTGTAGGTTGGTATCCGATAACGCCATCAACCTCTGTAATAGAAAAATTTGCTAGTTATTGTGCACGGTTACGCATTGATCCCGCCAGTGGTAAAAAAAATTACGCGGTCGTTCAAGCTGAAGACGAACTTGCTGCCATTGGTATGGCTATTGGCGGTGGTTGGAACGGCGCTCGCGCATTTACGGCAACTAGTGGCCCGGGAATATCTTTAATGGCTGAGTTTTTAGGATTAGCTTATTTTACTGAAATTCCAGTGGTATTAGTTAACGTGCAACGTGCAGGACCATCAACCGGTATGCCAACTCGTACTCAACAGTCAGATGTACTTGCTTGTGCTTATGCCTCGCATGGCGATACTAAACAAGTTTTATTGTTTCCTGAAAATCCAACTGAATGTTTTGAATTTGGTGCTCAAGCTTTTGATTTGGCAGATCAATTACAAACCCCAGTGATCATTATGAGTGATTTAGATTTAGGTATGAATGATCACCTCACACCAGAGTTTCAATGGGATGACAAACAAAAATATCAACTAGGTAAAGTTTTATCAGCACAGCAACTTGATGAGCTTGACGTTTATGGTCGATACTTAGATGTGGACGATGATGGCATTTGTTATCGTACATTACCCGGAACTCACCCTGATAAAGGCGCCTATTTTAATCGTGGTACATCACGTAATAAATTTGCAGGTTATACTGAAAAATCGGCTGATTATATTGAGAATATGGAGCGCTTAAGCAAGAAATTCGTCACTGCGAGTAAACTAGTTCCTCAACCAGAAGTACATCAGGGTAAAAAAGCAGCTAAAATTGGGCTGATTTTTTACGGCACTACAAGCCACGCGATTACCGAAAGCGTTGATCATTTAAAAGAGCATGGCTTATCCGCCGATACATTACGTATAAAGGCATTTCCATTTAATCAACAACTTGAAAAATTTATCGCTAGTCATCAACAGGTATTTGTTATTGAACAAAACCGTGATGCACAAATGAAAAGTCTTATTGTTAACGAATGTCAAATTGATCCAAACAGACTTAATGCAGTATTGCATTACGATGGTTTACCTATAACCAGCCGATTTATTGAACAAAGAATTTTAGCCCATTTAGCTGATGAACAGTCTGCACAACAAGTTAGTTAATTAACAGCAAAGGAAGAATAGGAACCCACTATGAGTTTTCAAAAATCAAAATTTCATCATCCGCGCTTAAAAGTTAATGACTTAGGGCTAACTTATCGCGATTACGAAGGTGCATTATCCACGTTGTGTGCAGGTTGTGGTCACGATGCCATTACTTCTGCACTTATTCAATCTTGCCATGAATTATCTATTGCTCCCCATAAAGTAGCAAAAATGTCAGGTATTGGTTGTTCATCCAAAGCACCTAATTATTTTATGAATAAAGCCCATGGGTTTAATTCTGTACATGGACGTATGCCCTCGGTAACCACAGGCGCAAATATGGCAAATAAAGACTTATTATATTTGGCAATGTCTGGCGATGGTGACAGTGCATCTATTGGTTTCGGTCAATTTGCTCACGTAGTTCGTCGACAATTAAATATGGTTTATATTGTTGCCAACAATGGCGTTTATGGATTAACCAAAGGCCAATTAGCCGCAACAGCAGATAAAGGCGTAAAAAACAAAGCGGGTGAATTAAGCTTATTCACCGACATTGATTTATGCACAATGGCATTACAATTAGGTGCTAGCTTTGTTGCTCGTAGTTTTTCAGGAGACAAAAAACAATTAATCCCTTTACTAAAAGCAGCAATAAGCCATCGTGGTTTTGCCTTTATTGATATTATTTCACCTTGCGTCACCTTTAATAATCATCCGGATTCCACACGTTCTTACGATTACGTGCATGATCATATTACAACCGCATCAGTAACAGATTTTATTCCAATTAAAACCGAAATAACTACCGATTGTGATAATGGTGATTGCGAAGACATTTGCTTACATGACGGTTCAATAATGCGTATTAAAAAACTTGAAAGCGACTACGATACACGTAATGCCAGCAAAGCGATTATTGATATTGAGACACACAAGAAAAAAGGGGAAATACTCACTGGTTTGCTTTATTTAAAACCAACCGCCAGCCACTTCCATGAAATAAATGAGACCTGTGATAAACCTTTAAACAAACTGACACCAGAAGAATTATGTCCTGGTTCAAGAGTACTTTCAGGTATTAATGATAGTTTTCGATAAGATATTTTCTCATTATTTTACCTAAATAAAAGAAAATACATACGAAGTTTTAGTTGATAATTAGAAAATGCTCTACTTTAAAAATTATCAACTATACTTTAAATCATTTTAACATTATGAATAATAAATTATGAATAAAAAAGCGCCATTGTTTACCACCCCACCACCACCAACCTTAGTGCAAACATGGTTATTACTATCTGATAACAAAGATAATAATTTTCACTACTCGAGGAAAAGAGCGATTGATCTTTTAGAGCTAATGTTTGGTAACTTAGCCATTGCACAGCAATATGTAGATGATAATAAAATACCGGAACAGACTAAAAACATTGCTTAATCACATCCTCTCCTCACGTTAAAAATCCGTTTTATCAAATTCAGTTCCATTGAGTCCAAAAATATTTAAAAAATAACTAGTTATTTACAAAACATTAACTATACTCAATTCTAATCACATGATGTGATGATTAATTAAATTTAAAAGGGATTTTTATATGCTTATCAAACAGCAGTTATTAACGTTTTCTTATTATAAAAAAAATACATTTATCTTCTTAGCCTGTACGCTTTGCTTAGTATTAACGCCAAAAATAAGCTACGCCAGCTTAATCACATTTATCAATGAAATCCATTATGATAACTCTGGGGGGGATGAGAATGAATTTGTTGAAATAGCTAGCTTAACTACTACTGATTTAAGCACTTTAGCAATACTCCTGTACAATGGTGATTCGCGTACACAATATAAATCTAAAGCACTATCAAGCTATACTTTTACTAATATTATCAATGGCTATGGTTTTATTAAAGTAAACATACAAGGCATTCAAAACGGTTTGGCTGACGGTATCGCACTCGTTAATACTTCAACGTCTAATGTATTACAATTTATCTCTTATGAAGGCGTACTAATCGCTACCAACGGAATAGCAAATGGTATGGGCAGCATTGATATTGGCGTAAAAGAGACTTCAAGTACCGCTCTTAATTTTTCATTACAACTAGGTGGTAGTGGCTCTTATTATGAAGATTTTAGCTGGCAAGAAGCCCAATTAAACACCGCAAGCAGTGTAAATACACACCAATCTTTTATTAATATAACTAACAGCAATCAACCTTTATCCGTTCAAGTGCCGGAGCCTAATACACAATATTTATTAATGTTCAGTTTATTGTGGATTATTTATCCAAAAATAAATCGGCTTAATAAATCATTACCGAACTCGGTTTAAGTAGCGCTAAAATAGACAAACGCTCAAGATCTACATATTCACATGCCTGAGATAAAATTTCAGCATTAAGGTTTAACGAACTTAATTGCTCTTCTGTGAGTAAATTGTGAATATCACCACCGGCATACAGACTATTATTTAGCATCACTCTTTTGGCTACGTATAACAACTTGCTTTCTTCATTAAGAAACTCAAAATCATCTTCATCTTGCGAACTGATTGGTTCGACTAACGAATAAGGTAAACGCCAAAAACGTAATAATTCAGCCGAACAGCTACCAAATGTAAATTCTAGTACTTGTTGCTGTTTTTTCCATGGAAATTCATTGTTACTTTTAATTTGACAGCTAGAAATTTTTTCAGGGGTAATCTGTTGTACAACAAGTTCACCTAAATTATGCAGCAAGCCAAGTACAAACAAACGTTCAACCTTTTGAATATTAGTATAAGCACCTAAGTATTTTACCAATAACGCACAATCAACGCTTTGTTCCCAAAAAGTGTCCAAAAAATCAGCATCTGCTACCAATTTTTCAAATGCTTTAGTTGTAAAATAAGCAATAACTAAATTGTAAACCTCAGTAATACCAAGTACTAACATTGCTTTAGATATAGTATCAATTTTACCGGGATAATTAAAAAAAGAGCTATTTGAAAGCTTCAAAATAGCCGCCGTTAGAGCAGGATCAAGTAAGATCACATCAGCTATATCATCTATAGTCGCCGTGTTATCGTCTAATAACTCTTTGATCCGTAAAAAAGAATCGGACAAAACGAAGATATCACTAGCATCTTCGGCAAGTTCCCTAGCATTCATAAACTAAAACCTTATACAATATTGCTACACTAATACTTATTAATTATAGCCAACACTGACATTATAAGAAGTAAATTTTCGTATATTTATTACTCCCGTTGCAAAAATCAAATATTGACCTTTAATACCAAGTAATAAACCTGAAATTAATGGGGTTTTATCTAAATTAAATGAATTTATTTTTGTTAAAAATTCACGTACCGGATATTTAATTCCAATCACTTTCGATGATAAAATTTCAACGCATTGCTCTCCATAACGTAATTTAATATCATCTAGTTTAGTTGATATTTTAGGGATTAGCTCACTAGCTAAGCTAGCTAAATCGAGATCTTCCGCATTACCCTTTAACATGACTCGCCAATTAGTTTTATCATTAATAAATTCACTTAACGCGATTTCTACCAAACCAGACTGTAAACGTGTACTCACTTTAAAAATTGGCATTGCTTGCGTTGCACCTTGGTCAATCCACCTAGTTGGCAATTGTGTATGGCGTGTAATGCCTACCTTTAAACCTGAAGTATTTGCTAAATAAACATAATGAGGCACGAAACAATGTTGCTCTCCCCATGTTGGTTCTCGACAAGTACCTTGTTCAAAATGGCATGTTTCTGGCTTTAAAATGCACATATCGCACTGAGCTAGCTTTTGCATACAAGGAAAACAGAACCCCTGTGAATAACTTTTTTTCGTACGCTTTCCGCAGTGCTGACAAGCAATTACCCCATTAAAATTTAAAGTAATATTTGTGCCAATTAATTCATTCATGGGAAGTGAATATTCTCCAATAGGTAGTTGATATTCTACCACCCCCTGTGCATTTATCTGTGAGGTCATTTTTCGTAAAGCGCCAAATTCAGTCGTTGTCATATTTTTAACTATTTAAATAATCAGGATGATAATATTAGCGTCTCTCTTCTAGAAAAGAAAATGTCTTTTATTTTCTACTAAATATAACTAGTATTAGATAATAGCCAAGCAATATTAGAACACACTAAAAATAAGGGACAATGATGGTTCAACTTATAAATAGAATAAAGTATATAGTCGTTATTTTTTTGTCACTAACACTACTTTCTGCTTGTGGAGAAAAGGAAGCAGAAGCTGCAGAAAAAGAGGTTGCCATCGCTTTTTTCGATGCTGTTTATAATCAAAAAAATATTAATAAAGTAATAAAGTTAAGCTCAATAAAGTTTCAAAAAGAAATTAAAAAATATAAAACAGCGAAAAATTTAGCAAGACGCTTACTTAATTTACAATTTAATTCCGTAGAGATGACCACCGCAGCTCAGAAAACACAAATTATTGATGAACATAATACTCACGTTACCATGACAGTAGTATTCACGGGTAAACGACATGATGGTACATTTAAAGATTTTAAAAAAATTCGTTTAGTAAAAGAAAACAATGTTTGGGTAGTTGATAAAATTATTAATAATTCTTAAAATTTAACTCATAGTAACTTAATAAAGTTCACTTAATGCAACAACATTGGTTTACATACCTGTTACGGTGTTCAGATAATAGTCTTTATGCCGGTGTTACAACCGACTTGAAACGTCGCCTATTTGAACATAATAATTCAAATAAACTAGGGGCTAAGTATACACGTGTACGCCGCCCAGTAAGCTTAGCTTATGCTGAAAACAACCCAAATAGAAAAATAGCATGTCAACGTGAATACCAACTTAAAAAGCTGTCTAAAGTAAAAAAAGAACAATTAGCTAACCAGTTTGATTATGCTCTTTTTCCCTTAAAATAGTACACGTGTTCGCTGTAGGCTTTATTTTTACTGGTCTGCTTAGTCTGATTTACTTCGATGTTCCTACAGATTCCTGATAGAATAACGCGCTTTTATCAACTTTATATCAAGTAGTAACCTCCATGTTTATCGAAAAATATTTTAATGAATCAACCGATGGTCAAATTAGCTTTACTCGCCAACAAGCTAGTAATTTTGCCAAAAAAATTGCTGATGATTTTAACCCATTACACAATATTGACGCTAAACGTTTTTGTGTCCCTGGTGATTTATTATTTTCGATAATTCTTGCTAAATCTGGCTTACATGAACAAATGAGTTTTACATTTTCTGGTATGGTTACGGACAATGTATCGTTAATTTTTCCCTCAACGATAAACGAGCAAGCAGCAGTAGTTGATATTAACAATAAAGAATACTTACAGATTAATGTTAATGGAGAGCAATCGAGTAACGATGCATTAATTGAATCTTTAACTAAAGCTTATGTTGAGTTTTCAGGCCATACCTTCCCTCATATTTTAGTAAAATTGATGGCCGAAAAAAAAATGATGATCAATCCTGCTCGCCCAATGGTTATGTATCAAAGCATGTCTATTGATATGTATCATTTTGATGCTAACAACATTAGTTTACGTTTAGCAGAAACCAGTTTACATATCGATGGTAAACGTGGTGACGCTTGGTTAACCTTCGATTTATTATCAGACGATAAAGTTATTGGTCATGGAAAAAAACATATGTTACTTAGTGGGCTACGAGAATATTGCCAAGACACTATTGATGTTGTTATTGAACAATATAATCATAATAAAGCCGAATATTCAGCCATTATTTAAATAAAATAAAATCAAAGATTAATGGCCATATTGCTCACTAAACGTTATTTGCTGTTGGGCTTTATCTTCCATGCAATAAGCAAAAACTTTCGTTGATTTAACTTTTTTGCATTTTTCAGGTTTTTCATAAAAATCTAACCATGCTTGTTGCTGTTCACCTTTAAAACGACTTCGTACAACAATCGCTTTTGAAGTCGCAAATGGCTGCAACACTTTTAGCGGCTTATTATTGATATTATTCCTCCTTGTTTGTAACTGCGATTTCTTAGCTTTTTTCTTATTAATTCCTACATAGTGCATACTATTTTCACAACGCCACCACTTTTCTCTCGCGGTGTCTGCTCTATTTTGTAAACGAGTACCTTGCTTTGCTGTATAACCACTACGTTGTTGCGCCTGAATATTTTGTAGTTTGTCTAATAATGGTTTACAACGAGTTTTTCCCGCAAAACTATACGTAGCAAATAAACTCAACATTAAAAATAATAATATAATTTTCATTTCAATCCTTGATTTGAATAAAGTCTAAAAAAATCCCATAAAAAAACAGCACAATTTATATAATAGACTACAATTTCATTATTGCAGTTAGTTATCATTTTACTATCCAATTAGAACAAGGATGTTCGCATGAATAAACTACTTATTTTTCTTATCATATTCATCTGTACTTTTATTATTTTTCCTTCATTTCTCTTTGCTCAGCAAAAACCAGCGCTTCAAAAAGGCATCGTTTATCACTCAGTAAATAATATTAATGAGTATTGGGTTAGTGAAAAATTAGATGGTATACGCGGTTATTGGAATGGCAACCAATTATTAACACGTCAAGGGCATATTATTCATGCGCCCCAATGGTTTACTCATAATTGGCCTAATATAGCGATAGATGGCGAATTATGGATAGCTCGTAATCAATTTGAGCAAGTATCAAGCATTGTTCGTCAACAAAAGCCCGTCAATGAAAATTGGCAAAAAATTCACTTTATGATGTTCGATTTACCCACATCACTTGATAATTTTTCACTGCGCATTCAACGTATGAAATTGCTTAAAGAACAAGCAAAATCACCTTATTTACTAATGATAAAGCAGAAAAAAATCGGAAATGAGAATGACCTATTTGATTACTTAGATGAAGTGATCGCACAAAAAGGTGAAGGATTAATGCTCCACCATCAAGATGCATTATATAGAGTTGGTCGCGTTAACCACTTAATGAAATTAAAAAAATATCAGGATGCTGAAGCAATAGTTATTGAACATATTCAGGGAAAAGGGAAATTTACCCATATGCTCGGCGCCTTAAAGGTTAAAACCGCTAACGGCATAATATTTAAAATAGGCAGTGGTTTTAGTAATGCGCTGCGCAAAAACCCGCCAGCGATTGGCACGAAAATCACCTATAAGTTTTATGGAAAAACCCAAAATGGTGTGCCTCGATTTGCTAGTTTTATGCGTATAAGACGTGATATTTAGTATAAATTTGCAAGGTGCGGTAAGAGGAAAACAATACAATCACTTCTAAGGCTCATATCTAAACAACAACACCTTTAAACCTTTACCTTGATGCACTTCTTTATAAACGCTTGGTGGTGTTATATCGCTTTGATATTGGCATTGTGGGCAATGTTCATTAACATTGTTGAGTAAAAAATCACGGTTTAAGTCAGGTGAATTTAAACATAACATAATATCTGCTTGTGGTTTAGCCCATTGAGGAATGCGACGGATAAGTTTTGCATAATCACGCTCAATATTTACCGAACCTTTTTGAAAAGACGGAGGATCACAAATAATTACGTCATACAAACCATGTTTTTTAATACGTCCGTTTGATTTAAAAATATCAACGCCTTCAAAAACCACTTGTTGAGTATTTTGTTCATTTAACCTGTGGTTATCACGACCTTTAGCTAGCGATGCTTTACTCATATCGAAATTCACCACTTTTTCTGCACCACCAGCAAGGGCTGCAACTGAAAAAGCACAGGTATAAGCAAACAAATTAAGTATAGTTTTATTACGACTATTTTCTAATACCCATTGACGGCCATTACGCATATCTAAAAACAATCCCATATTTTGCGCTTTGCCAAATTCAATATGGTATTGCAAACCAAGTTCTGTAACTTGAGTGCTCTCATAGGCTTCACCTAATAGTAACACTGTTGGTGCTTTATCTCGGCAGCGAAACTGTACCTGCACTGATTTACATCCGTCAACATGGCTAAAAAGCCATTCAGCTTGTATTGATAGCCATTCTTGCGAAACCTCTTGATACAATGTGATCAATACCACCGGAGTTAACCAATCCACATTCACATGAGCTAAATTTTCATAAGCGTGCCCCCGACCATGAAATAAACGCTGGCATTGAGTTAAATCGCTTTGAGCTAAGCCGGTTGGAGTAATGTGTTCAATCATCTAGAACGCCTAATATTGGATATTGCTAATAATATATAGAACAAAAAAGAGGTCGACAGACCTCTTTTTATTGCATAATTATAACGTTATTTAAGTTGGAATTTAACCAAAAATATTAATGCCAAAATATATTCTTGCGACTGTAGTAATAAAAATAACCAAAATAATTACAGGGATGAATGTACCCAGTGAAAAATCAACATATTTCGCTAAAATAGATTTTCCAAAGCTTGGGTTACCTTCGCTTAATTCTTTATTTAAGTTTTCTTTTTTCCAACGATAACTAACAAATAAACAAATTAATAAGCCATTCAATGGTAATATTGTGTCATAAAACATATCGTATATTATATCAAATAACGATTTCGTTTTACCGCCATAGCTGGTTAACGAGGTTAGAAAGTCTACCATACCAAAAGACAAAGCAGCTAAAGCAGCTAATATTCCGCCCCATAAAAACATCGTGTTAAGTGCTTTTTTACGCGTTTTACCTTTTTCATCAATTAAATACGCAACAGGTACTTCGATAATAGAAACCAATGAAGTTAATGCAGCAAAAAACACTAATAAGAAAAATATTGCCGCGATGGCGCTCGCAACAAAATAACCAACCGTTGCTTGTAACGCTAAAAATATTTTTGGTAAAAACACAAAAATCATCGAAACTGAGCTGTCACTTAACTCATTAGGATTAATGTTAGGGTTGAACGAAAAAATTGCTGGTAGCACCAATAAACCAGCAATAAAGGCAACTGAGGTATCGGTAATAGCAACCAATATCGCTGAATTTTCAATGTTGGTATCTTTACTAATATAAGAACCGTAAGTTACCAATATACCCATACCTAACGATAACGAGAAAAAGGCTTGTGCTAAGGCGCCACTAATTACTGATGGCGTTATTTTACTAATGTCGGGTACTAAGAAAAATTTCACACCCGCCATCGCATTATCTAACGTCAACACGAAAATCACTAATAGTATTAACATAATGAATAAGGCTGGCATCATTATTTTCGCGCCTTTCTCAATACCTTCTTTCACACCCGCGACTAAAATAAAATAAACCAATGTGCCGACAGCAAGCATAGCGATATATAAATAAGGGCTGTTAATTATTTCACCAAAGGCTTTAGGATCAGCTAAATAAGATAATTCACCGGTTAATGCCGCGCCAAAGTATATTAAAATCCATACGGTGAGCACGGTATAAAATACTGCAATCATAAACGGTGTAAGAATACTGAGTAAACCAGCAAAGCGCCACTTAGAATCGTTACCACTTAATTGACTATAAGCGCCAACAGGGTTCTTTGCCGCTTTTCGACCAACAGCCATTTCAGCCATCATTACCGGTAAACAAATTAACACCACAAACACCGCGTACATTAATAAAAATGCCCCGCCGCCATTTTTTGCGGCATTGACTGGAAAGCCTACAATATTACCAATACCAACGGCAGAACCTGCCGCAGCTAAAATAAATCCGAGTTTAGAGCCAAAATGCTCTCTTTGTGCGCTCATTTTTTTCTACTTCTCACTATTATTATAATTTTAATGCGCTTGATGCTATCAAGGATCTTTACTGATGTCTTGTTATTATCAAGAAGCAAAATGACAACTACGATAAAAAGTGTACAAGTTTCTATACCAAAACTAAAACATATTTGCGTTCATTATCGCTAATATACTTTGTGCTTCTGTTGAGGCGAATTCACGCGCTTGCTCTAAATCATCTTCAGATATCGACAGTTTTTTAAATAATGCTCCGTCGACTAAATCATCATGAGTAAAGCGCTCAGGGTAACTATCAATTAAAGCTAAACGTGAGGCTAAATACAAAACATGTACATCTTTATTTATTTGAATAGATTGTGCTTCATTAAAATGACGAATAGGTAAAATAACACGTTCTGGTATTTGCCAAATTTTAAGTAATTCGGCAGAAACATCCGTATAAGTAAACCCTAACAAATGTGCTTGAACTTGCCACGGCAATCGAGCACCAGTATATTTATCAATTTTCCCTGCAATTTCAGGGCTGATTTTCGCCACTAATAGTTCACCAAAATTGCCAAGTAATCCCGCAACAAATATGCGTTCAATATCAGGTATACCGGCTTTTATTGCTAAATTTTTAGCTGCTAACCCTGTAAACACACTCATTCGCCAAAAACGTTTTAAATCAACCGCTTGATTGGAGAAATGTTTAAAAGCACTCGCGGCTACATCAATTAACATCATATTATAAATGGCAGCAGTACCAATAATGGTAATTGCGCGAGAAATAGTACTTATTTCTCCAGGGAAATTATAAATAGCACTGTTAGCTATTTGCAATAAACGTGACGTCATTGAAGGATCAATACTGATCACATTAGCGAAATCTTCAATCGTTGACGATTCCTCTGCAATTAATTCTTTCACCTTGAAACAAGCATCAGGTAAAGCAAAAGATCCATTCGCTTGAATGGCGTAATCATGGGCATTCATAAATTAAAATCTTCCTTAAAAAATAACTGAATAGATTTAACTGACCTTATTTATTTTTTTGAAAAAAATACTAATAAATAGGAACACCGTTATCCTCTTTAATATGCTCAGTAACCATATAAGTGTGTGTTTGAGAAACAGCAGGTAAGGACACTATTTTTTCTAAAACATCACGATAACTAGGAATGTCTTTAAAACGAATTTTTAATAAATAATCATAACCGCCAGCCACTAAATGACATTCAGCAACTTCTTTAATTTTTACCACACCTTTTTTAAAATTGTCAAAAACATCTGCGGTGGTTCGATCTAAAGTAACTTGAATAAAAGCTGACATGCCATAACCAAGTAAACTTGCATTTAAAAAAGCACCATAACGTTTAATGTAGCCGTCACTCTCTAAACGCTTAACCCGATCTAAACAAGGGCTAGCACTTAAATTTACTTGTTGCGCTAACTCTACATTTGAAATACGGCCTGACTGTTGTAGCATATCTAAAATAGCTAAATCAATACGATCAAGTGTTTTTGGACTTGTTTTAATTTTAGACATGCGTTTGCTTAGTTAAATATATATCAGTTTGTTCGGCGGTCATTGGCTTAGCAAAAAAATATCCTTGACCATAATCACAATTCATTTGTTGTAATAACTGCGCATCTATTTCGTTCTCTATTCCTTCACCAACAGTGGTCATATTCAAATTTGTCCCTAAATCAATAATCGTTTTGATAATAGCTCTATGGCTAGCTGAGTCATGTATATTACTAATAAATGAACGATCAATTTTTAACACATCAATGGGGAAACGATGTAAATAACTTAAACTTGAATAACCGGTACCAAAATCATCCAACAAAATTTTAATACCCAATGCTTTCAACGCTTCCATATTAGATAAAACAATTTCAGTATGCTCTAATAATACTCGTTCTGTTAACTCTACACGAATATGCTTTGCTTCAATGCCTACGTCTTTAAGTATTTTATGAATATCTTCTGGCAAAGTGTTACTAAAAAAATGTTGGCAAAATAAATTACAACTAACATATAAGTCATCTCGATTGAGCGTTTCTTGCCAATGCTTAAGTTGATGACAAGATTTTTCTAAAATCTGTAAATCAATTGCCATCACTAAATTAGTTTCTTCAGCTAAAGGAATAAAGTTATCAGGATAAACAAAGCCCCTTTTATGGCTTTGCCAGCGAGCGAGCGCTTCAAAACCAACAACTTTATCATTACCAAGATCGATAATAGGCTGAAAAAATGGTTCAAATTCATCTAATTCAATGGCTTCACGTAAATCAGCTTCAAGCATTAATGAGTTTTGTACTTTGTCATGCATACTCGCATCAAACACCTCATAACGACCTTTACCATTATATTTTGCATGGTACATTGCCGTATCTGCATCACGTAGCATAGTATTAGCACTGTCATAACGTTCATCACTAAATAACACCCCAATACTTGTACCAATAAACACGGGTTGATTATCAATAGTAAATGGTGTTGTTAATAGTTCGGTAATGCGTTCTGCAATGTAGATAACCTCATCGGTTGATTGAAGGTCTTCAATCAAAATAACAAACTCGTCACCACCTAACCGAGCAACAGTATCCATATCTCGAACTGCTGTACCTAATTCTTTTGCAATAATCTGCAACAGTAAATCGCCCGCATGGTGCCCCAAGCTATCATTGACTACTTTAAAACGATCTAAATCTAAAAATAAAATTGCAAATTTAAATGCTTTATGGCGCTTTCGATAAGCAATAGCATGATCAAGTAAATCAATAAAAACGGCGCGATTTGGCAATTGAGTTAAACTATCGTGAGAGGCCGCATATTTTAATTGTTCTTCAAATTGTTTACGCTGTTTAATTTCTTCTTCTAATGCAGCCGTTCTTAATTTAACTTGTTGTTCCAGTAATTCGTGAGAACGACGTTCATAATCAATTAACTCGCGGCGTTTAATAGCCGTTGAAACATGCTGTGATACAAAGTTTAGTAGCTCTGCATCATTTTGATTATAAACATTATTATTTTGGTAACTTTGTACAACCATGGCTCCAATAGTAATGCCAGCACTTTTAAGCGGAACACCTAACCACGAGCGAACTTCCTCATTAGGGTTCGCTATTTCCCCTTGCAAATGCAATTGAATAATATCTTCATGCGTTAATAATACCGTTGTGCCGCGTTTCAGTACAATTTCGGTATAGCCTTTGCCAAATTTTCTAGAAATATAATCTAGACTAATATTTTTAGAACTTTGATCAGAAAAATAAATAAATGAAATTACACTACTGTCCACATCATATTTAGCAATAAAAAAGTTTTCTGCATTCAGTAATTGACCAACGATGTTATGCACTTGTTTATAAAACTTATCAATATCGATGTTAGCGTCGGTGGTTAGCTCGGAAATTCTAAATAAAGATTCTTGTAATAATTCAGATTTTTCTCGTTCTCGAATTTGTAGCATTAATTCTTGAGTTCTAGCGTTAACCGCTGAATGTAAACGTTCATGATCTTGTAGTCGAGTCATTACATTAACAACATGTTGTGCTGCAAAATTTAATAATTCTAAGTCATGCTCGTGATAACGATCAAATTCATTATAACTTTGCACTGCCATGACACCAATAACAAAACCTTCATTCATCAGTGGCACACCTAACCAATCTTCTCCTAATGCACCTACTTTTTTTATTTTACCACTTTTTTCTAACGCTACTACTTTCTCTTCATTTGCAAATAAAGGCTCTGCCGATTCAATAACATAACGGGTTAAGGATCCTTTAAAATCATCATAAGGAAACGCCCCTTTTGACCAATTGTCTTTTTCATCGACATGGTAAACAAAATCTAGCGTAGAAAAGGTTTGATCATAAAGAACAATATAAAAATTTTTTGCTACCATTAATGAGGCAATAACTTGATGCACTTCATGATAAAAACTATCTAAGTGCTCACATTCATGTGAAAGTTGGTTTAATTTGAATAATGCAGTATGACGATCGAGCAAGCTTTGATACTCAACTTTGATCAAAGATAGTTCATTGAGTATTTCAGTTTGGGGAGTAACACTTTGTGTAGCATTTTCCTCAGTATTATTTTTAATTATTTTTTTCATGCTGCTTAATTGAATGGAATAAAATTGAATTTAATTCGATACAAAATTAATTTATGAGCAGCATAATGGCTTGTTTTACGAAAAAATACCAGTGTTCTAAGTAAAGTTTATTTGTTAATAAATAACGCTGAGAATTAAGTGTGGTTTATCTTTTAACAAAACAGTAAAAAAGTATCTTAACTTATTTCTTTGGATTATTTTGACGTACTGTGTCAACAGCCTTTTTATTCGAACAAATGGCTGCTTGTTTACCATCACGGTAATAACGCACATCAATACAATCTTTTTGATAACGACGCTCTAACTCAGTTCGGATCAATGGTTTACCTTTAGCATTTGAAATTTGGCGTTGTAATGCTTGGCATTGTTGAACTTGTTCGCTAGCCAAAGTGATATCTTCACAAGCATCTTCAGATAGAGCACAACCCGATAATATTAAAATAATACCGAAGGCTAAAAATCCTGTTTTTTTCATGTTTATCTCTATTTCTTATTTTATAATTGATTATAGTATAGGCTATCACGATAACAATAATGCTTGTCGCTATCTAAAATATCGGTAAAATCCCCTGTTTATTTAATTAATACCACTTGAAATAATGAATTACTCAACATAGAGCTGTATTAGCTAGCTTAGTACAAACAAAATGAGTTAAATGTAGCTATTCTATATTTCAATCATTTTGTTAGGTTATCATTGATAACATATCACCTGTATCTCTAAGATTTCAAATTATCGCTAAATGGTGAATTCATTAATTTAATTGTTCTAATGTAACTTAATTCGAGAATATTATGCCTGTTGAAGTTATCGACTATACTGCGCCCGACGCTCCAGAACGCTTCGTTGAAAGTTTACACAGCACTGGATTTGGCGTATTAGTGAACCATCCTATCAAACAAGAGTTAGTTGAATCAATTTATCAACAATGGTTTGATTTTTTCAATAGTAACGAAAAATATAATTTTGACTTTGATCCTATAAAGCAAGATGGTTATTTTTCATCAGAGGTTTCAGAAATAGCTAAAGGTCACAAAGAGAAAGACATTAAAGAATATTTTCATGTTTACCCTTGGGGTAGAATTCCTGAACAACTAAAAGCAGAAATACTAAGTTATTATCAACTCACTTCAGCACTAGCAGCACAATTATTAGATTGGGTTGAGCAATATAGTCCAAGCGACGTTGCTCAACATTACTCTGAGCCGTTATCACAAATGATCAAAAACACGCAAAACACCTTATTGCGTGTCTTACATTATCCGCCAATAACAGGTAATGAAAAAGCGGGAGCTATTCGCGCTGCAGCTCATGAAGATATTAATTTACTTACTATTTTGCCTGCCGCAAATGAAGCCGGTTTACAGGTACAAACTAAATCGGGTGATTGGTTAGATATTCCTGCGAACTTTGGCAACTTAATTATAAATATTGGAGATATGCTGCAAGAAGCCTCGCAAGGTTATTTTCCATCAACTAGTCATCGAGTCATTAACCCTGATGGTAAAAATAGTGGTAAGTCACGTATTTCCCTGCCCTTATTTTTACACCCGCGCAGTGAAGTGAAGTTATCAGAACGTCACACTCAAGCTAGTTATTTACTAGAGCGATTGCGTGAATTAGGGGTTAAATAAAGCCAATACGATTAATTTCCAAGCAAAAAAAAGCGCGACTTAAGTCGCGCTTATAGTATTCGTTATTCAGTACGTTATGGTGTTGCTGGCGTAGTTACTTCTTTCTCTCCAAAACCAAACACCACTCGCTTTATCCAGCGGAAAACACCGCCAAAAAATTGATGAATATCTGCAAAAATAATATATAAACATGGCATTAGTACTAAAGTAACAATTGTGGCAAACAATACACCAAAAGCTAGCGACACTGCCATGGGAATAACAATCAACGCTTGCGCACTGGTTTCACTCATAATAGGTACTAAACCAATAAAAGTGGTTAGAGACGTTAACATAATTGCACGAAAACGATTACATCCAGCCCCAATTACAGCATCAACAATCCTAGTGCCGGCTTTACGTGCTTGGTTAACATAATCGACCATCACTAAAGAGTCGTTAACCACTACCCCTGCGGCGGCAATAATACCAAACATCGAAAATAAGTTAAGATCCATGCCTAACAACACGTGTCCAAATATAGATCCTACTATACCAAAGGGGATCACTGTCATAATCATCAATGGTTGCGTATACGATTTTAATGGTATAGCAAGCAACGAGAATATAACTAACAGTGACACAGCTAAGTCGCGAATTTGATCGGCAATGCCTTGCATTTCTTCCTGAATTTTTCCTGACAATTCGCTTTTAACCAATGGATACTTACGTAATAGCTTTGGAACAAAATTATCACGCACATCTTTAGCCACTTCAAACGGCTCCACTTGCTTTGCATCTACACTCGCCCAAATATTAACAGTACGATTACCATTTTCTCGGCGTACACGAGTAACACCATCGGTAACTGTAATGTCTGCTAATTCAGATAACGGTAATTCCGCACCATTAGGTGCTTTAATCATAACGTCATCCACTTGACCAATAGAATTACGCTGTTCATGTGGATAACGCACCATTACTTTAACTTCTTCACCATCACGTAAAATACGTTGCGCCTCTAAGCCATAAAAGCTATGCCCAACCTGCGAAGCAATGTTAGCAAGCGTTAAATTCATGCTATATGCCAAAGGCTTAAGAGTGAATTGTACTTCTTTAGCGCTAGACTGACGGCTATCGTTAACATCACCCACACCTTTAAGTGTTTTCAGTTTAGCTTTTAACTCTTTCGCCGCTAGTAACAGTTGTTGATCATTTTTACTTTCTAAACGGAAACTAATATCACCATCTTCTCTCCCACCACCAAATAAATTATCTGAAATATTTAGCGATTTAACCCCCGGCATCGATGGTATAGCTTTGCGCCATAAATCAGCCAGTTCAAAAGTATTAATTACGCGTTCTTTGGGAATTACTAATTTAACCATAATTTGAGCATTGGTACGGCTACGCATATCCACTTGCATATCTGCCAGCATAGTTTTTCCATAATCAGCAACAATCTTTTTATCAACTTTATAAATAATCTCTTCAATTTTTTTCAATGTAGCTAACGTCGACTTTTCTGAGCTATCTACATTCATTTCAATACTAATACGTGGAAAATCATGTGGTATTTTCGGTTGACCAAGATAGCGCACTAGGCCGCCACTAAATAGCCCAACGCTCAATAATAAAATACTGATAAAGAACATAAAGACGGCCCAACGATATTCAATAAATTTAACCAATGCTGGACGATACATATTGTTAATAAAAGCGCGCAAACCGTTATCAATAGTCCTTCTTAGTCGATCAATAGGATTACGAGGGTTAAATACTTTAGGCTTCATGTGCGCAATATGCGCAGGTAAAATTAATTTAGACTCAATAAGTGAAAACAATAAGCAAAGCACAACAACATAACCAATAGCATGACCAAAAGCAGAGCCTTGGCCGTCAGCAAGCACCATCGGCATAAAGGCAGCAATGGTTGTTAATACACCAAAGGTTGCTGGCATAGCAACACGTTTCACACCCACAATAACGTTATCAAGAGTATGACCTTTTTCTTCTATTTCTGCATGAGCACTTTCACCAATAACAATGGCATCATCTACCACAATACCAAGCACCATTATGAAGGCAAATAAACTGGTAATATTAATAGTTACATTAATAAATTCCATTGGCATTAAAAACAAAGTCCCCAAAAATGCCACCGGTAACCCCATCATTACCCAAAAAGCTAAACGTACTCGTAAAAATAACGCTAACATCAATAATACTAACAATCCCCCACTAACCATATTACCTAACATCATGTCTAAACGACCGTCTAAGTAGTAGGTCATATCCACCCATGTTTCTAGTTTGACGTTTTTAGGTAATATCTTTTGCTTATCTGCTACAAACTTTTTAATAACTTTAGCAACGTTGGTAATACTTTGGTTATTAGCTGCACCAACAAATAAAGTAACTGAATTTTCACCATTAAATTTCGAATATTGTAATCCTTCAGTAAAACCATCTTTAATCGTTGCAATATCACTTAATAATATTTTAGTACCATCTTCTAGAGTGATAACGGGAAGGTTTTCAAATTCAAAACCACGATAAGCTTGATTTTCAACACGTAAATTAATGTAACCATTTTCAGCTCGAATTTGCCCTGCCGACATATTTCGAGACGAATTGCGCACCGCACTAGCAACATCTTGAAAACTTAAGCCATATTCACGTAATTTATCTTTACTTACTTCAACTGAAATTTCATAGGGTAAACCACTAAAAAAATCGGAGACATTAATTATCGGTAATTGTTGTATTTCATTATGAATTTTCCGTCCCAAATCTTTTAGCTCGTTATAATTCATATCACCATAAAGACTTATATACATTACTTCTTGACGAAATTTTTCACGTTGAACAATAGGACGTTCAATACCTGCAGGGAAACTAGAAATAGAATCAATTTGCCCTTTTACTTCTTCCAGAACAATTTGTGGGTCGTAATTGTCATCTACTTCTATCCAGCCATTAGACATGTTACGACTAGAATAGGTAATAACTCGCTTTAAACCTTGAACTGATTTTAAGGCTTCCTCTATTTTTATAGTGATACCTTCTTCCACTTCTTGAGGGGCTGCACCAGGGTACGCAACATTATAAGAAAGCCAATTTATCTCAAATTGAGGGAACATTTGTTTGTTAATAGTTAACGCGGTTAATGCTCCACCAATAATGATAAAAATCATTAATAAGTTTGCAGCAACACTATTACGAGCAAACCATGCGATTATGCCTGTTTTAGTATCTAAATCGACAGTATCTATAGAATCTGGGGTGTTTTCAGGGGTAGATTGCGTCATGATTTAATCCTCTACACTAGCAACTTGAGTCGCTTCAGGCGATTTATCATCGGTAATTTTATCTTCAGATTTTTTCTTTTTATCATCACTTAATAACGCAAGTGTCATCCCATCAACAGGGTAATCAAGCGCAGACACAATAAGTTGGTCGCCTTCAAGTAAACCTTTTGAAACCACCACATTAGCCCCTTCTTGGCGAACAATATGTACCGCGACGTAGTGTAATTTCGATTCATTGTCTAAAGTAGGCACTTTTCCTTCAACAACTAAATGACGGGGAATTAAAGTAGCACTTGCTAAACTTTGTCCATTTATTTGTGCATTAACATAAGAGCCAAAACGCAATGGTTTTTTCTGTTGGATGTTATCTGTTAATGTTTTTAAACGGTAAGGGTCATTAATTTGTGCAACTAAATAACTCATACGGCTACTCTTATCAATAACACCTTCACCGCGAGCAATATTAGCTTGCCACTGCATTTTATCACCGGCAAAAGTACCTAATAAGGTAACTTGCGCATTTTCCCCTTGGCTAGCGAGAAATTTCAATTGATTATCAGCAACAGGTAAACGCACTTCAGCGATCGCGGTACCTAGCAATTTACCAATTGGGCTTCCCATAGAAACAAACGATCCTAAACCAATTTTACGACTTTCAAGCATAGCATCGTAAGGTGCTCTTATTTCAGTACGTTCTAAATTGCGTTTAGCACGCAGTACAGAAGCTTGCGAAGCTTTCACGCGGGCTAATTCTTGCGCTAACTGAGGTTTACGCAAACTTAACTCGGTTGGCGACGTGTCGGTGATAAGTTTCCATTCAGTTTCAGCAACTTTACCTTGCGCTAACTCAGTTTTAAATGCCGCTTTAGATGAGGCTAAATTGGCCTGTGCGTCCATTAAAGCCGCTTCATAATCACTCGGATCTATACGAGCAAGTAATTGTCCTTTTTTAACAAAACCACCACGAACAAATGCTTCTGCAAGTTCAACAACTTCTCCGCTAACTTGTGCTACCAATTCAGTTTCGTATTTAGGTTTAACTATGCCGTAAGAAGTTACACGTAAAGTCATTGGCGATAAAGTTACCGCTTCAACAGCAACGATTGGTGTGTTATCAACTTTTTTCTTTTCTTCGGGCGGTTTTTTCATGCTTGATAGCCCCACCATAATTAACACTCCAGCTAATATGATAACGATTGGTGAGATGATTTGTCTTTTGCTAGCCACGACTTTCCCCTTTCCTTCTTAAAATAGATGCATATTGTTATTAATAGATGCAATATTTGTGATTAACGGATGCAATTAATGTTTATTAATGTTAATAATAACTAACAATCTGTAAACAACCTTGCATAAATATGTAACTGTGTATTACAACTTTTGTTCCAACAAGGACAAATCATCTCAATAAAAAATAAAAACAATAAAATACAAAACGTTATACTGGTTTGTATTTTATTTCCTGAGTTATGCTAACTTAAAAAAATCAATCTTATATTGTTAAATTAGTCAATTTAGCTAAATAGTTATATTTTTATAAATATCTTTAGTTAATATAACTATCAAATAAATTTTTAACTGTATAAATCTGAACATGAATATAGCTCGATAGAAATAGCGATATAATTTTCAATATAACAGCCTCAAAAATATATCAACGAGATCACCTATACTGTTTATCTGAAAAAACATTAGTATAAACTTTAGCCAAAAGTCTAATACCAGTATTTTGTCGACAGTTTTAAACTATTAACTATTAACAACACTATTAAGTAAAATACTATGAATTATGCTAATGAATATAAAAAATCGACAATTGATCCTATTAGTTTTTGGAAAAAACAAGCGCAAGATATTTCATGGCATAAGGAGCCAACGCAAATATTGTCGACAAAAGAAGATAATTCTTATCAATGGTTTACCGATGGCGAACTAAATACTAGCTATTTAGCACTTGATTATCATGTTGAACAAGGCCGTGGGGAACAGACCGCTTTAATTTACGACTCGCCGGTAACTCAAACAAAACAAACATTCACTTATAATCAGCTATTAGAAGAAGTAGCAAAATTTTCCGATGTTTTACAAAAAAAACAAGTAGTTAAAGGTGATCGCGTATTAATTTATATGCCAATGATCCCACAAGCCGCTATTGCTATGCTTGCCTGTGCACGTATTGGTGCTATTCATTCAGTTGTATTTGGTGGTTTTGCTGCACATGAACTTGCCGTTAGAATTGATGATGCCCAACCGAAAATTATTGTGAGTGCAAGCTGTGGCATTGAAATAGAAAAAATAATTGAATACAAACCATTAATCGATAAAGCAATTGAATTGGCTACTGAAAAACCCCTTAGTTGTATTATTTATCAACGAAAAATGATCACTGCTAACCTAAACGTTGAACGTGATTATTGCTGGCAAACATTGATGGAAAATGCAGTTCCTATTACTGCTATACCTGTTTTGGCAACACACCCTCTTTATATTTTATATACCTCAGGTACCACAGGTACGCCCAAGGGCGTGGTGCGCGATCATGGCGGTCATGCGGTTGCGATGAAGTACAGTATGAAAACCATTTACGGCATGGAAATAGGTGATATTTTTTGGGCTGCCTCTGATGTCGGCTGGGTTGTTGGTCATTCTTATATTGTTTATGCACCGCTCATTGCGGGTTGCACCAGTATTTTGTACGAAGGAAAACCGGTTAGAACACCCGATGCTGGTGCCTTTTGGCGCGTATGCAGCGAATATAAAGTGAATGCACTTTTTAGCGCTCCAACTGCTTTTAGAGCGATAGCCAAAGAAGATCCACAAGGTAATTTAATTCATGATTATGACTTGTCATCTTTAAAACGTTTGTATCTTGCTGGTGAACGTTTAGACCCTTCAACCTATTTATGGTTAAAAGAAAAAACACAATTACCGGTTATTGATCATTGGTGGCAAACCGAGACAGGATGGGCTATAGCAGGGATCCCTGTTGGGATTGAAAACATGGAAACTAAAGCAGGTTCCGCTGGTGTACCAACGCCAGGTTTTCAAGTTGACATACTCGATAGTTTAGGTAAAAAAGTGAATATAAATGAGTCTGGTAATATTGTTCTTAAGCTACCCTTGCCACCAGGGTGTTTACCAACTATTTGGCAAAATCCTGAGCGTTTTAAATTAGGCTATTTAAACACCTTTCCCGGATATTATTTAACAGGTGACGGTGGCTATATTGATGATGACGGTTACTTATTTATTATGGGTCGTACTGATGATGTAATTAATGTTGCCGGTCACCGATTATCAACAGGCGAAATGGAAGAGATTGTTTCAGCTCACCCTGATGTTGCCGAATGTGCTGTGTTTGGTATTCGCGACGAATTAAAAGGACAAGTACCAATAGCCTTAGTGATCATTAAAAATGGACAAAATATCGATAAAGTGCAATTGCAAAAAAGCTTAAAGCAAAATATTCGAGACAAAATTGGCGCAATCGCTTCACTAAAACAAGTGCTTATTGTAGAGCGCTTACCCAAAACCCGTTCAGGAAAAATATTACGCAAAGTAATGCGACAAATGATTGATGGCGAACCCTATAAAGTACCTTCAACCATCGACGATATTGCTATCATTCCAGAACTAGATGCAGTGTTTAAAAATACAATGATTTCTTAACACAAAAAATAATTTATGTTTAAGCCTAGTTAATTTATATAACGCGAGTATTTCACTTACTTTTACTCGCGCAGTAACCATTTTTTTGTATATTTCACTTGCAAAATATACATCATAATTGGAAATTAATGCCATAAAGTTAAAGGTCGGATTTTAATGTTATGTAAGAAAATAAATCTTATTTATATAACGCCAAAATTTCCTTAACCTTAATTCGATTTTTTCCTTTTTGGCTTATTGAGCGTTGCACCTGAAATAACTTATTCTCAGTTGCGTTTTTATATAGCTCACGAGTGAAGTCGACATAATGATTTGATATTAATGTAGGTATATTTTTATTTTTTGCACTCTCGGCACAATTAACTAATCTCTTTTGGTCTTCATCAGTAAATGAATTTCCTGCATAAGCAGTGAAGTTTGAAGTTAGGTTTATTGGTGAATATGGTGGATCACAATAAACTACATCATCAGCTCTCAATTGAGAGAACGCTGTTTCAAAGTCACCTTGCATAAAAGTTGCATTTTGCGATTTTTTAGAAAAAAATTCTAACTCTGCTTTTGGAAAATAAGGGTGCTTATATCTTCCAAACGGTACATTGTAACTGCCACTTTTATTATATCGACATAGACCATTATAACCATGTCTATTTAAGTATAAAAAGAGTAATGAACGCTCGTATGAGTCCTTAGATTCATTAAACTTTTTACGTAAGTCATAATATCTTTCCGCATGATTATTATCACCATTGAAATACTTCTCAGCATCAGTAATAAACTTAACAGATTGGTTCTTGATAAAATTAAATAAAGAAATTAGATCTTTGTTCATATCTATTAATAAATATTCTTCAAAATCTAAATTAAGAAAAACAGATCCGCCACCCACAAAGGGTTCTACTAATCTTAT
>Ga0316202_10000942_pt1 | contig 25852 bp, 7 predicted proteins | sample 3monrhotite_MG_FD_204934 | JGI IMG/M metagenome (GOLD analysis project Ga0316202, IMG submission 204934) | Microbial mat bacterial communities from mineral coupon in-situ incubated in ocean water Damariscotta River, Maine, United States -... | ecosystem: Environmental > Aquatic > Marine >... | reverse complement strand
TCACCGCCATGTTTTTCGGCCATGACTTTGGTCAAAGCTGCTGTCAGCGTGGTTTTGCCGTGATCAACGTGGCCTATCGTGCCGACGTTAACGTGCGGTTTATTGCGTTCAAATTTTTCCTTGGACATCGACCGACCCTCTTCCTCTAAATTAAGTTATGCCAAAAAGGTTAACTACCTACCCGCTTCATACAACATTCAATCAAACCGACTGCGCAACAACACAGTCATCAACAAAACTGGAGCTCATGCCCGGATTTGAACCGGGGACCTCATCCTTACCAAGGATGTGCTCTACCCCTGAGCTACATGAGCCGCTCTAAAACCTGCCTGTCGCAGCCCCGCTTAGGGGAACCTGCCAACTGCTAATACTGCTGCCTACTTGCCAACTGGAGCGGGTGATGGGAATCGAACCCACATAGTCAGCTTGGAAGGCTGAAGTTCTACCGTTGAACTACACCCGCATAAAATCAGTTACGAGGAGCCAGTCTCCAACAACGTCCACTGGCAACCGCATGCCTCTAATTCTTTTTCTTTCCTTCTAATTCATGCCGACCAACCACTCGGGTCTGATCACTAAATTGGTGGAGGGGGGTGGATTCGAACCACCGAAGGCGGAGCCGTCAGATTTACAGTCTGATCCCTTTGGCCACTCGGGAACCCCTCCTCGAAAAGAAGCGCGTAAGTCTGCTCGATACACCGCGTTGTGTCAACACCACCACTGGCTTAATATGGTAAAAATACGCGCGCCTGCAATAAAATTTGCCGTAATACGCGCCCAGCTTTGTTGCATCATTCCTGCAGCAAGCCCAGGCTGGTTACCCAATCCAGAATTAAGGACAAAATCATGCCGGCCATTCGTCAAACCGATTTTATTACCAGCATTGCCGACGCCTGCCAGTATATCTCTTATTATCATTCTCCCGACTTCATTCAAGCGCTCAACGCTGCCTATGAACACGAAGAATCCCGCGCCGCCCGAGATGCTATCGCGCAGATTTTGGTTAACTCTCGCCTCTGCGCCGAGGGTCATCGACCCATTTGCCAGGACACGGGTATCGTGGTGGTATTTCTCAAAGTCGGTATGAATGTGAGCTGGGAAGGCAAATTGTCGGTGCAGGAAATGGTGGACGAAGGCGTACGCCGTGCCTACACCGATGTCGATAATCCACTGCGCGCCTCTGTAGTCAGCGACCCAGCCGGTGCTCGTAAAAATACTGGCGATAACACACCTGCTGTCGTTCACACTGAGCTGGTGCCAGGAGATAAGCTCCATATCATTGTCGCCGCAAAAGGTGGCGGCTCGGAAAACAAAGCTAAATTCACGGTGCTCAACCCCGGTGACTCTATCGTCGACTGGGTGCTGGACACCGTGCCCAAACTCGGTGCCGGATGGTGCCCGCCCGGCATCCTGAGCCTGGGCATCGGCGGCACCCCGGAAAAAGCCATGCTGCTCGCCAAAGAAGGCATGATGAATCCTGTCAATATTCAGGAATTGCGTATACGCGGCGCACGAAACACCGCAGAAGCATTGCGCCTGGAACTGTTCGACAAAGTGAATGCGCTGGGCATCGGTGCACAAGGGTTAGGCGGACTCACCACCGTACTGGACATCAAGGTCGCCGATTACCCCACCCACGCCGCGTCCAAACCCGTCGCCATGATTCCCAACTGCGCGGCCACCCGACACATTCATTTCACGTTAGACGGCAGCGGTCCGGTACAACTGACAGCCCCCAGTCTGGCAGACTGGCCAAAAATCGCTCTCGCCGGAAAAGAAACAGCACGCCCGGTCAATCTCGATACCGTTACCCGCGATGACATTGCTCAATGGCAACCCGGAGAAACCCTTTTGCTTTCCGGCAAGCTGCTCACGGGGCGCGATGCCGCACACAAGCGCCTGGTAGCCTTGCTCAACAACAATGAACCACTACCCGATGGCATCGACCTCAACGGTCGCTTTATTTATTACGTCGGCCCAGTGGACCCGGTGCGCGATGAAGCCGTTGGCCCTGCCGGCCCCACCACCGCCACACGCATGGACAAATTCACCGACACCATCCTGAAAAAAACCGGCCTGATCGGCATGGTAGGCAAAGCCGAGCGCGGTCCTGCTGCGATCAAGTCCATTAAAAAACACGGTGCCGTATACCTCATCGCTACCGGCGGTGCAGCCTACCTGGTCTCCAAAGCTATTCGTTCATCCCGGGTAATTGCCTTCCCGGAACTGGGCATGGAAGCCATCCATGAATTTGTCGTGGAAGACATGCCGGTCACCGTGGCCGTGGACACACAAGGCAACTCCGTACATCAAACCGGACCTGCCGAATGGCAAGCCCGCATTGCAGGAATTCCTATCAAAACCGTGCAATAACACCTAAACCTCAAACGCTACGGGTATATTAAACCATGCTAAAGCTGCCATCGATTCTCAAACGAGTAAGGTGCGCCAAAACTAAAATCCAGCATCACGGTATGGCTCGATTCATTCAAACTCGTGTCTAGGTGATCAACGGTGCGATGTTGAGTCCAAGAGACGCTGAAGCGAGGATTCACCCAATCTAAAGATTTAATCATTACGATATCCTGTAATGTCCAGGAAACACGCAAACTCCCTCCGAAGATGGTGTTGTCTTGAGAGTTGTCACTGGCGGTATTTTCTTGTCCTGAAAACTGAGAATTTAATATCACATCATCAGAAAATAACGGTAGGTTAAGCCCTAAATTCACCAGCGACGCTACCTGCTCAATTTGTGTGTTTGAGGTTTGCTGCGACAGGTTTAAATTCACACCGATATTTCTGAGCTGATAGGTCAAACCAAATGAGTGATTTTCTGTTTCACTGTCATTATCACGATCAAGTTTGTTACTCAGTTCACCAAACTGCGATTGCCATGACAGCGCAGCCGCTCCCACATTCCCGTTCAGACCTAATTGTATTTCCTGCCCTTGATTGTCGACACGATCATCAACCGTAGGCTCATCACTTGAATGCTGTTGATTAACGCTATAACCAAGATTAGCACTTGCCTTTGCCATGATGGGAAAATCAAACATCAGGCCTGCCGTATCTGAATTCACGACAGAGCGCGTAATATCTTGATCAACATTATCTTCCATCCTGGCAGCATTCAAAGACCAACCCAGCTCTCGCCATTGCCCTCCAAGTGAGGCGTTCACCCCTTGCCGGTCACCTGAGAAGTTAGGGTTGGTGATGGTGGCGTAATTGACGCCATAGTGAAAATAGGAAAACTGCGCTGCCAAGTTTGAAAAATCTTTCGATAGACTAAGCTCGTAGGCGCTATCTGAAACCGCCGCCACATCATCCAACGTATCATTATCAAAGCTTGTCTGCGCCACTTGAACGCTCATACCGACACCACCCCATTGCGATGAAAGTTGGATACCCACCGCATCACCCGCCTGCGGCGATGTCTGACGACTCTCCACACTTGCCGTGACCGGCTGAGGCAGCTCGCCACTCACTGCCGTAAATTGCAACGAACTACTGCCCATCTCAACAAAATTTTTCTCGACCGTTACGCCATAGGTTTGTCTTTCGTCAAAAGAGATGCCGCTGTTATTGCCATCCACCATTGCAGTACGCACATTAAACATCGACCCTTTCCATGTTTGACCTTGGGTACTGGCTACCAGTCCACGACGCGAGAAACTGGAAATAACCAATGGCATGCCACTGATGCTGACATCACCAATGTCCACAGTATGATTTTTGTAGGTATTCCGTAGACGGTAACCAGCCGAAAGCGTCACCCTGGGTTCGCCATCTTGATCATAATTAATATTGGCACTGGGTAACTCTGAGCGAAAATCGCCATTGAGATATTCGGTATTAAGGTTGAGATTACCCGTCAACGCCCAACTACCCTGATCATCGTCAGTTTTCACCTGTCGACCACCAATGTTAATACCCGCATTTCCTCGCAGTACTAACTCGCCATCTTTAGCCGCTTGCGGTGTTTTTCCCTCGGCAAGATCAACGATAGCATCTACCATCACACGGCCCTGTCCATCCACTAAGGCAATCGCTTGCGCGCCTTCAAACAAGCTGCCTGACTCTGTAATAGTCCACTCCTCGCCATCACGTTGAATCAAATCAGTGACATCAATATCGTCGATCAGTAACCGCGCATCCTCCGCAACAAAGCCCTGGATCAACAGGCGAATATCTTCACCCTCGGCACCGCTATCAAGCCGTTCCAAACTCACCGTATCTTGTGATTGAACCCGTAAACGAGAAGGATTGTATTCAGGATAATTGGCCGGTTCAGTGCGCACACTGCCATCGCTTAATCTCAGTGACACGTAATATTCAACACCGGGAGCTTGCACCTGTTGCGCTGCCAAACCCGCTATCCAAAGATCACCCTTGTGCTGCATGGGCAGTGCAAAAAATTGCCGACCACCCTCGATGCGATAAAACAACGTGCCGGCTTGAATAGCCTCGTCATCCGTTTCATACAGCGTCACCGCTTGCCCTGCAAAAATAGCCTCTTGCGCCTGCACAGAGGCTCCAAAAATAGCTAAACCGATGAACAAACAATACAAGTATCTCATCGATTTAGACCTTCAGCGTCAATCCCTTCGAAAGATTCGATCCCTTCTATATTTAGGTTGTCCAATTCCAGATCTACATCAAGATCCAACGTCCCATCAAAATTCTGCGGTGTCCCACCACCAGCCCCCTCATTGGCTGGATTATCAACAGCCCCACCGAACGCACCATTAACAATCGGATTATCATTTAAAGTATCGCTATTAACAGTCCCTACATCATCGATGAGTTCAGCACTGGCCCCCGTGCTGGTTTCATTGCCTACGGTTGGATCAGCCTCTTCACAAAGCATCGCGTTATCATCATGCTGATCAGTCAGCACATACTCAGTCAGTGCTAAAGCATTACTGCGCTGACCAGCCTGTTGATAAAACAAAGACACCCTATTTTGCTGTACGTCGCCATCACCCAAACTCGGCGGTTGAAAGCGAAGCAAGGTATCGGTGCGCTGATCAAATTCATTGACCTTAATCACAGCACGACCATAGTCAAGCGGTAGCTCATCACCGCAAAAATCAATACCTTGCAAAAACACCACCTCCACACTGCCACTGCAACCAAACCCTTGGCCGCGTAGCGTCAATGTCACATCATCGTGTCGGTTAAACTCATCCCCAAGCACCCCATCAATTGAAATTGAATCAATGTGAATGTTTTTTTGTTGAATCGATTCGAGTCGTTTAATACGATCACCATCAATCAACACCTGCCAAGCAGCAGGCAGATAGGCTGCACTGCCGCAGGCTTCACCAGACCATAAACCCGGTCCCAGCTCGATATCATAACGACCCTGCTGATCTGTCTCGGTGGTGACAAAGTTAAACGGCGTAGCGGGTTGCCAAAAACGTATCGTTACCCCAACCGCTTGGTCGCCCCCCACTTGGCGAACTTGCCCTGTCACACTCACAGGTTTATCACCCGCATCGTATGATGTGAGTTGATTGATCAACCCTTCAGTGCCCATCGTACTGGCTTGAAATGTTTGCGCCGCCACCGGTAACACCATGAAACAACAGAGGGACAAACAAGCGCTAAATAATCTCCTCATCACTTTGTCCTACCTGGACGCAAAACCCACTTGGATGGCTGCGAACGTTTGCCCACATCAGATACCGCCACCACTTGATAGCGATAGTGCCATTGTGGTTCGGCAGAACGATCAACAAAGTGCATCTCATGCACTACGCCTGACACCACCTCAAACCCTTGCCCTTGATCACGCATCACAATGACACCGGTTTGATGGCCATCAGGCAACAGCCACGTTAAGCGAGGCAGTGCTGACTTAGTGGTACTCAGTGCCAGATTCATGGGAACCGCCACTTCGCCATAAGCAGCTTTAAACAGCACCCCTCGCGTTTCCGCACTTTCATTGCCATACACATCCACCGCTGCCACACGATAACGATAAGCCTGCCCACCCTCGGCATCTTCATCAACAAACTCAGTGGTTTTCAACAACGCGGGACTTATTTTTTTAAAGCTATGTTCAGAACCCACCACCAGCCGATAGACCTGATAACCGGTCAAATCATCATTGCGATTAGGCAACCACTGCAACATCACCCCCAGGTCACTGTTTGCTACACGTAGTTGTAGCGGCAGATGAGGGGCACGGCTATCAGGCAGACGTAAAGCTAATCGATTGGACAAGGCCGATACATTGCCCGCCGCATCCACCGCCGCTAGCTGATAAAAATATTCAATTTCGGTATTGGCTGTTTCTTTAACCAGGACGCTCATGCCCGCCTTTTGTGCATCTGCCAATGTGAGCGTTTTGATGATTTGGGGCGTTCCCTTGACCCGTGAACGATAAACTCGATAAGCCGTTACATCGGTCGCTGAACTGGTCTGCCATTGCAGCCGTAACTCACTTTCACTCAGCGCTTCCACTTCGCTTAATACCACCGCAGGCGGGGCTTCACGATCCGGCTTAACATCGGGCATCAGTGGCTGCGCCAACACAGCTGGCAACCAGAAACATAAAACACTCGTTAGCACGCTTGTTTTCATCATCATTGCCCTGCCTCATACATCGGTAAATCGCATAGATCGATATTACAAATACGGATATTTTGTGAAGCAGGAAGACCGCCCCACTCACCCGATTGATTCGATATGAATGGCAAACCCACGCCACCATTAATGAAGGTTGCACCTAAGAACGGCGATACCGCTGTACTCTTGGCAGGAAATTCACCAAAACCAAACATCATTTGCTGACGCGTTGCACCGTCATCAATCCCATTTCGCAATACCAGCCACAACTCAGTTTTACTCACTGGATTCAAGGCGGTACAAACAGCATTATTCAGCACTATTTCACCGGCATTGTTTATAAACTCACTGGCCATTCTGAAAGGATTAAAATCCTCGGTTGGACAGGCCAGCTCTTCCTTAATGGCCTTCACCACTTTACTTCCCAGCATGACTCTCATTTTCAGGCCAAAAGCGGCACTCTGATCACTCACATCACCTTCAACAAAAGAGGCTATCTGAACCTCCACCCCTTGTAGCGGTATCTCCTGCCCCGCCACCGTTAAGGTGATGTTGGGATTAACACACGCGCCATACGAAAATTGAACTGCATCATCAATCAGTTCACCCCGATTTTCCTGCGTCAAATCACCCGCCAATGTCACACCCAGCAAACTGTTTAATACTGGAAACTTGAGACTGCCACTCAAACCTATTCGAGTACCGAAGCTCAATGTGGTGTCGGTTTTATCATAAAAAGCACCGACTTTTGCTGTGCCACTCACACCTGTCAATGACAGAGGAAATGGCAGCACTTGCCCTTCCAACTGGCCACATTGCACCACATCAATATTTTTAACGAGATCAAGCGCATAGTCAGGCAAAGCTTGATCACTAACGATTGGAAAATCATCCACCAAACCACTGACCTGAACCTCACCGATGGTATTGCTCAGAATCTTCAAGCCCGTTTTGCCCTGATAGGAAAGCGACAGGCCTTCACTATCAGAGTGGCTGAAATAGGCATCAAAACTGCCCTCTACTCCGCCAATAAAACCGCCCACCGCTTGGCTAATCAAATCACTGCCTTCAACACCCGATGCAGCACTAAAGGCCAGTATCTGTTTTCCATCGTCATTGGTTGCCTGTTGTAACAAGCCCAAATGACGACCCACGAACGGAAAGGCCAACTGGCCATACAGTTCCAGCATCATTCCTTCCGACGTTAAGGTGTTGAGATCCCACTGTTTCTGTAGCCCCCCGCTAATTCCACTAAAGCCCAGCCCATCGCCCGCCAGATCATCAAAGAGCGAACGTTCTTGGATACGGCCAATCGCTGAAGCGGATTCATTCACCCCGACCAGCGAGGCGATGCCATTGATACCCAAACGACCTAAATCCACCCCGGTGACCACCGCTTTTTGTGCGATTACCGCACCGCCATTAGCAACATCGGTCGCGTTATAAGTCATTGCATCCGCGACCAAACTGTTCATATCACCTACGTAGTCATTCGCAGCACTCAGCTGAGGATGGCCATTCGCTATCGCTATAAAAGGCACCGTTTCCAGATAGGCCCATTGCGTTTGCAATGGCATGGTTTTACGCATCTCGGCAAACAGGGCGAGCAGTGAATGAGGAATTGCATAAGCGCGGTTTTCATCACCACGCCAGGTATCGCCCGTTAATAGATCAGCTTCCAACGCATTACCGGAAACAATCCGTAGCAGTTTGGCGGTGGGATCATTTTTATCTTTGCTCATGGCTATAACAATCGCTTGGGCCGTGTTGGGTACACCTTCAATCAAGGTCAATGCATCGCTGACAATTTGAACATCATCGCTATTCGCACTGCCTATTCCAAGGTTTAGGAAAGCACTTATCCCCGGACTTTTCTCACCTTTGCCGTTCCAACTAATGTTCATCACATCACGCAAAGCATTACCCTGAGGTAACAGTGTATTGATCGCGCCAATGCCTAAATTACCCATTAGGCTAACGGAAGCAAAACTCGCCCCTTGGCTTAAATCTGTATCAGCCACTGCACGTAACAACTCGGCGACCGGTTGGTCAGTGGCCAAATCCGGCACAGCCACTGCATCACAATTGCTGGCGTGGATATCAGCAAACCAGAGATTGCTTAAATCCGCGCCCAAGTGGGCCAGCACTTTCGGCGAGTGTTCTGTTTTGCCTAACCACTCTTTTTCATCGCTGACCAACAGGCTTTTAGTGGTCATAAAGGGAGTCATTGATAAGGCTGGGGGTAGATTAATACCCAGCCCTTCATTCACCCGGCAATGCAGTGCGGCAATACCATAGTCACCGAGGTAGGCATCTAACACCGCATCTGTTTCTAACTGCCCTGTAACCGCTTGCTCTACCAATGCCCAGTTTTTATCAATAAAAGTGAGTTGCCAATTGCCTACCGTCTCTGCCGTATTCAACACATCACTCGGCAGTCCCTGTTCGCCTAACCCCGCCAACATCGACCCTTGAATAAGTCGAGCAAGGGCCACGGGTAAGTGTTGATCATCCGTCGCAGACAACTGTGAAGCCAGCGTCGAACTCATCTCGCGCATCAGCGTAAACGCCGTCGGTAGCGGCTGAGGCATCGGGGTAATCATGCGCTCAATCGCTGGCAAGCCCAGCAAATAATTCCCCAAGGTCAACCCATCCACTACAAGTTGGGTTTGTATCGATTCAGGCTTTTTCACCGCCGTTACGGTCATAGCCAAACTTTGTCCAGCCAGCGAAAACCACACGGCTTCGGCGGTGTCATTACCCTTTTGTAGATTGCCAGCCAGTGTCGCCAGATAATCGATCATATCGAGATCATCACTATCAACACCGCTCAAGCTATCAATCAGCACGGCACTCAATTGCAGGCCACTGCTTAATAAGCAAGCTTCGATACCATCAACACAATCGAGTTTTTCACCCCCATTTAGCAAGGGTTCGATCAGTTGTGTTTTCAGTTCACCAGCCAAGAATTGAGCCGGCTGATCTTTGCCCGGCAAATGCAACAAACTGCCCAGCAATTGAAGTTCGGGACGGTCATCAAAATGTTGATTGTCGGTCACTGCGACAACCGCTGTAACCAACGCTTCACCCCGCTCAGCCATGAATGCAATCAACTGACCCATACCGGCAAGGCGATAGTCACCTTCCACTGTAATATCAGGGTCTGGCATCTCACTCAGTAGACGGTAAGCGAGACGTAGATTGGCTTCATTATTCGTATCCAGCCCGGCCTCGGCCAATGCTTGTGCCGCAAGCCGATATTTATTGCCGGGTTCGATGCGCGTTAAATCTGGCGTACCGTTAAGCTGGGGCAGGAGAAACTGCTCCAGTTCCGCCATGCTCACCTCACCCAAGGCATCGCCCAGATCCAGCCCTATTGAAGTAATCGAATCCATTGCACCACTCACCATTGAGGCAATTTGTGCGGCGGCATCATTCAGCCAAGTGTCGATCTTTATCTGCAAAAAATCCGCTGCGTTAAACAGGGGATCATTGAGTTGCCCGCCAGTACCTTGCAAAGCGGCCAAACGATGTAATTCAGCAATCACTACGCGCAAGGCTTGGCGTGCTGAGGCATCCGCCATGTCAAAACTGTCACCCATCGCCTTAAACATATTCGCGATCGCTTCTCGCAAAGCGGCGTTGCCATTTCCACCCAGTGATTCGCTAAAATTGGGCAGGTCATGCGGCCCCTTGATTGACGCAGGAAAGGTCGCGGGTGAGCTACTGATCATGTCGTCCAACACACTTAAATCAGCCTCAACACCCAACCCGTCCAGCGAGGCCGCAAGATCGAGATAACCACGCGCATCTTCAATAGTGCAATCGTGATTGGCAACACAGGCTGAAAACTGATCACGCTTAACCGTCAATGCATGGGTCTCGGCTTCAAAGTCATAAAAACTCATATCCTCCGCACCCAATTCTTGGCCGGTTCGTTTCATCTCAATCGAGGTTTTAATGAGCTGATGAACGGTGTCTAAATCTTGGTTTGCCGCATCACGCAACAGTGATTCTTGCGCAGTAATGTAGGGTGAAAGCCCCCCAATAATATCCTCCATATAGGTGCTGCTATCCTCAACACCCAAACGAGCCATCAAAGCATCGATATTAATCAATCGCTTCGCTTTAGCCATAAAACCCGACCAATCACGGCCATTGTCCTTTTTCACCGCCAGACTTGCGGATGCCTGCGCTGTCTCAAGTGCCGCCATGACATTGGCATCACCCGACAGCGATTCCCACCCACTCGCTTCACTAGCCCCTTGAGCAAGCGAGGTGATCAAAATAATTTTTTTGATCTCAAGCTCAATGTCGTCGGGGTGATTCTGCAACCACTCAATCCGGCTATCTAACAGGCGTTGAATACGTTCTCTGAAACGCGCATCGGCCTGCGGCTGGGCGACGCGAGCCAGGGTTTCGCGGATTTCGGTAATGGGGCGAAATACATCGTCCAGAATATTATCGATGTTGGCTCGACCAGCAGCATCATCCAGCGCATCCATATCTTCATCCAGCTCTTCGATGACTCGCGCATCGAGGCGACGCAGTCCAACTAATTGTTCATCGGGCAGTGTCGATTTTAAGTAACTAATGACTCGGTTTTGACCTGCCAAAGAATCGAGTGCCGCCGCGACTTCAACTTCAGACTTGTCGGTGCGCCAGACGATATTTTCCAACCAGTCGGTCTGCTGATCGCTCATCATCACTAACGGGTTGCGCCATTGGCCACCAATTTTGGCACGCAGGTAGGTATCGCTATCCATCTCAATCAGCGATTCTCCAATCTGTGCATTGAGATTGCGGCCTTTTTCAAAGTGGCTGGCGAGAGCTTTTAGTTTTTCCAGATCTTGAAAATCACTGTCTGAAAAATCGTCATAACGACGTTGCCATTCAGCTTCCCATGCCGTTTTTAGTTTGGTTTTTACGACATCACGAAAAGTCACTAATTGATTTTCACGATAATGAACTAACTGCCCATCACTCTGGCGCCGCTCTGCCGTGCTGTTCACTAAATCAACCAGCCGTGAGAGAGTCTGAAGATGATTCACCCACGCTGGATAGTCTGTTGATGCGGGTGACGGCACGTCATCAAATGACCCCTGACGAAAGTAGAAACTGGTGTAGTAAGCCACTAGATCATGCGAGTCATAATCACCGTCATTATCAAAATCATGACGCTGTTCTGGGGGTGTTGCAGTAATACGCTGTTCCATGTCCATCGCTGCAACACGTTGCGCCAAACTGATGCCGGTTCCTTCAGCGGCAAGTCGCACACTCAGTTCACTGACAGATGCCTGCCTGTCAGTGCCACAATTCAACTCAACCTCGGTTTCAATAAGATTTTGAGCAAGCTGTAGATCGGTTTCAATCACCACGATATTGTTATCAGTGATAATGGGTTTGATTACTCGGTTCCAAGCCTGCTCCGTGGCATCACACATTGGGCTGAACATCTCTGCCAACTGCGTGTCATCACTCAGCTGGTCAATGACCGCCATCAACGCGTTGATCTTGCTATTCAGTGCCATCACACTGCATTCTGCCAAGCCATCACAGAGGTCTCCCAAGGCTTGGCTATGGTGGTAAAAGGCGAGATAAAGCATCTCTTGGCTATGCTGACGAAAGTTGTTGCTATGTATCCACACGGCAAGGCCGAGTGCCTCGCCTTTCTCTTGTAAATGAACAATACGCCCGGCAGGTGAAGCCGAAGGATTAGTCGCCCACTCAGCTGCGGCTTGCGGACTTAAGGCGGCATCATAACGTTTGAACTCCACCATCATTAGGCTAGTTAGTGCTTGTGCAGCAATCTGTTTGTGTTGATCATTCAATTCATTGGCGGGTAGACCTAAGCTGTGCGCTTGTACCATCAGATTGTCGAGCTGCAGTAACAGATAGTCACTTGGCTCAATTTTGAGCTGGCGTTCCAATTCAAAAATATCCAGCCACATTTGATGTTTCAGTGCTTGATTAACGCCGCTGGCCGGGGTGATTGCAGGCCGCTGGCTGGGCAGATAAAACACCTGATAACGATCAGCCGGAGAGTAACTGCTGACAAATTCAAACTCACTCATGCCAATTGTTGTGGTACGTACACCATCGGCTGTTTCTTCACGATGAATGGTTAGATCACTGCCTGTATTTTGCATCACTTGCTGACTGCTGCCATCACTCTGGCTTATGGCGACACCACCACCGTCAAGTGGTTCGACAGTCTGACTGCTGTTGGCGAAATCACTATTCGTGACAAGGTTGATATGCTCGACCGGCACGCCGCCGAGACTGGCCTGACCGGTGCTGGTATCAATCGACCAAGCATCATTACTGTTTTCACCAGTAATCGTCAGTTGGCCGTTTTCCAGCGTCATCCCTTCCGGCAATGGACTCGGATCATTTTGTGCCGCTGCCAGTTGGCTGCTGCTGATTTTCAGTATGAGGTTTTCTAGTGGTATTTCACCATCAGGATTTGGAATGGCGACACCATTGGGCAATGCCTCTGGCATCTCGTAAATTTCCCACAGACCATCACCAAAGGTATGTATTGCTTGCTGTTGGCCGGGTTGATAAACCCAGGTTTCAGTACCTTGAATGACCGTGCGCTGCATAAATGCTTGTTTTGAAAGCATTGCATCAGCCAAATCCAACGGAGAGCTGATGCCTTCCTCGTCCGCTGTTCCTAAATTAAGCACCTCACTGCTGTCACCCGCGTTTAAAACAACAACACCAGTGCCATCGACATAACTCACCCCCCAGGTGGGGTCCCAGCCTTGAATCGTGTTGGTGATACGACCGACGTATTCAACCAGCATGTCGGTATCAAGCATTGTCATGCCCTTTGACCAAGTCGCCCGATCTCTTGGGTCACTGAGTGAATGAACGTGGATAAAAGACCCTTCACTATTATCCACTTCGACAATACAACCGTGGCCTGGGAACGGACATACGCGATGAGCCGCGTCACTGAAAAGTTTCGTCTGTAGAACAGAGCCAATGCTAAGACTTAAAATATCATCGGTGTTGTCTGTCAATTCTGGCGTATAGCCCAAACTTTCAGCCGTGTCTGCCAGTTCCGGCATACGATCTGCTATGTACACTGTAAACGGTGTATGTGCGCCATAACTTACCGCACTGGTGATCTTAATCACGGGTTGTCCAGCCTCTAACGTCCCCATAATGAGATTGCCAGCGTCATCCTTGTATTCCAAAACAGATGGCTCAGCACTGGCGAATTGCTCATTCCAAAAGGACATAAACAAATCTTGTTGTTTCTCCTCTTCTGTTCGCTCTCGCCACTGATAGATAGCCATAAACTGTTGAATACCACCGCCGTATTGCTGATGGCCTTCGGGGTAATACTGACGAATAACACCGAGCGTTAGATCAACCTCACGCCAACTGCCATCGGCGCGGGTCTGTCGTAAATGGGTGACATCCCCGTTATCACCAAAGGTTTTAACCAAACCAATCAGGTTAAAATCAGCATGAGCGATGATCGATTTGGCTTTTTGTATGGCGGTTTTCCCCGCCGCTGTCGGTGTTTGCTGTTCGGCTTCGTTGAGCAGTTTGATCAAGCTGTCATCTAACACTGCGGTGAGATTATCTTGCGTAAAATCGACAATCGGTAAAGCGCGAACCAAGGCGGGAATCGCCGCTAATAAAGACTGACTTCCTGTGAATAATATGGGCAGTAACGTAGGTAGCTGTTGTTTGACAATGGCGGCGACATTTTGGCTATTCTCTGCATCTAACACGGCAAGCAGACCCATCATGGCCATTAGTTTGTCTAACTCAGGGCGCGCCGTGATACCGGTTGAATCACAGGCCTTAATATTGTTGTAGATCTGTTGCGAATGCGCGGTAATGGTCTGAATCGATGGCTTAGTGGCCCCCACTTCACGCACCATTTGCAGCAGATAGCCGATGTTAGCCAAACCATATTGCTGACACTGATTGAGCATGCTGAGGTCTTGCACTTCATCGATCAAAGCCAGCGGCAGTTGTACCAAATCCACTTGACTGAAATCATTGCCAGCTAATTGCGGCGCATAGATCAGCAGTTGATCCAGCTCTTGCAATAACACGCGGTAGATATCCAACAATTCTGCCGCTTGCGGTGAGCCGGTTTCAATTAAATCTTGAAACGCTAAGGGGATGGCTTGGGCGATGCGTAATACACGCTGGCCATCGGCAATGGCCGCATCATTACTAAGACCTTGGTCGAGATTATTAAAGCTGATTTCCAATGCGTTCAGCACACCCTGAAATTGAGTAACGATCACTGGATCAACATCAACATCGGTTTCACTGCCAAATAATTGTAATGCGCTTAATGTTTGATTAACCCCTTGCAGTGCCCAAGCAATTTGCCGAGCCTCGGTTTTTAACTCACCTTTCAATGGCTCTAAGGTATGCGCGGCAATGCCTAGCATGGCTTGCACACTGGCAGGCAGAGCAACGCTATTACCACAAGTAGTATTCGACGCATCGCCTTGCGCTAACGTGTGGATAAGGCTCTGTAAATACCTCACCTCGACACCCTGCATGTTGCCCGAAGGCATATTTTTCAATGCCGCGGCGGTTAACCTCAGCATGGGTTTGATATGCTCTGTCGGGATAGGCAAACTGGCTTGTGTGAACAGCGGGTGTAGGCTGTCGGCTTGCTGGCACATGACCCCCACCATATGGGTGACCGCATCACCAAGACGGCTAGGATTAACCGTGCCGCCCTGATTGAACTCTTTTACCAAGCTTAAAGATTCATCAGCCAAACTCACTGCCAGTGAGGCAAGGTCTTTTTCATCCCCTTCAGGGATCACCTTCTCGACGGCATGCGCCGCATCCACCGCACGCTGCGAGATATTGACAATATCCTGATATGAGAGCCTGTACTTTTGATCGACTAAGGTACGTGCTGCACCCACCACCACATGCGCGGTGGCCAGACCCGCATCGGTTAGATCGTCAACAGAAACAGGCAGGGCTTGCAGCCCGGTTTGGTTGTAGGCCTGATCAAGATCCACACCTTGCAATAGCGGGATGGCCACGTCCAAGCTATGCAGGCCAATACTAGCGACCTCTTCGGGTGTCAATTCATCGAAGTGAGCTACCGCACCCAAGGCACGTACCGGTAGAGAGGCTAAATCAATATAGAGCAAGGTTTCGCCTGAACGACAATCGGCATTTTCTGCACAAATTACTTTGAGTAAATTAAGCGCCGACGCCACCGTGGCGAGTCCGTTATCAACCGCATGGCGAATCTCCGTAACCGGATCACCCGGAAGAGTCCCCGTGGCCATCGCCGTCGCTAATGCCACTGATTCGACAAACACCGTCGCTTCTACCGCCGTTTCAACAATCGCTTCACCGGTGGCATCCACACCGATAGCCCCAGCAACGCCGCCCCCTAGCCGGGTGACAGATTCCATACCCCGCACACCCGCTAAATAGGCTTTGAGTATATCGACCCCGCCCCCCAAACCCAGTCGTTCGTAACCCACATCACCGTCACCCGTGCTACGCCAAACGGCATAGCCATCTTCTCCTTGGATAATCTCTTGGTCGGGATGCACACCGGCTTCAGCCAATCCTTTAATCGATATCGCTTTAAGTAATACCAGTTCAGCTTTACCGGCAAAGGCTTTGAAAGCTTTTGGGTTATCAACCGAGTCATCGTTGGCAGAGGCTTCTGCCACATAAGCACTCAGTGCCTCTGGGTCTCGACCATAGGTATTCACAAACTGTAGATCGGCTTTGACTTTAAGTGCCTCATCATCACCAAAACTGCCGTTTTCAATATTGATGCCCATGCGGATTTCTGGCACCTTCGCGCCCAATGCGGTGTGGTGGATTTTTACCTGCCGAGGGCCGAAAACACTGAAGTTCACATCGCCTTTGATCTCAACAAGCGGCTGCGCCGTGGGGTTCTTATCATCAGCCGGAGGTTGGTGGTTGCCGGTATAGGGCAGAAAGCGGATCGCCTCAACATCAAACGCTTGGCCAATAAATCGAATGTCTGCTGCGGGGGTTATTTGGGTCTCTGACAACTGGCCATTGGGTAAAATATAGGTATCGATCTGGAAAGGGATTTCATCGTTCAAGGCGATAAATTCATCGCTGCCAAAATCACTGTGTACAGGAAGAGAAAGCCCCATGCCGGTCAGCACTAAACGTTGATTCTCCGCATCAAATAACAAATTGCTCAGCGGACGAACCGATGTAATCAAACGATTTGCAGAAGATGATAGCGATGGCTCAGAAGTCTCGCGCACTTCATCTTGCACCGGATGATGTAATTTGGCCTGCCAGTAGGCTAGATTCCACGTTTCCTCTGCTGGCATGGTCAGCCCGTCCGCTGCAATATTCAGTTGGGCTTCTTGATCAAAGTCACCTTGAAAGGCAAAGTTCTGCTCCACCGGATAAGGCACATGAAGCTGCCCGTTGGCGAAGGAGTCTGTTAATGCGGCCTCGGTAAATTTAAACCAGCGGGTGTTCATGATCGTTGAAAAACCTTGCATCACATAGTGACGTTGGTCTTCTACTTCCACCCATTGGCCATCAATCCCTTGCCCCGTGACTAAAAACGCACCACGCTGAAAACCTGAAGGTTGATCGGCATAGGCGCCGTGCAACGACCAGCCTTTGTTAAGTTCACCATCCTGCAACAACAAACCGGCCCGTTCTGTCAGGGTTTGAGTCAGCGCTTCTCGCCACAGCGTTGCGGCTTCATGCCCCATCGTCGCCAGTGTTTCTGAGCTGGCATTGGGAAATTCATGGTAGCCCGCTTGATCTTCTTCACCGATATAGAGATGGACTTGATGTGGCTGATAATTAAAGCTGCCAAAGCGAAGATTCATGCCGGTATCGATGAGCTGTTCAGTCTTAAACAGATTCATGCCACTATTGGAATCACGACGATGCAAGTGTTGAAATGCCAACGTGTCGCTAGAAACAACCGCACTGTTTTGAGCATTTGGCAGTTGCATATTACCGGCCAAATCAACACCACTCACGTTGGAGTCACTTAGACCAAATTCACCACCATTGAGTTGAAGGGTAAAACCATAGGGTTTTAATAGACTTAAACGTTCTGCGGGGGTTTGATTAAAAAAATCAGCAACCTGCTGCACAGGCCGTAATTCAATACCTTCACCCCTCACCCCTTGAGCGGAATAATTGAGCCAAGTCGCCTGACCGTAGATAAATGCGCTGTCGGGATGGCTGGTGCTAAACAGGTCATTGGCGGCATTCACTTTAAGACGTAATAAGGCATCATGAAAGCCGATACCCACAAAGCCTTCTTGATCGGAATAATCGCTGTAATTAAGATGCTTTGAAGCATCGATCACCAACGTGCTGCCCGCAAGACGCAGGGCGAGATCATCTTGTTTGAGGCGGATATCGGGCCACTCATTATTAAAATAATAACGAGCGACAAATTCACCGCCATTGAGAATTTCTAGCGGCGGGAATTGGACTTTTCCTGTGTTAACCGCGGTGATTGATTCTGCACCTACTTTTTTTCCGCTAAAGGTAGCGTTGATAGCATCCCATCGACTGTTACTAAACCCAGGTAATTGATAGGCCAGATCTGCCGTTGCACCGATGGTATTGATCGTCAAATTTTTGAGTTCGATGATCTGCCCTTGAATATTGAGTGGGTACACTTTGTCACCCTCTAGGGTGATCTGCCCACCATCAAGCCGTGCATGAAGCGGGTTATTCGGCATGCTCACGGCTGCGTTATTCATCTGCATTTTTAGCGACTGTTCACTAGCATCATCTCGCCAAGAGGTGGTGGCTTGTGCGATGAGTTGTGCTTGGCGAGGGTTGCTACTGATGATGGCTGAACCGGTATCTACTTGATTCATCTCCAACACAAAACCGGCGGCATGCAAATACTTTGGAAAACCACCGGGCAGCGTGGCGTAAAGATCCGCGGGATCACTAAGATCATTGAGTGTGATGAGGTAATGCCCTGCGGCGGGTATGTTCCATTCTGGACTGACTAGCGACCCGTCATGGTCTGGGGCGATCAGCACTTCACCAATAATAATCGGCATACCGTTAAGCTGACCATCATGACCTAAGGGATGGGCGACAAATTTAAGCGGGAAGCGAGAGTCTTGAGTTGTTTCCTTGCTGTTATATTGCGGATTACAGGTGGGATATTGGCTAAACCAATCTCCCAAACCCTGGTCTTTGACATAGGCTGTAAACTGCACTGTTTTCTGTTCATCAAACACAAATCGGCCCTGCTCTAGCAAGGCCTGGGGATTGATTGGCACGCTCCCTTCCGTCTGCCATGCACCCGTTAGACGAGCAAACAAAGAGGTTTCGGGAACCTGGCGATTGTTGCATCTATTTTCAACGGCAACTTGGGGAGCAAAGCTCCCCGGCCATTCATCAAAATCGATCGCATCGAGACGCACTTGGGGTTCAATCACCAAGTTAATACTCGCCTGATCGATCGGCTTTACACCATCAAGCAACACGACCTGCATGTTTTCCAACAACATTGAGGAGGTTTGTGAGGCGGTCATTGGAATGCGCAGTTCACCGGCCTTGCCCGGCGATGTTTCAAGCAAAAACTGCCCCATACTCACTCCGCCTTTGCCTACGTCAGCGTAGATCGAACCACTCGTGAGATTACCGGTGTTTTGTACTTTGATGCTCAATTGATAATCTTGCCCAGCGGCGAGATCAGCAGTGCTGAGCAGTGATTTTGACTTATACAACAGGCCATTTTTTGGTAATGTGAATTGGCGTTGACTGACACTCGCTGACACATCAACACCGGTCGCTTTAGAGGCAATGACTTGGACATCTTGAATAAACAGACCTTGCGCCATAACGCTATCCGACACACTGAAACTACCCCAATTGGAGAGCAGCGATTCAGCCGTTTTATCGCTAGGGTAAGCCTGCACACGCCAACGGTATTGACCGGACGTTAGTGACTTTCGTTGTGATGTGTCGAGGGTGTAAACATCGGTCTTGCTAATCGCTTTGATGACCGTTTGATAACGCTCTTTTTCTAGTTGGCGTTGCACCTCAATCTTATATAAACGAAAACCAACATCACCCTGCCAGCGAAAATAAACCTTGCTGGGGTTTACTTCGATATTGAGGGGAAGCTTTAATACCAGCGGAGCATCCACCATTGCGCCTTTGGCACCGTCGGCAACAAAATAAACGATGGTTGGTATGTTGGCAGACACACGTCCCTCGGAATTAGACAGCTCCAACGTGACCTCATGACGGCCGGGCATGATGGTGGGCAGATCAACACCCTGTTGATTCGAGCGAATCTCTACTTCTTTGCCAAAACTAAGCATCAGGCTGGTTTGGGCAATCACTTGACCATTCACCCGCCACCTTGCGGTAAGATTGCCATTGCCAAGGTATTTAAACCGAGCCTTGGCATACAGGCCTTTGCTGGAAGGGGCAACAGTGATGCTGCTGCGCTCATTACCAAAACTGAGTGCGACACGCTCAACATATACACGACCAGAACCCGTTGAAGGCCCTGACGACGTACCCACAATATCGATATTTACATCAATGGCTGCAACTGCCTGCCCGGCACATGCAATCATTAGCAAAAATAAACTTAACGCTTTAAATAAAGTCATTCCGCTACACTCATCTGAAAAATTTCCATACCTGAATGACCATGATTCAATGGCTAGCCCAGTATTGTTTTGTTGTTTCTGTCTCAATTTCAAAGATGAATGCTAAACAGTATTCAAGCGCTGGAACATACCAAATCCTTGGTATTCCTTTGCCCAAAGACCAAGAGATATACTTTCACAACATTCACTATGGCTAGCTTTGCAAGCGTCCTGAGCTTCTTTCATAGGAGAGCTAATTACCATGTCACGCCCTTTCGTTCTTTTCATGCCAATATTGAACTTGGTCGTTGCTTTGTTTTTAAGTGGCTGTTCTAACGAACCCGCCTCTCAAACAAGTCCTGACAGCCAAATGGCTCAGATACATGTCCAGATCGGTGGCGAGCGTCAAACATCATCCCGCACATTAACTCGCGCTCTGACCAGTGGCATTCCTACGGAAGTCAGTGAGATTGTTATCGAAGTATTGAACAGCAAGGGACAACGTCTGGATTCGGCAGACTTATTGCTAACGGGAAAGGTCACGCTAACCATACCTGCGGGTAAAAATTACACGGTTAACGGCCGGGCCATCGCAGGGAGCGAGCTATTATATTTAGGCTCAACTTCGTTAGCCGCCATCAATGCCGGAAGCCAGGTATCGGTGAGCTTAAGTTTGGAAGAGCAAGTCATTTTGAGCCTACCTTCTTTCGACGATCAGAATGTCGGCTCCGCATCCACTGAGGTTATCCATAGCATTGAAGGCTTGAACAATGTGGACATTACCTGGTTCGTCAATAATATTGAGGGAGGCAATGCTGAAGTCGGCACGGTTGATACAAACGGCCATTACACCCCGCCTATTGCACTGCCAAGCAACCCAACAATCACCTTGACTGCAGTGCCTACCGTCGCGCCTTCATTTGCTCAGTCGGTCTCCTTCACGTTATTACCACCAGCCAATCTACCCCCCGTCGCAGTGGCCGGGAATAATCAAACAGTTGCGGCCAATGCTACGGTCAGCCTGGATGGCAGCGGCAGCAGTGATGCCGATGATGGCATTGCAAGCTACCAATGGCTGCATATTGGGGGTGATTTTTCGCCCACATTATTAAATGCCAATAGCCCCCTCGCATCATTCGTTGCTCCCGCAGTCCAATATGGCGGTAGCACGACATTGCAGTTAAGCGTGGTCGATAACAGCGGGGATTCTCATTCAGATAATGTGATTGTGACGGTTACGGGTACCGACCAACCTTTAAGTGCTGATACGGGGGTTGATCAAGTCGTTGACGAAGGCACCCTTGTCACCCTGGATGGTTCGGCCAGTACCGATCCAGATAACAGCATCACTCAATATTTGTGGGAAGAACTGTCTGGCAGTGGCGTTATTTTATCTAACGCAAATGCATCACAAGCCAGCTTTACTGCTCCTGATATTACGATCAGCACCATTCTGCAATTTCGCCTCACCGTCACCAATGATCATGGTGATGAGGCTCAAGCCGTTGTGAATGTAACCGTGAACAATGTTGTTGCTATCATCGATAAAATTTTCTTTGCTGCTTCAGCCGATTTCAGCTCGCACTCACTTTGGGTGACAGATGGCTCCGAGATGAATACCCAGCAGGTGTCTACGGTAAACGTTAGTAATTTCAATTTCCCTAACTTTATTAGCCATAATGATTTTTTATATTTTGAAGGATTTGAAGCCTCAACAGGCAGTGAATTATGGCGCAGCGACGGTACGACAATCGGCACCCAACTTATTCCAACCGCTGATGAAACCGCCTATGGTGCATTGAGTGCAGGTGCCTCCGCACACCCAATGAGCCTGACGCGACTAGGCAATCATATTTTGTATGGTGCCAACACTTCACATGACGGCACTTTTTACTATCCTGAACTTGTTTCACTGGATACCGGTAATTTAAGCATCAGCAGTGTGTTTCCCAATAGTCGCCCAACCACCGGGAATGGTGCGATCAATCATACTGGTGTAATGGCTGGTTACACCTATTTTAACCACGTGGTTTATACACCGAGTGTCTCGTCCAACTTATATCGAACAGATGGCGTTAACCCGGCTCAATTGATTAAGTCACGGGCCGTGGCTTATACACACATGCATGACTTTGTAGAAATGAACGGCCAACTTTATTTTTCCTGGGGCTTCAATGAGCTGTGGAAAACCGACGGCACTGAAGTGGGAACCGTATTGATCAAAACATTCAGTGGTCATGTGGGGCATTCCTCATCCTATGATGGCCAACGAAATATGGTCGCCTTAGGCAATCAATTGATCTTTGTTGCTGATGACGGTGAAGGCCGGGAACTGTGGCGCAGTGATGGCACAACCGTGGGCACGGTACTGGTCAAAGATCTCGATAACACGGTGGCTTCAACCAACCCAACCGAATTTACGCTGATGAATAACGCGCTGTTTTTCATTAGTGCCGCGGGTAATACCAGTACCGACGGACTATGGAAAACCGATGGTACTGCATTGGGCACAATCCGCCTGGCTGCTGTCAGCACTGCTTTTGATGGTTTTTATATGGGTAGAGAAAGTGCTCAGCCCATAGTCATTAGCGCGCTGAACCAACTCTTTTTTGCAGCGGATAACGGCAGCACGGGTATGGAGCTTTGGACCTCGGATGGTACTATCGCAGGCACGGTTCAGGTCTTAGATATCCGCACCGGTGGCGACAGTTCACCAGCGATGTTTCGTGCGGGCAGTCAGTTTCTTCTGTTTATTGCTGAGGATGATGATGGCCGATCCAAGCTGTGGCGTTCAGATGGCACACCAGGCGGAACGACACTGATTAAAGATATTAATCCCGGTGGTTTTAGCAGCGTCGCATTCTTTCCGCCCCCGGCTTAAACCTAAATTAATCCGTTGAATCGTAGCGAGGGTGACTAAAGTGCAGAAGCTAAAGTGTTTTTCAGGTTATTTTGGACGAAACCGTATCACCCATACGATGAGTTCGACATATTCTGAAAAACACTTTAAATTCTATGCATTAGGTAGCCGCAGTCAATTCAACGGATTAATTTAGGTTAAACATACATAAAAGAATATGTCAGCCCCCATATACACCGTCATTGTGGTTGAAGATGAGCCAGAGATGGGACAGCAATTGCAGGCACTCATCAACGCCCACCCGCGTTTAAGTTTGCTGGCCTATGCTGCTGATGTGGCTGAAGGCATTACGCAACTGCGTAACCATAATCCAGACATTTTACTCACAGACTTGGGACTTCCCGATGGCTCAGGCGTTGAAATTATCGATGCAATCCATCACTTTGGTCTTGATAGCCAAGCAATGGTGGTGTCTGGATTTCAAGATGAGCATCACGTTTTTAAGGCCTTACAGGCTGGTGCGAAATCCTACATCTTAAAACACGATACGGACCACAACATTACCGATGCCGTCTTGACCATGATGGAAGGTGGAGCGCCAATCAGCCCAGTGATCGCCCGTTTAATGCTGCAAAAATTTCAGCCCACGCCTCCTGTTCTAGAACTTCCCGAACCGCTGACAGAACGGCAAATACGCATTCTAAAACTCATCAGCCAGGGGTTTTCCTCTAAAGAAATTGCAGAAAAACTGAGTATCAGCTATTACACTGTGACCACTCATATCAAAAACATCTATGGCAAGCTGGCCGTCAACAGCCGTACCGAGGCTTTATGTGAAGCTGGGAAACTGGGGCTGTTACGCGATCGATAGCACTCGGCTGTATTTGCGGCGACCCTCATGCTTAGGAACACGCACGAAATAACTTCCCTGTTTTACATCCCGGCTTCAGCCCGTCTTCGCCCGTTCTTCAATCACAAAAGCTCGAAATAGAACGACTATTCCTGCACTTTTGTTCAATCAGAACGAACGAATGCGCACTAAATCCGGGCGCCAAACAGCGAAGTTGTTCCGTGCGCGTTCCTTAGGTACCATTTAGCAACGCATCTTGAGCCCCATGAATATTATGTCGTTGACTACCCATCGCCGCTACGGCTTTGCCGTATTGTTCGTCTATTGGTTGCTGGTCAATATTGGAACCCTTCATAACCCTTTTGATTTTTTTGCTGTTGATTCTCTGGATGCTATTAAGCAGGTGGCATCCACCGAAAGTGCCGTTGAGAATCCCAAACAACTCCCTCTGAAAGGCTGGTCATCACAAACATTGCCGGATGATTGGTATGCTAACGTTAAATCAAGTCGTCAGGTTTGGTACCGAGCACAGCTCCCCCTTACATCACCGAATAATGATGCTATTTGGGCCATCTATTTACCTTCGGTTACGCACAATGCTGCCGTATATATCAATGGTGTATGGGTAGGCCAAGGAGGCAAATTTTCATCGCCCGTGGCGAGGCATCATAACGATCCACTATTATTTAGCTTTTCATCCAAACTGCTCCACACTGGAATAAATGACATATATATTCGTGTGATGGCCGAAGTCCCCATGCAGGGCTTATTGGATCAATTCTATCTGGCCCCCGAACATCAACTTATAAATGCCTACCAATGGAAACGTCTTGTGCGCGTCGATCTTATTCAATGGATCACGCTGGGAATGTACACATTGGCCGTCATTATTTTAGCCTTTTGGATCGCCCGCCCCAAAGATACCATCTACGGATTATTTGCCTTACAACTTATCATCTGGGCGACCCATAATCTGAACCTGTTTGTCACACAAATCCCCACCTCAGCCTTCTTTTGGGAGGCAATGACCATGAGCACCCTAGGCTGGGTGGTCGTATTAATGATCTTTTTCAACCACCGGTATATTGGTAACAAAAACAAACCCATTGAGTCCTTTATCCTCGTCTTTTCAATTCTTGGCATCGGTCTGTTTTTTCTACCCGATACGGAAAGTATCCTCAATATTGGGTACAAGATATGGGACACATTTCTGCTCATTTTCGGTATCTATGCCATTATCTACTTAGGACGCGCCCATTGGATACGGCCCCATAGTGACACCTACTTAATGCTATTAGCCGGAATTCCAATTCTGGTATTTGGCTTTCATGATATTTTGGTGGTCAATCATAGCCTTAGTCGTAGCGAAGGCCTGATCATCCAATACAGCATTATTCCTGCTGTCGTTTTATTTAGTTGGTTTCTTATTCGTCGCTTTGTCCAATCACTCAATATCGCCGAGCAACTCAGTGAAACACTTGAACAACGGGTTCAAGAAAAGCAATGGGAGATACAGGCACAATACACAAAACTTCAAACAATGGAGAATGAGCGAATACTCGCCGAAGAGCGGGACCGTATCATGCGCGATATGCATGATGGCCTGGGCAGCCACCTCGTTTCTCTTGCAACCCTACTGCAAGAACATCAAGGGGGCGTTTTCGATAAACTTCGTCAGCAGGTGAAACTTAGCTTGCTGGATCTACGGATAGTGATCGATTCAATGGACCCCACACTCAACGACCTGCCATCCTTGTTAGGCACCATGCGTATGCGACTGATGGAACAACTCACAGCGGCCCAAATTGAACTTGAATGGGCCATCACAGAGCTTCCCGATCTGCCGCCAATGACACCCCGCCACAATCTCCATATCATGCGCATCATACAAGAAGCGGTCACCAACACCATCAAACATTCCAACGCCTCCAAGCTTCATATCAGCACTGGCATGACAGC
>Ga0316202_10000939_pt1 | contig 25939 bp, 26 predicted proteins | sample 3monrhotite_MG_FD_204934 | JGI IMG/M metagenome (GOLD analysis project Ga0316202, IMG submission 204934) | Microbial mat bacterial communities from mineral coupon in-situ incubated in ocean water Damariscotta River, Maine, United States -... | ecosystem: Environmental > Aquatic > Marine >... | reverse complement strand
AGTACTACTCCTGGTCTCCTATCGCCATTCTCCTGGTGCCTCGTTCAGGCTAATAGCGGCTGTATCGGTGCCTAGCATGAATTATACCAGCCTGGCATCGTTAGTCTTTGTGATATTTCAACATGCAAGACCATGCACAGAGGTGATTAATGAACACAGCGATAAACAAGAAAGTTTGTGATCAATCAATCCCTACAGATTTTGAATCATATGATGACGATCTTCATTGAAGTTGTGCTCAATTCTGAGAGATTAGGGCAATGAGTGAAGCTGTAGTCAGTGCAAAAAATGTAGTAAAAGCATTTGCAGATCGTCAGGTGATCTGCGGTATCGATTTTGACATCCGACCCGGCATCTGTTTTGGTATTCTCGGTCCCAATGGTGCAGGTAAAACCACATTGATGCGTATGTTGCTCGGCCTCTCGCCGGTCACTTCCGGTGATTACACACTATTTGGCAAAGCAGTCTCCGATGCCTCCATTCATGCCCGTGTCGGGGTTGTACCACAGCTGGACAACCTTGATCCCGACTTCTCCGTGCGCCTGAATCTGAAGGTCTACGCAGGCTATTTTGGTATCAGCGCGAAAGAGGCTGAGCCGCGTATAGAGGAGCTGCTGGAGTTCGCCGCCCTCACCTCCCGTGGCAATGATCAGGTAGCGACACTATCCGGTGGTATGCGCAGGCGTTTGATGGTGGCACGTGCCCTGATTAACAACCCTGATCTTATTGTACTCGATGAACCCTCCACTGGCCTTGATCCGCAGGCGCGCCATCTGATCTGGCAGCGACTGCGTTCGCTCAAGGCACATGGCAAAACCCTGATTCTAACTACCCACTACATGGAGGAGGCAGCAGAGCTGTGCGATGAGTTGATTGTACTTGATCGTGGCAAGATTCTGACACGCGGCAGCCCGCATGCACTGATCAAAGCACATGTCGAAGCAGAAGTGGTAGCGATCCGAGGATTAAGCAATGCGCTGGATGCGGATGAGCTCTGTGATGGACTGGATATTCGCCGCGACCATATCGGCGACACATGGTTCTGTTATACCAACGATGCCAGAGCGCTGGTAGCACGCTGTAGTGAACGACCCGAACTCACATTCATTCACCGCCCCGCTTCGCTCGAAGACGTATTCCTGAAGCTCACAGGTCGAGACATGAGGGATGAGGCATGAATATATTTAAACTGATCCCCACGCATGTGCTGGCTGTATGGCGACGCAACTTTCTGGTCTGGAAAAAGCTTGCAGGGGCCTCCATGCTCGGCAATTTCGGTGACCCCTTCCTCTATCTGCTGGGGCTTGGTTACGGCTTAGGTCTCTATATCGGTGATATGAACGGCATCCCCTATATGGCCTATCTCGCCAGCGGCATCCTCTGCTCCAGTGCGATGAACACAGCCACTTTTGAGTCATTATATTCAGCCTTCACACGCATGAATCAGCAGGGCACATGGGAGTCGATGCTTGCTACTCCGGTGCGTGTGCATGAGATCATTGCAGGAGAACAGATCTGGGCCGCCACAAAAAGCCTGATCAGCGGTACTGCCATCTTTCTGGTGGCTGGTCTGCTTGGCGGCATCCAGCAGTGGGACACTGCACTATTTGCCCTGCCGATTATTTTCCTGATTGGACTCGCTTTTGCCGGCCCCGCCCTGGCGATCTGTGCGATCTCTCCGAGTTACGATTTCTTCCTCTACTACTTCACGCTGGCCGTGACCCCAATGTTCCTCTTCTGCGGTGTCTTCTACCCCATCGACACCTTGCCCGCCTTCGTTCAGATGGTTGCGCAGGTTCTGCCGCTAACCCATGCCGTGGCCCTGATTCGCCCCCTGCTGACCGAGATGCCTTTAACCATGCCACTGCTGCATATCGGCGTACTCGCACTCTATGCAGTAGGAGGTTTCGCCCTTGCCAGCCGCCTGGCTACCCGCCGTCTGCTACGATAAATCAGTGCTACGTAGTTCTTAAAACTGCTTCTTCGACCTTAAAAGCGCAGTTCTAAAGCTTAAACCAAGACCTTATTAGAATCTAACACATTGCAAGATAAGCACTTTGTTGTGGTCTGACCTGAAGAGGTTGGGATCGTTACCCGGTGCGTGTGGCTGTTAAAGGCATACGCTCAGCTAACCTGCCAGAAGTAGTTCACCGCTGTTACTCCCAACACGTACAGTTACGCCCCTGAGCTTTAGCTCTATATAGTGCCTTATCAGCACGCTCCAGAAGCTCCTCTTTGCTATCATTCTCTCGAAACACTGAAAGTCCAAAACTTGCTGTAACCTGATACTCTTTATCACCTTTCAGCAATGATGCCTCAGCAATAGCCTCTCTTACTTTTTCAGCAAGAAGACGCGCTTCATATTCAGGACAATCATTTAACAAAATAATAAACTCTTCTCCGCCCCAACGGCAAACATCATCAGATTCACGAATCAGTGATTGTGTAAGCTTGGCTATATTCTGAAGAACCTCATCACCTGCAAGATGCCCCATCTTATCATTCACCCGTTTAAAGAGATCTATATCAAACAGGATCAGTGAAAATGGCACACTGTTTCTTTTATACAAACTAATCTTGTTACCCAGGATAAAATCACAGGTGAAACGATTTCCGATGCCCGTCAATTTATCCATAGTTGCACAATATTCGAGGCGTTTCTGAAAGATGCGGATGGTGTAACTGATAAGTAAAATAGTGATCAGAATGGCTACAAAACCTATGGCAAGATTAATTTGAAAACTTTTCTGTATTTCGCTGGTCGCCTCACACTCATCGAGTTCCACCATTAAAAACCATTTTAACTCGGGTATATAACGTGTCGTTAAAAGAACTGTCTCCCCGTCTCTTTCATACGTGAATGAACCCCGTGGTTGAGACAACAACTTTTTGGCTATCACCTTCAGCCCCGACATAGAGCGAATATCATTCTTGCCAATAAATGCAGGATTTGAATGCAGACGAACGACACCTTTGGCATCAATAAAATAAACATCGCGATTAAAGTCATGCTGATAGCGGCGAACCAACGCTGAAACAGAATCGATACCCAGACCTACGCCTGTAATGCCAATAAAGTTTCCTTGAAAGTCCAAAACCCGATGATTAACAAAAACAGTGATCGCCTGATTTTTTTCAAGGTTTTCATCAACATTGATTTCGTATGGTGTTTCCATCTCTCTTTCCCTAAAAAACCATTCATCCTTATGGTTCTGTTCAGAGATTATTCTGGACACTTTTTCAAAATGATAATATTTCAATGTCGCATTCGAAATAAAGAAACTGGTTGATGTGGCATACTGTGTCTGAATTCTCTTCAGATAACGGACCATCTGATCAGCATTCGATTCACCATTGATCACCCAATCAATCAAAAAGGCATCGTTTGCCATCTGGGAGGAAATCGAAATAGGTTTGAGCAGGTCAGCCTGAATTTCCGAGTAAATATTATCGCTGGATAGAGGAAGTTCATTTTGCAACAAAGAGCTTCGTATCGTCTCTTTTGAGACTTCATAGCTGATAATATTCGTTGCAAGAAAACCTATTAACAAAATAACCGTGACAACAACGATAAGTTTAGTCTGCAGAGGCGTGTTTTTCATGTGATGCACCTTTCAATATTACATTAGAATAGTTAGCACTCTATGAGCCAACAGACGCTGGAAAAGAGCTGGGAAAACAGTGGGATAAAATCAGTCACAAGCTAAACTAGAAAGGGTACTTCGTCCTGCCCTCCCCCCGTGCTCCATGCATGAAAACAGATGATATACCTGTTCAGCCACAAATAAAGTATTGCTTGCTGAGGCGTTGCCATGACCTCTGTTCATCCATAAAGCACTCCTCTAAAGACAGCAAATGTGAGGAGCAGTGGTTTAATCCTGTTCTCTAGGGATCAATATGGTTGGTAATAATGGATTTAATCTCTTTTATCTGTGGTTGATTAAGCACTTCAAACAATGCACCGATGCCCTTTTCGGTTTTTCGCGTAACCAAGGCGCTTAACTGTAATGGTTCAGGCGTTGATCTGAATCTCAGCATAACATTGATTACATCACCCACTTCAAGCTCAGCGGTCGTCTCAATAAACAGGCCAAATGGGCTGATATCCTTGCTACGCCCATGAAACTCACTATCTCCCGATGAAAAACGAATAGATTCAATATAAGCCTCACGCTCCGCACTGCGTTTATCCGGGGCGCTGATAGTACCTTGCTCTCTATATTGCCTCTCTGGCACTGAATCTACCAAAACAGATATTTCAACAGCGATATTGTCATTGGATTCTCCATGTTAGAAATAATTTACAGCTCTTACAAACAATCATCAGCCTGATCGCAGGATGGCATGAGTATGCCACACACAAGAGCTGGATCATTGTGTCGCACTATCGCCATATTGCTTGGCAATACCACAGAAGAGTTCTTCAGCAGCGATAAAGGCATCTACGATATCCGGATCAAAATGGGTGCCCCGGCCTTCAATAATAATCCTCTTCGCTTTTTCATGTGAAAAAGCAGGTTTATAAACGCGTTTTGAGATCAATGCATCATAGACATCGGCAACAGCCATCAATCGTCCGGAGCAAGGAATCTCAACGCCCTTTAATCCTGCCGGATAGCCACTTCCATCCCACTTCTCATGATGGGCCAGTGATATCTCCCGAGCAAAGGTCAAAAATGAATTGGTGCCCAGGCCTTCTTCGGCAATCGCTAGTGCATCCGCACCGATCTGCGCATGGGTTTTCATGATCACAAACTCTTCATCAGTGAGTTTACCGGGTTTCAGCAGTATGGCATCCGGAATGCCCACTTTACCGATATCATGCAACGGTGCCGATTTGTATAAAAGATCAATCGTTTCTTCATCCAGATAGTCCGCGAATGTCGTATGGTCCTTTAGCTCTATAGCCAGTGCGCGCACATACCGCTGAGTACGCAAAATATGAGCGCCAGTTTCATTGTCGCGTGTCTCAGCCAGTGTTGATAGCGCCAGAATACTTACGTCACGGGTACGCCGTAACTCTTCAGTTCTGTCATGAATCGTTTCGACAACATGGTTGGTATGTTTAGCCATCACACCAAATTCATCGGCTGAACTGACAGCGATTCGACCCGAATAATCACCCAGACTTGTCTGCGTCAGCACTCTGTTCTGTGCATCAAATGCAGCCCTGATATTGCATGAATAGGAAAAAATAATGTTTAAAGTATGCGGCAGCATGACAGCCAAAACAAAGAAAAATTCTTTGAGAATTGAGATACGTCCTTCAACCAGAGTTACGCTATCTCCCACCTTAACCAGCCAGTCCAGATCTTTGATCACCAGTAGTGTGAACACACCAACCACCAGCAACAGACTCGTACTGGAAAACAGAACCATTTTGGAGGTAAGCGGGAAATAATGCTGGGCCGGATCAATATCAGTGTCATTTGCAATCACCTGTTTTGCCACACTGCGTTCAGCCTCAAGTGCCAAATCAACTGCAGCAAAGAAACCGAGACCGGTGATACCAACAATCATCTTCACGCCACTGCTCAGTGGGAAATCGAAGACCAGTGTATTGAACAACGTTAACAGCACACCTGTAGTGATAAAGAGCCCCATCTCCAGCAGAAAAGCGGACTTCACCTGATGCTCCAGGCCGCTATTTCTGACCCATCGATTCCACAACAAGCTTCCAAGGACATACTGCATCAGAAACAGCGTGATTATCGGCATTGCCACCCAGAATGGAGGTAAACCTTCGATAAAGGGACACACCTGCACCCCATAAATCGGAATAATAATCATTGAAGCTGCGTAATGAATGATTCTGCGCATGAGTTCTCCTTCATAAAGAAGTAATCGCTGGAGATTGGATTATCTTACAACTAGCAAAACATCGGCCAGAAGCACGGATCTGTTTTTATCTCCAGTTCAATGTCTGCTTTCATCTACTTTTATTTATATATTCGAGGCCTGTATGAGAAGTCAACTCAGGAAAGCGAAAGAAATATTTTGGCTCCATGCAGATTTAAGCTACACTGGAACAATCTGGGAGATATAGAACATCTGTCCGTAGATCCCATGTTACTGAAATGGGAACAATCAGTTGTTCACTTGTCTTTAATTTATCAAAGCAGTGATGCTTGAATGGGGGCTTCAAAAGGTGATCAATAAAGTCAAGTATGATTTATTTATCTTGGTACTACTTACATCAGCCTTAATAATTATTTCCTTGTCTATTTATTCGATGAAATCGTCTCATAAATTAATAGATATCGATGCACCATTGGTTGATGCTTCGATGGAAGTAAAACTGGAATTAGCCTTGGCTCATCTGAAATTTTAAAAACGTATAGCCGGTGATCATACAATAACATTAGATCAAGTATATTCACATATTGAAAAGTCAAAATGGTTTGCGGAAGCAATGCTTTATGGAGGTCAAAATTCAGAAGGTACTTATTTACCTCTTGAGGATACAAGTTCTAGAACGAAAATCCTCATCGTTCTAGAGGAAATTGTTAACATTCAAAAACAAATTAACCTGCATCTCTCAGAAATTGATCGAGCCCCTACTGGTAGGCCTTTGGATCAGAGTTTTAATCGAACATTTGAAAATGCTTTCAAGGAAGCAGATGAAGTTGAAAATGCATTGTTATTATATCTTGCATCTGAACGAAACTCCCAAAAAGCTACGGATTACATCATTCTTATTATCTCTGTTTTATTATATATGTTTGTTATCCTATATACTGTTTCACAACGTAATCGAGAGCTATCTCTTATTAAAAAACTAGGCAAAATGGCTACACAAGATAAGTTAACCGGAATTCCTAATCGTCGATTTTTTGATGACACATTGGCTAATGAATGGACTCATGCTCTAAGGGGTAAGACACCTATATCCATCGTGCTATGCGATATAGATTTTTTTAAAAAGTATAACGATGCACTTGGTCATCAGGCGGGGGATGATTGTCTAAAGCAAGTAGCAGACGTTATGAATGGTATTCTACAGCGTCCAATTGACAATGTTGCACGCTATGGTGGCGAAGAGTTTGCATTTATATTTCCGTTTACAGATGCAGATGGTGCAAAAATCAGGATTGATGTTCTTCAGCGCGCCCTTAAAAAGCAGGCTATTCCCCATCCTGAATCAGAAGTTTCTGATTATATTACTATTAGTGCAGGTGTTGCCTCTGTCATACCAGATGCAACGCAGTCTTACATTGATCTTATTACCAAAGCAGATCAGGCTCTCTATTTTGCAAAAGATAAAGGTAGAGACCAAACAGTCATGGCTTCGTCAGCATAGAAGTCATTATCAATCACAACAGTTGCAGTAACCAATTTAGAAGCTCAATCGATAGGATAATCCGATCATTGAAGAAAGCACCTAGCCTGACTGTTTAGCGCTTTGAACCGCAGTTAATCAAAATATTCACATCATGAACAGGTGATTACTATCTTTTCACCATAAATCAACATCAATTAGTCAATTGACTGAACCCGTTTTCACTATTTCAAACAACTTCAAGCGATAATAAACACTGCATTTATTGATGTAGATCAAGGTGGCGCCCCACCACGAGAATATCATACCGAAAATTTGGTGGGGAGGTATGCATATGATAGATCCGGTTGAGATGCAGAATTTTTTCACAGCCTTCTTTTCAGGGGCGTTGGTTATTGTTTTCGGGGCGGTTTATGCCCTGCTTCTCGCTTGGGGACGCCTCAAAAAAAGTAGGGGCTTTGTGCTGGCTGCCTATGCCTGCTACGCCGCGCTTGCAGCAGCTGTACTGGTGCTTTCCGAGACCATGAATTTCAGCGGTTTCTGGAATGTGCTGACCGTAGTCATGTTGCTCGGTTATCTGCTCGCCCCGCACGGCATCTGGCTACTCAGCCGCGACACGCATAGCCACGATGATAAACCGGCTTCTCCCATTCAATCCTAACAATACGACGGAGGTAAACTTATGACATCCAAATGGTGGGCAAATGAAGAGTTCTGGCGTAAGGGGGCGATTTGGGTGACATCCGTGATGTTGCTTGTCCTCATCGGATTGACCTTCGACACAATACCGAAAATATCAGTGGGTTCCGAACGCGTTCCGGCCTACAGCGTCATTAATCAGCGTATTGATTATGTATTCAACAAAGAACGTAATTTTCAAGTACCCGTTATCGGCGTAGAGCAACCGCTGTTCGGCAAGGTCCTCAGCGAAGAGGAAGCCGAAGCACAAGTCACCTGGGGCAAAAAAATCACCCAGGGTCGCAACTGCATGAACTGCCATACATTGCTCGGCAACGGTGCCTACTACGCACCAGACCTGACCAAATCATGGCTCGATCCGAACTGGGGTGACAGCAGTACGCGTGAGGCCATGATGATCACTTTCCTGATGGATCCGCCGAACAACTACATGAACGATTCAGGCCGCAAGATGCCGAACATGAATATCAGCGAGGATGAGGCCAAGGCCCTTATCGCTTTCCTGAAATGGATGTCATCGATCGATACCAACGGCTTCCCTTACAACTTCAAACCAATCGATCAGGAGGGCTGATATGAGTCTCGGAATCATGGATAGCAACAATCTCAACGGCGGCCAGAAACTTGCCGTCAAGTATTTCAGCGTCGCGGTCATCCTGTTTGTGGCCCAGATTCTGTTCGGCATGATCGCCGGCATGCAGTTCATCATGCCTGATCTTTTCTTCAATGTTCTGGATTTCAATGTCACACGCATGGTGCATATCAATGCCATGATCGTTTGGCTGCTCATGGGCTTTATGGGCTCGGTCTACTGGCTGCTGGAGGATGAGGCAGGTGTTGAAATCGTCGGTCTGAAACTCGGCAATCTGGCCTTCTGGGTGCTGACGGCAGCCGTGACCGTGGTCGTACTTGTCTACCTATTCATTCAGGTGGGGCCTGGCGATGATTTCACCCGCTGGTTTATCAATGAGGGTCGTGAATATATCGAAGCTCCGCGCTGGGCCGATATTGGCATCGTGATCTGCGTTCTGATCTTCTTCTACAACGCAGCAGCCACCTTCATGAAAGGCCGCTGGAGCGGTATCAGCGGCGTACTGATTCTCGATCTGGTGGCTCTGGCAGGCATCTATCTGGCTGGCATGTTCTACACCACCAACATCTCCGTGGATCAATTCTGGTGGTGGTGGGTGATTCATCTGTGGGTAGAAGCAACCTGGGAAGTACTGGTTGGCTGCATCATGGCCTGGGGCCTGATCAAGCTGCTCGGTGTGCGCCGTAAAATCGTTACTACCTGGTTATATATCGAAGTGGCGCTGATGTTCGGCTCCGGCATTCTGGGGCTCGGTCATCACTACTTCTGGATCGGTACGCCTGAATACTGGCTCTCCATCGGTGGTCTGTTCTCAGCCCTTGAGCCGATTCCGCTGGTCGCCATGGTTGTGCATTCGGTCTACGACTCCGGTGTGCATAAATTCAAGAGTGCGAATCACCCGGCCATGGCCTGGTTGATCGCACACACCTTCGGCAACTTTTTCGGTGCCGGTGTGTGGGGCTTCATGCATACCTTGCCGCAGATCAACCTCTACACGCACGGTACGCAGTGGTCGGCATCACATGGTCACCTCGCCTTCTTCGGTGCCTATGCCACCATCGTCATCGCCGTTTTCTACATTGCTTTGCAGCAATGGCGCGGCGGCGTATGGATGTCGGGTGGGCTGGCAGGCAACGGCTGGAAATGGAAATGGGCACTTGGCCTGCTCAACTTCGGCGTGATTGGCATGACCATGGCACTGCTCATTGCTGGTTACGAGCAGTCCTTCATAGAGCGCGCCATCGAGGGCTCCACCTGGTCAGGGTATTTCGCGGCTCAGGTTCACCCATGGTTCGTGCAGGGCATGCACTGGCGCATGGTGTTTGGTTTGGTCACCACAGCAGGCATTGTATTACTGGTCTGGGATCTGCTGACTATCGGTAAGGGTGAAACCCGTGCGCGACAGGAGGTCGCACAAAACAACTGATACAAACAATCTTCGTGTACACTGGGCTGGCTTGACGCCGGCCCTGTTGCTTTTAGGCTGGAGTCATGACACTCAAGGCTTCTTACTGCAAAGCAAAGATTCACGATCTGATTTCAGACGTTGCCATGTTTCGTACCATCTGTGCTGAAGAGCTCGACACACTTGCTCTCGGTTCTAAGATCGTATGTGTAGGAAAAGGTGATGCACTTTTCCATCAGGGCGAGCCTTGCACCGGCTTTTATATGGTTATATCAGGTGGCATCCGGCTTGTATTCACCTCACCCGATGGGCGTGAACATATTGCCAAGATTGCTAACGCTGGAGATCACTTTGCCGAAGCCGTCATGTTTCTCGGCGCAACATATCCACTTGATGCCTTTGCCACAGACGATGCTGAACTGCTTTTTATCGGCAAACAGGCTGTCGATGCCTGCCTTGTAAGCAATCCTGAATTCTCCCGCATCCTGATTGCCAACCTCAGTGCCCAGTTACAGCATTTTGCCAATCAAATCGCCACACTCACGTTGCATAATGCAGCCCAACGCGTGATCGGATATCTACTCCACCAACATACCGCAACCTCAAAAGCTGGTGCAGCCGTATCATTCAAGCTCCCCAGTAGTAAAAATAACATTGCCTCACATCTGAATATTTCTCCGGAAACACTTTCGCGCACATTCAGACAATTGAGCGATTTGAACCTGATGATGATTGAGGGCAAAACAATCACCATTACAGATCTGGAAAAATTCAGAAACTTCGGCGGCTTTTGATTCCATCCTTCATCAACTGAAGCTCTTATTCTCACCTGTTGAGAAAAAGCACATGCAGATGAAACGGTTCTTTATAGAGTGCGCTAACTGACGTTGATAATCACGGTGCTGCGATCAGCAGCATTTCACGCACGCATTTGGCTGCCAGTACAGATGAGCAACCCGATGCATCCAGCTGCGGTGCCAGCTCCACTGCATCAAGACCTACAATATCACAGCCCTGCATCATTTTGATAAAGCGCTGAAAGGTCCACCAATCGATGCCACCCGGCTCCGGTGTGCCGGTACCCGGAAAAGAGGCCGGATCAAACACATCGAGATCCACCGTCAAATAGACCGGACGATCAGCAATCCATCCGATCAATGCATCGAGATCTTCTTCACGAAATGTGCTCAATGTCGCAAAACTTTTCATCAGATCATATTCATCTTTGGTGCCTGATCGAATACCGAGCTGACGTATATTTTCATCTCCGAGGAATTCAGACACACGCCGCATGACACAGGCATGTGAGAGTTTCACACCCAGATAATCTTCGCGCTGATCGGCGTGGGCATCCAATTGCACCACCACCAAATCAGGATATTTTTCAAATACTGACTCAATCGCCGGCAGACTAACCAGATGTTCTCCACCCAGCATAAACGGAATCACTCCATCAGCCATGCACTCATCAACAGCCTCGCGAATAATGGAGAGCACAGCTTCACTGTTGCCCATCGGCAGCTCCAGATCACCACTATCTGCATAGTGCACCGATTCAAGATCAGCATCGAGATAAGGTGAATAGGTCTCAATACCATCAGAGGCATCACGAATGGCAGCCGGACCAAAGCGTGCGCCGGGGCGAAATGAGACCGTGCCATCAAACGGCACACCAATGATGCGAATATCGTGATGTTCTTTCAGATCGAGATCGGTTAAATCATACATGGCGATAGTGTAACGCCTTAGCCGTACAGACGGAATATCACTTTTTATTTCCCAGCCTTGTAGAGTGGTATTACAATCCCCGGCCCGGCTAAATCCGGAAATCAACGTATTGAGGTCTATCATGAGTAGAGTTCTGATTATTGGCGCCGGCGGCGTTGGACGCGTAGTGACACATAAATGTGCACAAAATGAGAGTGTGTTTTCCGACATCTGGCTGGCCAGCCGCACCAAATCCAAGTGCGATCAGATTGCACTGGAAGTGCGTGAGAAAACAGGTCGCCGTATTGAAACAGCAGCAGTAGATGCCGACAACGTGCCTGAGCTGGTTGAACTGATTAAGCGCGTCCGTCCGTTTATGATCATCAATGTGGCCCTGCCCTATCAGGATCTGACCATCATGGATGCCTGCCTTGAAACAGGCACCCATTATCTCGATACCGCCAATTATGAACCCCTCGATGAAGCCAAATTTGAATACAGCTGGCAGTGGGCCTACCGCCAGCGTTTTGAAGAGGCTGGATTGATGGCACTACTCGGTTCCGGTTTTGATCCGGGTGTCACCAATGTCTTTTCCGCCCATATGCAGAAACATCATTTCGATACGATGGATTATGTCGATATCCTCGACTGCAATGGTGGTGATCACGGTTACGCCTTTGCCACCAACTTCAATCCTGAAATCAATATCCGTGAAGTGACCTCCAACGGTCGTTATTTTGAAAACGGCGCGTGGATTGAAACCACCCCTATGCAGTATAAAAAGCAGTTCGATTTTGAGCAGGTTGGCCCGAAAAATATGTACCTGCTCTATCACGAAGAGATGGAATCGTTATCTGTGAATCTCAACGGTGTGAAACGCATGCGTTTCTGGATGACCTTTGGTGATACTTATCTCCAGCATTTGGAAGTATTCCGTAATATAGGGCTTGATTCGATTGAACCGATTGAATTCCAGGGCCAGCAGGTTGTACCGATCCAGTTTTTGAAAGCACTGCTTCCAGATCCGGCCAGCCTGGGCCCACGCACGGTTGGTAAAACAAATATCGGCGTGATCTGCAAAGGTTTTAAAGATGGCAAAGCTGTTTCACGTTATGTCTATAATATCTGTGATCATCAGGAGTGTTTTAAAGAGACCAATGCTCAGGGTGTATCCTATACCACCGGTGTGCCGGCTATGATCGGTGCCATGATGATGATTCAGGGACACTGGATGAAGCCTGGTGTTTACAACATGGAAGAGTTTGATCCCGATCCATTCATGGCCGCACTCAATGAACATGGTCTGCCGTGGACCGATATCGCTACTGACATCGACGTAGACTCCTTACCCGAATGATCTACTCACCACAGAGGGCGCAAAGGGCACAGAAAAAATATTTTTTCTACGGTCTTCGTCAGAAATCACGATGAAAGAATATCGTAACAACAAACCAAAAACACTTTCTCTTTCCTCTGCGTCCCCTACGGTAAAAGGATTCTCATATGACTCTTGATATTTCTAAAGTCCCCTCACCCTGCTATGTGCTGGAAGAGGAGAAGCTGATTGCAAATCTCGAAGTGCTCAAACGTGTTCAGGAAGAGTCCGGCTGCAAGGTGATTTTGGCGCTGAAAGGTTTTGCCATGTGGTCCGCGTTTGATCTGATCAAAGCGTACCTACCGGGTTGTACTGCCAGTTCGCTGTATGAGTTAAAGCTCTCTGATGAGAAATTTGGGCGTGAAAATCACATCTACTCGGCAGCTTTCCGTGAAGATGAGTTCGATGAGGTGTGTCAGCTTGCTGGCCATATCGTATTCAACTCGGTCAACCAATGGGACCAGTTCAGCGGGCGAGCCATTACCGCCGGAGTCTCCTGTGGTATGCGCGTGAATCCGGGCATTTCAGAAGTCGCTACCGATCTCTATAACCCCTGTTTCTCTGGTTCCCGCCTTGGTGTGCGCCCCGAACATCTGCAAAGGGCAGATCTTACCGGCATTGAAGGCATGCATGCGCATGCGCTGTGCGAAAACATGGCTGACTCATCCATTGCTCTGATTGATGCCTTTGAAGAGAAGTTCGCCGCCTACATTCCCAAGCTAAAATGGGTCAATTTCGGTGGTGGTCATCTGATGACCCACAAAGATTATGATGTTGATCTTCTGATCGATCGCATCAAAGGTTTTAAAGAAAAGTGGAAGAAAGAGGTCTATCTGGAGCCCGGTGGCGCCATAGGCTGGCGCACTGGCCCGCTCATCGCATCTGTACTCGATATTGTACCGACCGATGATCTTGATGTGGTTATTCTCGACATCTCAGCCACAGCACACATGCCCGATGTGCTGGAGATGCCCTACCGCCCTGCCATTACAGGCGCGGGTGTAGCAGATGAGAAAGCGCACACCTACAAACTCGGTGGCACCTCATGCCTGGCCGGTGATGTGATTGGTGATTATTCATTTGATGAGAGGCTGAGCATTGGTTCTCGACTGATCTTTGAAGATATGATTCACTATACCATGGTAAAAACCACCATGTTCAACGGTGTGCGCCATCCCGACATTGGTATCTGGCACAGTGATGACAGCTTCGAGCTGGTGCGCTCCTTTACCTATGAGGATTTCCGCAGCCGACTCTCTTAGCTTCTTCAGCACAATTCAGTTCTGAATATACATCTATTAAACATAGCAGCATTATTTTAGATTCAATCCTGGCAGCTACACTCGGGAGAAAACATCTCTTTTCATCGATATTCAAAGACAGTTATTATCTCATTTGCATTGAGCATGATGCCTCTACTATTTTCAGAGACTACTTCTGCCTCAGAAGCCGTAGTGGATAGCGATCAACTGCAAATCGGACTGTTTTCACAAGGAAACATCGAAGGCTGGGAAAACAGATCTTTTGCTGGTGACACAGCATATTCGCTGGTTACTGCCCCCGGCCGTGGAGAGGTACTCAAAGCCAGCAGCGATGCAGCAGCATCCGGACTGTTCCGAAAAATGCGTATAGACCTTGAAAAAACACCCTGGATTAACTGGTCGTGGAAGACCGAACAGCTGTTCTCCGCTCTGAATGAAACCGAGAAGGATGGGGATGATTTTGTAGCGCGTCTTTATATTGTGGTGGATGGAGGCCTCTTCTTTTGGAACACCCGGGCTCTGAACTACGTATGGTCATCCTCTCAAACTACTGGATCACTCTGGCCCAACCCGTTCACATCCAATGCCACCATGTTTGCCATTGAATCAGGCAACTCAGGAGTCGGCCAATGGCAATATTACAGCCGTAATGTGCGTAAAGATCTAAGGCAATTCACCGGAAAAGAGATTCGTTATATTGATGCAGTCGCTATCATGACAGATAGCGATAATTCCGGACAACAAGCCACCACCTATTATGGAGATATCTCTTTCACATCTCATATAACTAACGACAGCAGATCTGATTGATTCAAGCTCTTTGATTTGAACACAAATAGCCCATGATGGGCTCGCTTGGTGGATGAGGAGAAGCACCAAAGCATCCAGCTATTGCTTGAAACGCATTTAGAAAAAATCTACTTCACTCAGCCTGCCATACAATGGAATGAGTGAAATTAACAGCTGTCAGGTTTAGCCCGGCATCTGTTCTTCGAGATAGGTGTAACCCGCCAAGCCGTCTTTGTAGAAACGCAGGAACTTGTTGGACTGAGCTGCGGTCAAACGCCCTTCTGAGCGGGCCTGGGTGAGCTGGCGGCGCATACGATCAAGCAACACCTTCTCATTGAACTGCACATAGTCGAGCACATCCGCAACCGATTCCCCTTCCACGATCTGTTCTAACTCATAATTCTCGCCATCCATGCGTACATGCACAGCATGTGTATCACCGAAAAGATTATGCAGATCGCCCAGAATCTCCTGATAGGCACCGGTCAAAAATACGCCGATCAGGTAATCATCACCATTTTTCACGGCATGCAGCGGTAGTGTCGGTGAATGACCATCCGCCAGCGGGAAATTCTGAATCTTGCCGTCGGAATCGCAGGTTATATCCACCAGAATGCCCTGACGATCCGGCTCTTCAGCCAGGCGATGAATCGGCACCACTGGAAACACCTGATCAATCGCCCACGCATCGGGTAGCGACTGAAACAGAGAGAAATTACAGAAATAACGATCAGCCATCTGAGTACGGATACCCGGCACAAGCTCGGCAGCCTCATCCTCATTCAGCACTTCCATCAAGCGAATCAGCATATGCCAGTAGAGTTCATCGGCCTGGGCGCGCTCCATCAAGGTACAGTGACCAAGCACAAAGAGGCGATTCACATCCTCACGCAGAGATACCACATCATGCAGTGCTTCACGCGGTGAAATGCGTTCGAAATCACTGTATGTATTCCACAGCTGACGCAGTTGCATCGGGGCATTCTCATCCGGTTCATTCAGTGAGAGATCACTGGTGCGTTTGGTAACACCGAGCACATCAATCACCATCACCGAATGGTGCGCTACGAGCGCGCGGCCAGATTCAGAGATAATATTTGGATGCGGCAGATCCTCTTCATCACAGACGGTTTTCAACGACCAGACAATATCGTTGGCATACTCCTGCAACGAATAATCCACCGAAGTGTGCGAACCGGAAATCGCACCGTCATAATTCACACCGAGACCGCCACCGACATCCATGTATTCAATCGGCGCACCGAGCTTGCGCAGTTCCACATAAAAACGGGCCGCTTCCTGCATCGCCTGCTTGATGCGGCGAATGCGGGGCACCTGCGAGCCGATATGGAAATGTAGCAGTCTGAGTGTGTTGAGCTTATCGGCAGATTTAAGCTTCTGGACGACCTCCATCAACTCATGGGCAGAGAGGCCAAACTTGGAATTATCGCCACCGGAATCCTCCCATTTTCCATCAGAGGTCGCAGCCAATCGACAACGCAGGCCAATCAATGGCTCGACATCCAGTCGCTCGGAAGCTTCAAGGATCATATCCAGCTCACCCAGTTTTTCGACCACGATAAACACACGTTTGCCCATCTTACGACCGATCATGGCCAACTCGATAAATTCGCGATCCTTATAACCGTTACAGACAATCAGTCCTTCAACATCTTCGAGCATAGCCAAAGTGGCATGCAGCTCAGGTTTGGAGCCAGCCTCCAGTCCCCAGTTGTACTCCGTACCGAATTCAACAATCTCTTCAACCACCTGGCGCTGTTGATTGACCTTGATCGGATACACACCGTAATAGCGCCCCTGATATCCAGCCTCTTGCCGAGCAATAGAGAAGCGATCATGAATCTGGCCCATACGCTGCTTGAGAATATCAGAGAAACGCAGCAGAAACGGTGGATGTAGGTCCTTTTCAGCCAGTTCATCACACAGCTGTTTCAGATCAACCTGATGTTCACCATCGGGGATGGCCACCATATTGCCCGCTTTGTTAATATCAAAAAATCCGTTGCCCCAACCCTCAACCTGATAGAGCTCGGCAGCCTCTTCTGTTGTCCAGTTTGAATCGCCCATAGCTCTATCCTCAGGTCGTCAGTCACGTTTAGCATGAATGCCGGTAGCAATCGTATGCAGATGATCACCCTGCGGAAACTACCACAGAGCATCTATACCCTGACAAGCATTTTCATCAGAAAACGACTGCTAACCGCTTGGGCTAGCACCGGATTGGTAACTAAGTTCTGTTTTAGCCCAAACCTGATTCAGATTGAAAGTCCATATTTTGCAAGAGTTGTACGGTGGCCATATCGCCTGCTTTTAATCCTTCTGCGGTTGGAGGCACTTGCAGGAAAGCTTCCGCCCTCGCCATCGACATCAGCACACCACTACCCTGGGCACCGGTTAATGAGACAAAATAACCTTCATCATCACGATCAAGGGTGACACGGATAAACAGGGTGCGACCATCACTGCCCTTGATATCGTGTTGAACACGCGCTTCTACCGTGCGCAGGAACAGTTTTTCATGGCCCATCATCTGACGCAGAGCAGGACCAACGAACTGTTCAAAACAGACCATGCTGGCAACCGGATTCCCAGGCAGACCAAATACTGCAGTTCCGTTGTCTGTCGTGCCAAAAGCCAAGGGATGTCCCGGACGCATAGCTACACGCCAGAAATGAAAGTTCATGCCCAGCTCATCGAGAATTGGACGAACAAAATCATGATGGCCTACTGAGACACCACCAGATGCCAGCAACACATCATACTTCAAGCCTTCTGCCAGTTTGGCGCGTAGGTCTTCTTTGTTGTCTTTGGCGATACCCAACAGGGTCGCTTCAACACCTAGCGATTTACACTGGGCATAGAGTGCATGCGAGTTGGCATTGGGGATTTTGTTTTCATCAATCGGATCATCAATCGCTTCCAGCTCATCACCGGTAGAGAGAATCGCCACAGTCGGTTTAGCAAATACCGGCACCTGCTTCTGCTTCACCATGGCCAGAATCGCCAACACACCCGGTGTGATCATCGTGCCTTTAGTCAGCACAACGTGACCAGTGCGTAAATTCTCACCCAGCGGACGAATATTGGCTCCCTGCCTGGGTGGTGTAAGAATCGAGACAACATCGCCATCAAGGGCTGTGTCTTCAACGCGAATCACTGTATCAATGCCTTGTGGTGTTGGGGCTCCGGTCATAATGCGCGCAGCCTGACCCTGCTCAATCGTAATCTTGGGCATCTGGCCAGCCCGAATATCATCCACCACGTTGAGCTCAACCGGTGAATCCGGCGTAGCAGCCGCAATATCGGAGAACGAGGCGGCGTAACCGTCCATAGCCGACACATCATAGGGCGGATGGTTGCGGTTTGCTGACACATCTTCAGCCAACACACGCCCGAGCGAATCATGCAGCGCTACAGATTCAAACCCTGAGCCCTTCACATGCTTCAATATACACGTCTGTGCCTGGCTTACTGAAAAATCACTCATTGTTTAACTCCATCTTTTTTATCTCTTCTACGCTATCCAGACTCATTAAACTGTTGAGCTGGGGATCAATCGCTTTGACCTCTGCCTCTGCCATCAGGCACACATCCAGCTGATCAAGCAGCCGCATCATACTGCGTTGCCCCTCTGCAATTCTAACCTGCATCTGAGGCAGACAGCTTTTGGCATAAAAACCAAACAAGGGCTGTGGCCGATCACTGACATGGGTCAATACCGCATCATGGTGTTCTCGTTTCAAGGCCAAGGCATGAATCAGATCCGTGGATACAAACGGCATATCGCAGGCAATAACAAACAACCAATCGGTCTGCACTGCTTCCAGAGCGCTTTTTATGCCAATCATGGGGCCACGCCCTGATGAGGAGTCGACAATCTGCGGCAGTGTCACATCAGTACGAAACTCACGTACGCTGATCAAAAGATCGGAGAAGAGCGGATCAATCGCCTCGATGATATGTGCAGCCATCGGTTTGCCATGGATCTCTGCCATCGCTTTATCAGCACCCATGCGGCGTGATTCACCGCCGGTCAGCAGTACAGCTGTGCAGTTTTCAATCAATCTCATCTGTTATCTTTCTGCGCATGTAGCTCGATCGCTTTCCCATCCAGACTGGTGCTATTTCTTGCCTGCCAGTATGCAGACATGGGCATGCCGGATGCCTCTTTCTTCAGCACCCATTCATTGAGCATATCTCTCTGCCCGACAAATTCATACAGCGGTACACCGAAACCACACGAGGTGTGCACCAGATCCACATGCATATCAAAGATCTGTCTGGCTCCGGGCAGCGGATCAAATAGAGCATAGAGTTCAGACCAGGCTGCATCATCGCTATGGATGGTTTTAGCCGTGCCATAGAGACGCAGAATTTTTGGCCGGCCCTCAAAAGCGCAGAACATAATCGTCATGCGATCGCTCTCCTGCATATGCGCTGCAGTTTCATTACCGCTGCCTGTCACATTGAGCCAGACCACGCGGTTTTTATCGATCACACGAAAGGAGTCCATACCCTTGGGCGAGATATTGATGCGGCTATCTGCTGTTGCGCTACCAACAAAAAACATCTGTTGGTTCTGGATAAATTCAATCTGTTGATCTTCTATCTCTGGAAACTTTTTACCCATATCACGCCCCTTTTCCGGTGGATTGCATCCATTGCAAAATATGATCCATGATTGCAGCTGTATCATTGAGATCAAGCAGCGGCACATCGACATTCAGATCGCTCATATCCGTTGCCACCGCAATCAGTTCATCGGAACTGCAGCGCAGCCTTTGAGAGCGCTCAGCGCGAACCACTTCAATCTTCGGCCCCGGCACAGAGGCATATCCCTCAACCAACACCAGATCATAATCGGTGAACAGGCGAGCAGTTAACAGCTGCGGATTAAGCCCTTCATCCACATCACTGACCATCAGCATCTTCTCCGGCCCGACCAATAAGGAGGTCGATGCACCGGCCTGCTTATGACGCCAGCTATCTTTACCCGGTGTATCCATTTCAGGTTGGTGATGGCTGTGTTTGATGGTGGCAATGCGCAGCCCTTTCGCAGCAAGGCCTGAGACCAGTTTTTCCATCAAGGTGGTTTTGCCGGAGTTGGAATAACCGACCAGTGCCAAAAGCGGTGTCGTCATGGGTGCTCAGTAACCCAGGAGTCACCATCAGGCGTGACTTCCTTTTTCCAGATCGGCACACGCGCTTTCAATGTATCAATGATCCATTCACATGCATCAAAAGCAGGCCCGCGATGTTCAGCACCGACTACAATCAGCACAATCTGATCTCCAGCATGCACTGTCGTTACCCGATGAATAATACGCACGTCAATAATGTCAAAACTCGCCATAGCTTCATCACGCAGCGTTTGCATGGCAGTCGTCGCCATACCCGCATATTGCTCAAAATTGATGGAATAGACATCGCGCCCTTCAGAGAAGTCTCGTGCACAGCCCAAAAATGTGGTGATGCCACCCATACGTTGGGATGTGGCGCGCAATGCATTCACTTCCTCTTCAATCGAAAAATCCTGTTCCTGAATACGTACGGCATCATTCATCTTTATACCCTGTTAAATAGATAGTAACACAAGCATAGGGGAAATTTTCTTCAATATTTCTCTGTCTACCTTTGTGTCTTTGTCCCCCAGGGGATACTCTCTTGCTTCGCAATTCACCTGATACCTTTGTGGTGGCAATTATATACACATTACCCCCCGGAAAACGGCGGCATTAATGCCACCTCATCACCATCGACAACAGCGGTGGAGAGATCGAATTCCTGCTGCTGATTCAGCGCCACAAGCAGTGGTTTGAATGTATCACAACCACTCTGTTTCACTACATCGGAGAGGTTTGAACAGTTATCAGTATCCAAATGCATCTCGCGCTGCCCTACTTTGCCAGCGATGGAACCAAAAAAGAGTATTTTTATCATGTTATTTCACCTTTCAGATGATGATCTGAGACTGGTACAACGTGCGTAGTTCGGGACAAGCTAACATAGTGATGTGCGATAGCTAAACAGAGCGATCACTGCATCACTCATCAAGCAAAGCAAACACAGGGCTATCATGATCACGGATTCAGGATAAACACTTCGGCATTAGATTTGATACGATCGGTTTTGAATCACATGAAGAGCTAAACAGCATGATTCTCCAACACTCGAATATTAAAGAACAGTGTTTAAAGGAGTTCACCAAAGCCTGTTCAATGTTGTGCTGCTCGCTCACTTTTCATCATCTGCACCGCATCTGAAATTCAGCTTATCTGCATTACTCCGGGCTAGTGATATTGAGCAGTAATTTTTTGGATGCATCCTGAGGGACTGTGCATCCTTTTGCACAAGCAGTACCGAACCATCTATCTGAATAAACACTCCACCAAAACACTTGAACCCAATCCGAACTTTCTCCCCCCGATCTAAAGTGCTCTCCACCAGCAATCCCATGCCTGTAAATGAGACATTACGCACACGAATCACATCAATATGCTGACCCGATCCATCATGAACAAGTTCACCCCTGGATAATGCTAAACACTAGCACCCCCTTCCTTACGCAGCTCTACTTCCACAAGAAGCCTCCTGAAGGTGAAACTGATCTACCTTTAAAGACTATAGAGCAAAAATTGTACTTTGATCGAATATCTAACCCTTGTAAAAGTATGTGTTTAATCGACAGGGGATGCAGGAGAAGCAGATACACTTCCATGTAACATCATCATGAAACCATCATTATTATTCGGAAGTCTGGTCAGGATGTGGGTTGGTGTTTAACCACTGATAAGCGTCCTGCTTATTATTAAACACACGCACATCTTTATTCGCCTTCGGACTAAAACTTCGATACATGCTGTACATACGTGCCATTCCATATGCCAGACTCGAGCTAACGATCAGGGCAAGTTTCGTTTGTTCACCTTCACGATCTGTCTCAGCCGCTATTCTGGAAATAGTCATGATTCCTGTCGTCGTTATTTGCATATTCGTCACGTCGCTTAAATCTACTATTTCGTTAAAATTCAAATAATCAGGAGTATTCTTAATATCTTTTTGATATTTCTCAATAGCATGAATAAATTCAATATCACTTGCATCTCCCACCACAGAGGTGAGGATTAATTTCGACGCATGATTGATATGATGGTTTATAGGCATCGTTTATCCCTTTCACTCAAAGGCTATTATAGATGAGAAATTTCTAAAACACGACCATCACCGTTGATTATCTGAACAGGGCCATGGACTATTTGAGCCAATGTATTCAAGCCAAGGGTCAGCGGGACGCCTATATTGACTTAATTGCAGAGCAAGCACCTCCAGATCTGCATCAGAGATATCATTAGCTGCAGCTTGCCGTTGTTTGATCCGTTGCTCCAACAGAGCTCTTTCGACATCGAGCCAAAAGAAGTGCAACTGCACACCACAGCTCTGCGCCAGCTCATTCACCTGCTGACGGGAACCCGGATGCAAAAAGGTGGCATCCAGAATGACAGACAAACCAGCTTCCAGAGTCTTGCGTGCATCCTCACACATGGTTTTATATGTATGGATATGCATCTCACGGCTATACAAATCCAGATCAGGATAATCACGGGAAACACGTTTGCGTGTTGCGTCCGAGCGGATCACAATCGCACGTTCCACACCACAGCCAAGCAGCGCCAGATGACTTTTACCGCTGCCTGAAAGGCCACCAATGGCAAACAGTTCGGCTGGTGATGAGCGGCTATAGCTCGCAGCAAGGTCAAAATATCTACGCGCCTCATCAAAGTACTGCTGACGCCCGCTTTCATCTGCAAGCTCCAGCGCCAATAGCGTCGATACTTTACCACGCACCGTAGCGCGGTAGAACAGATACAGACTCAACAGAGCCAGTCCGTCATAATCACCGGAATACTCCAGATATCGTGATATAAACCGGAACCCGAGATCAGAACGCCCGTGTGCATCGCAATCCATCACCAGAAATGCAACATCATTCATGCTGTCGATGATGCGGAACTCATCACTGAATTCGATACAGTCAAAGATGCACGGCCTGTTGTCGATCAGGGTGATATTTTTCAGATGCAGATCACCGTGGCATGGACGAATGAATCCATCGGATTGTCGTTGAATCAGATTCTCTCTCTGATGCTCCAGCGTATCTCTGGCAAAGCTCTCCAGCTCACACATGGTCTTTGCATCCAACGCATCACCAATATGCTCTGCACCAATATCGAGATTGGTTTGAATATGATCAGCAAGCATCTGAGGATCACCAAATTGTACTGAGCTTTGCTGCCCGGCATGAAATGCCGCTGTATCACCGGCCAGCACATCCATCCATGCCGGATCGAATTGATGTTCACTCAAACGCTGATCCAGCAGGCCTGATTGATCGAACTGGCGCATTTTCAAGGCATAATCGAGCACCTCCCCCGAGCCATTTAGTTCTATATTTTCGCCCTTTTGCGTCAGTGCCACTACGTCCAAATAGATGTTCGCTGTCAGCCGACGATTAAGTGTTAATTCCTGCTCACAATAATATTTACGTTTGGCCAGCGTAGAAAAATCCAGAAAACCGAGGTTTAACGGCTTCTTCAATTTATAGGCATAATCACCCGTTAAAAAGACCCAAGAAATATGCGTCTGGATCATTTCAACAGACTCAACCGGATGTGGATATGTCTCCGGAAAAAACAGAGCCTGAATATGTATGGGCAGAGATGGCTGATTCATAACAAGACATACATCATCGTTTTCCTCTTCTGCAAACCGGTTGACTGATGAAAAAACAATCCGTCACTACGTGGTGAACCATTTTAAACGTGAGCATATCTAATGCCATTAATTTTTGCATCATCAATTCACCCCTGATAAAATATTTGTGTCTGTTAGCATATGACTAGTTTGTTTCATTGAAACCCATGCGTATGAACCGGAGGATGAGATGATGAACATTGGTTTACCTAAAGAGATAAAGAATGGTGAATTTCGTGTCGCGTTGACTCCTCCCCGTGTAGCTGAGCTGGTGCATGATGGCCACCACGTAGTTGTACAATCATCAGCCGGTGAAGGCAGTGGTTTTACAGATCAAGCCTACATCGATGCCGGAGCAGAACTGGTTGATGATGCAGACTCAGCCTGGGATGTGGATCTGGTGATAAAGGTCAAAGAACCACTACCGCAGGAGTTTCAATTCCTACGTCCCGGACTAGGACTGTTCACCTTTCTGCATCTTGCCGGCGAACCAGACCTGGCCATCGAACTGCTTGATAAAAATGTGCGTGCCATAGCCTATGAGACTGTGAGTCTGGCTGATGGCAGCCTGCCGCTACTGGCCCCTATGAGTCAGATTGCTGGCCGGGTGGCGATGCTGTTCGCAGCCCATTTCATGCAAAAAAACTGTATGGGATCATTAAAAGGAAAAGGGAAACTGTTCGGTGGTATTGCCGGCATCCCTGCAGCCCGCGTGGTGATTCTTGGAGGAGGTAATGTTGGCCAGCATGCCGCCCGCGTGGCACTGGGGCTTGCTGCAAATGTCACCATCATTGATCAAAATGAACGCTCTCTTCAACATCTACAAACCCTGTTTCAGAGTAACATTCAGACAGAAATCTACAGCCCTGAGGCACTCTGCAAAATATTACCTGCATGTGACGTATTGATCGGTGCAGCTCTGGTACAGGGAGAGCATGCACCTGAACTGTTAACGCGTGAGATGATCGCCATGATGGCTAAAGGTAGTGTCTTTGTTGATGTAGCGATTGATCAGGGGGGCATGAGTGAAACCAGCCGCACCACCTCGTATGATGACCCCACCTATGAAGAAGAGGGGATCATACATTGTTGCCTGCCCAATCTGCCTGCATCGGTTGCACAAAGCAGCTCCGAAGCACTGGGGGCCGCTACCTTCCCCTATCTAAGGGAGCTGGCAGCACTTGGTTTGGATACGGCTATCGCCAACAATCCTGCTCTGGCACTCGGGGTCAACACGTGGGATGGAGAACTACGCCATGCAGGTGTAATCAAAGCCCTGGCTGCGTAAAGAACATACTTTGAACCACGAATAGACGCTAATATGCACAAATGAAAACTAGACATATAAATTGTTTTCATAGCACTACGCGTTTCCATTCCAGCTTTCGATGTTTGAAGTTCAGAATCAAGCCCACCTTTAGCCCTGTTATCTTCAGATAATTTAACATCTGTCCTAATTCATGATTGCCAATGCGATCCACTGTTTTCGTATCTATCACGATTTGCTCGAATGCAATGAGATCTGGAATATATATTCCCACTTTCTCACCTTTGTAGATGACATCTAAACGAGGCTGTTGCTGATATTCAATTCCCCTAGAAACAAACTCGACCACGAGTGCATTCTCATATGGTTTCTCAAGTAATCCATGACCCAATGTGTTTAGCACTTCAATGGCACAACCGACCACTGCATGAACTTCATCTTTCAACATCAACTCAGTCACGATGCCTCCATGAGTCAAATAGACCATAGTCTATTTCATTCGTGCAGATTAGTGCCTATTCGTGGTTATTGCCAATCTCCCTCAACCAGATCCCGGACTTTCCACCGCGTTTTTCATCCAGTTGAATAGCGGTGATGCGCATGCCTTTATCAACAGCTTTGCACATATCATAGATAGTTAACAAGGCAGTACTAACTGCTGTAAGTGCTTCCATCTCCACACCTGTTTTACCATTACATTTGACTGACACTTCAACCCTGATACCACAATCATCTTCAAGCTCTGAAAAAGAGACATCAATACCGGACAACATCAGAGGATGACACATAGGA
>Ga0316202_10000938_pt1 | contig 25940 bp, 27 predicted proteins | sample 3monrhotite_MG_FD_204934 | JGI IMG/M metagenome (GOLD analysis project Ga0316202, IMG submission 204934) | Microbial mat bacterial communities from mineral coupon in-situ incubated in ocean water Damariscotta River, Maine, United States -... | ecosystem: Environmental > Aquatic > Marine >... | reverse complement strand
CGCTTAAAATAAGCCCATCGTTGAGTGTCGAAATTGCTTTCAGCAGCTGAATTCGGTCATTCATTTTGACTGACAAGAGAACGTCAGGAGTACCAACTCAGCCCTTTGATGAATAAAACCGATTGACAGTCGGTTTTATGTTATCATGATTCAGGATCTGCGCAGAGAGTTGCTGCAGAAGGAGAATACTGATCTGATGCTGCCTGTAAAACGTCCTTATCTGGGTGAGTTGGAAACCGCTGTCATGGAGCATCTATGGCATTGCGATTCCGGTGATGCAAAGTCTGTACATCTTAAAGTTGGCACCAAACGTGAGATTTCACTGAATACGATTCAGTCCACGCTTGAACGACTGTTCCGTAAAAAACTGCTTGGCCGCCAAAAGGTTGGGCATGCCTATCTCTATTCCGCAGCCATACAACGTGGAGAACTGATGAGCCGGCTGATCAATGATGTAGTCAATACACTCTCGGATGGAAAGTCGGACTATATGTTATCAGCCTTTGTAGATTTTGCTGCACGGGAAGATGAATCCAGTCTTGATCGTTTGGAGCAATTGATCGCACTACGTCGAGCCGAAAATAGCCGAGATGAAAAAACATGAGTAACTACCTTGGTCTGATGCAGTTAGTCCTGTTTGCCAGTGTTGGCTTTGCATTGCTTGCCGCACTGATCAGCCTGATTGTTTACCCGTTGGTTCGGAAAAGACTGCTTCAACAGGCACCGGCAAGAAGGGCCAATATCCTGCTGATCTGGCTGCTAGCGCCTGCATCTGTCGGATTGCTGTTTACGCTGCTGTCATTGATGCCCTCGTTTTTGAGTTTGTTGGGGATCGAACAGGATCACTGCAGTGTGCATGATGGTCATTTGCATCTATGTCTGATTCATCCGCCGCTACCGCTGGATAATATTGTTTCATGGGGCCTCATCCCCCTGTTGGGAGTAATGGCGGTAGTTTTTTCAGGGACGCTTATTCTTGGCCTCGTACGTGGTTATAAGCTTTACAAGGGTTTGATGATGGCAAGCCGAAAACATGACGAACAAGATTTCCACATCGTGGAATGGAATGGCCCAATTGCCCTCTCAGCAGGTTTATATCACATGTCTGTATTTATATCCGGGCAGTTAATACAGAGCCTCACTGCGAAGCAGCTGGATGTAGTGATTGCCCATGAGCGCAGCCATGCAGAGCGCAAGGATGCTTTGCGGCAGCTGCTTGCTCATGCGCTTTCATTTGCTCACATGCCCTGGATGCGCAGGTCTCTGTTGGCAGATATGAACCTTGCCTGTGAACAGGCCTGTGATGAGGCTGCTGCACACATCACGGGTGACCGCCTGCATGTTGCCGATACCATCGTTTCTATTGAACGTATGTTTATCCGGAAGCCGTTGCCTTTCTCAGCCCTGTCCATATCCGGCAGCGATATCACCGAACGGGTGGAATCCCTATTGCGTAAGCCACATACAAATTCACCCTCATGGCGAAGGCACCTTATTTTGACCGGTATTCTGGTGTTTGTCGGCGCATTTGCTTCTGCCGGGGAGCTACACCATCACACTGAATCCATTCTCGGATTTCTGACAAGGTAAGAACTATGACTAATTTATATAACCCACTCACCAACATAAAACCGAGCGGTAATCGGTTTTATAATGCAGTCATGCTGTTAGGGATATTGATGTTTGCTTTGATACCCATGACTCATGCTGCATCGCTGTCAGGAGCTATCACGCTTGAGCAAGTGATTGCGAATGTGCTGAAACATAATCCTCAGCTACGCATGAATAGCTACGAGGCAGATGCTGCCGTCTCGAGAGTTCTGCAAGCAGGACAGGGCAAGCCACTTGAAGTGACGCTGGATATTCAGGACTTTGCTGGCAGTGGCACGTATAACGGCATCAATCGGCTCGAAACCACATTAAGTCTGGCCAAGGTGCTGGAGCTGGGTGGGAAGTCTTCTTCCCGGTCAAATCTGGCCCGGGAACATGCCAGCCTGCTCAACAATATGCAGGACAGTAAACGCATGGACCTGTTGGCCAAAGTTGCCGAACAGTTTATGCGCGTAGTGGTTGATCAACACCGATTGGAAATTGCGAGAGAACAGTTAAAGCTGGTGAAACGTACACATGCGATTGTCGAACAAAGGGTGAAGGTAGGAAAAAGTCACATTGCTGAGCTGCGAAGAGAGGCCATTGCACTGACCCGATCCGAAATCGATCTGGAGCATGCAGAACATCGCCTAGCCTTCTCCCGCCTAAAACTGGCGACAGACTGGGGAGAAACCAAACCACAATTCAGCCGGGCCCGAGCCGATCTATTTGTTTTACCTGCCGTACAGACTTTTGAACAGCTTGAGGAGCTGCTGGTCAATAATCCTGATCTGACCCGTTTTGCCACTGAAGAGCGCGTGACACAAGCGCGATTGCGTCTTGCAGAGGCCCGCCGGGCATCCGATCTGAAGCTCTCCGCAGGCATCCGTCATCTCAACGAGCGAAAAGACGGTGCACTGGTACTGTCGGTGAGTATGCCTATTGGTTCAGCCTCACGCGCCAGACCATATATTGACGAGATGGAATATTTGAGTCAGCGGGAGCCACTGCGTTATGAGCAGCAGCGCCTTACCCTGATTAGTAGCCTGTATGAGATATATCAGGAGTTGTTGCACGCACAGGGGGCATTTAAAGCACTCAATCAGAAGATGATTCCTGAAGCAGAGCGCGCTGTTAATGATTATGAGCGGGGCTATAAAAGCGGCCGATTTTCCCTGTTAGAGCTGAATGAAACACAACGAATACTGCTTGATGCCCGCCTTGAATCGGTAGTAACAGCAGCCAACTACCATCGTTTCCGCATTGAAATTGAACGTTTAACTGGCGCAGCAATGCGCTCAGGAGTGAATCCATGAATAAGAATATCATCTATACCTTGGCTGTTATGCTGATCACTGCTGTTGTTGCGTACTGGTTATATATGCAGCCAGTCCACACGGGCAGCAGTGAAGTGACCCATGGCAGTGAAGAGAACGAAGTAGCGAAAGGGCCCAGGGGTGGGCGTTTACTGCAGGAGGGTAATTTTGCACTTGAAATTACGATTTTTGAAACAGGAGTTCCGCCGGAATTTCACGTGTTTGCTTATGTAGATGGCAAGTCCGTCTCACCAACTGATGTGACTCTGGAAATAACGCTTGCCCGCCTTGACGGTCAGGTCGACAGCTTTGCATTTCAGGCGCAGGGAGAGGGCTTGCGTGGTGATGGCGTGGTCACAGAGCCCCACTCCTTTGATGTGTCAGTCACAGCCTTGTATCAGGGTAAGCGTTATCAGTGGCAATACGGCAATTATGAAGGACGTGTAGAGATTGCCAAGGATATCGCAGAAGTGAGCGGTATTAAAACAGAAAAGGCTGGAGCTCGAGCCATCAAGGAGACCCTTAAGCTATCCGGTCGGGTTCAGGTCGACCCGAATCGTCTCTCCCAGATCAGGGCACGCTTTCCAGGCATGGTTAAGCAGGTGTATCGGGAGTTGGGTGACTCTGTCCGTCGAGGTGATGTGTTGGCGGAGATACAGAGTAACGAGAGCCTGCAAAGCTATAAGATCAAAGCTCCGATCAGTGGTGTTATTGTAGGCAGAGAACTGCAAGTCGGTGCCGCTACGGGTGCGAATCCGCTGTTTACTATTGCTGATCTGTCGAAGGTTTGGATCGAACTGGATGTGTTTGACAGGGATCTGGACCGGGTTCGTACCGGCCAGAGTGTACTGATTGAAACCCTGAGTGGCACTTCGATTCAGGGTAAGATTGAATGGTTATCCCCCATGGCTGCACATGCCAGCCAGAGTGTTCAAGCGCGGGTAACCCTCAACAATAGTGATCATCACTTCAGACCCGGACAGTTTGTACGGGGGCATGTCACCGTGGCTGAATATGCCGTTGACCTGGCTGTGCGCAAATCAGGCATTCAGGGGTTTCGGGACTTTCAGGTGATCTTTGCCCTTGTTAATGATACCTATGAGGTACGCATGCTTGAACTGGGTCGCAGTGACCATGACTGGATCGAGGTATTGGGTGGTTTGAAGGCAGGTACAACATACGTGATAGAAAACAGTTATCTCATTAAAGCTGATATCGAAAAATCCGGCGCAAGCCACGATCATTAGGAGTGATGAGATGATAGATCGTTTGGTTGCTTTCTCACTTGCCCGTCGATGGCTAGTGCTTGTCACGATGCTCTGCCTGACCTGCCTGGGGTTATATAACTACCAGCAACTGCCCATTGATGCGGTGCCCGATATTACCAATGTACAGGTACAGATTAACACCGAAGCCCCGGGTTATTCACCGCTTGAATCGGAACAGCGCATTACTTTTCCGATTGAAACCGCGATGGCGGGTATTCCTCATCTGGACTACACGCGTTCTGTCTCCCGATACGGCCTGTCACAGGTTACCGCTGTTTTTAAGGATGGCACCGATATCTATCTGGCACGACAGCTGATAAATGAACGCCTCTCTGAGGTGAAGGCTGGCCTGCCACAAGGGATTGAACCAGCCTTGGGGCCGATTGCAACTGGTCTTGGTGAGATTTTTATGTATACCATTTCCAGTGAAGATGGTGCCAACCATGATCCGATGGAGCTGCGTACGGTACAGGACTGGATTGTTCGTCCACAATTGCGTCAGGCCCCCGGAGTCGTGGAAGTAAACACCATTGGCGGTTATACCAAACAGTTTCATATCCTGCCTGATCCCGACAAATTATTGGCCTATGACCTTAGTCTGCAGGAGCTGATGGCCGCAGTCGCTCGCAATAATCTCAACACCGGAGCCGGTTACATTGAACGCTTCGGCGCACAATATCTGGTGCGCTCACCGGGCCAGTTGGCGAACCTTGATGATATTCGTGCCATTACGGTGGTTAAGCGTGATGGCGTCTCCATCAAACTGGGTAGTGTTGCCGAAATCACTCTTGGCACGGAACTGCGTACGGGGGCTGCGACCCAGAACGGTAAAGAGGTGGTGCTGGGTACGGTTTTCATGCTGATAGGTGAGAATAGTAGACTGGTCTCACGTGCAACAGCCAAACGTCTGGAAGAGATTAAACCTTCATTACCGGAAGGCGTGGTGCTGACACCATTGTATGACCGCACCAATCTGGTGGATAAAACCATCGATACGGTACAGAAGAACCTCGTTGAAGGTGCTCTGCTGGTGATCGTGATTTTATTACTATTGCTGGGCAACTGGAAGGCGGCACTTGTTACTGCTGCAGTGATTCCCGTAGCAATGCTGATGACTATCACCGGCATGGTGCAATCGCGTGTTTCAGGCAATTTAATGAGCCTGGGAGCGCTGGACTTCGGCTTGATTATTGATGGTGCAGTGATCATTGTGGAAAACTGTCTGCGTCATCTGGCCATCTATCAGAGCAAAAGCGGTACTCTACCTGATCTGGAAACCCGCTTACGACTGGTGCGAGAAGCTACCGTTGAAGTGATACGCCCCAGTGTTTTTGGTGTGATGATCATCATGATTGTTTACATACCGATCTTCGCCCTTAGCGGTGTGGAAGGAAAGATGTTTCACCCGATGGCACTTACCGTGATCATGGCACTGGCCGCTGCTCTGATTCTTTCGCTGACAGCAGTGCCTGCGGCAGTGGCCCTGTTTGTTCGTGGTCGTGTGGATGAGAAAGAGAATATCTTCATGCGCGGTGCCCGCAGTCTCTATGAACCGGTATTACATTGGGTCCTTGCTCACCACTGGCCGGTCGTGGCCGGTGCAATAGCACTGGTGCTACTCTCAGGTATTCAAACTACGCGCATGGGTACGGAATTTATTCCCAACCTGGATGAGGGGGACATCGCACTGCATGCCTTACGCATCCCGGGTACGAGTCTCACCCAGGCTGTGGAGATGCAAGAGTTGCTGGAAAAACGTCTGGGTGAGTTTGCTGAGGTTTCACATATTTTCGCTAAGCTCGGCACAGCAGCTGTTGCTACCGACCCCATGCCACCAAGTGTTGCCGACACATTTGTCATGATGAAGCCTCGCAGTGAATGGCCCGACCCGGAGAAGTCCAAAATTGAGCTGATCGCAGAAATGGAGGCCGTTGCCAAGACTATTCCCGGCAATAATTATGAGTTTACCCAGCCTATTCAGATGCGCTTCAATGAACTGATTTCAGGTGTTCGCTCTGACCTTGCAGTGAAGGTCTATGGCGATGATCTGGATACATTAGTGGCGCTGGCGAAAAAAATTGAAGCTGTTGTGGCCAAAGTGCCCGGTGCTGCGGATGCGCGTATAGAACAGGCGACAGGGCTACCCCTGCTCTCGGTCATCCCTGATCGAGAGCGCCTTGCCTATTACGGTCTTGATGTGGCAAGTGTGCAGGAGACCTTGCGGATGGCTGTTGGCGGGGAGGTTGTCGGACAGATGTTTGAAGGTGACAGGCGTTTTGATTTGGTCATACGTCTGCCTGAAGCAGTGCGAAGCGATATTGATGCGCTTGGTCGCTTGCCCATTCAATTACCTGCATCTATTCAGCGGGAAGTGCCGGGAGATGCGGATATGCTAGGAGTTATCAGTGTAGTACCTCATACCATTCCTTTGCAGGAAGTAGCTGACATCGAGATTTCACTCGGCCCAAATCAGATCAGCCGTGAAAATGGTAAACGCCGGGTCGTGGTTACCGCCAATGTGCGCGGACGGGATCTGGGCAGTTTTGTTGAAGAGGTACAAGCTACTGTTGCACGGGACGTGTCCTTGCCTGCCGGTTACTGGCTCAGTTACGGAGGTACCTTCGAGCAACTGATTTCGGCATCAAAACGGCTCTCTATCGTCGTGCCGCTGGCACTGTTGGCTATCTTCGGTCTGTTATTTATGGCGTTTAATTCTGTCAAAGATGCTGCGCTGGTATTTTCCGGAGTGCCGCTGGCACTCACAGGAGGCGTGGCTGCACTGGCTCTGCGTGATTTACCGCTCTCCATCTCTGCGGCGGTGGGGTTTATCGCCCTCTCAGGCGTTGCGGTCTTGAATGGCGTAGTGATGTTGTCCTTTATTCGTGATCTGATTGCAAAAGGCATGGCTTTGGAATTGGCCATCGTCGAAGGTGCATTGACGCGATTGCGCCCTGTGCTCATGACCGCACTTGTCGCAAGCCTTGGTTTTATCCCCATGGCACTGAATATCGGTACGGGAGCCGAGGTGCAGCGGCCATTGGCAACCGTTGTCATCGGTGGAATTATTTCCTCAACCATTCTGACCTTGCTGGTACTGCCTGTGTTGTACCGGCTTGCTTACCGGGAGCCAGCAAAATAGCAGTGTAGGCAAACTATATGATAGGGCATAGGTAAATGTCATGATCAAAAAACTACGGATCAATATGGTGCTGAACTTTCAGCCTACGGAGAAGCATATATGAAGCGATTAACAATCATTGTCCAACCCCATGACGAACAGGAATTAACGAACCAACTGCGCAGGATTGAACAGATTCAAGGGTTCACATTAACCCATATAGAAGGTCATGGCACTGAATCTGAACGAGACCCATTCCTCTCAGCGCGTGACGAAGTGGTGGGGGCAAATCCTGGCGTGCGCGCAGATATCGTTCTGCAAGGCAGTGATTTAGATGCTGTACTTCATACCCTTCGGCATGCGAAAGAGAGTGGCAAGGTGAGTGATGCTTATTATTGGATATCATCCGTAGAACAAGAGGGGCATCTATAGTGATTTCCAAACCCGGTTTTTTGTCGCTGCTGGCAGGAGTGGTTATCGTCGGTCTGCTATCACAAGTTGCATACGCTCACGGCATGTCTGAAGCTGACAAGCAGGCAATTGTTGATGGTGGAAATATGCTCTACCTGTGGATTGGTGCGACACACATGCTGTCGGGCTATGATCACCTTGCCTTCGTATTTGGCATCATCTTTTTTCTGAGTAATTTTCGTGACATTGTTAAGTATGTCTCTGCATTTACTCTCGGTCATAGCGTCACTTTAATCTATGCCACCTTTAATGGAGTTCAGCTCAATTATTTCATCATTGATGCGGTGATAGCCTTGAGTGTCTGTTATATTGCCTTTGCCAATATTGATGGTTTCCGTAAATATCTGAATATAAACCCACCGAACATGATGTTGATGATTACAGGCTTGGGAATGATCCATGGATTTGGTCTCTCCACCCGTTTACAGGAATTGCCACTGAGTGCAGATCACCTGCTACAAAACATTATTGCATTTAATGTAGGCATTGAACTGGGTCAAATTACAGCGCTTGCGGTGATGTTGTTGCTCATTGCTGCCTGGCGCAACAGGCATTCATTCAAAGCATTCAGCCTGATTGCAAACTACGGCCTTATCATAGCGGGGGGATTACTGTTCCTTATTCAGATGCATGATTTTTCCCACGATGCTGAGAAAGGGGGGGGTGCCATTGCCGCCGAGGTGACTTCGCCTGTCGCAATGGATGCAACAAACATTCCACAAGATACGATCACAGTTGAGATCCCTGCCAGAGGTGAAATCGAGTATAAAGTTATGCTGGCCAAAGGTGCTGTACTTCAATATGCATGGAAGAGTACTGGTACAGAGCTATTTTTTGATTTCCATGGCGACCCTCAAGGCGATACAACAGGTTATTTTAAAAGTTATGGCACAGGTACAAAGAGTCAGGCAAACGGTAGTTTAATAGCTCCATTTGAAGGCAAACATGGTTGGTACTGGAAAAACAGTAGCAATCAAGATGCTCAGGTTATCTTGGAGCTGAAAGGTGTGTATCAACTTATCATCAAAAAAAAAGAACCTGAAAAAACCGTTATTGCAGATGATCTACCATCTGAAACTCACGATACCCTTTAGCCACCAACAGGAGAAACTGATATGCACTTCAAATCACTTGTCTTTTGTTTCATCGTTGGATTATCTTCACTTTCTCTAGCTTCATGCTCCGATGAAAAAGGAGATGGAGTAGCTAATGGCCATGGACACAGCCATGATCCCACAGCAAACTCTATTCACGACAGTTTAGATTCAAAATAGGAGAATCCCATGAAACGCATGAACATATTTATACTTACAATATTTTTAACCTTATCCCCCTTAATAGCATCAGCGCATGGTTCCGGAGGCCATGCAGAGCCTGCTCTCACGCAAAGTGACGCTATAGAGTTTGCAAAATATCAAGCAAAAACACTTGTCGAGAATGGTAAAATTGAGAAAAACTGGGCACCGGCAATTGTAGAATCAGCAGAGCAGCGAACTTACGGCCAGACAATTGAATGGGTCGTCACATTCAAGAATAGCAAAGCTTCAGACCCTGCTAAAAGTACACTTTATATATTTCTAAGTACTAAGGGTGAATTTATTGCCGCTAACTTTACAGGCAAATAAGCAGCTCTAAAGTGATGGATATAGCTGAGCCGCCATACAAGCATTAAAAATAAGTGGAACAGAGTGGGTCAAACTCACTGCTGTTCCACTTAATAATTAGTAGCTGCCCGATGAATGTTTTAAAACAACACGTTACACTGTTATCGGATACCCAGACATAAACCTTATTTGACCATCCTGCGTGATACGCCGAGGCATATCCTTTGCCGTAAGCGGCATTCACCTTTCGCCGGCTACAACAAAATAATTTAAATAGGGCAGCAGCAATGTCACCAACTATTTCTCACTGGACGGACGACGCCAACTCATATTGATCTTTCTGATCAGGTTTTGATGATTTCGCGGCCTTCATTTGCCCAGGCGCCAAAGCCTCCGGCCATGGATTTCACGTTGGTGAAGCCCATCTCCTGCAGCGTTGCTGCAGCAAGCAGACTGCGGCCGCCACTGGCACAATAGATCACAACGTCCTGTTCGCGATCAGCAAGTTTTGGATCACGCATAGGGAAATTCAGGTCTGCTTTCAGCTCCAAAATACCGCGCGGAATATTGATCGCTCCTGGAATAAAACCAGCTTGTAACTCGCCGGGTTCGCGTACATCCAATAACAATAGAGAGCCAACTAAGCTTGATGCGACAGCTTCCGTGCTTGTTTCCTGTGCGCTTGCTTTGGCTGCTGCCACAAAGTCCTGTAATCCTTTTGCCATTTCTATCTCCTTCATATTCAAATCGATTTAAGCAAATGGCTCAAATCATCATGCAATTAAGTGGGGGTTGGTTTATCTTTACCTTTAAGAAGGCGCACCAGCATAAACGCTGCAAAGGCCAGACCGGCCATTGAAATCGCACCGAGCCCGATATGTTTAAGCCACTGACAGAAAAAGACCCAGGCCGTCAGCATCAAAAAGATCAACAGACCACCAAAGAGCTGCAGAATAAATTTATTTACGCCGCCAGCGCATTTTGCGGTGGTGAAGATGGCCAGAAATGGAGCACAAAGCACTGATTCCAGGCGATCTAGGTAGTGAGGCCTTTTGAGGAATAACCAGCCCAAAGCGACCACCATCAAGGCAAACACGCCGTAATTCACCAGTAACAGGCCAAAATCGATGCTATCCATCCATTCCGGTGGACCCGGACGGGTGGTGTATGCTTCACCTTGATCAAGAGGATCAGCCAATGCCGAAGTTGAGAAACAGGCCAACAGTAAAAAAACATACTTCATTTGATCCTCTTCAACCCCTCAACAAAGGCTTTAGCTCTAGCCGAACGGGTTCAGCTAGAGCTAACAGTTATTCCTGCCAGTTCAGCGCCTGGCCGTTAGGGCGTGGTAGCTGCGGGTATGTGATCGCAGGCACTTCACCGGTTAAGGTCTCAAGAAACGCGACGATATCGCTTACATCTTTAGCCGAGAGCTCGGTGTCCAACTGTACCTTGGCCATGATTTTGACGGCTTCGGACAATGTTGCTGCAGAACCATCATGGAAGTAGGGCGCTGTCATCGCCACATTGCGCCACGATTGCACACGGAAGACGTGATCATCGGCGTCTTTTCCGCTCACACTTTTCAGGCCGCTATCTTTACCATATTTAAATTGAGCAAATCCATTGTTGCTGAACAGCGGACCTGAATGGCATGAGGTACAACCCACAGCGTCCACTTTTTTCATGCCGCGTTTGGCTGCAGCGCTGATATCACCCTTGCCCTCTACGAAGAGATCAAAGGGAGCATTAGGGGTGATCAGGGTACGTTCAAAGGCTGCAATAGCTTTGGCCATATTATCGTATGAAACACTATTTTTACCAAAAACAGCTTCAAACTCAGCGTCATAACCTGCCGCTTTCAGACGTGCCACAGCATATGCTTCAGAATCCGCAGCCATTTCAACAGGGTTTAAAGGTGGGCCTTTTGCCTGATCTTCCAGCAGTGGGGCACGACCATCCCAGAACTGTTTACTCCAGAACGCAGCATTCAGCACAGTTGGTGCATTCCGGCCTCCACGCTGCCATGAATGGCCAATAGAGAACTGCTGGTTATCCACACCCCAAGTCGCTAAATTATGACAGGAGTTACAAGAGAAATGACCACTCTTTGAAAGAGCCGGTTCAAAATAGAGTTTTTTGCCCAATTCTATTTTCGCTTCACTCATCGGATTATTCGCTGGCACAGGCACAGCAGTCGGCAATACGCCCATCCCATCCGGAATATTACTGGCATTGGCGCTTAATGAGAAACCCATTAGCGATACAATCATCAACATATATTTCAACATCATTACTATCCTTTATACGATTATTTTTGAGTATATTCACGCAATTACTTTTTATATTCTTCTAATATTCTCAACACTTCAAGCCTAATAAGAGGACAAATATAATACGGCCATCATCATGAGTCTAATGACACGCCTTTATCTATCATTCCAAGCGTGAGTATGCGCAAGAGAATCCAAACAACAGGCCAGCTATGCCAGAGCAGATCAAATATATCGATAGGTTTGACCAGCGTTCCCGCCATCAGCATATCTATTTTTTCAAACAGATGCGGTTCAGGCACCAGCGGCATTGATCCCAACAGCAACGCCGCCACAATCAACATCATCATAGGCGGATAGTGCAACCAAGTGATAATGCGACTCATTCTGCGGTGAATTCCTCAAACGCCTGCATCGCTTCAGCGGCATACATCAAAGATGGGCCGCCGCCCATATAGATGGCCATGCCAAGTGCTTCTGCCAACTCTTCCCGGGTTACACCAAGGGAAATCAACGCCTTGACATGAAACCCGATACACCCTTGGCAATGGCTTGCCACACCAATGGAGAGAGCGATCAGTTCTTTGGTTTTTTTACTTAATGCCCCATCTTCCAATGCAGCCCCGGCCATGGCGGAGAACCCTTTCATCACTTCAGGTATATCTTTACGAATACCACCAATAGTGGCCGACAGTTCTGTCGTCAGTTGTTTATAATTATCCGACATCATTACTCCTCTGTTCATCAAGCAAGGCACAACCAGATTGTACCTTGCTTGATAGTATAGCTTATTTCAAACGTGCGATACCCATACGCTTCAAGAATGCTTTTTCAATAAAGGGCTCGGATACACCAGTTTTCATTTTACGTATGAAATATTTCTCAAAGCCAACCTTGGCAACATGCACCCAGCTACCGCTTTTAGCCCAGACCATATTACGTGGTGGAATCTGAGGATAAGCGACCAGAGCAACGCCACCATCACCGAAGTCCGCCAGACAAATCGCACCCCATGTACCGCACTGTTCAGGCTCTTCACCTTTCAATTCATGTACAATATTATGTACAATCGCAGTAGTCATGGATTCAATCATAAATCCGGTTTTTGGTGTACCCACAGGCAGCGGCGTCGCTTCAACCGGCGGAATGGCAACAATCACACCTGTCGCATAAACATTTTTAAAGGTTGGATTTTGCTGATAATCATTGATATTCACAAAGCCGACCGGGTTCACCAGCCCTTCACAATTCGCAACAGGACCAACACCACGGAATGGTGGCATCAACATCGCGAACTTATGATCCAGAGAACCTGAGGCAATCACCTCACCATGACGATCCACCTCTTCATAATCGAGCGTGTGCTCATGCACTTCTGTTGTTTTGCAGTTGGTAATAAATTTAATATCACGTTTGCGCAGCTCTGATTCCAATAGACCCTTGGAATCTTCCACACCACCCAGACCAAGATGGCCGATATAGGGTTCCGGTGTGATAAAGGTCATGGGTATTTTGTCGCGAATCTTACGACGACGTAGCTCTGTATCGAGAATACAGGCATATTCATAAGCTGGCCCGTAACAGGATACCCCCTGCACAGCACCTACCACGATCGGGCCGGGATTCTTACAAAGCTCTTCAAATGCTTTATGCGCCAGCTCCGCATGATCAACATGACAGATGGAGTGGGTATGACCTTCAGGCCCCATGCCGGGAACCAGTTCAAAGGCCAAGCGTGGACCTGTCGCTACGATCAGATAATCGTAGTCCAGGTGCTGACCATTACCGAGTCGCAACCGGCTCTCATCGGCCAGGATTTCATCCACACCGCAGGATAAAAAGTTAATGCCTTTTTTATTCAAGTAGGGTGAACACTGAAAACTGATCTGTTCTTTGTCACGCCAACCAATAGCTACCCATGGGTTTGAAGGTGTAAAATGAAAATAATCCACATTGGAGATTACTGTCACCTCATGTTCACCACCCAGTTTATTCAGGGCATCTTTCATTTCATATGCTGCAGGCATACCGCCTATGCCTGCTCCTATAATTGCTACATGTGCCATAGTTATTCCTCTCCTTTTTCAAGGGCAATCACTATGACCCCCTGTATAAATATAATGATTCAGCGCATTTCCGTACACGCTCAGCAAAGCATCATCTCTATATGAACAGAGGCGCATACAACATGACGCGGGATCCTCAGCAGTACCGATCAATATCTCATGCGACTATCAAATCATCCTTCGATGATCTGTTTTATCGCTGCACACCATGCCACTCATTCAGATGCGAATATTATAATATGATAATATAACTAGTAAAGAGTTATTTTGCAGAACAAGAGTTAATCCCGAATAGTATATACAATGGACAAAATTTAACGACCGAAGTCAGCGCGAATACGGCTCCTGCAGCAATTGCCACTATATCCCATGGCCCTGCTACCAGACCGAGTGCCCCAACAGCAATAAGCGCAAGGCCTGCCAACAACCGAACTACTCTATCAATACCACCTACATTTGCTTTCATACCACACCTCCATTAAAAGTGCGTGTATTCTAATATGCTCATATATTGTGTCAGTGACATTGTCACCAAGTGAGTAATTAATTCTGATCGAGCAACTTTTGCAGGGATCTCAGATCACATAAGGTGATCTGATTACGACTTAGCTCGACCAGACCATTACGTTCAAAGTTTTTTAACAAACGACTAATCACTTCTCTCGCCGTACCAAGTTCAACAGCAAGTTCCCGATGCGTTCGATTCAATGTTAAACCAGTTTTGCCAGCACCTGGATCGATATTTTTCAGCAATAGGCGGGCAAGACGTGCATCCATGCGACCAAATGCAACATCCTCTAATAACAGCATCAGATCACATATACGCTCACCGATATTATGCATGACAAAATGCCGAAAACCCTCAGAACCTGCCAATGCATGCTCAAATGCTTTCAACGGCAACATCACCAGGTCCACATCACTCTCAGCGATGCCTTCAGCCGGATAACTGCGGGAACCCAGCAGACAGGTTGTTGTGAGCATACAGCTCTGCCCCTCTTCCACACGATACAGCACCATCTCATGGCCTTGCGGATCCATTTTTTGCACACGTACTGAACCTGACACGACCAGTACATAACCCTTACAGCTATCACCATCACGGAACAATACCGTGCCACGCGGCACCTGCATTCGAACAGCTTTACCGACATCCATCTGCCAAATATCATCACTGATATCGTACAGGGCTGGAAACTCAGCCAACCACTCTCTGCTGGATGGTGCTGCAGTCATACTACAGACTCTGCAAAGCCTGCATCAACAGAGGCCTGGCTTCTTTGACCAGACACTCCAGCTCAGGATTGCTGATCATGCCCACCATGGCGGCAGGGTCGATGATCGAAACCACTGTTTGAGCATCTTCATTTTGATACACAATCACATTGCACGGCAACATCAAGCCAAGCTCAGGCTCTGAATTCAGCGCCTGATTAGCCAATTTTGGATTACATGCTCCCAAAATCACATACGGAGCCCGCTCTACGTCAATTTTTTTCTTCAACGTTTCAGCGACATCTATGCGTGTGAGAATGCCAAAACCAACAGCTTTCAAAGCATCCGTAATCGCAACTTCAGCTAATGCTATATCACCATCAAATACAACACGCATTCCATAATCACTCATATTGCTCACCTCTTATGCTTTATCGACTGGATAACCTGCCTGAATCCAAGCCTGGGTACCACCGGCAACGTTAATCAAATTACTGCGTCCACACTCTCTTGCCAGATAGGTTGCAGCCTGAGCTGATCGCATACCGGAGTGACATATCAGAAACAGATCCCCTTCTGCTGGAATCTCATGTACACGCGCCATCAACGTATTCAGCGCAATGAGCTTCGCACCCGGCACATGTCCATTCTGATACTCTTCCAGGCCACGCACATCGATGATCGTTACCGGCTCACCTTTTTCACGCCCTAATAACCAAAGTGGATAGAGCTCATTTACACTTTTTGATGCGAACATTATTTCTCCACCGGGTAATCGGCATCTTTCCAGGCCGTAATGCCACCCATCATGTTTTCAATATTATTAAATCCGTGTTCAGCGAGCAATTTCGATGCCCGAGCCGAACGGTTGCCTGAATGGCAATAAACATAAACACGTTTGTCTTTTGGTACTTCGCTCAAGCGTTCAGCCAATACCTGCACCGGAATCAGTGTTGCTCCGGCAATATGGCCTTCTGCATATTCGCCCGGGGTACGCACATCCAACAACATAAATGGCACCGGTGATTTATCTCCCGCCTGCCAGTGATCATGTGTATGAACTACAGTGGCATTTTCATAACCATCCGCCGTCTGCTCACTCAGACCACAAGCCGTTGCAACCAGTGGCATCGCCACAATCATTATCATCGTCATCATCATTCTTTTCATAGCATCTCTCCAGTTTCTGTAATTATTTACTGCTCAGCGGCAAACCGGCACCCTGCCAGGCACCCATACCACCCGAAAAATTGTACACCATATCAAATCCTTCTTTGGCCAATGCCGTTGCTGCCATGGCAGAACGGTTACCTGATGCACAGATCACCACAACAGGTTTATCCCGGCTTATTTCATGCATATGTGATTTCACTTCAGAAAGGGGCATATGCAACGCATCCTTGGCATGGCCAGAGGACCATTCGCCAGGCTGCCGCACATCCAGCAAGATATGCTCTTGATGGCGAAACTGCATGTAATCAGCTGCTGATAGTGATTTCACTCCGGCAAGTTTTGGTGCAACAACACGCTTCCATAATATCCAGGCAATCAAGAGAGCCGATGCGATGTACACCATATTTTGTTCAATAAATTCCATGTTGTTTGAACTCCTAAAGGATCGTTAAATCATTAATAATTTAGTAAGACAGGTACAGACAATGACATCTTGGAAGGGAGGGAAGAGGAGCACCACCTGTACCTATCAACTGTTTGGGAGTATGTCGGATGTGAGTTTCAGCTGTGTTTGAAACCCAGCTTAGACAAAATAACCTCCATCAAACACCATTGGCTAAAACCTGATTGCAGCAGATTTGCTCCAACAAAAGCGGTGAACCAGAGCCATGTAGGTTCCATCAGGTTCACCCCGTTATAGCGCGCAGAAAGATAGAGACTGAGCAGAATAAAACTGCCTGCGATAATGCGAATCATGCGATTAATTGTCATTGTTAAACTCCTTTATATTGTTATGGATTATTATTGCGTGATGACTTTTACGAAGCGGGCCATGGCTTATTGCGCTGCCATAAATAATACATCATCGGTGTGATAAACATGGTTAAGACGGTGGCTGCCAGCGTGCCAAATGCCATCGACACGCCCAAACCACCAAATACCGGGTCACTGATCATGACCGATGTACCGGCAATCACAGCCAGTGCAGTAAGCAGAATCGGCCGTGCACGTACAGCTCCGGCTTCCAGCACCGAATCTTTCACTGAAAAACCCTTGTTGCGGTAATCAAGAATAAAATCAATCAGCAGCGTGGAGTTGCGCACCACAATACCAGCCAGTGCAATCATGCCGATCATTGATGTGGCGGTGAACGGCTGCCCGGTAATCCAGTGACCCGGGAAAATACCGATCATAGTTAAAGCCGTTGGTGCCATTACCATCATGGGTAGAATAAGCTGACCATAATAGGCCACCATCAACAGATAGATCAGAATCATCGCCACAATAAATGCAGCGCCCAGATCCCGGAATACATCCAAGGTCAGGCGCATTTCGCCATCCCACAGCATGTGGTAACCGAACGTGTTATCAGGTGCGGTGTTGGTAAAGCGCATACCGCCGGTTTTCACCTCAGCCCCCGGCACCACTTCAGTGCCGTCAATCGCCCAATCCATCTCCAGCAGCGGATACACCTGTGAACCCTGTTTCGGTTCGGCCATCACATAGACCACCTGATGCCCGTCCTTGCTGTAAATCGGTTTGGACGCCACGCTCTCTTCAATAGTAGCAAAGGCCGACAGAGGCACAGCGCCCTGTGAACCAGAGACATAGATACGATGCAGATCTTCTGCATGCGCACGCAAGGCCTTTGGCAGACGCACATGCAGTTTCACCTGATGACGCTCTTCATCCATATGAATGGCTCCGAAGTCATAACCCTGCAAAAAATCATGCAGGGCAGTTTCCACCTGCATCGTTGCCACACCAAGATGAGCCGCACGCTCTTTATCCACGTGAATATTCAGCTGCAACTGCTCCTCTCCAACCGAATCATCGACATCAACAACATCATATGTTGCTTCAAATTTCTTGCGAACCTCTTTAGCCAGTGCTCGCTGGGTGTCATAATCCGGGCCATAAATTTCTGCCAGCAGTGTACCGCGCACAGGTGGTCCCGGTGGATCTTCCACCAGTTTGATATTGGCATGCGGATTCGCCTGCTGCACTGGCGCAAGCAAAGCGCGCAACTCCAGCACAATGGCATCAGAACGGATTGAACGATCGTGTTTATCCACCATATTGACGCGGATATCAGCCAGATTCGTTCCCTTACGCAGTACCGCTCCACGCAACATGCCGTTGAAATCAATGGGACCTGCCTGACCGACAAAGCTCTCATAATCTACGACCATTGGATGATTTCTCAGTACATCAGCCAGTTCACGTGTTACACGATCGGTCTCTTCCAGTGATGCACCTTCGTGCAGATCAATGGTGATATTAAAGGTATTGTTATCACCCTTAGGTAGCATTTTCAGCTCAACCGTACCCGGAGTGAGTGGACCGTTGATACCGGCAGGACGCATGAACTGCCAACCCGGTTGCATCATGGCGGCCACAAACAGCACCAGTGTCACCAGCCAGAACAACTTGCGGATAGCCGGTGATTCGATCAATGGTATGGCCAGACGCATATAACTGCGATATACCCAGTCCTTTTGCGAATGATCTTCATGATCTAAATCCGTTGTCTGTATCGTGGTCGGCAAAAAACGCTGCGCTATCCACGGCGTAAACATATAGGCGATCACCAGCGATGCGGCCATTGCTACCGGTGCATTAAACGGAATAGGGCCCATATATGGCCCCATCATACCGGTCACAAAGGCCATCGGTATAAACGCCAGAATCACAGCAATGGTGGCAACAATGGTCGGTTTACCTGTTTCATTGGTTGCCATCACAATCAGGCGGGCTTTGTCCTGCACAGACCTCACACCCTTATGCAGGTGACGGTGAATATTTTCGATCACCACAATGGCATCATCCACCAACAACCCAAGCGCCAGAATCAGGGCAAACAGGGTAATACGGTTAATCGTCTGATCTGCCAGTAGCCCGATGGCTAGCACTACAAACAGGATCAGCGGAATATTGAGGGTAACGATGGTCGCTTCACGCCAGCCCAGAAACAGCAGCAGAATCAATATCACCGTACCTATAGCGATACCGAGATGCTCAATCAGCATATTCACGGCCGCATTGGCGCGGTTACCTGAATCACGGGTGATATTTACCTGCACATTGTCAGGAATAAAGTCACCTTTCAGTGCATTTAATTTCTCTTCAATGCGCTGAGTCACCACCACCGCATTGGTGCCGCGCTTCTTGGCCAGCGTAATAGAGACTGCCGGTAGCTCAGGTTCTGCCATCGCACCCTGATCGACATGATGCGCTCCAAAACCGATACGGTGAAAATGCTCCACATCACTGGCACCATCAGAGATATCAGCCACATCTTTCAGATAGATCGGCCTGTTTTTCGACTGCCCGACAACCAGTTGACCCACTTCTTCGGCCGTTTTCAGATAACCGTCCAGCCAGATTTTTGTTTCGTTATTATTGCCCACCAGAGAGCCAACAGGCCCACCAACATTGGCAGAGAGCAACACCTGATGCAGTTGATCCAGCGCGATCTGATAAGCCGCCAGCCTGACCGGATCGAGTTTGATACTGATCTCATGATCACGGCCGCCAATAATATTGGCCACCGACACCCCCTCCAGAGGGCTGAGCTGATCACGTACACGTTCAGCCAGTCGTTTCAGCGACAAACCATCCATCTCCGTCGATGAGAGCGTTATCACCGATGCAGGAACATCATCAACATCCAGCGGTTTGACCAGCGGTTGTGAAGCTCCATCCGGGATACGATCCAGATTCTGCATGATGCGGTCATACAACTTCACCAAACTGGACTCTTTGTCTTCGCCAACTTTAAACATGACCGTCACGACAGCCATTGAATCCATAGCCATACCGTAGGTATGCTCCACGCCGGTCATTTCACGCAGCATCATCTCCATCGGGCGTACAATCAGATTTTGTACTTCCTGCGGTGAAGCACCGCGCATCTGCACAAACACATTAGCTGCAGGCACATCAATCTGGGGATTTTCTTCACGCGGTGTCACCATCAGGGCAACTGCACCGATTAAAAAAATTAAAATACTGATCATCGGTGTTAAATTGGTGAACATCGCGGCCTTGCCAAGGCGCCCTGCTATATTTAACGGTATCTGATCGGACATTATTTTTTCGCCTGTAGGGTCATGCCTGTTTGCAAGGCCGGATTGCCATCCCAGGCAATGACATCACCTTCACGCAAGCCTGCCAGTATTTCGACCTTGCCACTTGCTAATGTTTCACCCGTACGCACTAGACGGTAATGAACGATACTTTTGTTATCAACGAGATAAACACCTTGTAGACCAGCCCGTTCAATCACTGCGGCTGAAGGCACCATGAGTGCTTTGCGGAGCCCCGTTGAAAAACCTATCTGAGCATACATACCAGGGTGTATTGCCGGATCTGCCTGCAGGGCAACCTTGATCAGGAATTGATGCGATACCGGATCAGCAGCCTCAACCACCTGACGCACAGTGCCAGCCAGGTGCGATTTGATGGACCGTATCTCCAGCTCAACCATATCTCCTGCATGAATGCTGCTCACAAACTGCTCAGAGACATAGGTTTCCACCAAGAGACTAGCAGGGTCTTCCAGAGTCAGAATCACCGCTCCGGGCTGAGCCAGATCACCTTTACTGAGTCGTTTTTCTACCACCACACCATTGACCGGCGACACTACTTCGGCATAACCCAATTGATTACGCGCCTGGGCCGCCTGAGAACGCGCCACTTTGTAACGCAGACGCACCCGATCCAGTTGTTGCTGACTGGTGGCATGCTCTTTAAAAAGTGACTCATAACGCTGCATATCGGATGTTGCGTCAGCCAGTGCCGCCTCTGCCTGTACCAAGGCTTGTTTCGCATTGACCGGATCCACCCGCACCAGCACCTGACCTTTGATGACACGATCACCTTCGCGCACAGATAGCTTACGAATATAGCCAGAGATGCGCGAACTGATAGATACACGATGATCCGATGTCACGGTGCCGCTGGTAACATAGTGCGATTCAACATCGAGAGATTGCAATGTCACAGTGCTCGCCTGCGTTAATGCGGCTTGTTGCACTGCCGGACTGTTTGCACTCTCCTCACTACATGCCTGAAGGACAAACAGCGCCATCATCACCAATATTAATTTTTTATTCATTGGATTATTTCCTCATTCAATGTGCCCGCCGCCAACTGCAAGGCAGCCTTGGCAATCGTCACATCATATTTGGCCCGAATACTTGATAAACGCGTCGTGTCTACTTGTAGCTGAGCGTCAAGCAGGTCGGATGTTTTGGCCAGCCCCTGTTGATAGCGCAGAGACTTGATGCGCAACGACTCTTCACTCTGCTTGAGTGCTTCGCGCTCACTGGCATCACTGATTTTACTTTCATCCAGCATACGCCATGCCTGGCTTACTTCATTGTGAATCTGCTGTTTAAGGTCGTCAATTTTGAATTCCAATGCCATTTCTCTAGCACGAGAAGCACGCAACCCGGCCCTGTCCGCACCACCTGAAAACAGATTCATACTGACAGTTGCGCCAATCATGCTGTTGCGATTTTTCAATGCTGGTGTTGATGCGTTCCACTCTTGCCCGGCCACCAAATCAACACGCGGAAGAAATGCCCCTTTGCTTACAACAACTGCGGCCTGACTAGCCTGATATGAAGACTCCAGCGCCTTCAAATCCGGACGCATCTGTAGTGATTTCTGCAGCGTTTGCGTCAACGTCGATGCGGCGATGGCAAGATCAGGCTCTCCATCCACATTCAGTGCTGTATCAGCACCCATACCCAACACATGTTGCAACTGCTCCATAGAGTGCGCATAGACGTTATTAGCCTGCTTGAATTTCAACTCACTGCGTAACAGATGAACGCGTGCATCCATCACATCACTGGAGATCAAGACACCACGTTTTTCCAGGGCCAGTGTGTCCTGATAACGCTTTTCTGCCGCATTTACTGCGGCCTGCATGGCCTGGATGGCCGCTTTTGCCTGCCGTGCCCTTGTATAGGCATGAATCGTCTGAAACAGGACTTGCTGCTGCATGTAACCATGCTGCAATTCAGAAGCTTCAAGCTGATGATCAGCCGCCTCCTTGCCTGCCCACATGGCACCACCCTGATAGAGCGGCATATTGATATTCAAACGTGTTTGATAATTATTAATAAAACCGGGGTTATTCAAAAAGGCGGGGGTGAAATCAGCTGCACTGATCCGCTGTTGATTCAGCTTGGTACCAAAAAAGCTACCCGGTGCATCTGTCCGGGCCACTCCGGTGGAGAGATCAAGACGTGGCATAAACTGACTTTGAGCCAAGGCCTGATTTGCCCTCGACTGATCAAGCGAGCTACCATCCATCGCCAGCGAACGATTATGCTCCAGAGCATAATCCACACTCTGTCGCAACGTGCTGATTTCAGCAGCATAGAGATTGGCTGACATCATCAGCGCACCCAGTAGCAGGCCACTCATTACTAAATTATAATTATCTAATATATTACGGCTCGCAAACATGTATCACTCCCTGCCTTCAGCTTTGCACGCACATTTCAGGGCAATAAATCTGCTTGAGTGACTCTACCAAACCTTTCCAGGCCGGGTTAGAAATGCGATAAAACACTTGCTGGCCACGCTTTTCATTTTCAACAATGCCTAATAAACGCATCTTCGCCAAGTGCTGCGACAAGTTAGACTGGGCTGCCCCGGTAGCGTCCATTAACTCATGCACACACATCGGTTTATCCAGCAATAGGCACAAAACGGACAAGCGCAATTCATGCCCGATAGCTCTCAAACCCTGACTCGCTTCTTTTACTTTATCTTCTGGTATTTCCTGCATCGGCGAAATATATTCCACTTTCATTATATAATCAACTTATTATTTAATTGACCCTCCGATCATTGCGCCTCAGTGTCAGCATTACACTGAAACTTACATGGAGTTTGAGCTTCAGGTGCAAACGTTTTGATAACACACATGAGGGTTTTAAATGCGTGAAACACCTTTGATTCTTATCGTAGATGATGAAAATATCATTCGCGACATATTGGCAAAAATGATTCGTGTACTCGGCTATGCTGTCATACAGGCCGCCAATAGCACCGAAGCACAACATATTATTCGTCAGCACAAACCTGATCTTATTCTACTCGATATGATGATGCCCGGTGTCGATAGCATGGAAGTGCTCAAATCCGTACGTGCCGATGAGGCATTAAAACATATCTCTGTCATCCTGATTTCAGGCATTGATGATTTGGAAACAGTTGCGGCGTTTATTGAAGCTGGCGTTGATGACTTCTTACCAAAACCTTTCAACATGGCCTTGTTTAGATTAAAAGTGAACAGCTGTTTAGCGCATATGCAGAGTAGAGATGCCACGCAACACGCTCAACTGCGTATGGAAAACTTCTGCAAGGATCTCTCCCATGACCTGAATAATGCCCTGACCGGTATTATCATGACTGCGGAACTGTTATTGATGAATGCCACCTCGGAAGAAACAAAAGAGCATATTGATGATATCATCGATTCAAGCGAGCTCGTAAACCGCTTAATCAAGGAACGTCGCCAAAGCCTCTCTACAAACGCAAACGCTGAAACCTGAGCCTCGCCATGGCAGCATGCGCCGCCCTATGAATAGTTCAACGACCCAATCAACCGCCCCTCTCAATGGATTGGCATGGCGCCTGGCTCATCTGGCCAAATCAAACCATTCCAGCAGTTCCAGCCCTTCAAAAAAACCGGCAGGACTCATTGTCTGGGTTTGCCCGGATCTGCGCAGTTATCGCCAACTATCGGAAGAGCTGGGATTCTTTCTACAAAATCAACCTGAGTTGCTGTGGCGCTTTCCGGCTTGGGAAGTATTACCCTATGATCGTGTCTCTCCCCATCACGGCATCGTTGGTGAACGTTTTGCCACCCTTGGGCGCTTACTCAACACACCCAATCCAACAGGTATCCTGTTAACCGCTCTGCCAGCTTGGTTACAGCGCATTGCCCCTCCGGAATCTGTCGCTGCACATGTATGGCAATTGAACGTGAACATGCAACTGGATATATCCGGCCTAAAAACACGCTTGGCTGAAGCCGGTATGATTCCTGCTGACAGGGTGTTAGCACCCGGAGAATTTGCAGCCCGCGGTGGCCTGTTCGATATATGGCCTGCCACAGAAGCGACACCACTACGCATTGATCTGTTTGGTGATGATGTTGAATCCATTCGTCGTTTTGACCCTGAAAACCAGCGTTCCGGTGATGCACTTGATCACTTCACCTCCGTACCGGTACGCGAAGTCATTCTGGACAGACCCGGCCGTGACACATTTATCGCCAACTTTCGTTCTCGTTTCCCGCATCTGCGCAAACACCCCATGCTCTCTGCAGTGCAAGCTGGCCGCCCACATCCCGGCATCGAAGCGCTACTGCCACTGGCATATCAAAAGATGGCACGTTTGCTTGATTATTTGCCTGATGGTTACCGCCTCTATGCTGATCATGATATTGAACAGCGCCGCCATGGTTTTTCTGAGCAGGTACGCGCCCAGTTTGAAATGGTACGTGCCAGTGCGGAACCCAGCATAAGCCCGCAGGAGCTGTATGCGGTTGAAACTCCCGTCAAAGCAAAAACACTGCCTGCATTGAATTTTGAACCTGCTCCGGCATTGAGTGATTACAGTGATCGTGCTCAGCCACTACAAGCCATGCGCACCCTGTTGAAAAAACAACTGCATGCAGGATGGAAACTGTGCCTGATTGCACACGGCCTGGGGCAACAGGAACGCATGATTGAAGCATGTGGTGATCTGGCGACCGAAGTAGCCATTCAAGAAAACTTCAAGGCTTGTCAAACAGAAGTGTTGAGCTCCACCATAGGTTATCTCGATAGTGGTTTCGCTGCTCCTAAAGAGAAACTGCTTCTGTTAACCGGCCGCGAACTCCTCGGCCAACACCTGCCACGTAAACGCAGCCGCAATAACACGGTTTTGCGCGCTGATATCTTCTCTAGTCTGGCAGAACTACAAATTGGCGACCCTGTCGTACACGAAGACCATGGCGTAGGGCTCTATCAGGGCCTGGAAAGTATCGACGAAGATGGTGATCTGGCCGACTTCATCAAGATCGAATATGCTGACAAAGCCACTGTCTTTGTACCTGTTGAAGAGTTGTCGCGCCTTCACCGCTATACCGGTGAAGAGTCCCCCCGGCTCAACAAACTCGGTTCAGAGAAATGGAAACGTACCCGCGAACGGGTAAAACGTGATCTGTTTGCCATGGCCAATGAACTGATCGAAGTGGAAGCTGCTCGCAGTGGTAACAAACGTGAGCCCTATCCTGTTGAGGGGCCTCTGCTTGATGCCTATGATGAATTTGCAGCCCGCTTCCCTTTTGAAGAGACCGATGATCAGGCTGAAAGTATCGATGCAATCCTGCGTGATTTAACCCATCATAAACCGATGGACCGTGTCATCTGCGGTGATGTTGGTTTTGGTAAAACAGAAGTCGCCATGCGTGCTGCATTTGTTGTCGCCCAATCCGGTCGGCAAGTGGCTGTGCTTGCACCGACTACCGTGCTGGCCAATCAACACTTCAGCAGTTTTTCAGAACGCTTTGCCGGCACCGGTCTAAAAGTCGATCTCATTTCCCGTCTGCAGGGTAAAAAAGAGGCTGACCGCATCACCCGTGAACTGGCCAATGGTGATATTCGCATCATTATCGGTACCCATCGTCTGTTATCCGATCAATTTGAATTTGCCGATATAGGTATGGTCATCGTTGATGAAGAACAACGCTTTGGTGTAAAACATAAACAGAAACTCAAAGCACTACATGCCAGTGTCGATCTGCTTACACTCACTGCCACGCCCATTCCTCGC
>Ga0316202_10000937_pt1 | contig 25956 bp, 27 predicted proteins | sample 3monrhotite_MG_FD_204934 | JGI IMG/M metagenome (GOLD analysis project Ga0316202, IMG submission 204934) | Microbial mat bacterial communities from mineral coupon in-situ incubated in ocean water Damariscotta River, Maine, United States -... | ecosystem: Environmental > Aquatic > Marine >... | reverse complement strand
GTTTAAGCAGCGTTTTATTCATAAAAAGAAACTCAAATTGCCAGTCACCTTCCACCATTTCAAAATCTTCATTGATGCTATAACCGATTTTGTCTTCCACCATACCGTTATTCAGTTTTAAATGCATGTTATAGCGATAACCAGAGGAAGTAGTGCCATCAGACTTTTTCATTTCCGGGTGTACTACAACCAGTTCCAGAGGAATAACCCTAATATTCTTTTCGATCCCGGAAATATGAAAACGAAAGCCAAACAGACGTCCTATTTCCAGCGGAATACGCTGCGTATTTTTCACCAGTTCGGCTTCGCCACGCTTCACATAACCTGAAGTGGATGACGGAGATGCCAAGCGATTGGAATCTTCAGTGAATTTATAATAACCACTCTCAATGATTTTCGCCTGCGGTGCTGCCTGCACTGTAATCATAACGGCTGATAAAAAAATAAAGCCCAACACACGAAAATATATATTTTTCATTTCAAAATCCTGTTTGTTGCTTGCTCAAATATACTTAAATCTCAATCGCTACGGGTATATACCCGTGACGTTTGAGATTTAGGTTTTATTGCACACCCTCTTCATTCCATGGCGGTGTTGAAATTCCTCGCAATAGTCCGGCTATTACTCGACAACTGCTCCTGCGTTGTTCTACCTACGGCCATCCCTGGCCTAGTCGTTATTTCGCCTTGCCATGAAATGAATATGACGCACACTAAAAGCCTAAATCTCAAACGCCACGGGTATATATCCTGCCAAAAGCTTTTCACTATTCCGCTCTCGGGCGGCAATACCCTGAACATTCTACGCAAAAAACCGCATCATTTCCGCTCAATCGTACTGCGGTTAGTTGCTTACCCCACAGGCAACCGGTATCCAGTGAGACAATATTGCGTTCTCGACGTAAACCCAGTGTGGACCAGTGTCCGAAGACAATGCGCAAATCTTCGCTGCGCCGTCCAGGTACTTCAAACCATGGCAGGTAGCCTACGGGCTGTGTGCCGGGTTTACCTTTGGCGTCAAAATCAAAACGCCCTGTAGCGTTACAGTAACGCAGCCGTGTAAAGCTGTTGGTAATAAAACGCAATCGATTCCAGTCTGCCAGGTCATCACACCACACATTGGGCTGATTGCCGTACATGTGTTGAAAAAGCGCCGTGTAGTTATCACTACGCAAAACGGCTTCAACTTCTTTTGCACAGGTCTGTGCCATGGCCAGATCCCATTGTGGCGGCAGGCCAGCGTGAACCAGAATAGTATTCAGCACTGGGGCGTGATGCATCAACGGCTGTTGCCGTAACCATGTCAGCAACTCATCACGATCCGGGGCGGACAAAATATCATCCAGCGTATCGTCCTTGTGAAGTGGCCTGCTGCCTTCAGCCACTGCTAACAGGTGTAAGTCATGATTACCCAGTACCGTTATCGCACTGTCGCCCAGTTCATGCACGGCACGAAGTACCTGTAATGATGCCGGGCCGCGATTGACCAGATCACCGGTAAACCATACCTGATCATTTGCCGGGTCAATGTTAATCAGCTCCAGCAAGCGCATCAGCTCATCGTAACATCCCTGAATATCACCTATTGCGTAAACCGCCATTGTTGTTCCGTTTTTTGTTTTTTAACTCGGTAGCCGTTAATAAAATTTTCCGGGCAGAATAACACGCAGGGCACGCAGTTCGGGTAAACTCCGGCCATGGACAAAACTCTCATCACTCACCCGCAGGAAAAATCGAATCGCTGGCTGTCAATGAGCAGCCTGTTGTTTATCAGCTTTTTTGTTGTCGGTCTGGCGTTGATGACCCTGCTCAATAGTGGTGTGGTTAATCACATGCTGTTCCCCATTGGCACCGACATTGCTATGTTTCAGCTCATCTGGCAGGAGCAGCCATTAAGTGCATTGGAGTTTATGGTTACCAAGTCATTGTTTGTGTTTATCCATCAGGACCCACGCAGCGGACTTAATTTGTGGACGTTGCAATACGATAGCATCACTCTCGTGGTTTATCTGTTCGCCGCCCTGTCCGGCGGACGCCTTATCAGCCATGCCCGGCAAGCATCGCAGCATAATACTGGCTTGTTGCGCGGGCTGTTGGGCGTTGTGCTGCTGGTAACGGCTTTCACTTACATGACTGCCATCGAGCACTGTTCTGGTGCCACCTGGGTGGGCTTTGTGGGCCTTTATGGTTTGGGTTTCAGTGATTTTGAGTTTTACCCCTATTATCAAAGTGTACTGACGTTGCTGGGCCTGGGTTTGCTGATATGGGGCCGTGTTAAACCTCAGGCAAACAGATAAACCAGCAATCCGCCCAGCAATAAACGATAAATCACAAAGGGCAACATGCCGATGTGTTCCAGCAGTTTCAGAAAAAAGTGTATGCACAAATAGGCGGTAATCGCCGAGGTCATCATACCGATAATCATTGCCCGCCAATCCACCAGGCTCGGTTCTTGGATCAAATCCAGCGTTAGCAAACTACCGGCCAGAGTAATCACTGGGATCGACAACAGAAATGAAAAGCGTGCTGCCGCCTCGCGTGACAGCCCCAGCATCAGGCCTGCCGTCATTGTCGCACCGGAACGCGAAGTACCTGGGATCAACGCCAGCGCCTGGGCAATACCAATAATGGCAATATCGCTAATGCGCAGGCTGTATTCATCGCGCTGGCCGCGGCCTTTGCTATCTGCCCACCATAACAACAGGCCAAAGCCAATAGTCGCTGCAGCAATTACCAGCTCCGAGCGCAGGTTATTTTCAATAAAGCCTTTTAACAGCAAACCCGCCAACCCGACCGGAACGGTACCCCATAGCACCGCCCAGGCCAGTCGGCTATTTGCAGTTTGCTTGCGGGTGAGCACCGACTGCACCCAGTCCTGAGTCATGGGCACTAATTCGCGGCGAAAATACAGTACCACCGCACTGAGTGTGCCAACGTGTACGGCGACATCAAAGGCTAGCCCTTGGTCCTGCCAGCCCAGCAAACGCGGTAATAGAATAAGATGTGCGGAACTGGAGACCGGAAGGAATTCAGTGAAGCCCTGTATCAGAGCAAGAAAAATAGCGTGTAATGAATCCATAGCGGTTTATTTTTTCTCCGCCACAAGGCGCGCCATGCGCCCTTCTTTCAGTGGTGTTTTTTCCAGCACGCGGAAGCCGGTGTTTTCCAGCATGAAGGCCAGATCATCAACACTGAAACGATTGTGCTCAATGAAATGGATAAACAAATCTTCTAACGCATCCACGGGTGTTTGCCGGTCAAATACGGCTAATTCACTGTCTGTCAGATATTGCGCCAGTGGTGCGCGCACCCAGTCCATAACATAAAAAATGCCACTGGGTTTCAGGCAGCGTCGCATTTCCTGCAAAGTGCGTATTGGCTGATGCATTTCATGTAATACCACAGAGGCTATCACCACATCGACACTGTTATCAGTCAACGGTAAATGGGGGTCGTGTAAGTCAGCGGTGATGATTTCGCAACCTTCAGGCAGATTGTTGGCGGCTTCCAGCATGTATTCAGCACATTCCACGCCGATAACGCGTGCCTGAGGATGCCGTTGATGTACATCACGCAGAAAAGTGCCAGGGCCAGTGCCCAGGTCCAGAATCACTGGGGATTCACCCAACACCGGTACTATGCGCGTATTCCATAGTGCCCAGAAATTCTCGTTAAAACGTCCGGCATAGGTGTCTTTCATTAATTGCACAAATGCTTCGCCATCGCGATGGTGCTTGGTGAGCATGGCCTGTGTTTGTTGAAGTTTGTTGTTCATTACAGCTCCTGTCCCTATTAACTTTTCATTGTTATGCTGAACCTGTTCCGGCATCCAGAAACTTGTTAAAACTACTGGATTTCGGCATGAGGGATTAATTTAGGTTAAAGCTGGTGCCGTAAGTCCTGCATGGAAAAGCCGCGCAATGGTTGATGATAATTTCGTGCCAGTGCAATCACCTTAAAGCGCTCACCCATTTCGGCGGGCAGGGTGAGGGTGCGTATCTGTTGTGCTTGTAAAACCTGTTGCCGCTCATCCAGCTTTTCAAAAGGTTGCGCCAGTTCACTGATACCGTTGCCTAGCAGAAACCCCCCCTGGGTATTGTAACCACGTACCTCTAGCCCGGAGGATACTGCAGCTTCAGCAATAGCGGTGAAATCCACATGTGCAGTAATGTCTTGTAAACCAGGATAAACAAATGGGTTATCGTGGGCACGATGCCGATAATGGCACATCAGCGTACCGCCATTGCGCCGGGGGTGATAATACTCGGTGGCGGCATAACCATAATCAATGAGCAAGACCACGCCAGCATCCAGCAGACTGGCAATGGATTGCACCCAGCCCGTGGCCGCCAAATTGATTTCTGATGAATAGCCTGGCGGCAGTTTTGCAACGATCTCTGTCAGGTGCTCTGGTATCAATAACCCGTCCGACATGTTATTTGTCCACTGGAAACGACCCCCCGAAAAACTCACGCAACGTTCCTGCAAACCCTTTTCCCTAGTGACAAAACATTGCACGGGTAATGCGTCCAGCAATTCATTGGCCACCACGATTCCCCGAAAACCGGGCGCAGGTAATTCGTGCAGCCAGCGCACGCGTTCCAGCAGATGCGGTACCCGCGTGGCAAGGGTTTCACGCTGGCGTTCCTGCAAGTCTGCGCTTAATTCCAGAATGAAATATTGCGAAGGCAGCTCGTCGAGGATTTCCAGTTCGGCCAGTATATCCGCTGCCATAACACCACTTCCTCCTCCGACTTCTAACACTTCGCCTGTCCCCTCAAAGGTACATAGCACCTCGGCTAATTGCTGCGCCAAGGTGCGAGAAAACAATGGCGAAATCTCCGGTGCGGTAATAAAATCGCCTTGTTTGCCGAACTTGTGCGCACCGGCTGAGTAATAACCCAAGCTTGGTGCAAACAGAGCCAGATCCATGTATCGGGCAAAACTGATCTGCCCTCCGGCAACGGCAATCTCATCAGCAATAAAGGCAATAAGCTTTTCGCTATGGGCTTGCGCGGCAGCATCAGGCACGGGGAATTGTGACAGCGTGTTTGCCGAAGTAATGTCAGGGTGCAAAAAGGGAACGGATGATGTAGGCATGGTGAAAGTCGGCGTTTGAATCAAGTTTGTCACGAGTAGTGGTTGGGTAATGGATACAGAGTGGGGTAGAGTGTGTGCTTTACAGGTGAGTACGTTTTGCAATCACATTGCCTGACGACAGGAAAACAATGCCTTGAATGATATCATAGAAGCCAGCGGCAAAAGCTCGAGTTCGCTACAGGATCGCGTTATCCTGGTTACTGGTGGTGTGCATCGCATTGGTGCCGTTATCGCCCGGACGTTGCACGCCGAAGGCGCACGGCTGGTGTTGCACTATCGAGGTTCGCGTGATGCTGCCCACGCCCTGCAAAACGAACTCAATGCGTTGCGCGATGATTCCGTGGTACTGGTGCGTGCCGATCTGCTGGATCAGGCTGCCCTGCCTGCGGTGGTAGCTGATGCATTGGCTACCTGGGGGCAGCTTGATGTGCTCATTAACAATGCCTCCAGTTTTTATCCCACTCAACTGGGAAGAATCACCGAAACTGAGTGGGATGACCTTGTTGGCACCAATCTCAAAGCGCCGTTTTTTTTATCCCAGGCTGCTGCGCCACACCTCAAGGAACAGCACGGCTGTATTATCAATATCGCCGATATTCATGCTGACCGGCCGCTGAAACGTTTTCCTGTGTACAGCATCGCCAAAGCCGGGCTGGTTATGCTCACCAAGTCACTGGCCTGCGAAATGGGCCCCGAGGTACGTGTTAATGCCATCGCCCCCGGTGCTATTTTATGGCCGGAACGCAAAATTGATGAAGTGACTCAACAGCGTATTGTTTCCCGTACTTTTCTCAAGCGCCAGGGTGACCCCGAAGATATCGCGCGTGCGGCATTGTTTTTGATTCGCGACGCTGACTATACCAGTGGTCAAGTGATTACTGTGGATGGCGGGCGTTCGCTCAATAGTTAATTCTTCTGATAAGTCCACATTGAAACCTTTCGCCGAATCCTGCGCAGAAAACCGGCACGTTATTCTTGACGTGTTGCTGAAAGAATTTGCTTCAGTGCAACACATATTGGAAATCGGTAGTGGTACCGGTCAGCACGCGGTGTTTTTTGCCCGCGCACTGACTCATCTTATCTGGCAGACCAGCGATGTGGATGAACACCATCCCGGCATCCATGCCTGGATCAGCGACGAAGGCCCAGATAATGTGCGCGCTCCGTTGAGCCTGAACGTGGCAATGAATCAATGGCCAGACATGACTTTCGATGCCGTGTTCAGCGCTAACACCGTACACATCATGGGCTGGCAGGAAGTGATAAAAATGTTTTCCGGTATAGGTCAGGTACTCGCTGACGGTGGACGTTTTTGCCTTTACGGACCATTTAATGTCGATGGACAATTCACCTCAGAGAGCAATGCTCGTTTTGAACAGTGGTTAAAATCACAAAACCCCAGGAGCGGAATTCGAGATCAGGCTGAGTTGGATGAACTGGCAAAAAAAGCGGGGCTTACACGCATTGCTACGTACGAGATGCCCGCCAATAATAATGTTCTGGTGTGGGAAAAAACAGGAGCAGGTTAGGGAGGCGCGGGGAAGTTATTGCGTGCATGTCCCTTGAGTCACTCTCGCTACGGTTTAGCTGATGTATTAGGTTGAACTTCCGCCCCTGTCTTTCAGAGCAACAATCGCTTCACGCACTTGATCTACATCAATACGGGCTGGCGATTCTTCGTTGGCCAGTTCAAACAGAGGAATCAGATCTTCCAACAGTTTGGGAATGTGTGGCATCAGCCGGTGCAGATTGCCGTGTTTGATCATGCCGACAGCTTCATCCAGCTTTGGGCAAACCTTATCCGGATCCACAGCCTGCTCATCTTGATGCCGGCTGGCGGCACAAAAGCGATTGCGCCCCGCATTTTTAGCGGTATACAGGCGTTCATCGGCAGCAGCCAACAAGGTCTCCAGGACATCTCCATCCTGTGGCTGCATGGCAATACCAATACTGATGGTGACGGGGATGTTGTTACCCTCAAACTGAATCTCCAGCGACTCCACCGCTTTGCGCAGGCGTTCAGCCAACACGATAGCCGCCAGCCGGTTGGTATACGGCGAACTCACCACAAATTCTTCACCACCCACGCGCGCCAGGGTATCCTCTTCGCGCACATTTTTCGATAACGTCTGTGCTACCTGTACCAATACGTAGTCGCCTGCAGCATGACCAAAGGTATCGTTGGTGTGTTTGAAGTGATCAATATCCATCATCAGCACAGCAAAATATTCTTTTTGCCGGCGCATGAGTGATAATTCTTTGTTAGCGATGTGGCTGAAAAAGCGCCGATTGGCCAGCCGGGTCAACGGGTCAGTATTGGCCTGTTCACGCAGCTCACGCTGACTCTCTTCCAGTTCACGCAGAGTGACCGCCAATTTGCGGTGGGCGCGTAGTCGGGCAAGCAACTCGACCCGGTCACTGGTTTTGGCGACAAAATCATTGGCTCCTGCCGTGAAAGAAGCTTCACGGGCCGCAGTGTCGTTATCACCCGTAACCATGATCACCGGCATATTGCGCACCCTCATCACTACGCTGTCACGCATGCGTTTGACCAAACCAAGGCCATCCAATCTGGGCATCGACAAATCGGTGATTACCACCTCAATACGGCTGTCGCTACTGATGAATTCCCAGGCCTGTTCACCATCAATCGCTTCCATTGGCATAAATTCGTCTTGCAGAGCACGGCTTAACGACAGACGAATCGTGGGCGAGTCATCAACGATGAGGATCAGCGGCTTAAAGTCAGCTGCATCGGGTTCGGAAAAGGGACTGAGTGTGTCATTCATTGATGCTGTGTTTACCGCTGTGTGGTTACCATTAACAATAGCTCAGTCTTCGAAATTTCTTAATTAAATGTATTTCGGTAGAAAAACCTACCATTCAAAAAGTATCGGCCGCAGTGCTTGGTTTCTTTTGTCGAATTTTTCCCACAAAACAGCATAATTTTCGCCAACTTCCGGATGCACATCATCCGGCACCATCTCCGCCAGAGGCCAGAGCACAAAAGCATAATGGAGAATTTCGTCGCGTGGCACATGGTAATTTTCCGTGGCAATGATTTCATCACCATAGAGTAGCAAATCCAGATCCAGTGTCCGTGCCACAAAACGCTCGCCACCACGCATCCGGCCATGCTGATTTTCGATATGTGCCAGGCTGGTGACCACTTGTTCAATGCTGTCATCAGTATTAAATGCTGCCACCAGATTGTAAAAGGCATCCCCCTCAAAACCCACTGCATCGCTTTCGTACACTGATGAAAGTTGTACCTTGCAATATTGGCGGCGCAAATCTGCTACGCCTGCCCGCACGCTACGCTCACGGTCAATGTTGCTGCCAACGCCAACAAATATCCTCGGCATGTCAGTCTCGTGTGCCTCTTTCAATAATGACCCCGACATCCCCAGCGTAACGTACGGCGCCTTTTTTGTTGACACGCAGACGCACCCATTTCACGCCAAATTCATTAAGCACGATTTCCGCCGCCCGTTCAGCCAGGGTCTCTACTAATTGGAACTGACTGTCACTGACAAATTCAATAAGCCGTTTGGCCACAGCCTTGTAATTGAGCGTATCTTCAATGGCATCGGTGTGTGCGGCAGCGGGAATATCTGCTGCCATATCCAGGTCAAGGATGATCGACTGTTTTTCTTCGCGCTCCCAATCGTAAATCCCAATGATGGTTTCGATGGTGAGGTCATGCAGGAAAATAATATCCATGAGGGTGATAAGCGAAAAGCTCCAGATAAGAATGAAACAAAACTATACCGTATTTGCGTAATACCAGACCAGCAACCTTGACATACCTATAGCGACTTGCCGCAAAAAGTACGCAATAATGGCGTCATGCTTAGCACCGTCATGATCTTTTCAGCCTATCTCATGGGCTCGTTATCTGCTGCCATTATCACTTGCAAGCTGATGGGTTTGCCTGATCCACGTACCCAGGGTTCCAACAATCCGGGCGCCACTAACGTATTGCGCACAGGTGGTAAAAAGGCCGCCGCCATCACTCTGTTGGGTGATGCCATAAAAGGTGTTATTCCCGTGCTGGTTGCACAATGGATGGCCGCACCACCGCACATTCTAGCACTCGTCGCGTTGGCCGCATTTTTGGGTCACCTCTATCCGGTATTTTTTGGTTTCCGTGGTGGGAAAGGTGTAGCTACCGCCTTTGGGGTGCTGATAGCCATAGCATGGCCGGTCGGTTTAGCTTTGCTGGGTACCTGGTTACTATCCGCTAAACTGTTCAAAATTTCATCGTTATCGGCACTCATTGCCGCTGGTCTTTCGCCATTTTACATGTGGTTATTTGCGCCGCAACCCGAGTTCATCATACTTGCCAGCGTGATCAGCATTATGTTGATATGGCGTCATCGATCCAACATCAAAGAACTGGTTGCTGGTACCGAAGGAAAAATTCGCTGACGTCATCTGATCCACCACAAAATATTGAAAAACTGGAGACTCAAGCCCTCTCATTTCACGCCGATAGCCTTTAACAACATGGGTATTCACAGGAGGTGTGTATGCGTAACTTTGATTTGCAACCCACATCCACCGCGCACTGGCACAAACTGGTGTGTGAGGCAGAACAACGGGCGCAACGTAGCCTGAGTGAAGAATTGCAAAGTTATCTGGTGTTTCTGCTACAACGTTTTCTCAACAGACCGGAAATGACCAGCCGTGTTCTTGCGCTAGATTATCTCAAAAGTTTTCGCATCGCCGGACAACGGCAAATTGGCAAACTGCGCGACGTAGGTGATATTTGTCTATTGCATGCCGGCTTTTTTCCGCAACGCGCTTGTCGTCGCCGTGTCAGTGTGAATTATTATGTTGATATGGGTATTGGTGCCTATTACCAGTTACACCATAATACGGCGCACCAGCAAGGCCAGCTCTACGAACATCTGTATGAAGGGTTTGTCCCGGCTATGGATGTGCTGCAAACGATTCGTAATATGGGTGATTCACAGCCATTGCTCGACCCACTCACCGCACATGAACTTTGGCAGCACACCAACAGCACTCAGGCACGGCAGCGATTACGGGATGCAAGCGACGGGATGCCGGTGTCTGTTGGCAAACAGGCTCGGTCAGCACGCCGACACTGATTTAGACTTCCTGAAAAAAGCAGCGTAAAACCTCCCGGTTTTAGCCGGAATTTATACCATACGACAAAATACAGTTTGTTGGTACAAATGCCCCTACTATACCCGTAGCGTTTGAGATTTAGGTTTTATTGCAAGCCCTCTTCATTCCATGGCAGCGTTGAAATTCCTCGCAATAGTCCGGCTATTACTCGTCATTTCGCCTGACCATGAAATGAATATGACGCACACTAAAAGCCTAAATCTCAAACGCTACGGGTATATGTTGAATCATTCTTATTTGCTTCTGTCCAGCTTGGCCAGCAAGGCATTTTCATCCAGAGCCAGATCAGCAAGCTGCAATTTATTTAAAACCGCTGAGCAATCTGCCCGCTGACCCAATTTCAGCCGCGTTAAAAAGAAACACACTCGCCGGAGAAACAGCAGCACAAAAAGCACCATGATGCTGGTGACCACCTCAAACCAAATGAGTGAACTGCCAACAGCATCTATCAATGCGCCATAGGTGAAAAAATAAATCAGTAAAATGATCCCAGAGAGAATACCGATGCTGATCATGAAATTTTCCAAGGTTTTTTTGATTTGTCGGATGGCATTGAGGGTGTTTTGCTGGGACATATTATTCACTTGTATGTTTGCTGGGGTTAGTGGCGGGTTGGATTCTAGCAAAATCCGGGCGCGTGAGTACGCCTATTGATATAAGAGATAACAGTGCATGAGCAAGTACGAGACTTGTTACAAGCCAGCAGTGTACGTTAAATGCGTCGTGACAAAGAGATGTGCGCAGCATCTATGGCTGCGTAGGCCATGTGGTTAGCGTGAATTTACCGTGCAATGAGTGAATGGAAACAAAACCGAAGCAAGTATTTTTCAGCTATAATCACTGGCCTTTTTCCGAAGCCATTTCCGGTGTGACTTAATTCTCATGAACCAGCCAAAAAACCAACAACCTAAAGCCGTTTCCCTGATCTCTGGCGGCCTTGATTCCATGCTTGCCACTCAGGCTATGCTTGATCAAGGCATCCATGTGGAAGGCATCAATTTTTATACCGGTTTTTGCGTGGAAGGCCACACCCATGCTATTCGCAAAAAAGACAAGGCGAAACCGAAACGTAATAACGCTCTGTGGGTGGCGGAGCAGCTGGGTATCAAGCTGCATATCATTGACGTTATCGACGAATACAAGGATGTGGTGATTAACCCCAAGCACGGTTATGGCAGCAATATGAACCCTTGTCTGGATTGCAAATGTTTTATGGTAGGCAAAGCGCATGAGTGGATTGAAAAGCACGATTTCGATTTCATTGTCACTGGTGAGGTGGTGGGCCAGCGGCCCATGTCGCAACGGCGTGACACCATGCCCGTGATCCAGCGTGAATCCGGTGCTGAAGATCGCCTGCTGCGACCACTGTGCGCCAAAATTCTGCCCGCAACCCTGCCTGAGCGTGAAGGCTGGGTGGATCGTGAAAAACTGTTTGCTTTCAATGGCCGTGGCCGCAAACCGCAGATCGCGTTGGCCGCACAAATGGGCATATCAGATTTTGCCCAGCCTTCCGGTGGCTGCTGTTTTCTCACCGACGCAACCTATTCCAACAAGCTGGCAGACTTATGGTCAGCACGCGGCGAGCGTCACTACGAACTCGACGATATTATGTTACTCAAGGTGGGCCGCCACTTGCGACCACGACCACATTTCAAGATCATCGTTGGTCGCGAAGAAGGCGAAAACCGCTTTCTTGAAGGCTATCGTAAGCAGTTTACGCACATGTACACCACAAGCCATCCGGGTCCGTTGGTACTATTGGATGGCAAGGCCAGTAACGATGACCTGCAATTGGCGGCACAACTGGCGGCCCGTTTCAGCCAGGGCAAAATGGCTGAAACAGTGTGCGTTGAACTACACGAAAAAGGTACCGCCAAACGCGAATTGACGGTGGCGCCACTGACTAACGAAGAAATCCCCCTGGAGTGGTATTTATGAGCCATCATCAGCTCGATGCCCGCCGCATGCTCTGCCCTATGCCGGTGATCCGCACGCAAAATTTTGTGGTTAAGTTGCCGCCCGGCGATACTGTAGAGGTGCTCTGCACTGATCCTGGTGCATTGCACGATATTCCTGCCTGGTGCCGTATCCACGGCCACGAAATTATTGGCACGCAGGAGCAGGATGGCGAGTTAATGATTAGCGTACGTGTAGGTATCAACTCCGACTAATGGGTCACGGCCACCACCACCATCATCTGCCCGACACTAGCGGAGACGGTTATCACGACGCGCGTTACAAGGAGGCTCGCAAGGTCACTCTGATCGGTTCGGTGGTGGATCTGCTGCTGAGCGTCGCAAAGATTGTGGTGGGTTATATCGGCAGTTCTCAAGCGTTGATCGCCGACGGTATACACTCATTATCCGACCTCGCCACTGATGGCGTGGTGTTATTCGCGATGAAACACGGCTCCCGCGAGGCTGACGAAAAACACCCTTATGGCCATGCCCGTATCGAGACCCTGGCCACCATCATCCTCGGCGTAGCGCTGGTCGGCATCGCTATCGGCATCGCCTGGGACGCCGTGCTGCGTCTGCGGCATCCCGAATTACTCATGCACCCCGGCTGGCTGGCACTGGTGGTTGCCAGTATTTCTATCGTTTCCAAAGAAGCCATTTACCATTACACCATGCGCGTTGCGAAGAAGTGGAACTCCAGCCTGCTGCGCGCTAATGCCTGGCACAGTCGCTCGGATGCCATTTCCTCGATCATCGTTGTTATCGGTGTACTGGGCAGCATGGGTGGCTTGCTTTATCTGGACGCTGTCGCCGCTATCGGCGTGGCATTAATGGTTGCCTGGATCGGTGCCAAACTGGCTTGGCACAGCGCACAGGAACTTGTTGATACGGCCATGGAGCCGAAGCAGGTAGAGCAGATTCGTCGCTCGATCCAATCGGTGGGCGGCGTGCAGGCTCTGCATATGTTACGCACACGGCGCATGGGCGACAGCGGTCTGGTGGATGTACACATTCTGGTGAACCCCCGTATCAGTGTCTCTGAAGGCCATCGCATCAGCGATATGGTGCGTGAGCAGATCATGCAGGATGTGCGTGCTGTCACTGATGTGATGGTGCATATCGATCCGGAAGATGATGAGCAAGCCGCCCCTGGTATCGGACTGCCGCTACGCAACGAAGTGCTGGCACAACTCCAGCAGCACTGGGCCAATATTGAGGCCGCCCAGTACATCGAAGAAACGGTGTTGCATTATCTGGACGGGAAAATTCATGTAGAGGTATCATTGCCGCTGTCCCACATGAGCAATATGGAAGCAGCACAGGCAGCAGCACACGAATTACGCCAGCAGGCAACAGGGCAGCCCGGCATGAATCATATTGCCGGAATAGTGGTGCGCTTTCAGTGACACAGGCACCGCAAAGCGCACAAACACCGTGCGTCAGATGTGTTTGCGCACCACCATTGTGCAATGGTGGTGCGGCGGTTCCCGTGGAACAAAAATGCGGGTAAGGTAGGTTTCTCGCGTGACCTGCCGTTACCGCAACAGTTTTACATGAGCGGGAGAGCAACAATACCTTTTCAGGGAGCAATGGCATATTTCATGCTAAATGGCATGATTGAGCAGAACTATTCAGCAAAATAATGACAGTAAAGCGGTATGAATCAAAGATTAAAAAATAAAGCCTGGCTGAAACCGGGCCTGAATGTTCTTAATATGGTCATTCACTTAATCAGCACTATTAAAATAAGCAATCAGGAGAGTCCATCATGTCTGCACAAGACGTATTGAGTATGATTAAAGACAACGAAGCGAAGTTTGTCGACTTTCGTTTCACCGACACCCACGGCAAAGAACAACACGTCACTGTGCCGTCCAGCCAAGTGGACGAAGATGTCTTCACCGAAGGCAAGATGTTCGACGGTTCCTCTATCCAGGGCTGGAAGGGCATCAACGAATCCGACATGATCCTCATGCCTGACACTTCCACCGCTGTGATGGATTTGTTCGCCGATGAATCCATGCTGAACATCACCTGCAACATCGTTGAGCCATCCACTGGTCAGGGTTACGAGCGTGATCCCCGTTCTGTTGCTGGCCGCGCTGAAGCTTATCTGAAAAGCACCGGCATTGCTGATGTGGCCTATTTTGGTCCTGAACCCGAATTCTTCATTCTCGATGACGTACGCTGGGGCAGCTCCATGTCCGGCAGCTTCTACAAAATTGACTCCGAAGAATCCGAGTGGAACTCCGAAAAAGTCTACGAAGACGGTAACATCGGTCACCGTCCCGGTGTGAAAGGCGGGTATTTTCCTGTACCGCCTGTAGACAGCCTGCATGATATCCGTGCCGCCATGTGTCTGGCCATGGAAGAAATGGGGGTTCCGGTCGAAGTGCATCACCACGAAGTGGCAACCGCTGGCCAGTGCGAAATCGGCACCAAATTCGCCACCCTGACCCAGCGCGCTGACTGGGTGCAAATTCAGAAATACTGCACACACAACGTGGCCCATGCCTACGGCAAAACCGCCACCTTTATGCCCAAGCCATTGGTCGGCGATAATGGCTCCGGCATGCATGTACATATGTCTCTGTTTAAAGGCGGTGATAATCTGTTTGCCGGTGATGGATACGGTGGCCTGTCTGAAATGGCATTGTTCTACATTGGCGGCATTATTAAGCATGCCCGCGCATTGAATGCCTTCACCAATGCCTCAACCAACAGCTACAAGCGCTTGGTGCCCGGCTTTGAAGCACCGGTAATGCTGGCTTATTCCGCCCGCAACCGTTCTGCGTCTATCCGCATTCCGTTTGTGAGCAACCCTAAAGGTCGCCGCATCGAGCTGCGCTTCCCTGATCCTACTGCCAATCCGTACCTGTCCTTCGCCGCAATGATGATGGCTGGTCTGGACGGTATTCAAAACAAGATTCACCCTGGCGAAGCCATGGATAAGGATCTGTACGACTTGCCAGCTGAAGAGGCGGCCGAAATTCCGCAGGTTTGTCATTCTTTTGATCAGGCTCTGGAAGAGTTGGATGCCGATCGAGGTTTCCTCACTGCGGGTGGCGTGTTCTCAGACGACATGATCAGCGCCTTCATTGAGCTGAAAATGGAAGAAGTCACCCGCCTGCGTATGAGCACGCATCCGGTTGAATTTGATATGTATTACTCCTGCTAATTTTTTGTTAGCAAAAACAGCGTTTCATTCGCTGTTTGCACGGTAAAATAAAACGCCCCCTTTCACATGAGAGGGGGCGTTTTTTTCAGCCTAGAATCCGCAGTTGAAAGGCTTGTAGAGTGCGTTGAATTTTGTGGCTGGCACCAATAGTAGGCGCTTTAGGCGAGGCGCGAAGAGAACGAGGCCATGGATGGCCGAAGGTAGAACAACGCAGGAGCAGTTGTCGAGTAATAGCTTGCCTATTGCGACGATTCGCAACGCGGCCAGACGCAAAAGGCAACGTGCTATACAAGTCGTAGCGACTCACCCGGCAGGTGAATTTTCCATATCCATAGAACATGATATTCATCAACAGGTTAATACACCCTCCAAGCGGTCAACTGCGGGATCTAGGTTCAGGTTACTTTTCGATATCCCATTCATGCACCGGCACTCCACTGCGCTGGCGTTGCAGGTAAGCACTTAATAACGGCACCATATCGTTGTCTTTTTCTGTGTAGTGGGCAGCGTAAAAACGACGTTGCCAAGTCGCACCGTTGCAAGCATTTTGCACCCGTGCTTCGATGATGCCCAAAAAATGGATGCGGTCTTTATCATTGATGCCCAGCGAAATCAGTCCACCGTGCGCCATGGGCAACAAGATTTTCAGTATCAGTGATTGCGCGGGTTGTTTTTGTCCATCCAGCCAAACGATGTGAGCATCGAGCCCTTGTTGGGCGCAGGTGTAAAAATTATCACGCGCCTGGGTAAAAGGTATGTCGGCCTCCGGGGCAATATCGGTTTCGCACAGCGCCTGGGTGAGTCCGTAATAGAACGCCGCATTCGCTATCGCGTCGGCAATGGTGGGGCCGGCAGGCACGACACGTTGCTCAATGCGTAAATGCGGTGTGTTGTTTTTAAAGCCGATGAGTGGCCGGTTCCAACGCCAAAGAGTACCGTTATGTAAACGCAAATGCTTCAATTGTTCTGGTGGGCTATCAAAAGTCGTGGGCAGCAGCACTGGGTAGTGTTCGAGGTTTTCGGTAAAACATTCCATGATGGAATTTCGCGCATAACCAGAGCCAAAGGTCACACGACGCATGGGCCCGTGGGCACCGTCTTCATAACCGCCCACTTCCACAGATTGCTCGAACAGCGGGATGCGTGTCTCGGCCCACAGGTCTTTGCCGAACAGATAGGGAGAGTTGGCACTTACCGCCACCAATGGTGCGGAGGCAATGATTGATGCGTTATAGGCTCGTACAGCCAGTGTCGATGGTACTTGCAGGTGAATTTGAAACGAGGTAGTGGCAGCTTCCAGCATCACATCGCCATGTTCGGCGCGCAGGATATCCTTGCCATGGATATCGAGTTGTAGTGCTCGACCACCACGCAGACGCAGAACGGCGGCATTAAGGGCGACGTAACGATTCATGGATGACAGGTTATCCATCACCAGATGAGTGTTAGCTACCGTAGGCAGAATACCTATCATAGCGAGTTCAGCGCCCATGCCCCGAGCGGTGGCACAGCCTGCCTGCCAATCGGTTTGTAGCTCTGTTTCCAGCGTGGAGAGTGCTGCTCCACGCAAGGGTACCGGGTTAACATTGAATTCTACATTGAAAGTAGCCAGCTCAGGGGAAACCAGCGGGTTGTCGAGGCGTTGTAGAAATACTGCGTTAATCGGTGCCGGGGCGAGCGCTTTGTCTACCAGCCAAGCCTCCAGCTCGAAACCGGCCACCGGGGGAGCGTCGTCAAAGCGGTCCTCGTCAAAATAACGGGCCAACAAAGCAGTCTCCTCACGGAGGCACTGTGCAAAGGTCTTGAAATCCCGTTGGTTGAACCGGGTGTGGTCGATTTCCTGGCCCATGGCTTCATTAGCGTCAAATTTGTGTGCGGTGTCCACATTTTTTCGGGGTTTTTTTATTCAGTGCTGTATCCGAGTCAGAAAAATAGCGGCTAATCTTCCTCATATTCTACCTTGCGGGTAAATTTTTCCATTTTTTTATCTTCTTCTGGTATCAGGCGATTAAGCAATTCTGTTGATATGAATTTTTTATTGGCATGCAAATTTGATGCATAGACATGGATTATCCCCGGACTCTCAGGCGAACGGTCAATGAATTCAGACAGCAGCTTTTTCTTTGCAATGAAATCATGTGACAATTTATTCTGTATGTTCTTATGAACCAGAAATTTATATTCTGTACCGATGAGGCTGAATTTAGCCAATCCTTCTTTTTCCAACTCCCTTAATTCTTTCAATTCATCTGAACTCATGGGCCTCACCTGTTTTATTGATATATTATTTTTTTCGATATAGAGCAACAGTGATTTTACGGTTAATTCTTTTATTTTTTTGTAAAGGTCGCTCGGCAGTATTGGCTTTTCGACAAATGCATCACATCCGCATTCAAAACATTGTTTTCGATGAGCGGAATTTGAAGAATAGGCGATGATGGGAAAATATTTTGTTTCTTGTCGAATGCGCTGGGTGGCTTCCATTCCATCCATTAGCGGCATTTCGATATCCATGAGGCCGAGATCATATTTTCCCTCATTTTTTAAAGCATATTCCACTGCCTCTTCTCCATTCGAGGCCATATCAAAGTCATATCCCCAATGCTCCATCAGCCTTATGTTTAATGACTGAAGAATTTGTATATCTTCCGCGATGAGTATGTTCATGGGCGATTCCTTTTTCCCGTTGGTTGTTTTAATTATATGGGCTCTGGCTCGATGTTGATGAGTAGGAAAACAGCTCTGCGATAACATGCATCGTATTATCCTCCCCTCTACTTCCATTTCACTGTCGAAGAATTATGTTGGCCCAGGCCCCATTTTCTGGATGCTAACATAACTGAATATTGTGTTTTTTGTTTTTCCAGTGATTTCCACTTTGCTTTTATGTGGCTATTTCAAAGGCGCTTATTTTTTCTGAGCAACGCCCAAAATTTTGTTGGGGTAGAACTTGATTTGTGCACCTTTAATTTGAAATAGCATAAATCTGTACATACATTATGCCTTTGTCGGATACTATCAAGTATTTTAGCGAAAAATATTGCATGGCTTTCAGGCTTGATGGTTGCGCTTCGAATCATTGACTTATCAGGACCGTAGCCAAATAAGGGAACATGGTACCCCATTGCATTGTCTTTGCTTCACAAGGCCGGCGATTTTCAGTCCATTTGTTCAGCTCTTCTGAAGGCTGAATGTTTCATCATATCCCCTGATCAGTCAATAACTTGAGTCTGATGTGGGCACGAGGCGTTTCCCGTCGCGGAGGCCAACAGGTATAATCAGCGGCTTTCCCCGCGTATGACGCGAAACACGAAAGAACTGCAAAACATGTCGAAACAAAATGTGCATACCTCTAATGTCTCAACTTTTCAGGGGCTGATCCTTGCTTTGCAACAATACTGGGCCGAGCAAGGTTGCGTGATTTTGCAACCGTTGGACATGGAAGTAGGTGCAGGTACGTTTCACCCTGCAACATTCCTGCGCGCAATTGGCCCTGAGCCATGGGGCGCCGCGTATGTACAGCCCTCGCGCCGGCCCACCGATGGCCGTTATGGCGAAAACCCGAATCGCTTGCAGCACTATTATCAGCTTCAGGTGGTGATTAAACCCTCGCCGCTGGATATTCAGGAACTGTATCTGGGTTCACTGAAAATGCTTGGCTTGAGTCCGCTGGAGCACGATATCCGTTTTGTGGAAGATAACTGGGAATCCCCCACTCTGGGTGCCTGGGGGTTGGGTTGGGAAGTGTGGCTTAACGGCATGGAGGTGACTCAGTTTACCTATTTTCAGCAGGTGGGTGGTTTGGAATGCAAACCGGTAACCGGTGAAATTACTTATGGGCTGGAACGCATCGCCATGTATTTGCAGGGTGTGAACAGTATTTATGACCTCACCTGGGCCGATGGCCCATTGGGCAGAATCAGTTACGGTGATGTGTTTCACCAAAATGAGGTGGAGCAATCCACATACAATTTTGAACAAGCCAACACCAAAGTGCTGTTTCAGGCATTCGATGATTGCGAAAGTGAGTCGCAGAAACTTATCGAAGCGAACCTGCCATTGCCTGCCTATGAGCAGGCGTTAAAGGCTTCACATTACTTTAATTTGCTGGATGCACGCCACGCCATTTCGGTAACTGAGCGTCAGCGCTACATTTTGCGCGTACGTACACTGTCCCGCGCGGTGGCTCAAACTTATTTTGAGACCCGTGAAAAACTTGGTTTCCCCATGTGCCATACGGAGACCTCCTCTTTGCGAAGTGAAGGAGGCACGGCATGAATACGCGAGACCTGTTAATCGAGATTGGTACGGAAGAATTGCCGCCCAAGGCGTTGAAGAAATTATCCGAGGCCTTTGGTCGCGGCATTGTGGAGGGGCTGAAGGCAGCGGACCTTGCTCATGGAGAGGTGTCGTTGTTCGCCAGTCCACGCCGCTTGGCGGTGCTGGTATCGGACCTGATCGAGAGACAGGCAGACAAAACAATTGAACGTCGTGGCCCGGCGCTGACGGCGGCTTTTGACGACGAAGGTTGCCCATCCAAAGCCGCTGAAGGTTTTGCCCGTTCCTGCGGTGTGGCTTCCGTGGAGGAGCTCGAGCGCATGGAGACCGACAAGGGCGCGTGGCTGATGTATCGCGCGGAACAACCAGGGCAGAGTACCGCATCACTGGTGCCAGACCTTGTGAAAGCTTCGTTGGATAAATTGCCCATCCCCAAGCGCATGCGCTGGGCAGATCTCGATGCGCAGTTTGTGCGCCCTGCGCACTGGCTGGTGTTGTTGTTTGGTGACGAGGTGATTGATGCGGAAATTCTCTGCGTGAAATCCGGGCGTGAAACGCGTGGCCATCGCTTCCACCACCCGGAAGCCATGTATATTGCCGAGCCTGTGGGTTATGCGCCGTTGCTGGAAACCGAGGGGCGAGTGATCGCTGACTTTGCTACGCGACGTGAAGCCGTGCGTGCGCAAGTGCTGGAAGCCGGTGAGCAATTAGCAGGTAATGCCGTTATTGATGATTCTCTGCTCGATGAAGTGACAGGCATGGTGGAGTGGCCAGTGGCCATTGCCGGTAACTTTGAAGAACGTTATCTCGGAGTGCCTGCCGAGGCATTAATTCTCACTATGAAAACCAATCAGAAATATTTTCATGTGGTCGATGCTAACGGAAAATTGATGCCTCATTTTATTACTGTTGCCAATATCGACAGCACTAATCCCGACGTGGTGCGTGACGGTAACGAGCGTGTGGTGCGCCCGCGTCTCGCCGATGCCGAATTTTTCTGGACACAGGATCGTAAGCAGAAGCTCGACAGCCATATAAGCAAATTAAAGACTATTTTGTTTCAAAAAGAACTGGGCACTCTGCACGATAAGACGCAACGTGTTGCGCAACTGGCTGGCAGTATTGCGACGACGTTATCGGCCAACAAGGAATGGGCTGAGCGTGCTGCGTGGCTGGCCAAGTGTGACTTGATGACCGAAATGGTTTGCGAATTCCCGGACCTGCAAGGCATTATGGGTCGCTACTATGCGTTACATGATGGTGAGGCCGAAGAAGTAGCGCTGGCGCAGGATGAACAATACATGCCGCGTTTTGCCGGTGACGAACTGCCCGCTACAGCTACCGGTCAGGCCGTGGCCATTGCTGACAAGCTGGACACTCTGGTAGGCATGTTTGGCATCGGTCAACCACCCACTGGTAGCAAAGACCCTTTTGCCTTGCGCCGTTCTGCGCTGGGCTTGTTGCGTATCATTATTGAACGTCAGTTACTACTGGATTTGCCTGATATGGTACAGCAGGCATCGGCTGCGTTGGGCGATAAAATAACGGCAAAAAATGTGGTCAATCAGGTGATTGATTTCATGATGGATCGCTTGCGAGCCTATTACAAAGACAGCGGCGTATCACCGGAAGTATTTGAATCTGTGCTGGCGCAACATCCCACTCAGCCGTTTGATTTTGACTGCCGTGTGCGTGCGGTCAATCATTTTCTCAGCCTGCCCGAAGCCGAGAGTCTGGCGGCAGCGAATAAGCGCATCTCTAACATTCTACGACAGGCAGGCGAAAAAAATATCGTGGTACCTGATGTTATCGACACGTCAAAGCTGACAGAGATCAGTGAGCAGGCATTGGCTGGACAGTTGAAGACAATGGCGCAACAAGTAATCCCTTTGTTTGATAAGCGCGATTATGAACCTGCTCTGGCCCAGTTGGCTGGTCTGCGCGAAACTGTGGATGAGTTTTTTGACGAGGTGATGGTGATGGCAGATGATACTGCACTACGCGATAATCGCCTCGCCCTGCTTGCACAATTGCAAAGTCTATTTTTGCGTGTGGCGGACTTGTCACGCCTGCAGGGGTAACGATCCTTAGCGCGAGGAGTCTGTCCGAGAATGAGAAGTCTGCTGCGGAAAAGCCATTTTGGCATATTTTTCGTGAGGGCTTTAAAACCCCAAGCCGACCGGTAACTCTGAAGGTTTATACCGCTGGGTCGGGAAACGTTCCTGCGACAAGATAAGAGTCAAGGGGATAGCGATAACCGGTTTTATCTGCCATCGAATAAAAACTCACCGTGTCGTGAGTGGTTTCGCAAATCCACTGACGTTGGTTTTTGGGTGTTGTAACGGCCAATGCGCTCGCGTTGAAGAGGGCGGCATTAACGCCGTGATTACAGTCTCGCGCCGACAGATATTCAAAGGCATTAATACCATGCTCGCGCATTGCGTGGCCAAGGCTTTGTGTGTGCTTGTAGCTTGCAGGATCCACTAGTTGATCCTGATAATCACTAAACGGGAAGTCTTGCAGTTTAAGTCCGCAGCTTGTTGTGTATTGAACCGAAAAAATGGTGTGCTGGGTGACGAGTTTATCGGATGCTGGCGGTATGCGCATTCCCGACCAGAACAGAAAACGGTAATACCCGGTTTCCGCAAATGCTGTTTCTTCTGTCAGAGAACCATAAAACAAACTTGGCTCATGCTTGGCGCCGAACCGGGAACCATAGGGGAGAGGGGGATAGCGAAAAGGTGTGGCTAACAGGTAATGCAATGGGACATTGGCTGATGGAACGGGCGGTTTTGAGCTATCCAGCATTTCCTCCAGTACGGCCTGTTTTTCGAGGTTATCAACAAGGCTGTTGGTGGCTATCTGCTCCTGGCTTTCAACAATTCTCAGCAAATGATTATTGAGATATTCAGGGGTGATCTTGTTCTTGACCGCAGCCCAGATTCCCATCAAATTTTTCCGCGCATGGCATCCAGATATTCAAGAACATGATTTAGCCCCTGTACCGTCTGAACCTGCTCGGCGGGGGTGCCGCCGGTATGACGATTTTCAGTGTGCATCCAATGCTTCATATCATCAGATTTTCCACCAATCAGAACGTAAAGGCTGCGATAACAGCGGATATACAGTAGCGCTAGTTCACCCGCTTTACTGGTGGGTGAGAGGCCGCGACCAAGCGTAGTACGATCTTTGCCAATAACATTGCCCACCTGGGCCTGTGTCATGCCTAATGCTTTGCCGGTATTTAACAATGCCTCAGAAAGAACAGCATTATTATCAATGGGTTGAGCGTGTAAAAGCGCCATAAGCCAGCCCCCTTGTTTGTTGCATATTCACATTATAGGCCAGAATGATGCGTATGCAACAAAACATGGAGCGTTGACAAAACATTCGAGCCAGACGGGTTCGATACCCGGAATAGACGGAGCCTCAGTTTTTGGTGAAAAACTCAGTGAATTGACGGGTGGGTTTTATGATGCTCCGGCTTCACACAGGAGGTGGACTCGGCGCCAAGATGGACATCGTCGTCTTCATCTTTTTTCCGCTCGTTGGCCTCCTCCAGCGCTTTGAGTTCTGCTTTGGTGATGCTGGGGGTGTCATCAGCAGGGGGGCTTTTTTCCGTGGCTGAGGGCTCAATGGCTGAAGACTCTGCGAGTGTTTGTTCTGTCTCTGCGGGTTCCCCCACAATTTTTTTCGGTAAGTCAGTATCTTCGGAGGGCGCTGTCTCAGCGGTGGCGGTCTCAATATCAGCAGGCTGCGTTGTGTCATCATGTTTGCTGTCTGTCAGCGTTGGGGGGATGGCATCATCGACTTCCGGCTGTTCCGTGTTGGCGAGTGCAGCGGCGAGAATTCTTGTCTCCGGCAAATCCAGCGTGGTGGGCAGTGGCTTATCGTTGCAGAGTTTTTGTGCGCCAGTGGCGAGGTGTTCGTACACGTCACGGTAATCATCGGTGAGTTTGTTGAATAACAGGGATGTTTTGAGGAAATGGCGGTTAACTTCGCCTTGGTATTCGCTGAGCTGGTTTTGCGTGGTTTCTAATTGTTTTTCCAGCCCCACAGTGTGCTTGTCTTTTACTTGTCGGGCGATATAAAACCCCACGCCGCCGCCGATGGCAAATACGATGGCTCCGCTCATCCACGCCATAAGTGATATTTCGCTGAACATATTACATCTCCTGTTAATTCTATGGCCCCCTGGTACCTTGCATGCTAACGGATGTAACGCAAGGCTGCCACGCAATTTTTGGCATTTGTAGACATTCAGTGTTCATCGGTGTTTCCGAGACTGGCAGATTGTCGGATCTGGATAATAACCAGGTAATATTATTGGTTTTTGTCATCGGGCAATATGCCGCATAACGAAAATCAAGGGTTTGCAATCGGTCGGCCCTGGCAACGCATTATTTTTTTACACAGTAGTGCTTGAAGGTTGAAAATTACTGTATATAATGACAGAAGGCTAATTAACTGCTGTATAGATTGACAGCTAAACGGAAAAATATTTCAGGAGAGCATCAAATGAAAGGGTTGACCAATCGGCAGAAAGAGGTGTTGGAGATGATTCGTGATTTCATCGAAGAATACAATGTGCCACCCACCCGAGTGGAAATAGCCAATGCCATGGGTTTTCGTTCCGCGAATGCTGCAGAAGACCACCTCAAGGCGTTGCTAAATAAGGGAGCCATTGAAATGTATGCCGGTTCTTCGCGTGGGATTCGCATCGTGGACAACAAGGAGCAGGGTTTACCGGTAATCGGACGGGTGGCTGCGGGTAACCCGATACTGGCAGAGGAAAATATCGAAGAGCATTATCAAATGGATACCTCTATTTTTTACCCGGCAGCGGATTATCTGCTGCGGGTAAAAGGTATGAGCATGCGGGATGTGGGCATCCTCAATGGTGACTTGCTGGCCGTACATCGTACGCAGGATGTGCGTAGTGGTCAGGTTGTTGTGGCGCGTCTGGGTGATGAAGTGACCGTAAAGCGCTTTCGTCGCCGTGGTAACAAAGTACGCTTGCTGCCCGAAAACCCCAGCTTTAAGCCCATCGAAGTGGACTTGCGCGATGAAGAGCTGACGATTGAAGGTCTGGCTGTCGGTGTCATTCGTGGCGAGGTGAAATAATGAAACGGGCAGCGAAGTACCTTGGGTTTAAGCTCGCTGGTGATAATTTGACCAGCGATTCTTTTAGTATTTATGCGCAGGCAATTTGGCACTTGAGTATCCGCTCACTCACTGGATATCTGAGGCTGGGCAAAAAGAATAAGAGAAAAAATCAGGCGCGTTACGGGCAGACAATCAGCCATGCACCGGTAATGGATATCCGCAAAAGTCAGACAGCAAATAATCCTGATATTGCGGTAGAGGAAATCCTGCCGACCGGAGCATTGACTGAGATCCGCAGTATTTCACTGAGTGAACAATGCCGTACGGAGGCGCAATCGCATAATTTACGGCAAAATCTGAAGCAAATGCTGCCCGCGCTGGCTAGTTTCTGTCAGCAACGCTGGCTGGTACTGGTTGCGCCACCCTGTTTGCCCAGTATTGATGAATTAAAAAAAGCAGGTATTGATCCAGCCCGTGTGTTATTGGTGCATCCCGATGTTGCTGACGGTTTTGATATCCTGGAACAAACCCTGCGTTCGGGCACCTGTGGCGCCGTGTTGGCTTGGCTGGAAAAAGGTGATTCGCAAACGCTGGATTGCCTGCGTCAAGCGGCCGAAGCAGGTAATGCCTGGGGCGTGCTGTTTCGCGGGGCAAAGCGGAAAAAGCGAGTGCGGCATTCGCGCCTTTCATCCTCACGGCGGAGTGAGGGTACACAATTGAAAATGGCTATCAATTGAAATTAACGACGAATGTGAACATAAAGAAAGCCCGTAGATTGAGGTGAGGAACGAAGCCCAAGATGATTATGGGGGGATACATGGGGAGAGGGACAAAAAACATCCCGTTAATCAGGTTTAAGGAAACAAAATTTATAATGAAGGTTTGCGCGTTTTTTCCAGGGTAGGTACCGGTTCCGGCACATTGATGGCCGTACTTCAACCCCAATTCTACATATCACTTCCATTTGCAGAGCCAGTCCCAAACTGCTCTCTTGCTCTTTTTAACATCATAGGCAATGATTCCGCTGTTTTTCATTTGGCTTAATTCACCAGAATTGTTGCCGATATTGATCAAAACTACCAATTGAGCCGAACAAGCCAGTTAAAACTAAAAGGAGCCGCAGTGGACATTTCAACCTTTATTATTCTGGGCCTGATAGCCGCCCTGGTGCTGTACGCC
>Ga0316202_10000936_pt1 | contig 25966 bp, 18 predicted proteins | sample 3monrhotite_MG_FD_204934 | JGI IMG/M metagenome (GOLD analysis project Ga0316202, IMG submission 204934) | Microbial mat bacterial communities from mineral coupon in-situ incubated in ocean water Damariscotta River, Maine, United States -... | ecosystem: Environmental > Aquatic > Marine >... | reverse complement strand
CAGTCGCGAGGTTCTGCGCACTCGCGGTGTTCTGTGCAGTCGACATGGCATCATCTAAACAGATGGATCTCGACGCCTACTCCGCCGCGCACGACGCCGAATGGCGCCGCCTGCGCGAGCTGTCGCGTCAGCGGCGCTTCGCCGGGCGCGACTCCGACGAGCTCATCGACCACTACCAGGCGGGCACGACGCAGCTCTCCGCCATCACGACGAGCGCGGGGCAGGTATCGCAGGCCGCGCGGCTCAGCGTCCTGCTGTCGCGAGCCCGCCTGCGGTTCACCGGCGCGGGGGCCGAGCCGTGGTCGCAACTGGCCCGCTTCGCGACGCGCGAAGTGCCGGCGGCGCTGTACCGCATCCGGTACCTGACGATCGCGATCGCGGTCGCCTTCACGGCCGTCGCCTCGCTGTATGCCGTGTGGGTCGCGACGAACCCCGACGTGGTCGCGGCTCTCGGTCCGTACGAGGAGCTGCGGAGCTACGCCGAGGAGGACTTCGTCGGCTACTACTCGGAGTCGAGCGAGGCCGTCTTCGGCCTGCAGGTGTTCAGCAACAACGCGTGGATCGCGGCGCAGTGCGTCGCCTTCGGCATCGTCGGGTTCTGGGTGCCGGTCGTGCTGTTCCAGAACGCGCAGGGCATCGGCACGAGTGCCGGAATAATGGCCGAGTTCGATCGCCTCGACGTCTTCTTCCTCAGCATCGCCCCGCACGGCCAGCTCGAGATCTACGCGATCTTCGTCGCGGGTGCCGCGGGACTCATGATCTTCTGGTCGTGGGTGGCACCCGGCTCGCGCACGCGCGCTCAGGCGCTCGCCGAGGACGGCCGGGCCTTCTTCGCGGCGATCGGCGGGCTCGTCGCAGCACTGCTCGTGAGCGGCATCATCGAGGGCTACGTGACGCGGCAGGAGTGGCCGGACGTCGTGCGCATCGGCATCGGCACGGTCGCGCTCGCGGCCTTCCTGGCCTACCAGTGGATGCTCGGCCGACGCGCTTTCCGCGACGGCGAGACGGGCGACCTCGACCCGCTGAGCCGCGGCGCGCGCGTCGTCGTCGCCGACTGAACCGCCGTCGTCGCCCGCCAATCCCGCGACTGTGCCCGTTGGTGGCAACCGTGCCCGCTCGTGCCGGCACGGTTGCCGCTGACGAGCACAGTCGTGCTCGCGTGGCGCGCCCGCCGCGCCATTCTTCTTGAGTCGTTCACGATAAGGGGCTAGGATGGGGGCGATGCCCCACGACTCGAGCGACCTGCTGCGCAGCGCAGGACTCCGCGTCACGGGCGGGCGGCTCGCCGTGCTCGACGCCCTCGAGCGCATGCCGCACTCCGACGCTGAGACCGTGCGCCAGGCTCTCACCGGCTCGCCGGCGCGGCTCAGCCTGCAGGCGGTGCACAACGTGCTCGGCGACCTCGCCGAGGCCGGAGTGCTGCGGCGCATCCAGCCGGCCCGTTCGGCCGCACGCTACGAGCTGCGCGTCGGCGACAACCACCACCACGCCGTGTGCTCGAGCTGCGGCGCCGTGACCGACATCGACTGCGTCGTCGGGCACGCTCCGTGTCTGACGCCCTCGGCCACTGAGGGGTTCGCGATCGCGGCCGCGGAGGTCACCTTCTGGGGTCTGTGTGCAGACTGCACCGCGGGATCCGACTCGTCGACCTCAGCGCGAGCAGCCGGCACCCCGACGACCGACATGACCGACCAGGCGGGGCCCTCGGGGCCCGCCGCATCCACCCCTACTGAAGGAGCAGCATGATGACCGAGCCCACGAAACCCACCACGACCGCGAGCGGCGCCCCCGTCGCGAGCGACCAGCACTCGCAGAGCGTCGGCAACGACGGCTCGATCGTGCTCACCGACCACTACCTGGTCGAGAAGCTCGCGCAGTTCAACCGCGAGCGCGTGCCGGAGCGCGTCGTGCACGCCAAGGGCGGCGGAGCGTTCGGCGTGTTCGAGGCGACCGAGGACGTCAGCCAGTACACGCGCGCGGCCGTGTTCCAGAAGGGCACGACGACCGAGACGCTGCTGCGCTTCAGCTCGGTCGCGGGCGAGCAGGGCAGCCCCGACACGTGGCGCGACCCGCGCGGATTCGCGCTGAAGTTCTACACGAGCGAGGGCAACTACGACCTCGTCGGCAACAACACGCCCGTGTTCTTCATCAAGGACGGCATCAAGTTCCCCGACTTCATCCGCTCGCAGAAGCGCCTGCCCGGCTCGGGCCTGCGCGACCACAACATGCAGTGGGATTTCTGGACACTCCAGCCCGAGAGCGCCCACCAGGTGACGTGGCTCATGGGTGACCGCGGCGTGCCCTCGTCGTGGCGGCACATGGACGGCTTCGGCTCGCACACCTACCAGTGGATCAATGCCGCCGGCGAGCGGTTCTGGGTCAAGTACCACTTCCGCACCAACCAGGGCCACGAGACGCTCACCCAGGCGCAGGCCGACCAGATCGCGGGTGAGGACGCCGACTTCCATCGCCGCGACCTGTTCGACGCGATCGAGAAGGGCGACCACCCCAGCTGGGACCTCTCGGTGCAGATCATGCCTTACGACGACGCCAAGGACTACCGCTTCAACCCCTTCGACCTTACGAAGGTGTGGCCCAAGGGCGACTACCCGCTCATCCCCGTCGGGCGCCTCACGCTCAACCGCAACCCGGAGAACTTCTTCGCGCAGATCGAGCAGGCCGCCTTCGCGCCGTCGAACTTCGTGCCCGGCATAGCGGCGAGCCCCGACAAGATGCTGCAGGCGCGCATCTTTAGCTATGCGGACGCGCACCGCTACCGGGTCGGCACCAACCACGCCGAGCTGCCCGTCAACGCCCCCAAGAGCGAGGCGAACAGCTACTCGAAGGAGGGCGCGATGCGGCACCACTTCCGCCCGGCGAACGAGCCCGTCTACGCGCCGAACTCGTTCGGCGGCCCGCACGCCGACCCGGATGCGCACGGCAACGACCGCGGCTGGGAGAGCGACGGCGAGCTCGTGCGCGCCGCCGCGACCCTGCACCCCGAGGATGACGACTTCGTGCAGCCTCGTGCGCTCGTCAACGAGGTCATGGATGACGCGGCGCGCGACCGGCTCGTGAGCAACATCGTCGGCCACGTGTCGGCGGTCACGATTCCCGAGCTGCGCGAGCGGGTCATCCAGTACTGGACGAACGTCGACGCGACGCTCGGCCAGCGCGTCGCCGACGGCCTGAACCCCATCGAGATGCCGACCGACACGCTCGTGCCAGAGCCGACCGCGGCCAAGTAGCGCGGCGCATGAGGGGTCGGGCCTGAGGGCCCGGCCCCTTCGTGCGTGCGTACGGGCGCCGGTCACCTCCACAACTCAGGAGTCTCGGCGTGGCAGGCCGCGCGACACGCCGTCGAGTAGCCGTCCCGCGGCCGCCAGCGGCACCGACTCCTGAATTGTGGAGGTGGCGCGGCGCGCAGTCGGCGCAGCGGGGCTCCGCGGCGGCGCGGGCTACAGGCGGCCGGCGGCCTTGTAGGCGAGGTAGCGGTCGGCGAGGGCCGGCGGCAGGTCGAGCGGCGCGGCTGCGACCACGTCGCCGCCGAGGCGGCGCACCGCCGCACCCACGCGCTCGGCGTCGAGAAGGGCGCGCTCGGCCGCCGCGGCGCGGTACACGGATGCTCGATCCGAGCGATCCGCGGCCGCCTCGAGCAGCGCGGGGTCGGTGACGGAGGCCACGACCACGAGGTGCTTCGCGGTCAGTTGGGGCAGCATCGCGAGGAGGGCGCGGGTGGCGCCGGGCGACTCGAGCGGCGTGGCGAGCACGACGAGCGCGCGCTGCGAGGTCATCGAGCGCACGAGCGCGGGCACGGCCGACCAGTCGGTCTCGAGCAGCTCGGGGTCGATGGGCGCCATGGTCTCGACGAGCCGCGTGAGCAGCTCGGCTCCCCGTGCGCCTTGCACGCGGCCACGCACGCGCCGGTCGAACACGGCGACGTCGACGCGGTCGCCCGCGCGGTCGGCGAGGGCGCTCAGCAACAGAGTCGACTCGAAGGCCGTGTCGATGCGTGTCTCGTCGGCGATGCGCGCGGCCGAGGTGCGGCCGGAGTCGACGATCATGACGACGTGCCGATCGCGCTCGGGCCGCCACGTGCGCACCATGAGCGTCTGCGCGGGTCCGCCGCTCGGCCCTGGACCGCCGGAGCGTCGCGCGGTCGCCCGCCAGTCGATCGACCGCACGTCGTCGCCGCGCACGTACTCGCGCAGCGAGTCGAACTCGGTACCCTGGCCACGCACCATGACGGCGGTGCGCCCGTCGAGCTCCCGCAACTTCGCGAGCCGCGAGGGCAGGTGCTTGCGCGAGGCGAATTCGGGCAGCACGGTGATGGTGCCGGGCACGCGGATGCTCGCCTGACGTCCGGCGAGGCGCAACGGCCCCAGCGCTCGGATCGTGGCGGTCGCGGCGCGGCGCTCCCCGCGGCGCCAGGGGGTGAGGGTCGTGACGACCGCGCGCCGCTCGCGGGCGGGCACGCGCAGGCGCTGCCGTCGGGGGCTCGCCCCCGCGGAGGGCTCCCAGGCGTCGCGGATGATGCCGCGCAGAGTGCGGCGGCCCGGGTTGGTGACGAGCAGGGTGGCGCGAGCGCTATCGGTGAGGCGCACGCTGCCGGGGGCGTCCCGCTCGAGGCTGACCCCCCGCGGCGAGGCGGCGAGCGCGAGGTCGAGGGCGGCGAGCAACACGCACAGGAGGAGCCAGAGCCCGACTGCACCGACGGCGCCGAGGGGGGTGTCGACGAGCAGCACGACGGGTACGACGCCTGCGGCGACGAGCAGCACGAACCACCCGGTGACGGCCACGACTAGTCGCCGTCCGACACCGAGGAGCCGAGCATCCGGGGACGAACGGTCACAGCGGCACCTGCACCTGCTGCACTATCGAGCGCAGGATCGTGTCGGCCGAGACGCCCTCGAGCTCGGCTTCCGGCCGCAGGGCGATGCGGTGCCGCCACACGGGCAGCAGCATGGCCTGCACGTGGTCGGGCGTGATCGCCTCGGCCTCCTGCAGCCAGGCCCAGGCCTTGGTGGCGGCGAGGAGCGCGGTCGTGCCGCGCGGGCTCACACCGAGCTTCACCGAGGGGCTCTGCCGGGTGGCGCGCGCGAGGTCGACGATGTAGCCGAGCAGTTCGGGCGAGGCGCGCACCTCGGCGACGGCGGCACGGGCGGCGGTGATCGCGTCGGCGTCGACGACGCCCGTCACTCCCGCGGCCGCGAGGTCGCGCGGGTTGAAGCCGTCGGCGTGCCGCTGCATGACCTCGACCTCGGCGTCGCGGGCGGGCAGGTCGAGCACGAGCTTGAGCAGGAACCGGTCGAGCTGCGCTTCGGGGAGCGTGTAGGTGCCCTCGTACTCGACGGGGTTCTGCGTGGCGGCGACGAGGAAGGGGTGGGGCAGCTGGTGGGTCTCGCCGTCGACCGTGACCTGGCGCTCCTCCATGGCCTCGAGGAGGGCGGACTGCGTCTTGGGCGGCGTGCGGTTGATCTCGTCGGCGAGCAGGATGTTCGTGAACACGGGCCCGGGGCGAAACTCGAAGTCGCCGGCCTTCGCGTCGTACACGACCGAGCCCGTGACATCGCCGGGCATGAGGTCGGGCGTGAACTGCACGCGCGTCGTGCGCAGGTCGAGCGCCGCGCTGAGCGAGCGCACGAGCAGTGTCTTGGCGACGCCGGGCACGCCTTCGAGCAGCACGTGGCCGCCCGTGAGGAGGGCGACGATGAGTCCGCTCACGGCGCCGTCCTGCCCGACGACGGCCTTGCCGACTTCGGTGCGCACCTGGGCGAACTGGTTGCGGAGGTCTGCGGTCATGAGTCCATTCTTCCGGTCGGCGGCTGTGTTCGGGTCGAGTCGGCGGCGTCGGGAGCATCATCGAGCGCGACGCGCCGCAGCACCTCGCGCTCGAGGTCAAGCAGCTGGTCGCTGAGCGCAACGAGCTCGCGGTCGCCGTCGGGCTCGCGGTCCACGAGGAGGCGGCGCACGGCATCCGTCGATCGGCCCGTGATGGCGGCGACGGCGCGCACGATGTCGTCGACGCCGGCCGCGCGCCCGAGGGCGAGGCCGTCGGCGAGACGCCTCAGGGTGCCCACGCGCAGGGCGTCGAGGGCGCGCAGGCGGGCACCGTCGCGCGCGTAGAGCCGCGCGCGACCCTCCATGGTCTCGGTGGTCTTGACGGTGACGGGCAGCTGCTCGACGACGACGGGGCCGAGGCGTCGGCCGCGCCACACCGCGGCGGCGAGCCCGGTGGCGAGCAGCAGCCAGGCGACGGGGTTGACCCAGCCGGGGGTGAGCTCGTCGAGGCTGGGGCTCGTGAGGTCGGCGGGCGTGGGCAGGTACCAGACGAGTCGCGGATGCTCGCCCAGCAGCCCGAGCGCGAGCGCGGCATTGCCGGCCTGCGTGATCAGGTCGTTCTGCACGGCGCCCCCCGCGCCGAGCACGCTCACGGTGCTCTCGCCGTCGAGCTCGTAGCGCACGAGGGCGGAGCCGGCACTGCCCTGGTTCTCGCTCTCGCTCTCGTCGGATGCGAGGCCTCCGGTGCCTTCCGTGAAGCACACCGACCCGGAGTCGCTCGCGTACCCGACTCCGGTGGCATCGATCGTGCCGGCCCGCTGCGCGAGAGGGAGCGCGCAGTCGACGTCGACGCGCAGGTCGAATTCGCGCAGGGGCACGGCGTCGAGGCCGAGCGCGTCGAGGCCGTAGAGCGGGGGTTCGAGCAGCACGAGGTGCTCGGCGAGACCGTCGAGCTCGCCCCAGCGCTCGGCGTCGAGCAGCAGGCGCGGGTCGCCGACGGCGAGCGTGGCGGCGCCGTCGCCGGCCAGCGCGCGGCGAGCCTCTTGGAGCGTGCCGACGGCGGTGACGTCGATGCCTTCGGCCCGCAGCACCTCGAGTACGGCGCGCGAGCCCACCGGGGCGGCCTCGTCGGCGCCCCAGCGGGCGAGCTCTCGGCCCGACCCGTTGAGCACGACCATGAGCACGCCGAAGCCGAGCAGACCGGCGACGGCGACCCCCCAGTAGAGGGAGCGCCGCACGACGCGCCGCACGGTCGGCGTGGTGACGACCGTCGCGAACGACTCGGCGACGGCGGGGGCGGGGGCCGCGGATGCCGGGGCCGGGGCGACCTGGCTCATCGGGGCACCGCCGCGGTGTCGACCGTGCGGCCATCCGTGCCGCTACCCGTGCCCGCGCCGCCCATGCGCGCGTGCGGCGCGGGGCTGCGCTCGAGCCGCTCGTCGAGGTCGCGCACGTGCGCGTAGCCGGCGGCGTCGCCCTCCTGCCCGAGGTAGCGCACGTCGTCGAAGCGGTCGGCGGCGGTCTCGAGCACGGCGCGCAGCTCGGGGTAGTGGGCGGCGGCGGCGCGGGCGAAGCCGTGCCCGGTCGTGCCGGGCAGCACGCTCACGATGGTGCGCTCATCGAGGCCGCGCGCGGTCGCTCGGTAGCGTTCGGCGATCGCGGTGGCCCAGTCTCCGGCGCTTGCGGCCTTCTCGGCGTCCCGCCGCAGCTCGCGGGCGGTGCGCCGGTCGGTCTCGCCGAAGAGGTCGTCGGTGACGGTGCTGCGTCGGCGCCAGCGGGGCAGGCCGTAGAGGAGGATCGCGATGAGGATGCTCGCCGCGAGCAGCACGGCGATGACGACGAGGGCGAGCGCGGGCGGGCCGTCGCCGCCGACCAGTTGCCACGAGGCGAACCAGTCGAGCACGGCCTGGGAGAGCAGGTCGAACCACGTGGGCTGCGTCTCGGCGTAGATCGGGTCGCTGAGTTCGTCGAGCAGCAGGTCGCGAGCATCCGGAGCATCGGGCTCGAGCGGCGCGCGCACCCAGGGGGCGATCGCGGCGAAGCCGAGAGCCGAGCCGGGCACCGGCGTCACGCGCCGCCCGGGGTGCCGTACGGGGCGTCGGGGCGGGCGGCGGCCTCATACGGGTCCTGCGGGTCGAGCCCGGCGGCGCGCTCTTCGACGACGCGCTGCAGGTCGAGGTCGAGGCCCTCCTTGCGCATGCGGATGTCGATGTAGAGCAGCGCGGTGGCGCTCGACAGCAGCACGGAGCCGATGGCTCCGATGACGACGGTGATGGCGATGAGAAGCACGTTGGAGCCGATGATGAGCGCGATGCTGCCGGTCGGGTCGCCGGCCGGGTTGACGAGAACCCCGCCGAAGCCGACGGCGAGCTGGAAGGGGAAGGAGACGACCCCGGAGGCGATCTGCACCATGAGGGTGACGAGCAGCAGAATGCCGAAGGTGCGCCAGAAGTGCCCGGCGACGAGGGTCCAGCCGCGGCGGATCGCCGCCCTGAGCGGGAGCCGCTCGAGCATGATCGCGGTGGGCACGAGCGCCAGCTTGATCCAGAGCCATGCCGCGATCACGGCGAAGCCGAGGCCGCCGATGATGCCGAGGCCGACGGCGAGGAACGGGCCGGCGGGACCCGTGGCGACGGCCATGCCGACGATGAGCAGCACGAGCACGGTGAGGGCGATGATAAGCGCGAGCGACAGGAGAGCCGTCCAGCCGATGAGGGCTCCCCAGCGGCCGCGCCCGCGGGCGAGGAGTGCGCGCAGCGTGAGCTTCTCGCCGAGGGTGGCGCGCGAGACTTCGAGCACGATGACGCCCTGCAGCACGGCCTGGGCGACGAGGGAGACAGCGACGGCGATGATGCCGCTGAGGATGATGAGCCCGACCGTGCCGGCGCTGACCGCGTCGAGGTCGTCGGCGGAGGCCCGCAGCTCGCGGTCGACCGCCCAGAAGCTCACCCCGAAGGTGAGGCCGAAGGTGACGATGACGACGAGCGCGTTGATGAGCAGAGCGGCGCCGAAGGTGGGCCGTGGATTGCGGCGCAACACCTGGAAGGTGCCGCCGAGGACGGTGCCGAAGTCGAGGGGCCGCAGCGGGATGAGCCCGGGCTTGGGCGGCGGGGTCCATCCGGCTGCGGGCTGGCCGGGAGTGGGTGCGTAACCCCCGGGAGAGGCGCCGGGCGCACCGCCGGGATCGCTGCTGTCGCCGTTGCCCGAGGGCTGCCAGCCGGGGGACTGCCAGGGGGAGTCGTTGGTCACCGTGTCGTCCTTCTCGCCGGGCTCGTTCTGCGTATCGAACGTATGCTGTCACACTCGTCTAGGCTGGAGCGACTATAGGTCGAATCTTGCCGGTGACGGTGCCGACAGAGCGGAGGCTTGATGACCGCGCGCATCCTCGTCGTCGACGATGACACGGCCCTGGCCGAGATGATCGGCATCGTTCTGGGGGCCGAGGGCTTCGAGACGCACTTCTCGTATGACGGGGAGGCGGCTCTCGACGCCTTCGCCGAGCTCAAGCCCGATCTCGTGCTGCTCGATCTCATGCTGCCGGGTCTCGACGGCATCGCCGTGTGCGCGCGCATCCGCGAGACGAGCGGAACGCCCATCATCATGCTCACGGCGAAGAGCGACGCCTCCGACGTCGTCGACGGGCTCGAGAGCGGTGCCGACGACTATGTCGTGAAGCCGTTCAACCCGAAGGAGCTCGTGGCGCGCATCCGCACTCGCCTGCGGCCCACGCCGGACAGCTCGGTGGAGACGCTGCGCATCGGCGACCTGCTCATCAACGTCACGGGGCACGAGGTCACGCGCGATGCCCAGCAGATCTCGCTCACGCCGCTCGAGTTCGACCTGCTGCTCGCTCTCGCCCTCAAGCCGAACCAGGTGTTCACGCGCGAGATGCTGCTCGAGCAGGTGTGGGGCTACCACTACAAGGCGGATACGCGCCTCGTGAACGTGCACGTGCAGCGCTTGCGCGCCAAGGTCGAGCTCGACCCCGACAACCCGGCGATCGTCATGACCGTTCGCGGCGTGGGCTACCGAGCCGGGGCGTCGACCTCGCCGTGACCCGGGTGATGCCCGCGCCGGTGCCGTACGGCTGGCGCAGCACGGTCGGCCGGCTCCGGCACGTGTGGCGCACCTCGCTGCAGCTGCGCACCGTCGCGATCACGGTGCTCTTCACGACGGTGGGGGTCACGCTCATCAGCGGCTACATGTCGATCAGCATCGCGACGAACCTGTACGACGCCCGCAAGCAGCAGGTGCTCGCCGAGGCGCGGCAGGCGACCGCGAGCGCGCAGCAGCTCTTCGACAGCTCGGTGACGCAGACGGGCACGATCGACGTCGAGGCGGCCAACCAGGCGGCGCAGCTCGCGATCAGCAACGTGACGGCGAGCCCGGGCGGCAGCCAGCTCGCGATTCTGCGCACGCCCGGCCAGGTGACGCAGCAGACGATGACGGCGCGCCTCAGCATGGGTCTCGATCTCAGCGTCATTTCGGAGGAGCTGCGCGATCAGGTCGCCGCCGACGACGGTGTGCTGTACTCCCAGGCCGTGTCGATCCCGGAGGAGGAGCGGGTGGACCCGGGCATCGTGGTCGGCAGCGCGCTCGAGGTGCCCACCGCGGGGCAGTACGAGCTCTACCTGATCTACAACGTGCGCGACGTGCAGGAGACCCTCGACTTCGTGCAGCAGACCCTCGTGATCGGCTCGCTCCTGCTCATCGGCACGATCGGTCTCGTGACCTACTTCGTGGTGCGACTCGCGATCGGGCCGGTGCGGCTCGCGGCCGAGACCGCCGAGCGTCTCGCCGACGGGCAGCTCGATCAGCGCATCCCCGAGCGGGGTGAGGACGTCATCGCGACGCTCGCGCGCTCCTTCAACCGCATGGCGGACAGCCTGCAGCGGCAGATCACCCAGCTCGCCGACCTCTCGCGCGTGCAGCAGCGCTTCGTGAGCGATGTGAGCCACGAGCTGCGCACGCCGCTCACGACGATCCGGCTTGCGGGCGACGTGCTCTACGACCAGCGCGACCAGTTCACGCCGACGACGGCGCGCACCGCCGAGCTGCTGCACACGCAGGTGGAGCGCTTCGAGGTCATGCTCGCCGACCTGCTCGAGATGAGCCGCTACGACGCGGGCGCGGTGGAGCTCGACGTCGAGCCGACCAACCTCGTGCGGCTCGTCGAGGAGTCGCTCGAGGGCATCCGCCCGCTCGCCGACGAACGCAGCAGCGAGCTGCGGCTCGTCGCCCCGGGCGGCTACTTCGAGGCCGACGTGGATGCCCGGCGCGTGCGGCGCGTGCTGCAGAACCTGCTCGGCAACGCCGTGGACCACGGCGAGGGCAAGCCGATCGTCGTGCACGTCGACTCGGACGCCGATGCCATCGCGATCGCCGTGCGCGACTACGGTCTCGGCATGGACGAGGCGCAGCTCGAGCGGGTCTTCGACCGCTTCTGGCGCGCCGACCCCTCACGGCAGCGCACGACGGGCGGCACGGGCCTGGGGCTCGCGATCGCGACGGAGGACGCCCAGGTGCACGGCGGCCAGCTCGACGTGTGGTCGCGGCCGGGCGAGGGAACGTGCTTTCGGCTCACCCTGCCGCGGCGTCGCGGCGAGGCCATCGGCCGCTCGCCGATCGACCTGCCGCCGGCCGAGCCGCTCGACGGGGCCCTGCAGCCGGACGACGCGCCGGGCGACCGCGCCGCGCGGGAGGGGGAGCGATGAGCCCGACGCGCACACGGTGGCGGAGCATCCGCGGCCGTGCTCTCGCCCTTCTCGCCCTGCCGGCCATCGTGCTCGCCGGCTGCGTCTCGGTGCCGTTCCAGAGCGGGGTCGACGCGGGGGGACCGATCGACACGGGGGTCGACGCGAACTTCGACTTCCTGCCGTCGGGCCCGAGCGAGGGCGCCACGCAGGAGGAGATCCTCTCAGGCTTCCTCGCCGCGACGACGGCCTCACAGGACAACTACCGCATCGCGCGCTCCTACCTTGCCGAAGACACCGCCGAGACGTGGAACCCCTACTCCGGCACGCTCGTGCGGGCGAGGGAGGGCACGGTCGATCGCGTCGACGAGGCGACACTCACCTACACCGTGCCCGTGTCGGCGTCGGTTGACGCGGTAGGGCGCTACACCGCGAGCGAGTCGACCACCTCGCAGACTCTGCCGCCGTTCGACTTCGTGCAGGTGGAGGGGGAGTGGCGCATCGCCGAGCTCGGCGACGGCATCCTCATCTCGCAGCAGGCGTTCCCCAACGCGTTCAGCCAGCACACGCTGTACTACTACGATCTCGCCTTCCGCAATCTCGTACCCGACCTGCGGTGGTTCCCTGCGCGAGCGGAGGTGCCGACCCGGCTCGTGCGGGCACTGCTCGAGCCGCCGACGAGTTGGCTGCAGGATGCGACGGTATCGGCGGTGCCCGAGGGTACGGAGCTCGCGGCGGCCCCCGTGGAGGTTGCCGATGGCGTCGCGCGGGTCGACCTCACGAACGAGGTGCTCGGGTTGAGCGACACGGCCCGTCAGCTGCTGCGGCTGCAGCTCGCGGCGAGTCTCCGCGCGGTGAGCGGCGTCGCCGGCGTGCAGGTGACCGTCGACCAGAACGTGCTCGCGATACCCGACTTCACGGCGGGCGCCCCCGAGATCGTGCCGCAGGTGGACGCCCGAACTCTCGCGCTCACGGACGACGGATTCGGTTTCGTGACGGGGGCCGGTGAGATCGAGGCGCTCGGCACGCTCGCGGGCTCGGTCGAGGAGCGGGAGGCGACGCGCCTCGTGCTGGGGCCCTCTCGCACGATCGCGGGGCTCCTGGGGCCGGAGGGCGTGTGGCTCGCGCGCACGAGCAGCGCACCCGACCTGCTCCTGGATGCGCGCCCGGGGCTCATCGCACCGAGCGTCGACGGCTACCAGTTCGTGTGGTCGGTGGCGGCGGATGGCGCGGGCGGCATCGTCGCCTTCGAGCTCGACGGCACCGCGCGCGAGGTCGAGGCGGCCCTGCCCGACGATCAGCGCATCGTGTCCCTGCAGGTCTCGCGCGACGACACGCGCGTGCTGCTGCTGCTCGACGGCGCGGCCGGGCCGCGTCTCGTGGTCGCGGCGATCGTGCGCGACGACGCGACGGGGGTGCCGCTGCGCCTCGGCGAGCTGCGCGAGCTGCCGATCTCGGGGGAGCGCGCCATCGACGCCACCTGGGTCGACGAGGTGAGGGTCGCGAGCGTGGCGACGACGGAGGACGGCACGCTCGTGGAGCTGCACGAGATCGGCGGTCGCACCCGGTCGCTCGGACTGCCTCCGAGCGCCGTGCAGATCGTCGGCGGCAACAGCGGTGTGGAGGGCATTCGCGTGCTCGGGGAGGGCGGCGCGATCTTCGAGCCGCGCGGCAGCGGCTGGCAGAGCACGGGCGTGCGCGCCTCCTTCCTCGCGACGCAGCAGTAGCGTCTCTCCACCGCTCGCGCTCTCGCCCCGCACGGCGAGCGGGGTCGGGCCACGATCGTCGCGTGGGTGCGATCTCGGTGGGCTCGGTGGCGGGTGCGGCGTGGGCGCTCATCGCCCCGGTCGTCTGTGCGGGATGCTCTGCCGCCGACCTCGCGCTGTGTCGAGTCTGCGCGGCCGAGCTGCGGCCGCGTGTGCGGCTCGCGATGCTCGAGGCGACGCCGGGCACCGGGGTTCAGGTCGGCGGCGTGCCCGTGCCGCTCGTCGCACCGCTGCTCTACGACGGCGTGCCGCGCCGGGTGATCCTCGCCCTCAAGGAGCACGACCGCACCGAGCTCGCCCGCGCGCTGCGCCCGGCGGTGCTCGCTGCGCTCGAGACTGCCTACGCCCGTGCGACCCCCGGCTCGACGCCCCTGCTCGTGCCGGTGCCGGGTGGTTCGCCGGGGGCCGCCCGACGCGGGTACCACCCGGCCGAGCTGCTCGCGCGGCGCGCCGGGCTGCGGGTCACGCGTGCCCTGCGGCCCGCGCGGGGCCGAGCGCGGGCGCAGAAGCGGCTGACGCTGGCTCAGAGGCACGAGGTCGACGCTGCGCGCTGGCGGGTCAGCCCGCGGGTGCGCGGTGCGCGGGTCGTCCTGCTCGACGACGTCGTGACGAGCGGCTCCACCCTGCGCGCCGCGGCGCGCGCCCTGCGAGCCGCGGGAGCCGAGGTCGTGGCGTGCGCCGCGGTCGCCGCGACGCCGCGTCGAGTCGGCGAGTCGAGCATCCTCTGGCGATTCTCTGATGAGCCTCTCGGCCGAATCGATGACAAGCACGGAGCGGAGGACTAGCGTGTGGTCATGGAAGGCGCGACAACCGCCTGACCTCGGGCGGCGCGCACCGACTCGAGGGAGGTCGACGTGGATATCACCATCACCGGACGCAATATGGGAATCACGGACCGGTTCCGCGACTACGCCACCGAGAAGGCTGAGAAGGTCGAGCACCTCAGCGATCGCGCGCAGGTTCTCGAGATCAAGGTCTCGCGGCATCACGAGAAGCTCGGTCGCACGGGTCACTCCGGTGATGACCGCGTGGAGATGACGCTCATCGGCCCCGGCCCCGTGGTGCGGGCGGAGGCGTCGGGCAGCGACAAGTACGTCGCCTTCGACATCGTCATCGACAAGCTCCTCGAGCGCCTGCGCCGGGCCAAGGACAAGAAGAAGGTGCACCGCGGCAAGCACCGCCCCGTGTCGCTGCGCGAGGCGACGGCCGACGGCTTCAGCGTCGTCGACATCACGCCTGCCGACCCGGAGACGATCGAGAAGGTCGCGACAGGCGCGATTCCGACCGTGAGCGAGGAGCCGGCGGAGGGCGAGGAGGAGTACAGCCCCGTCGTCATCCGTACGAAGGTCTTTCCCTCCACGTCGATGACGGTCGACGAGGCGGTCGACCACATGGAGCTCGTCGGCCACGACTTCTTCCTCTTCATCGACGCGGAGACCGACCGGCCGAGCGTCGTGTACCGCCGCACGGGGTGGAACTACGGCGTGATCGGTCTCGAGACGGAGCCGGCCGCGGAGGCGCCCGCGAAGGCTCGCCGACGAGGCTGAGCGGGATGCGCCCGGTGCGGTGCGCGCACTCGCACCGGGCGGCGACGAACGCTTGCTAGCATGGGCGCGCCGCGCTCGCGCGGGCCTGCGGCGTGTTCGCGGTGCCCCCACCCAGGCGCATGCGCGGCCCGATGACGGGGAGTGACCAAGTGGCGAATGTTCTCGAGCGTGTTCTGCGGGTCGGCGAAGGCCGTCTCCTGCGCCGACTGAAGTCGTACGCCGACGCGATCAACCAGCTGGAGGACGACTTCAGCGACCTCACCGATGACGAGCTCATGAACGAGACCGCCGAGCTGCGGGAGCGCTACAGCAATGGCGAGTCGCTCGACGACCTGCTGCCCGAGGCCTTCGCCGCGGTGCGCGAGGCGTCGAAGCGCACGCTGGGCCTGCGCCACTTCGACGTGCAGCTCATGGGCGGCGCGGCGCTGCACCTGGGCAACATTGCGGAGATGAAGACGGGCGAGGGCAAGACCCTCGTGGCGACCCTTGCGGCGTACCTCAACGCGATCGCCTCGCGCGGCGTGCACGTCATCACGGTCAACGACTACCTGGCGAGCTACCAGAGCGAGCTCATGGGCCGCATCTTCCGTGCCCTCGGCATGACGACCGGGTGCATCCTCTCCGGCCAGACCCCGCCGGTGCGCCGCGAGCAGTACGCGTGCGACATCACCTACGGCACGAACAACGAGTTCGGCTTCGACTACCTGCGAGACAACATGGCCGGCCAGGTGGCCGACATGGTGCAGCGCGGCCACTACTTCGCGATCGTCGACGAGGTCGACTCGATCCTCATCGACGAGGCGCGCACGCCGCTCATCATCTCGGGCCCGGCGAGCGGGGAGGCGAACCGCTGGTACGCGGAGTTCGCCCGCATCTCGCAGCGTCTCATCGCCGGCACCGACTTCGAGGTGGACGAGAAGAAGCGCACGGTCGGCGTGCTCGAGCCCGGCATCGAGAAGGTCGAGGACTACCTCGGCATCGACAACCTCTACGAGTCGGCGAATACGCCTCTCATCTCGTTCCTCAACAACGCCATCAAGGCGCAGGCGCTGTTCAAGCGCGACAAGGACTACGTCGTCATGAACGGCGAGGTGCTCATCGTTGACGAGCACACGGGCCGCATCCTCGCCGGTCGCCGCTACAACGAGGGCATCCACCAGGCGATCGAGGCGAAGGAGGGGGTGACGATCAAGGCGGAGAACCAGACGCTCGCGACCGTCACGCTGCAGAACTACTTCCGCCTCTACTCGAAGCTCTCGGGCATGACGGGTACGGCCGAGACGGAGGCTGCCGAGTTCATGAGCACGTACAAGCTCGGCGTCGTCGCGATCCCGACGAACAAGCCCATGAAGCGCATCGATCAGCCCGACCTGGTCTACAAGAACGAGCAGTCGAAGTTCGAGCAGGTCGCGGCCGACATCGAGGAGCGCCACGCGAAGGGCCAGCCCGTGCTCGTCGGCACGACGAGCGTCGAGAAGAGCGAGCTGCTGTCGCGGCTGCTCGCCAAGCGCGGCGTCAAGCACGAGGTGCTCAACGCCAAGAACCACTCGCGCGAGGCGGCGATCATCGCCCAGGCGGGTCGTGTCGGCTCCGTCACGGTCGCGACGAACATGGCGGGCCGCGGCACCGACATCATGCTCGGCGGCAACGCCGAGTTCCTCGCCGTGAGCGAGATGAACAACCGTGGCCTCTCGCCGATCGATACTCCCGAGGAGTACGAGGCGGAGTGGGACGCCGTCTTCGAGCGCGTGCAGGAGCAGGTGCAGGAGGAGGCCGACAAGGTCGTCGAGGTCGGCGGTCTCTACGTGCTCGGCACGGAGCGCCACGAGTCGCGCCGCATCGACAACCAGCTGCGCGGTCGCTCCGGCCGACAGGGCGACCCCGGCGAGAGCCGCTTCTACCTGTCGCTGCAGGACGACCTCATGCGCCTGTTCAACGCGGGTGCCGCGGAGGCGCTCATGGGCCGCTCGAACGTTCCCGACGATCTGGCGATCGAGTCGAAGGTCGTGAGCCGGGCGATCCGCTCGGCGCAGTCGCAGGTCGAGTCGCGCAACGCCGAGATTCGCAAGAACGTGCTCAAGTACGACGATGTGCTCAATCGTCAGCGCGAGGCGATCTACACCGACCGCCGCCACATCCTCGAGGGCGACGACCTGCAGGATCGCGTGCAGGTGTTCCTCGAGCAGACGATCACCGAGATCGTGGAGACCCACACGGCCGTCGGCCACTCCGACGACTGGGACTTCGACCAGTTGTGGACGGAGCTCAAGACGCTCTACCCGATCACCCTGACGATCGACGAGGTCATCAGCGAGGCGGGCGCGAAGCTCACGAGCGCGTTCTTGATCCGCGAGATCGTGTCGGATGCCCGGCTCGCCTATGAGCGCCGCGAAGAGTCTCTCGGCCGCTCGGCGACGCGCGAGCTCGAGCGCCGCGTCGTGCTGAGCGTCATCGACCGCCGCTGGCGCGACCACCTCTACGAGATGGACTACCTCAAGGACGGCATCGGGCTGCGCGCGATGGCGCAGCGCGACCCGCTCGTGGAGTACCAGCGCGAGGGCTTCGCGCTCTTCCAGAGCATGATGAGCCAGATCCGCGAGGACGCCGTCGGGTTCCTGTTCAACCTCGAGGTCGAGGTCACGGGCAGCTCGGGCACCGCGCAGGTCACGGCGAAGGGCCTCAACGCTCCGCAGACGCCCCAGAACCTCAGCTACACGGCTCCCTCGGCCGACGGTGAAGTGGAAGTGCGCAACCAGCGCGGGCAGCTGCAGAACGCCCCCGCCGAGGTCGCGCGCGGCCAGCAGGTGAGCCCCACCTTCGCGGGAGCGCAGGCGGGCGCCGCTGCGCCCGCAGCCTCGCGGCCCGGGAGCGCTGGTGGCCAGGCGCGTCGTCCTGCGGCGCAGGGCCAGGGCGCTCAGGGTCAGCAGAGCGGTCAGGGCCAGCAGGTCGGCGCGACCGGAGCGTTCGGCCAGCAGCGCAAGCCCGCTGCGGGAGGTGCTGCGCCGGTGAATCGTGCCCAGCGCCGCGCGCAGGAGAAGAAGGGCAAGAAGCGCTAGAGGACGTGGATGGCGCTCGCGCGCCAGCGGCGGTCGAGCCCTTCGAGCCTGATCGCGACTGCCCGGCACCGGGCGCGGTTGACCACCACGACCACGGCTTCCACGACTCCGTCCCGCGGCTCGCAGATGCGCACGCCGCCGAGACTGAAGGACGGCCGACGGGTCGGTGGCCGGCGCGCGGCGCGAGCGCGAGCGCTGATCACGGAGCGACTCAAGAGGGTGCGATAGACGTCATCGGTCACCCAGCGGGCGATCTGCTCGAGCTCGCGTGCGCCGGCGAGAATCTCGATGACGCAGCGCGTGAGATTCTCGAGCAGCGGTCGGGGGTCGGGCAGTTCGCTCGACGCCGTCGGCTGGTAGTCGAAGAACTCATCCTGCGCGATGCGGGCGGCCGCGGAGCGACCTCGGGGGGCGTGCGAGTGCAGCGGAAGGGCGGTGGACACCGTCGGCTCAACTAATGATGAGGTGGTCGGGTCGGCAAGCAAGAAAGGCAATGCCCATTGACGGATAAACCGATTCAACCCACGTACGGGTGGCTCTTGCGACCAATACTCGATGCAGTTCGTGTCAGCCGTTGTCCGGCCGAGGAAGCGTGGGGGTGATGCTGGCTCACGTTGTCGGAGGTCCGCCCTAATTTGACCACACTCGAGTGTCGGCGGAAGACGATGCCTCTTGAGTCGCACGCAAGGCTGGACAGAGCTATTGATGCACAAGTAAAACTATTAGAGAAAATATAACTGCTAGTAATGCTAAAGTCTGGGTATGGACGCTGACGAGTTGGTGTGGCACGGTCCTCGTGTCCTCACTAAGGTCCGTCAAGTGTGCATCCCCGTCGAGCTACTTCGTGAGCTCAAGCTCGACGTGGGCAGCGAGCTGCAGTTCGCGCTTGCTCCTTCAGGGGACCAAATTCTCGTCCGTCCAACGGGACGTTCGCGTGCGGGCGATCAGAAGGAGAAGTAGTGAGCGAAGTCGACATCGAGGCCCTCTACTCGCAACCCCTGGCTGCCGATCGTTCGGGAGCGCTCTACAATGCGTTCTCCTACCCTACAAAGATCTCCGCTGAGAGCATCGCAGTCTTCATTGCCTGCCACACTGAGCCCGGCGATCATGTGCTCGATGTATTCGGCGGCTCTGGGACGACGGGGATAGCGGCGCTACTTTGTGAGCGTCCAACAGACCGAATGCGTTCCCTCGCGGACGCGCGAGGACTTTCGCCGGTGTGGGGGAAGCGCCGAGCGACCGTCTACGAGCTTTCAGAGATCGGTACCTTGGTCGGGCGGGTGATGACCACAGCGCCGGAGCCCCGGGCATTCGTGGCGGCAGCCAAACGCTTGCTTGCCGAAGCCGAGGCTCTCGAACCAGACCTCTATCGCGCTGAATCGCCGGATGGTGACCCAGGCGAGGTTCGTCACGTCATCTGGAGCGATGTCGTGGCATGTCCGCAGTGTGGCATCGAGACCACCTATGCCGGCGTTCGCGTGCGGTACGACCCGCTTCGGTTCGATGAGTCGAACAAGTGCGCTTGTGGTTTCGCCGGAGAGCCTGACGATTGGCGGCGACTGGTTGAAACGGTCGTCGATCCGTTCACCGGCATGTCCAATGTTCGGCGCAGGCGTGTCCCTTGGAAGGTATACGGGCGCTCGAACGGTCGCAATTGGACCCGATCGGCGCTCCCTGCAGACTCGCAGGCGGAAGCGATGAGCGTCTCCCGACCTCTACCGCCCGGGGCTCCCTTGGCGAGCATCCAGTGGGGTGATCTTCATCGGACCGGCTATCACCAGGGGATGACGCATCTCCACCACCTGTATACGGCAAGGAACTTCCGTGCACTCGCGGTGCTATGGGCGCTCATCGACGAGCAGCCTCAGCCGCTGCGCGAGGCTCTCCGGTTGCTCATCCTGTCCTACAACGCAGCTCACTCCACGCTGATGACTCGCGTGGTACTCAAGAAGAACTCTAAGGACTTCATTGTCACCGGAGCGCAGTCGGGGGTCCTCTACGTCAGCGGGCTTCCCGTCGAAAAGAACGTCTTCGTGGGCGTACGCCGGAAGATCGCCGTATTCGAGAAAGCCTTTGAGTTGCTTCATGGTTTGGGCGACTGTGTCAACGTCGTGACGGGCAGCAGTGCGCATCTCCACCTGGACGACGACTCCATCGACTATGTCTTTACTGACCCGCCTTTTGGCGGGTACATTCCGTACGCTGAGATCAACCAGATCAATGAGCTATGGCTCGGCAAGACGACCGACAAGGCGGAAGAGGCGATCATCTCGCCCGCGCAGGGCAAGGATGTAGATGCTTACCAGGCGTTGCTCACTTCCGTTTTCACTGAGGTCTCGAGGGTAATGACACCCGAGGCGGACGCGACACTAATCTTCCATTCATCTCAGGCGTCCGTCTGGCGTGCGCTCGCAGAGAGCCTTCGGGACTCGGGGCTAGTTGTGATGGCCGCAAGCATCCTGGACAAGACTCAATCCAGCTTCAAACAGGTGAACGGGCACGTCGCAGTGAGCGGAGATCCGCTTCTGCGGGTCAAGAAGCGCACTTCTGAGTTGGTCCGTGAAGCGACAACCGCCACAATGCGCGATCTGGTCGCGATTAGCAATGCCTCGGCCTTGATGGCGTCGCCTTCGGGTGTGCGGGAACAGCAGCACCTGTTCTCGCAGCTGGTGGGCCGGGCGCTCATAGATGATGTGCCGATCACGCTCGACGCGCGCCTGGTATATGAACTCCAGGGGCTCACTTGAGGGCTACGAAGCCCCAAGAGAGCACTCGAAAGAAGCAGCTCGGTCAGTATTTCACGGGCCGCCCGGTTGGGCGGCTCCTTGCTGCTCTTGCGGGCGCCGAGTCTGCCCTTTCAATTATCGATCCGATGGTTGGCTCAGCTGATCTGCTTGCAGCTTGCCTCGAGGTCGGCTCTCGCCCGGAGCGGATGGTTGGGTACGACCTTGACCCTCTCGCGATCGAGCGTGCGCGCGTGGTGCTCGATGGCGAACCCGGCGTCTCGCTCAATGCTGTCGACGCATTCTCAGCGCCGCTGCCGCCTGAGCAGTTCGACTTGGTGATCACGAATCCGCCTTACATTCGGTATCAGTCAAGCGGCGAGATCGACGGCTTGTTGATTCCATCAGCGGCGGCTGTCCGGAGCAGGCTCATTCACCTAATCGAGCGTCGGGCGAGTCTAGACGACGACGCGCGAGCTGCATTTCTTCGGGCTGCCCGTTCGTACCCTGGTACTGCAGATATTGCAGTTCCTGCCTGGATCCTTAGCGCCGCACTCGTCCGAGAGGGGGGCGTCTTGGCTGTCGTCGCGCCGCAGGCGTGGCTCAATCGCAACTACGCGCACTCTGTTCGCGAACTGCTGGACATTGCGTTCGATGTCGAAGTTGTCGTCGAAGACGGCGATGCCAGCTGGTTCGAGGATGCGCTGGTCCGAACTCAGTTGGTCGTCGCGAGGCGTCGTGAGATCGAAAGCAGGGCAGGCCACTCGATCGTCGTCGGGCGGGCAACACGCGAGCTCAACACGCGGGGTTCTCTGTTGGGAGCCCGAAAATCCGAGCAAACCGTTGCGCGCGCATTGCGCAACGTGAAATCGCCGCAGTCGATGATTGTTACGCGGGGACTTAGTGCAAGAGTCAGCCAGGAAATCTCCCTGTCGGCTACTGGAGAGCGAAGCGCTCTGAGCCCAAGGGTCGCAATTGCACTCGGCGAGGCCGCCAGCAAGGTGCAGCTCCGAACAGTTGAGTCGTATGGATGGCGCGTTGGCCAGGGACTGCGCACTGGAGCCAACGACTTCTTCTATCTCACTGAGATCGACGGCCAGATGCGACCGGCGACGCGCTGGGGCGTCGGGTCTCTCGATGTCCCACTCGAGTGCCTCGAAGTCGCGGTGCGGCGCCAGAGTGACCTCGGCGACGAGTTGGATGTCGTCACAACCAGGTCACTTTCGGCACGTGTCCTCTGCCTTGGCGGGTGGGTGACGCGAGCGGACGCTGAGCTCGCCGGACGGCTGGGAGCCAACATTCTCCCGCCTGGGGCCAGCGACTGGATCAGTCGCGTGGCCACCACCCCGCTCGCCGATACTGACCCGGCGAAGTCGTTTCCAGACCTCGCCGCCGTCGCGACGAACTCCAAGCGCGACCGAAGTGGACAACGGGTGGGGCTCTGGTACCAACTTCCGCCGATGGCACCCCGACATCGCCCGGCTCTGTTTGTACCTCGGGTCTGCGGGGGTCGACCGTTCGCCTACGCCAACACGGCGGGCGTACTTGTCGACGCCAATTTCGCGACTCTCTGGCCGAAGTCAACGGACGCGCTCCCCGTCGAGACTCTGTTCGCACTGCTCAACTCGACATGGGCGTGGGTGAATGCCGAAGTCTCATCGACTGTTCTTGGTGGCGGTGCCCTCAAGATCGAGGCTACCGATCTGCGACGCCTACCGATTCCGGCTCTAGATGCCGCTGCAATCGAGCGGCTCAAGGTGCTCGGGTCGAAGCTTCGAACTCGGACGGACGAAGTAGTACTTGATCAGATCGATCAGGAAGTCGCTGCCGCCGTGGCGGGAAAATCTGCCAGTGAAAACGTGGCTGAGGCCCTTCGCGCGACGGCTGTTGCGGCGCGCGAGGGACGATCACGCAGGTAGCACGACATTCACAGCTATGTCTAGCCGATACTGCTGGAGCGGGTGCTCGGCTTTACGCTGCTTGAGCGTTCAACTCTGATCCCACCCAGGTCGTACCCGCCGTCTGGCGCGAAGATAGTTCGTCTCCCGACCGAGATCGCCCCTAGAGTTGTGAAGGTGGTCCGGCACGAGGGGAGGAGACCGCGTGGAGCTCGCTATTGAGACGATCCGCGTACTGCGTAGATTCAAGAACGCGGTGCTCGAGGGCCCGCCTGGGACCGGCAAGAGTCATGTTGTAGCCAAGGTCGCGAGTGCCTGGCAGCAGGAGACGGGTCGACCACTAGCTGGCAATGGCCGCGGCGAGTTTGCCATCACGCTCCACCCCAACACGACCTACGAAGAGTTTGTTGAGGGTCTGCGGTACGACGATCAAGAGGGCAGTTTCAAACGCAAGGACGGGTTTCTCCGTCGAGTGATCAAGAAGGCCGAGGCAGATCCGGCTTCGGACTACCTGGTTCTCATTGACGAGCTCAATCGTGCCAATGTTCCGAAGGTGTTCGGCGATCTGTTGCTCACGATGGAAGCGAGCAAGAGGACCTCTTGGGATGGAGGCTTATGGGCAGGCGGCATGGAAGTCACGTTGCCCTATTCCGAGCAGCCATTCTCTGTACCCAGCAACGTCTATCTGCTCGGGACGATGAATACCTCAGATCGGTCTATCGCGCCTCTCGACTCGGCTCTCCGGAGGCGGTTCGGCTTCATACGTGTAGAGCCGATGCTGGGCGAGTCTCTTCGGCTTGCGATTGGCGCGGTAGACGGACCCGATGCGGCTGCGCGGGTGGCTCGGTCGGTTGACGAGCTAACTAACCTAAACGAGGCGCTACGCAAGTGCTTGGGGCCCAATGCAATGCTCGGGCACAGCTACCTGTTCGGGGTGTCAGCCACCGAAGGCACGGTCGCACCGCCGAGCGACCCGTTGGCCAAGATTCGAGCTTCAGCGGGTAGGTCGAATGTCGTTGGCGCATTCTGGATTGAAGCCCGTGTTCTTGATGGGGGAAGTCACAACCAGCTCGGACTACCCGACGTCGATACTTCATCGAATCGAAAGGGCATTGTGGATAGTTTCTTCCCAATGTCTTCCGGTGGCGTTGCGACGCAAGTGCGGTCGACGCGAGGTGTTCACGACAAGGTAGAGATCGAGTACGACGGCAAGTTGTATCTAGACAACGTCGTGCGCTTCAACGCAGGCGGACCGAACTACAAGGTGTACTTCCTCGGGAGGACAGCTGACGGGCAAAAGTTCAGTAGCGTCGGTGCGACCGGGATTCTCGACCACAAAGTGCACGTGTTTCTGCGCCGCAGCGATGACACGCTGGAGCTTCTTCTTCTCGACCGAAACGACATCGTCATTGGAGCGCTCCGATCCGTTAGCGTCCCCCCGAGCGGTTGGCACGAGCAGACATCCGGGGGTGGCAGGCGCTCCTATGGACTAATTGACCTTGCGGCTCTGGCAGGCTCGGGTGCGACTACTCCCAGCCCGGATAGAGATGCGGAGTGGATGATTTGGCGCTACGCGATTCTGCCTCAGCTCGTTGAGACGACAAGTCAGGTCGGGGCAACGGAGTTGTTAGCCTCCGCAACGCGCAGTTCCTGGCTGGATGCGGCCGGCGTGAGCGATGTGGCCGATCGTTGGGCGAAGTTTGACCGTTTCCTGGCAGGGCTGTCGCTTGCTATTGAGGAAGAGGGGTTTGGGCTAACCCGGGGCCTCACTGTAGTGGACATCCCTGCGGGTGCAGCTGCCGAGTTTGTGGATGACGCCAATGAAGTGGATGACGATGGTGATGGGTCAGGCGACGTCCAGTAGTTACACGCAACTCTTTTTGCGTGCCAGCCCACGAGGGACGAGGTCTGGATTCGCCGTCTTGCCCGACGGCGCTGGCGGGGCTCTCACGGTTACCGTACTCCCGAAGCCATGGGTGCAGAACGCTGGAGCGCTACGCGAGGTCAGCCATATCGCTGGGTCTACAACCCACGTCGTGATGTATGAGACGGAGTTCGCTTCTCTGCGATCGGATGCATCCGTGCGTGGTGCCATCGCATCCGCGGTCACCTCCCTTGCGACGGAGCAAGCCGACCTAATTGCAGTCGTTGGGCAGCCTTCCAAACTTGTGCCTACGAATCCCGTTGCGGGCGATCCCTTTCACGAATTGATCGACCTGATGTTGCTCGCGGAGAAAGGAAGCATCGACAGCCGTCGCACAACTTTCCAGGGTGGGCTTGCTCCTTCGTTCTTGCGTCTGTTGGTGCAAGAACGGCTAGTCGAGATTGTTGAGGGTCTGCTTTTTCGGGCCCGACCGCGCTACGGCGAGCTTGCTGAGGATCTTGTGACGCCCCGCGGGCGCCTCAGCGAGAAGAGCCTGTTGATGTCGATGGCAACAAGCGTTCCGAGAGTAAATTCGACCTTCGACGAACTCACGATGGACACACCCATTCTCCAGGTGGTTGCCACTGCGCTTCGTGCGATTGCCGCGGACCGCTTGCCACGGCAAATCATGGAACTCCGCCCCTCAATCCCGTCTCGTGCCGTGCAACTTCTTCGGTACTTTTCCGGTGTGACGATGATGGAGAGGGAGCGCGCGGTTCTACAGGCTGAGCGATTGTGGCTCGAGCCGCTCGACCGCGCCTGGCAACCCGCGATTGACGCGTCGATTCCGGTGCTCCGGGATCGTGGCATTCTCCCTGATCTTGCAGAAGCGTCAACAGACGCTTTTGCCGTCCACATTCAGATGGAGGTCTTCTGGGAGCAGTGTCTCGAGATGGCGTTGCGTGGCGGGTTTCCTACGCTTGCTCTTAGCGGAGATTCGGCGCCCGGCGAGGGATTCATCGTTCCCGCGCCTTGGGGGGTGCCGATGGATCGTGAGGATGAGACCGATCCACCCGCCGAGCGGTTCCCCGACTTCATGTTCCAGTCTGCGGATCTCGTAATGCTGGCGGATGCCAAGTACAAGCTTCATCGTGGGACTGCGCCAAGCTCGCAGGACGGATACCAGCTCTTCGCCTACAGTCATTTGGCAACACTGCGCGGTCGTCCGTCGGACGTCGCCGTGATCCTCTATCCCGGTCAGCCGGGACAGGAAGCGAGTCAGCTTGAGCTTGCCCGAATGAGAGAGCAGGACTACCCACTGTGGCTGGGCACGGTGCCATTCCCATCTCGGCAGGATGTGCAGAGCCAGGCGACCTGGAGTGCCTACGTCGCACGCTTGTCGGAGTCAATTCTCGGACTTTCGGCCGATTGGGTATCTCGCAAGCGTAAAGCGGCTGCCTAGATGGTTCTTCGCGAACGGAGGTACTCCACGACACTCCTAGGCGAGAACCGGTCAAGTCCCTGGAAGTGGTGTAACGGCTGATCCTTCGCTTTATGCGCTGAGCGCGATGAAGGTATCGGCGACCACCTCGCTTTCGGTGTCGGGCAGGACGCGCATGCGGGAGCGGGCCAGAACCT
>Ga0316202_10000931_pt1 | contig 26214 bp, 15 predicted proteins | sample 3monrhotite_MG_FD_204934 | JGI IMG/M metagenome (GOLD analysis project Ga0316202, IMG submission 204934) | Microbial mat bacterial communities from mineral coupon in-situ incubated in ocean water Damariscotta River, Maine, United States -... | ecosystem: Environmental > Aquatic > Marine >... | reverse complement strand
CATAATTCATAAGCAAGTCCGGAAGACGCTCCGTGATTTTTGCTCCGCGAGGCGTCATCACAATGCTCGGGGGTTCTCCATACGTGTTGATCAGCACGTATCGCCAGCTTGGGTCTGCGGTTCCCTGGCGAGGGACAATCTCACAAGGACGTGCATCTCCGCCCTTGGAAATGGATTCATAGACCTCCTTGATGGCCTGGGGTTTGTGAGCCACTAGGACATAAGGCCCGGCCCCTACATAGCTCCCCATGCTTTCGTCATATTCGATGCCGAGCAAGTCTTCCAGGTCAAAGCGTGCATGCCGGTCAAGGGGGGCCTTTCCCGAGGTAAACCATTGAAGTTCCCGCAGGCTGATTCCAGCACACTTAGCAATCTCTGCAGGCGAATTGGGCCAGCACGCCACGAGGTTTTTGGTGATTTCGGCTGCGTTGTTATAGTCACTGTCGGCCCAGAAATCATCCTCCTCAATGATTTCCTCCGGCTCCTTCTCACCTGTCAGTAGCCAGGTCCTGCCATCGAACCCGTCGATGTTGAAATAACGGGGCTGATCGGGCGGCAGCGAGGATTCCCAGGATGACATCCATGGACCGGGTTCCCAGTCGAGCCCACCAGTCACTGTTTGCTCCGGGACTTGCGCCGGTAAGGCCAGCCACTGTTGGATTCTTTTTTCAACCTCGCGGCTGTTCACGCCTTTGTGGCCATCTCTGACACGAAAATCGTGGTCGTATTGCGCGTACCGGCAAAGGTCCTGGATGGGTCCGGTAATAGACGGGTCTTTTGCGGCGTGCTTCCTCAGCAGCCACCGACTGGAGTCCTGGGCTGAGCGCAGGGAACCTGGAAGGGACTTTTCCTTTGCGTCGGCGACCTCGACCTGGACTCCGATTTTTGCCATTTCCGCCACCAGTTCAGGGCTGGCCGTCGCGAGGTGGCGGTTGATCAGCAGGATGTCCGGTCGGCCACGCAAGCCCTTAGCGTTACACCACGCTTCCAGAAGAACATCCTGGAAGGCTCTAGGCTGGTCGACTGGAGTGAAGGTCATCCACCGAATGGGCAACCCGGCAACGGTCACCCCATAGAGTATGAGTGGATTGAGTCCGTACCGCTCTGCATCTTTGATCTTGATCGGGTCCTGCACCGATACAATGCCATGCTCCGGATGGTGGAAAAGGAACTTGGCAATCGCAACGTAGAAATGATGTTCTCTTGGTGAACGCATCGCCTGTCGATTCATTCTCAAATTAAGGCCTGCCCAGTAGCGCTCAACCTGCTACATCCAGGCCCGGATATCTGGCTTCTGCCCCCGGTTTGAGGGATTACCTGAATTTGAGCACTGATGCGCTCTTTAAGCGCCAGGACGTGGGAAATGACACCGATCAGCTTCCCATCCTGTTGCAGGCCCGCGAGGGTTTCCAGCGCGGTGTCGAGAGCTTCCTCGTCCAGGGTGCCGAAACCTTCATCCAGGAACAGCGAATCGACTCGGACATTCTTACTGGCCATATGGGACAAACCCAGAGCCAGGGCCAGGCTGACGATAAAGCTCTCGCCGCCGGACAGGTTCTTCGTGGACCGAATCTCCCCAGCCTGGTAGTTGTCAATCACGTTGAGCTCCAACGGCTGGGCATCATCACGTATCAGCAGGTAGCGGTCGGTCATTTTCTGCAACTGCCGGTTGGCGTGTCCTATCATCATTTCAAAGGTCAGACCCTGGGCAAAATTGCGATATTTCTTCCCGTCTGCTGAGCCAATTAACTCGTGAAGCTGGTCCCACCTTGAACATTCGCGCTTTTGGGCCTCGATGGCCTGAACTCGGTCCTGCTGCTGTTGTTTCAAGCGCTCATTGTCTTTGAGCTTCTGCCGAATACCACCGATCTCCTGCTGGAGATCCCTTAGGGTTACAGTCAGTTCAGCCACTACATTCTTGAGATTCTCCAAGGGTTCTTCAGTGATATTCTTCTGCCGCTCAGCCTCCAACTCCTGGGTCTTCTCACGCTCCTTGGAGGCTATTTCGTTTCTCTCGTCTAATAGCTTCTGAGCTTGTTGTGCCAGCTGTCTGCGCTCGCTCTCGGGGAGGCAGGAGGATTTGTAATTTTCTTCATCGGTGAAACCGGATGCTTTCAGTCGCGTCAGGAAAGACTCATCAGTCGACTTCAACTGAAGATCCCGAGCGTGAATTGATTTCTCCAATTCATCGATTTTGGCTTTCAGTTGACTGAGTGCCTGATTGGCTGCCAATGATTTCTGACGGGCACCATCCAGGTCCTTGTCGGCGGATTCGATGGCCTCGGAAAGACGCTTTTCTTCATCTTCGGTCTTTTTCTCCCCAAACAGCTCACGCCGTTCTCTCTGGAGGGTATCCTGATCACGAAGAAGTCCAGCTAACACCTCTTGCTGTCTCTTGATATCGTTTTCAGCCTTGAGGATCTGCTCAGCCCGGTGGCTTGCCTGTATTTCAAGAGCCGCTATCTTCTGTTGAAGTTCGGTCGTTTGCTTATTCCTGGAAACCCACTGATCGCGTCGCGCTGCTAACTGTTCATAGTCCGTGTCGATGGTTTCGATAGCGAGTGCTGCCATCTCGTAAGGTTCAATCTCTTTCTGCAATGCATCGAGCGATTTTTCCTGTTGCTCTTGATATCCAACCGCTTCCTTTCCCAGCCGTTCCAGCAATTGCTCGACAGATTCTTTTTTATGAGCAGCAGCCTGAACCTCGCGCTCACGTTCTACGACTAAATCCTTGGCCTTCTCAAGTGAATCCCTGAGTTTAACCAATTCCTTTTCGATAGAGTCCGCTGCCTCTAAAATGCCTGTGGTGCGAACAAGCTGACGAGAGTTCTCATCCTTCAAGCCTATGAGCTTATCGGGAAGCTCAGGATCGGATGCGGCTAGTTTTGGGTCGAAGCCCAATTCTGCGCAGTTGTCACTGATCACCCGGCGTGCTTCACCTATTTTCTCGCAGTATTCCGTCAGTGCTGTGGCCGTTTGCTCAAGATCCTTGTTCACTTGCGCCAACCTGACCTTCTGGTCAGAAACTTCTCCAGTAACCGATTTGAGCTCGCCCCTTACCGTGGTAAGACGTTGTTGCGTCTCATCAGGGACCGGAATATTCCCTTCGGCAAAAGGATGATCTTTGGCTCCACACAATGGACAGGGCTCGCCATCCTGAAGTTGATAGCGTGCTTCTTCGAGATCCTCGATTCGTTTGAGTAATGTCAGTTGGGTTTCAAGGAGGTCCACTTCCTTTTCAAGTGTCGCCTGCTTTTCGGTTTTGTTTGCAAGCGTGCTGGTCAGTTCCGAATCTTCCTGCTTGAGCGCGGTTTGTCGGCTTTCGAGCTGGGAGTTGGCTTTCTGTGATTTAGCTAGAGATTCGACAGCCTCAAGTATTTTGCCAATGAGATCCTTCTGAGCGGTCAATACCGACTGGCATTTTCGCCACGCAGCCACGTCCTTGCCGTCTAGGATTTTCAGAAGATTGGACTGTTTCTCAGCCAACGCCCCTTTGGATTTCTCCAGGCCTTCTTTCTCGTTGTTCAGGCAGATCGATTGTTCCTGCCAGGCACTCAATTCCTCCTTGAGCTGGATTTCCGCTAGCGCTATTTCGTTCAATTTGCCTGAATATTGGCCGGAAAGAATCTTCAGTGCGTCGAAACGGCTCCTCAGCCCACCGAGATGCTCAACCAGTTTTTCATCCACTTGGGATGCCTTAAGAAGAGCCTGCAATTCGTCCAACGACTTACGTTGATTGACCAAGCGCTCTGAATCGCTTTTCTGTTTAGTTTGGAGCGTTTCGAGAAAAGACGACTGCTCCGAGAGGGAATCACGCGCCGCATTGATAGGGGAATCCTTCTCGACGATTTTCAGGTCCAGTTCGCGAGCCTTTCGGATGATCGGCAGTGCTGCTAGCTGTTCTGTCTTTCGTGCCGCAAGTTGCTCAGCAGCCACCGTCATTACGTCTTCCGTCTGCTTGGCGACATCAGTGCAACCCGGCAAGGCCTTCTGACATTCGCCCAGCGAGCCTCGGTCAGCTTCTTGTTCATTACGGATGCCATTCAACGCCGCATACTCAGCAGAAAGTTCCAGTGCCTGATTGGCAAGTCGTAGCCGTTCCTGATCCGGCGCAAAGGCCTCAACCTTAGTAACCTGTGCAGCCTTTGCCTGGTCGAGAGCCTTCAATTCATTCTCAAAACGGGTTATTCCTTCGATCCATGTTATGGCTTGGTTCCTCAGGGAAAGCTGCTTCGTGAGATCTGCGTCCTGTTCCCCTTTCTGATCGAGGCTTTCGACGAGCTGTTGCTCCTCTTCCGATGTCAAAAGTTGCATTCCGGCCAGCGCCGCTTGCAGGGTGTCCAGCTGCTTTCGCTCATGAGAACGACGCTCGTGGACGTGGATGGATATCAGGCTGTAGATTTCTGTGCCTGTTATCTGCTCCAGTATCGGAGCCCGCTTATCCGCATCGGCCTTGAGAAACGTATCGAATCCGCCTTGGGCCAGAAGCATAGACCGGGTGAAACGATCAAAATCCATGCCGGTAGCCGTCTCGATCTGATCGGCGACACCTCTGATCTTGGATTCGAAAATCTCACCTGAATCGGCATTGGCAATCTCATGTTTCGGGGACTGGAGTTCGCCATCCGGTTTCTTACGTGCCCGGTGTTGGCTCCAGTGGCAACGGAAGCGACCAGTTTGTGTTTCAAACGTCACCTCGGCAAAACATTCGCCAGTCTGGCGGGACATGGTCTCGTTTCCGCTTTTGGTGACCTTGTTCAGACGAGGCGTCCGCCCGTAGAGGGCGAGGCAAATTGCATCGAGGATCGTCGTCTTTCCCGCGCCGGTTGGACCGGTGATGGCAAAGATGCCATCGGAAGCGAAAGCAGGGTGCGTCAGGTCGATTTCCCATTCGCCGACCAGTGAGTTCAGATTTTTGAATCGTACCTGCAGTATCCTCATCGCCAGCCCCCCTATTCTGCCTGTTTATCGTCTTCGTAGAAAGACGAGAGTGTTTCCTTGTAGGCTCGAAGTAATTCAGGCCACTGCTCTTCAGGCACGTCATGAACGGCAAGGCATCGCTCGAACACGTCGTTGACGTTCAGATCATCCAGCGTTTCCTCTTCGTGGATTTGTCCTAACACGCGGTCGATAATGCGGTTGTTCTTCACCCGAAGAATTTCCATTTGAGTGCCGGAAATGGCCGCATCAAGACGCTCGCGCAGGTCGCCAACGACTTCTTCACCGTCGTAGACGACCTCAAGCCACGCCTGGACGTTGGCCGCCGACAGTTCGAGAATGCGGGTTGAGATTTCACTCAAGTCCCCCTTGATGCGCTCAAGCTTCTGAAACACGGGGACATCGATCAGTTGAACAGTCGGAGTTGAGCTATGGAATTCAACCTGACAAACGCTCTTCTGCTGTTTTGCTTCTCCAAACCCCATGGGCAGAGGAGAGCCGCTGTACCGCATGGATTCGGAGCCGTTCACCTTCTGTGGGACATGGAGGTGTCCAAGCGCCAGATAGTTGAAGCATGGAGGGAATATCCCGGCAGTCACATGAGCTAGGGAGCCAACATAGAGCTCGCGCACGCCATCGCCGTCGATGGTTTGTCCACCTGCGGTAAATAGGTGACCCATGGCGACGATGGGAATATCGGCCCCGAGTTCCTCCCGCCTCTGTTCGGCCAGGGCGGCGACGGCGGCGTAATGAGTGCGGATGCCGTCAATCAATTTCCGCTCCTTGTCCTCGACGCTCTCACCCGCTTCCGCCACGCGGATATCCCGGTCGCGAAGGTAGGGCACGGCACAGACAATCAATTCCGGAGCATTCTGCTCATTACGAAGCACCAGAACTTCGTCTTCCGGGGATTCCGTGCTACTACCGACCACGTGGACATCAAGGGCTTTGAGCAGCTCCTTGGGAGCATTGAGAAAGGAAGGTGAATCGTGGTTGCCCGCGACGACAACAACATGCCGACAGCATGAGGCGGCTACCCGGCACAGGAACCGGTAATAGAGCTCCTGGGCACGATTGCTCGGAGCGCTGGTGTCAAAGACATCACCTGCCACCAGCAGTGCATCAATTTCATTCTGCTGAATCGTCTCTGCCAGCCAGGTCAGAAAAGCCTCGAACTCCTCGTAGCGTTTTCTGCCATAAAGAGTGCGCCCAATGTGCCAGTCGGATGTGTGGAGAACTCTCATATGGCTACCCTGTTACCGCAGAGGCGGGGCGCTTCGCGTATTCTTCACGCCAGTTTTTCAGTAAAGTCATGTCGGCCAAAAGATCATCTGGCTTCGGCAGCTCCACTGGTGCTTCTGCTGGCTGTGAGTGTTCAAACCCGGAGTATTTGGTCATGAGCGAATCAAGGAGATTGCAATCCGCGTCCTTCAATTTGGCCAGATCCTTGAGCTTCAACGTATGGACTGGACGCTGGAATCGTTGGACCACCCCGCACAGCAGATCATTTTCAATAGAGCGCTCCACCAACGTCCTGAAGTCGCTGCATATCGACTTCAGTAAGATTTCGGCATGTTCAAATGCGCCGTTCTCGCTCGCCTTCTTTGCATCCTGATACCGCTGATTCATGAGTGTGTTCAGGGCGGATTTGATGTCACTCTGTGAAAGTGGAATGGGGGCTGGCTCTCCGGTACCCCAGTCCGCAGAGCGAATGCTCACCACATCGGGCTTGATGGTCTTTTTCTCGGCAAAATGCCTGACCGTTCCCAGCAAGGACAGGCGGTGAGTAAAGACAATGACCTGTTTATCCTGAGACAATTCGATCAGCCTTTGAACCACGGCCTCCTCATAGCTTTGGTCAAGCGAGGATATTGGATCGTCGAAGATAAACGGGGCCTGGTTGCTCTTGCCGGTGACGTCGGCCAAAAATGACGCAATGGAAACGATACGATTTTCTCCCTCGCTTAGGACATCGGCGAGCCCATTCTGAGAGGCCCCTCGAAGCTGGAGCTTATGAAGGACTCGGCCCTTGGAGACTTTTGATTTCACGAGATCAACCTTCACCTGAGACGCGCCCAGGGCCTTGAGCTCCGCATTGAATCTTTGCACGAATGCATCCGTGATCAAGGCTTCTGCCAGCTCCCCTTTCTTCTGGGACAGGGCTTTGGTGTTGGTCGACTTCTTGGCTTCCTGAATCTGATTCAGTAGCTTCAATCGGGTGCCTTCTTCATCAATGGCGGCGCGGTGCTCAGACAACCACTTTCTGGCCTGCAGGCTGTTTAGCTTTTTCTTGATCTCCTCTCGATTGTCGCTTTTGGCGTCTTCGTCATATTTTGTCGCGAGTTCACCGAGGCTTTTCGACTGGGCGTTGGCTTCATCGATCCATTTCGGTGAGAGCAGAGGATCGGGAATGGCTTCTTCGGAATCGATCCCAGGGAGCAGGTCTTTTCTGGCCTGTAATTGAGCAAAGAAATCCGTCACCTGGCTGGCGACTTCATCCTGTGGAATGCCAGCCGCATCGATACGTGTCTTCAGCGTCTCCGATGTCGGTAGCGCCTCGATAGTTTGACTGGCGGTATCGTATTCCTTGGCCGCATCCGTTGCGGCTTTCTGCATTTCGCCCTTCACGAAGCTTTCGAAGGAGATCAACCGCTCCTTGACCTCCTGGGTCAGGGTCTGGTGACACAGGACACAACGGGAACCATCGGAAACATTCGGGTACTCGGCTTCTTTGTAGGCAGCCGATACGGAGTAGTTCCGGGCCGCTTCCCAAAATTCTTTCCAGACATCAGAGCCGATGCCTTCCAGCTCGCTGCCGGAGAACACCTTTTGCGCCGCCGTATCTGCCGCAGTCTTTTTAAGGATCGACTTCTTCTTGGCAGCGATGATCCGCCGGTAATTCTCGTCCGACAATTGCTCCAGATACTTTTGGGCATCCTGGACCAGAGTGTCGATATGTTGTTTCTGTTTTCTCAGTTGCTTCGCTTTTTCAGCCGGTGCCTGTTCGGCAAGGCGCTGCTGCAGCGTTTGTAACTCGGTCTCGTCAGCGATGGCAAATGTGCAGTGTTTGTCGATGTCTTGAGATGTGGTTTTGGCACTGACGGATTCGTACCAGATGCCCTCTGGAGTTACTTTCTTGTCAGCCGGGATATTCGGCTTTTTGGACTGGTGCCGGTTGGCCTCGGTGTCCAGGGCCGATGCGACCTTTTCGCATGCGAGGATGAGCGAGCTGAAAAACGATAGAACCGGCGGCTCGTAGCTCACCTCGTCTTCGCTGCTGACAAACACCTTGCCAAAGGAGGTGTCGAAAATATCAACGCTGTTGAGGTCATCACAGATGCCTTGTCCCGACCACGTATGACTCTTCGGAATGCCGTCCTGCTCAAACGAAATGCAGGCTTTCTGTACGGCAGAGCCGGGCTTATAGACATTGCGGTGCAGGGTACCCGTCTCGCGGGCTCCGCATACATGTTTGAGGAGTCTGACGTAACCGGATTTGCCTGACCCGTTGTTGCCATAAACAATCGTGATATTGCCCTTGCCAAACTCAAGTGCCTTTTTCGGAGCAAGGGCGTTTACTCCTTCGACATCACTGATTGAACACAAGCGCAAGATACCTGCAGCGCCCTGGGAGAACGCGGAAGCGGGAAAGGCGTAGGTCGTTTTGGGCAGCTTTCCGTCAGATTCCTGCTGGCACAGGGTTGCGAGCTCAGAGACGTCTTTGTCAATGAGCTCAGATTGCTGAAGTAGCCGCGTTGCCGCAATCTGGAGCCATTGGGGACGCTCTGAAAACCATTTAGCCAATGATGCTGGTACACCGCTCATGTTATCTCCCCCTACAAAGTTGATCCTAATTTTCAATCCCTACCATCGCCAAGGGCGTGGCAGAGTAGGACATTTCATCGTTGATGATGCCCGAATAACTCAGTTCTCGATGCAGTAATTCCTGCAGGCGGCCCTTCTTGTTGGCCGCGAGACTCTGCCATTGCTCGGCGGGTATTGATGGTGATTGCATTCCCAGAATTTTGTCGTCCAAGCGCTCAAGCCAGGGTGCTCGGTCGCCGTCCGCATTCATCCCGATTCTGACGACATGGTGGCTTGCCTGGCCGTCTTTTCCATGGGTGCTGATTTTCCAAAACGTAAGCACACCCTCACCGGCAAGCCCGTTTACCTTCCCGACCACGGCCCGATGCCCTGCATCAGCAGATAAAAACTTGTGCATAAACTGATTGACGACAGGGTGCTCCAAACCGATAAGCTGAATAGTTTCTTCCTGGAGAGCGACGTCGCGCTCAGTCGTGAACACCATGTTCGGTTCGCCATCCCTGACCAGTATCCACCTGCCATCGCTCTCTTTACGAAAATTCCATCCTGCAAGCCGTGCTGACCTGGCAATGAAATTGACAAGGCGTTGCATTCCACGGCCTTCATCATCAAATTTCTGGTAGTCGCCAAGGTTGAAACGGTCAAGCTCCTGGAAGAGTTCAAAGACGACCTGACGCGCCAGATTGGCGTTGGTCATGGCGACTTCCAGCTCCTGTCGGGTTCTTTTTAGAGTGGGATCACTAATGGCATCCTGGTAGAGCCGGTCATAGCTCAATGTACTGCTGAGCTGACCCAACACCTGAGCCCTCAAATCCTCGGCGATCTGTCCCTGCTCATCCACCTTGCCCAGAGTTCTGGCGATGTCTTTCAATTTTTCCTCAAGCAGCAGATAGATCTGGCCTTCAATGGTGTCTGCGGCCACAAGATTGTAAACCTGCGCGGTCGATTCCTGACCATAACGGTGAATACGGCCAATGCGCTGCTCGAGGTCCATGGGATTCCAGGGCAGGTCATAGTTGAAAAGAATGCGGGCGAATTGAAGGTTGATTCCTTCCCGACCGGCAGCGGTACAGATAAGAACCTTGGTACCATCCTTGCGGCGGAATCTTTTCTGGGCGGCTGTCTTTGCTCCGTGATCCCCGCCTTTTAGGACATCGACACCAGCATGGGGAAAGACCTCATCCAGCTGCTTTTTGATGGCCTCCACCGTGCCCAGATAGGTCGCGAAGATAACGACTTTTTCGTTGGGGTTCTGCTGCCAGATTTGGCGCAGGGCGTGTACGAGCATCGCGGTCTTTGACTCGATGCCATCAGGAACCTGGGCAAGAAGCTCAAGTATCCGTTGCCGTTCCTCTGGCAGCGCAACTACGACCAGCATTGCGGCCGATTCCTCTCCGACACCGGCTTCATATTCAGAATCAGAATAGCTTTCAGCTGCCGAGGCAAAGGAGATCGCTTCATTTCGCTTTTTTAACAACTGATATTTTGCGTCGGCGAGGATCTGATCGGTCTGGGCGTTACCCACGGCGTCATAAGAAATGGAGTGGATGTCGTGAATGATCTGCCGAGCCTCCTCGAAGACCCGGTTCCGACCATCCACATCCAGCAATTCGTCGCGCTCAATACCTTCCTGAATGGTCAACATCAGCAACCGACGCTGAAGAGTCGAGCGGATAGCAGCAAAGCTGCTAGCGGCGATTTTCTGAAAAACCGTCATCACAAAACCAAGCGCCCTGCCTTTGTTGCCTTGCTGAGCTGCTAGGTTGTAGCCATCCCGAAGATAGTCCAGAAGGGCGTTGTAGAACTCCTTTTCCCGCTCAGACAGCTCAAAACTCTCGGTATGGACCATGCGGCGGACAAACAACGGGCTGCCATCCTGGGCACAGGCATCGGCCTTGGTGCGGCGAATGACGACCGCATTGAGACGGTGCCTATTGCGGATCATGTCTTGGTCGCTCTCGAAAAGCTCGGGGCTCAACAGTCGGATCAGCATCCAGAAACGGAAATGGTCACCTTGGTGCGGCGTTGCAGAAAGGAGAATGAGATCGCGGCAATGATTGCGGATGGCTTCGGCAAGTTTGAAATTCTCGGTCTTCTTGACCTTGTTGCCGTAGCGATAAACGCTCAGGTGATGGGCTTCGTCGAAAACCACCAGATCCCAGGGTGGCGCAGCGAGAAGCTTCTTCACCCGCGCCGGGCGTTTGATAGTATCGACCGAGACGATCAGGCGATTGTGCTTGGCAAAGGCGTTGGTTTTTCGGTCGGTAACATCCCCCTCGCTGCCGAAAACCTCAAAATCAAGATTGAAAACTTCATTCAGCTCCCTGCGCCAGTTTTCCACCAGCCCGGCCGGAACAATCATGATGGCTCGGGTCAGCTCGCCCCGCGATGCCAATTCACGAAGAATCAAGGCGGCTTCAATTGTCTTACCCAAGCCGACCTCGTCGGCCACCAGGAAACGCTTAGGGCGGGCATTAGCTACTCGGTGGACCAGTACCACCTGATGCGGCAAGAGGTCGACCTTTGCGGAGGTCAAAGTCGCAGCGCTTTCCATCAGCGGCAGTTCTTCAGCCTCGACCGTCAGCCAGAGTTGTTCCAATCTTTCCGCCGTTGCCGGAGTCATGCTTTGAACAATCTGGTCGAACCGATCCGCTGCTGGCCGCAGAGAATCCACCGGGACCTGCCGTTCCCCATGAGCACGGAAGAATACAGTGACGTAACCCGTCGGTTCAGAACCAACGACAACACCTTCCCCCAACTCGGGATGACTGATCTTTAGGCCTGGTCGAACCTCAGGAAATGCGTGCGACATAGTAGCCAAGAATGACCTTTTCTTCTGGTTGGTTGTCTTCTCGAACAACGCGCTTCATATTGACTGTGGCGCTGCCATCCCAAAGCCCCTCGGACAGTCGCACCGGCTTGCGGTCGCGGCGGCGGAACAACACTTCCTCTTCCAGTGAGGTTTCCTCAAACGTCCTGTGGTGGGATGTGAACCCGAACACCACACCGCAACTGGGCCAGCGGTTTTGCAGATCAATTAACAATGGGCGAATCCGACAGGTGAGAAAATCCTGTGCCACCAGCGGCTCCATCGTTTCTATTATTGTCTCCAGGCCGGAGATAAGGAGAGTTTGGCCAGTCACAGGCGGGTTAGCCGGGAACCCCTTAGACCAAGCCAATGCTTGCCGCAGGGAAATCACTGCACCATTGGAAATGAATGAACCGAGGCACTTCTGGTCAAAGATGACGCTCGACCCTTTGCGCTGCCAGACTGTGTTCGTTATGGTTTCCATCAATCGTTCTCCTCAAGCATTTCAAACAGCGAGAGCTGCTGCTTAACTGGTGCCTTGTCACTACGAGTCCGCCAATGCTCAACCAGTTGGGCTGCCGTTCTTGCCGCCATGCGGTTGGCGGAATTTTTGTCCACTTCGGCATACCATTTCAGAATTTCATCTACCGATTTTTTGATGCGAAAGTTCGGGTTGTTCAGTTCTGCATCGATCTTCAGACCTGAGTTTGGATAGGCAGTGCCTATGAGGAAATGTGCCTGATCGAGGTCGGTTTTGATTACCTTGCGGTTGCGGCCGCGTTCGGTGAAAAAGGCAAAGCGCTCGTGGATGGGCACCACATGGACAGCACGGCCCACGACCCGAATCCAACCCTTGGCTTCAAGGTCGCCTTGGGCGATGCCGGTGCCGCGCAGAGTTTTGTGCAGTTCGTCGCGATCCATCTCATTGCGGTTCTTGAACAGGCGTAGATAGAGGCGGCTGGCCGGTTCCGCGCTGTCAGGCGGGCGCAGGCCACCGGTCTCGGAGGTGTCTTCCAGCAGATCATCCAGCAGCAGATTGATGCCGAGCAGGGCGTCGCGCACCTCCAGAACCTGCCCGTCGCCGGAGAAAACCTGGCCATAATGGCGTGAGTAGAACTCCAGCGATTTGCCCCGCAGGATCACCCGTAGGTCCGATTCGGGCAAGGTCTTGCCGTGGGTGTGCTCCAGCAGGTCCTTCAATCGCACCGACTCGTCCTTCACCCAGCGACGCATCCGCGCCCAGCTTACCGGTTCCGGGGCTTCGATGCGTTTGCGACATACGTGGATGATGTCGTATTCGATCTTGCGGCTGCCAAAGGCTCCGGAATCGCCCTTGGTCTCGTCGCTGCGAATCGGATAGGTCGCCACCAGCACATAGCCCGCATCGAACAGGGCCTTGAGGATATCGATCCAGGCCTGATCCTCGTTATGGTGGAAGGTAAAGGCCATGATGCCGCCATCTTTCAAGCGGCGGCCCGCCTCGGCCCAAACGGCGGACAGGGTCTGGCTGTAGAAATCACTGGAGGGTTGCGGCCGGTAGAGCGGATTTGGGTCCTTTTCCACCAATGCGTCGTCGCTGGTCAGCTCCTGAATGTAGGCCAAATACCTTGACCCAATGAAGGGATCTTTCTCGTAATCTTCCCGGTCATCGGGATGCTCTACCGAGTTATCCACCGCCTCCATACTGTGTGGGGTGCGCTCCGGTTCAAAATAAGCCGCCTCGGGCAAACCCGCATACCATTTACGCAGAGGCAGGCGTAGCCAGACGAAGAAGAAGTCAGCCAGGTCGGCATAGTAAAGGTTATCCCCGAAAGGCGGATCAGTAATTACAAGGTCAAATATATCGTTTTCGAGGATTGAAAGGTCGGTGGATGACCCACAATAAGGTTCATTACCGGGAATTATCGGATCATCCAGAAACAGCCTCTCGCTTTTCGCCTTGCTGTCATCTGGGAGAATAAAAGCTTCCCATGGCTTATTCATCCATTCAATGCCAGAAATGGAATTCACTACATTAGAAGACCAGTTTCCTCTCCCTAGCCTGTTAAAGGCATTATTTTCAACTGTCAAGTTCTTCGGGTTATAGTTTGCGTTCGACATAAATGGTACTAATTTGTCATAGCCTGTATCCCAAAAGCAGAACATGTTTTGATTACGCAAATACTGCTGAAATGCACCCAATGCTTGCTCTCGCACATCTAGTGACCATGAATTTTCGGAAGCCTGAGAAATTCCCTTCAACAAACTCGCGAGCACGAAAAGCTGGCGATTATTAAACAACATCCACCAATGTGAATAACCGTGGTCAGGAAGAGGGTCTTTCACATGGGTACGCATGGAAAAGGGAATTTCCATACGGGGCCAATACTCTATGAGGTCGGTATCCTTACGTTCCAGCCATTCCCTTTCTGAGGCAATCAGCCTTTGGATATCATCAGTATCCGGAGCTTTAAAGAACCGGCCACCGTAGGTGTACCCTTCAGCCTCGCATTGAGGGCAATGACATTGCAGGGCATAGGCAGCCACCGGAGCGGTATGCTTAACTTTTTTGGTTGCCCCAAGCCTGTCTTGGGACTTCCCGCAGCTTGCACAGGTAAATTGAGCCTGTTTCGGCACCGTTCCCACGCTAGTTTCTATCTCTGTCCCATCAGCCAAAGATACAGCGTCAGGCAGGGATTTACTGCGCACCTCAATCACGCGCAAATTTTCCAGCCGCTTTTCAAACCAAGACACTGTTGCTTCAGCTGGTGCACCGGCCCAGCCGCCCAATTCTTCATCACCAACAAACCCCGATTCACCCTTCATCCATTCAAGATGAATCAGCAGGTACATCTGCACCGGTTTTTTCTTGAAGGCGAAATCTTTTTTCTTACGCCCCGTTGCGCGAAGGCTGGGCTGGGCATGACGGTCAAAAACATCGACTAGGCGTTTTCCGGCAAAGTTGCGGCAATGGGGGCAATGGAGTCCGGGTTCCTGTGCTGCCGACGCTTTCAAAGCCAGCGCCCGTTCCCAGGTATCGTTGGCGTTGCCTTTATCGTAATCGTTCAGCAGCCGGGCAAAATCCTGGGTTAATTCGGTAAATGTAGTATCGCCTTCCATCACCACCCGTTCCGCACCGGGTGCCATGCGGGTTTCGCCCAGCTCGGCATGAAACATCGTGCCGCAGCTGGGGCAGGTCAGCTCGGTGTAACCAGTTGAGAGCTTTTTCTCGGCAATGATCGGTGTGCGAAAGATTGGAGTGCGATGACCGCAGTCTTTGGCCTGGCAGGGACCATGTTTGGCCCAAAAGGTATAGATGACCTCCGGCCCTTCCCAGCGGAACCGGGAACGCTGGTCAGGAGGTAATTCGATGGGGTCAAGGCTGACAGCCTCACCGGTTTCCACATCAATCCATCGGCCCTGGTGCCCTCGAGGGCAGGTGGTGGTATAGAACGGCTGGATTTGCGGTTTGACCTGCCGTTCGATCTCCGCAAAAAGCGCCTTGACCTGTTCCGGATCGCTGCAGGCCAGTTCGTTTTTGACGACAAACCAGGCTACCGGATTGAGATCTACCCCGGTCATTTGCATGCCGAGACGGGAGCCCTCCACTAGGGTCGTGCCGCCGCCCATAAAACAATCCAGCACCTTCAAATGCTTGAAGGAACCTGCCTTCTGATGGTTGCAGTAGTAATGATCCCAGACAAGTTTAGACGCCTCGTTGGGGTCGGCCGGGGCCTCGGTCGCCGCCGCAACCAGCATGGAGCGGAAAACGCTGGAACGGCGACGTGCCCACCACTTGGACATCTGGTAAATGGGTTTGCCCGCATTGCCTTCCAGGTTGGAAAGTGCGTTGATCTGCGCGATAGGGAAATCCGCCTCTAAGCAGGTTGGTTTCCGATTTGGGTCAGAAAAATCCGGCACTGGCAGTTTGACCGCCTTGCCGAGTTTTTCGGGCAACAGCTCTGCCTGTTTGTCGACAATTGACTTTCGGCCGTTCTTTTTGGGCGCTGCCGGAGTTTTTTCACTCACATTGCCCCAAAGATCGACTTGTTTTGCATTCTGATCGCTCATAGCGCGGGAAACTCCATGTAGGGCACGGCAACTTCAAGAAGGCTCATTCCACCGTGACAGACGTGGGGGAAGCCGCCCTGTACCTTCCACTTCCGTTGGCCCATGACCACGTGCTGGTTATTATTTGTCATAACGATAGGCGGCATGAATCGTTTCTGCCAAGGTTCTGAAACAGCCTTGTTGCGGGATGCGCCGAAGGTCTTCCTTAATATTTCAATGGCATCCGGGTCTTCCACTTCGGAGGAAAATCGCTTGCTGACCGCATAGCCATGGTCCGAGGTGATGATCAGGCCCCGGCCTTGGCGCAGGCGATTGATAAAATTCCAGAAGCCATCGCTCTGCAAGGTGCTGGTGGCGATGCTGGCGATCTGGTCCGGCAACTTCTGCTGAAGGTGAATGAGGTCATCCAGCCAGGAGTGCCAGATCACCAGGTTTGGTGTCGGCGGAACCGCGCAGTCTTCAAACGGCAGGCTCACCACATCGGTGTAACATTTGCCGCCGAACAGAGCGAACGTGCCGGGCTTGCCGTCATTGGCCAATGCGCTTCGGGATGACAAGCCGAGGCTTTTGGCGAAGTGATCGGTGGTGGATGGGCATTCAGAACCCGTGACCTTAACTTGGATTGGCTGAATCTCTCGCTCCTCTGCGGCCCCCATCAAAATGGGCAGTTCACGAAGTGATAGGGCATCGAGAATCAGAACAGCCTTTCCGGAACCTGCTGCCCAGTTTTTAAGGTTGCCAGCCGTTTTCTCGGCGTGTATCGGGAATGCTTCCCACAGCTCCCATGCGGCTTCGGTCAGCAATCGATCCGGAATAACGGTCGCATCATGAAGCGCGACCGGAGACGAGCTGGATCTCGACAGCGCGTTCATTGCTGAAAATATCTCCGCCCATGCGTCTTGGGGCGACTGGGAGTCGAGAATGATGCCGCTCCAATCGGTGCTCATTGTTTCCCTCCGTCTTTGTAGGCGATCTCAAGGGACGCTTTAAAGGTGGAAGGAATCCGCTGCAGAATCTGCTTGATCTGCTGGGCCGTCAGCCCGGAAAACTCAATCCGGGCCGTTTCGATAGTTTGGCTGGTAGGTACTCCCCAGTTTTCAAAACAGCCGGAGAGGTTAATTCCGGTGGCGGGTTCTTCCGATTTGTTACTCTTGATGGCCGGGATTGGTTCGGGAGGGTTTGCCCCACCAAAGCCGATAGTTCCACCCGGTTCGCCCGTCTCACCACCAGTTCCGCCTCCGCCAGAAGTACCAGGCGGATACGATGTTCCGCTGCCGCCTGCTGCACTCGGGGAAATTACCCCGCCCGTTCCAGGCGGAATTGCGCCACCGGTGGGAGCATTGGGAACGGTAACGGTGCCACCACCGACGGCACCCGGCAGGCCAAGCTGAATCTGCCTCATTTCCTGGCCGGTTCTGAAGGCCTTGCCCCGGATATAGCGCAAGGCATCTTCATCGGTGGCGTCTTCAGATCGCCGTCCGATCCAAGTGCCACTCACGTTGAGGACAAGATCGCCGGAGGCGGCAATTTCTAAGACAAATTCATAAATCTTCGTTTCGCCCAGGAAGGGAATCGCCTCTCCTGCGTTGGGTGGCGGCGGCTCGGTCAGATCATCCATCATGGAGCCGACAAAATCGGAATCCTTGGCCCGCTTTAGCACGAACTGCTTGAATTCGGTCTGATCAAAAAGGTCGGAAAGAATCTTCGCCTCAACTGCAGCCGGGATCTCTCCTCCTTGCTCGGAAATTTTCTCGATGTCGAAAACACAATTCACCGGCTGTTGGAAATCCCATTTGCGCAGCACGGCAAATCGATTGAACCGCGATTTCAAGGAAGCTCGCAGCGGTCGATCGAAATCCTGATGCAAGGCCCGGTAGGTTGTATCTGTTCCCCATCCCTCCTTGGAACAGAGGAAGCTGCATCGGGCCGAATAAACAAGCTCCTCATCGGAGAAAAGGCTTAGTGTGTCTGCGGCCGGAAGAAGGAACCGAATGGTGTTCCTTCTTTTCTGTACGTGCTTGGCAAGCCACGCTCCCAGGGTGGAGTTAACCCCTGCCGGACCGCCTTCGATTTGATCGGGAACAACCAGCAGCACGGGTCTGTCCCACTTTGCCGGTCTATCGGCCTCATCCACATCGCCCCATGGATCATTTTTCCAGTGAGGGCCAAGAATGATAACCCGTGAAGGCGCCTGGGTAGTTTCCGGAACGAAAATATGCCGTAGAGTGTTTCGAATGTGTAGCAGGTCTTTGCCGGGATAGACCGTCATACCGGCTGTTGGAACCGCTCCGATGTGCCAGAGCTTGTTGTTTTTTGCGCAGGCACGAACCTTGGATCGGGGGTTCTCACTGACCCCAAACCAGAGTGGGCCACCCGGAACCTCGTCGCCATGGATATTGACACTGTTTTCGATGAGCAGCGCCAATTCAGCTTGAAAGGCGTTGTCATCAATAACGGTCCCCCTGATGATATCTAGATGAAGTATAGCCGGTGTCCCTCCGGCATTTTTTCCAGGAGACATGGAACGCATCCAGATTGTGCTCACAAGTTCACGGGCATTAGGAACATTGAGGCCGGAATCTCGGACCGCTTCCAGATTTCGTTGAGCAATCTGGCGGAGTTTTTCCTGTCCGGCCTGAACCGATATCGAGTCAACCAGGGTTTGCACTTCGTCTGATTCGCCATCAACAAAAAAATCTGCGGGTGTGATGATCGGAACCAAATCGCCACGGGTTCGATAGACTTGGGCAAGAATGCGAATAAGGTCTCGTGTCTCCTGCGCTGCCGAGCTGAGTAAAATATGGTCTTCAAGGAGGTCGAGAAGCTCGGGGCTGAAGGGCCAACAGCCAAACGTCTCCTGCTGAACGCGCTCTTTTTCTGCTTCTGACTTATTGGTATGTAGCAATCTGAATCTTTCGCTGGCATAAGCGCCCACGGTGCTAATGATGTCGAGTTCAGAGATATTTCGGCGGTTTTCAAACAGGCGATGCAGCAGGAGTTTCTGGCGATCCTGTTTGGCAGATGGCCCACGAAAATCTACAATGACCGGCCCTTGGCGATGAACCTGCTGAAATGCATCGTTTTGGTTATTAAGGACCGAAATGACAAAAACAAGAATGTCAGATCGATCCTTAGCGATTTCAGAAAGGATCTGCACAAAGTTAAATGCGTACTGCTTGAGGAGAAAGCCTGTCTTGGGATCTTTGTCCGGCAGCCCCATGTACCAGGTTTGAAATTCGTCCAAAATGAGGCAGGTCGGCTGGTCCTCGAACATCTTTTCCAGCAACGTCCGTGGCGGGAATGGCTGGGTCATGCTCTCGAATTGGCCACGATAATACTGGCCCTTTGGGTGTCTATCGAAGAGGAGATCCCAGAGCAGCGGGTATTCATGGTTATGGACCGGCTCGGAAATCGGCACATAGCCTTTCAACAATTCAGCGTTCTTAAGCTCATTGCTACCGATCTTGTTTGCCCAATCCTGAAGCCATGACTCAACGACTTCAGGCGACTCAATGGCATGGTGCATAACAGCCATGATGTGTGATTTACCACGGCCGCGATCCCCCATCAGAACAATAGGGCGTCCAGAATTTTTGGCGCTGATCGCCTTTAATGCCGTCTGGACATCCGCTGTCGGATAGGTGATGGACAGAATGTGGTCTGGGGATTTCTGAGCCGCCCCTTGGTTATCACTCGTGCGAAGAGCAATAGCGGTCCCGGGCATGTGAGCCCCGAGAAACTCGTCTCTTAATTTTAATCCCAGCATTCTTATCTCTCCTGATAATGTTCGTTTTTCATGCGGTCTACTTTGTCTTCCTAGAGTCGTTGTCGGTTGACGAAGCTCCTCCAGCCTTGACCCAGGAATCGACCTCGTCCCTTTTAAACTTCCAAAGACGGCCCATGCGATGGGCGGGCATCGCATGCTTGTCGATCCATTTGTACACAGTGTCACTACTGACGCCCAGGTGTTCGCAAATCTCGTGAATAGAAAGCCAGCGGTCTTCTGTTTCCGACATTCTTTGTGCTCCCAAATAGAATGTGGAAGAGCAAATGCTCTTCATAGATGGTGGGTATAAATGAAGGGACCCCCTCCCATCATAAAAACATCCTAAAGATGCAATATCCCAAAGCAAAGGTCAAACGATTTTAACCGATATGGCCCGATTCCGTCGGGTGGCTCCAGAAAGACCTACCCCCCTCCCTCATTTATAGGACGACCCCTTTTTGAGGCTATGTCCTATGACCAAGCTGTTCCTTGTTCTCTGTTTTACGTTGCTCCCCGTATACACCCACGCCTTCTGCTTCCAGGAGGCCAGCCAGCGGTATGGGGTATCTCCCAACTTGCTCAGGGCCATTGCCAAAGCTGAAAGCAACCTCAACCCGTCCGCAACGAACCACAACCGCAACGGCTCAGTCGATATCGGACTGATGCAGATCAATTCAATCTGGGCGGGTCAGCTTGGTCCAACCTGGAGCTACCTGTTCGATCCTTGCGCAAATGTCATGGCAGGGGCATGGATTCTCAGCCAGTGCATCCGTGACTACGGTTCCACCTGGCAAGCGGTCGGTTGCTATCACAGTCGTACACCGTCCAGAAGAGACGCCTACGCCGCCCGGGTCGCACATATTTTCAAAACAGGGAGACGACCATGATTCCCGGTGATCTCCTGGAGAAGTACAACCTTCCCGAAGACCAGATTGCCGATGCCATTGAGACGGCAATCTCGCGCACCCTCTCCACCATGTTCCACATGGACGTCTTAGTTCAATTGGACAGGAATCTCGAAGTCATCGCCATAAATCGTGCTCATGCGGACACAGAACCAATTCAAATCGACCCCACCGGGATTTCCAAACAAGGTCGGCGACAGATCCGGCGGCAGATCGAACTGGAACTGGAGAAACGCCAGGCTCTCCACGAATGCAACCATCTTCATACCCTGCGTGGGCAGATCATAAAGGGAGAAGTCCGCAAGGTCGCCTCAAATGGCGAAGTCACTGTTGCCCTGGAGGTGGACGATCACTTCCGCCAGCTTACCCTGACCGGTGTCTGTCCTGCCCGCTATCTGCCGCCAAAAGAACGAGGGTGCTTCAACCTTGGAGAGATCAGAACGTTCCTCGTCACCAGTGTCCTGCCCGTACAAAAAAGAGGACGATTCAAGGTCCAGATTCGACTGAGCAGAACATCGAAAGCCCTGCCCGAGATGTTGCTGAGGCAGGCAACCGGGTTACAGGGCATCCGTTGTCTGAAAAGAATCGCCGGAGCTTTCTGTGAAATAGAAACCGTCAAATTTCTTCCCAAGGATGCCATCAAAGCGGTTGGTGATGAACTGAAGGAAAGGATTATCGTTCGTGTTCTGGAATCGAAAAAAAGCGCCTGAACCAAGCACCCTGATTGGCACCGGAGTCTGCTTGGACGATCCGGCCAAGATCATCCCGATCAAGCTGACCGACAGCCACCGCAAGCGCCACACCTTCGTCTTCGGCACAACAGGCGTAGGCAAAACCCGCCTGGCTGAACTGATGATCGAACAGGATATCCGGGCCGGAAAAAACATTGTCTTTCTCGATCCGAAGGGGGACCAGCAGATTTTCACCAAGATCTTCGATATAGCCCGGCAGTGCGGCAGGGAAGAGGAGATGCAACTGGTCACGCCGATTTACCCCGAATACTCGGCAGTCATCGACCCGCTGGCCTACTACTTCATGCCGGATGAACTGGTCGGGCACCTGGTTGCCGGGATCAAGGACGGCAAGGAACCTTTTTACCGCAACGTTGCCAAGGAAGTCGCCTCTGCAGTTATCGCCGGGAACATCCTTCTGGCCCGGGCTGAAGGTCGCCCACCCCTTCAGAATATCGACTCTGTTCGTCAGGCCATTCGCCGGTCCGCAATGGAAGAGATGCAGCAGGCGCTGGACCGGCTCTCCGACCCAGAAGCGCAGTCTGTCGCCGGAATGATTCAGGACATTCTTGAATCCCCCCAAGGGTATTACGAAAAGGTCAGCTCAACCCTCCGCACATCCCTGAACGAACTCTCCAGCGGCAATATCGGCCAGATCATCGGCAAAGCAGAGTCCAACCAGTTCATTGAGCGGATGGAGCAGGGCAAGGGCGTCATCCTGGTCGTCCATACCGGCTCGATGATAACCCGGGAAGCCGGAGAAACCTTGGGGCGGGTCGTTCTCTCCATGATCCAGTCCTTTGTTGGTCGAGTTTACCTCTCTGGGCGACAGCAGATCGACCGTGGACTGTCTATTTACATCGACGAGGCGCAGTCCCTCTTCTACAAGGGCGTTGAAGACCTGTTCGCCAAGTCCGGGTCCGCCGGAGTCATGGTTCAGGCGTTCGCCCAATCAGTCAACCAGCTCTATTCCGCCCTGGGTGAGAACGAGGCAAAGTCCATTCTGGACAACACCAATACCAAAATCTTCATGCGCTGCACCGATGCCGAAACCTCTGATTATGTTGTTCAGCACTTCGGAACCAAGAAGATCCTCTCCACCATCTACAACCCGGCACAGATCACCACCCGTGAAGTCGAGGAGGACGTACTGCGGGTTCAGGACATTCTGAGTCTGCAACCGCAGGACTTCTACATGATGACATACGCTGGCAGGCACCGAGGGCGAACGTCCACCATCAAGGACTCGAAGCTGACCATCCAGTTCCCAGATGCTCCGGCTATCGTCAAGGCCGACCGCAAGCAGGGAGAGCGTCATGCCGTCTGACTTGATCCTGCTGGCTGGAGGTGGAGCCTGTCTTGTGCTGGTTGTTTATGCCGGACTGCAACTATTGCCGCAGCGGTCCCAGAGGTCAAAGAAGGAACGCCGGCTGCTCGGAGAGATCGCCTGGCTCTGGACGGGGAAAAACGATGATGTGGTTGACTTCCGGGACATCGCCCGGATCTGGCGGATCACTCCCGAAGTCCGCGAAGAACCGTCACCTTCGCCGGAGTACACCAGAGAAGAGATCCGGCAGTTTCATTCCCGCTGGGTCACTCTTCCAACGGTGAAGGGTGAAAAGAAGCAGATCATCGAGAATATCCTGTCCATCCTTGACCACAAGGGGGATTGCCCCTCTGTAGTCCAGCGCAACAAAGATGAAGCCGAGAACAAATACGACAAGGATGTTTTCGAGCAACTGGCCCAGGTCCCCCTCTGGCAACACAGTCTGTCCGTTGCCGGCCACCTTGCCGACAGCATGAAGCAGGCAGTGATGATCCCCGATGCTCTGCTTGCCGGACTGGGTCACGACCTAGGGAAGATTCCCGCCTACCAGGACGCTCTGTATCGGACCGGCGACCATCCCGTGCTGTCACTCATCGTTCTGAACCGGATTCCGGGCTACGAATCCATGTCGAACGCAGACGATGTGTCTCAGGCGATCCGGCAGCACCATCAGCTCGCGCCTGAAACCCCTCTGGGGATCGCCCTGAAAAAGGCCGACAAGAAAACCAGACTGGAAGAGATCAGTCGGATGTCTTCGGTTGAAAAAGACCTTCCGCTGGAAATAGCTGAAAAATCCGAAGAAGACCTACCCCCCTCCCTCAATATAGAGGAAACGGGGAAAGTAAAGCCTGTGAAGGAAAAAGAAAAGAAATCGCAGGCACCCACACAGACTGCGGACAACAAAAAGAAACAGCCAACGCCATCACGGAAGCAAAAGAGCTCAGTGCCCAACGAAGACCGAGTGTTGGCTGAAAACCTGGCTCTGGCCCTCATCCTCGATGCGCTCAAAAAGAGGATTAACAAGGTAGAAAAGGGGCGCTGGTCGATCATCTCAACCCCGGAGGGTGTTGTTCTCTGCCAGCCGGACGCACTTTGGCAGGAGATCAAAAATGCCGGTCAGAACAACCCGGAACTACTGGTCGGAGACGCCGACGAAGAAACAAAGCGGAAAATCATCGGAGCGGTAGTCAAACGGATGAACAACGAACTGAGAGCGATTGAGACCAGTCAACTCGGCAAGGGCTATCACACCGCTCAATGCCTGGTGATTTCAGCCGATGGCAAGGCATTCAAGGTGCCCCTGATCCCCTTCCGGGCCGAAGCGTTTAACGCCCTTCCGTCTCAGTTTGAGATTTCGAAGCAACCGAACATCAGACGGCTGGTGCAGAAAGTTAAGTTGCCGAACCAGATAAAAAAGGACGAAACATGATCCGGCTCAAGCTCCTCTTTCTGATTGGCGTCATGGTCTGCCTGCAAACGACAAATGCAGCCGCCTACCAGGACCCTCCCGAGAGGGGTTACTGGTGGTATGAGACGCCGCCGAAACAGGAGGGGGAAAAAGAGGAGGAACAGCCTCCAGAGATCCCCGACTACACCCCACCGCAGATGATGGTGATGGACCCTGACATGCTGAAGGAATACGCCGAGCGGGTCACAAAAGAAGCGATCCGGATGCCGAGCGAAGAGAACGTCAAGCGGCACTACCTGGTTCAGGATCTGATCCGGCGTAAGGCCCGAGCCTTCACGAACGTCTCTGAGATGGTCTGGCAGAAATACCCTGAACTGACGACCGCAAAGGACAATCCAATCACCGCACCTGGCCGTAACGCTTTGACCAGAGCTCAGGTTGAGGAGCGTCGGCAAGAGCTGGCCCAGGCACGAAAAGAGTTCGCCCTGCTCTATTTCCGCTCCGACACCTGTGAATTCTGCCAGGCACAGGATCAGATCATCCCGCACGTTGTTTCACGGCTCGGCTGGCAAGTGAAACCGATCAGCATGGAGGCTGGCTCGGCCCTGGCCAACAAGCTGGGAGTTGAAACGGTCCCGACCCTGATTCTGATCAGCAAGGGGTCCCAAGAGTTTTTCCCGGTCACAACCGGGGTGGCTTCAGTCACAGAGATTGAGTCCCATCTGTTCCGGGCGATCCGCTTGCTGCGTGGAGAGACAACCCCGGACAATTTCAACCTTTACGATTTTCAGAAAGGAGGCGGCTATGATGTCGAAACCCAACAGGGAGGATAACCCCGCGAAAAACGGTTTTCTGATTTATGAAGGCCTTTCCCCTGGGGCTTTCGGTGTTTGTCATTTGAGGGTCATCTTCGGGGAAAAGAAGATCGTTCTCCTCGCCAGCGAACTTACCCACAACCCTGGTCCCAGCATAGCCAACAGTGCCGGGGCCATCTGGTATTTCATTTTTGCACGGGATCTTTCACAGGGAGTCGTCCCCGAATGGGCACTGCTGGTCGAGCATTACAACGACAGGGCCATTTTGGGCCTCGCAGAGGGAGGCGACCGCTACAATATCGTCCACATAGGGCCAGAGAATAATGTTCACCGGAGCCACCAGTCTCCAGAAAAGATCGTGAAGCTGGCAGGAATTTCCGCAACCGATCTGGAAGTGGACGAAAGCATCCTGTGTGTAAACCCCGATGATCTGGAAATGGAGCTACGCCGTGACTCGCAACTTTTCCATTAAGGCCACCCTGACCATCATGCTGCTTCTGTCTTGCATGGCCTCGGCTGCCAGTGCTGGATGGGTCGATGACTGGGTGGCCCAGAAAACAGAGTCTGCCCCCAGCAGATACGAGGGACAGGTCAGAAACTACTACTCCGCTGGCAGTTTCAATGCCAGGTGGAATACCCGCAACGACTACCTCTGGAGCCTGAGTCTGCCGAAGGTGAAGACCGGCTGCGGTGGGATCGATGCCTTCATGGGCGGTATGACCTTCCTGAACACCGACTATCTGGTAGAAAAACTCGAACGGATCATGAACGCAGCTCCGGCAGCGGCTTTCGATATCGCCTTAAAAGTCCTGGCCCCACAGGTATCAGACACAATCCGCTCGATGGAAAGCTTGTCGTCGAAGCTAAACAGCATCCAGCTTGACGAGTGCAAGGCATCCAAGGCGATGGTCGCAACGATTGCCAACCCATTCGTTCCCAATCCCGCCCAGAAGAAGGAGCTGGGAGCGATCCAGACAGACTGGTGGCAATCAACCGGTGTCGGTGATCTGTGGACCGAATTCCAGAAACAACGTAAAGCCGACAACGACAAACCTGACGCTGCTGCCGCAGCCGGATCCATGTCGGGCTGTTCGGCGGAATTCAAGGATGTCTTTGCAGGCGGGAGTGTTCTGGAGAATGTCGCGGCAAAGATCGGGCTGACCAACAGCGACTATCTGGCCCTGATCCGGGGTTATGTCGGGGACGTGTATATCGAGGCTCCGAACGCAGCAACCGGATTCGGTGCCTACAAGGTGGCAGGTGACGATCCCTGCGAAAAGAACACCGGCCTGGACGACTTCATCAACGGCGATGCCGAGGGTCGGGCTGTCGGCGGTGCCTGTACGCCGATCACGGACACCAACAGCAATCTGCAAATCTATGTGCAGAACAGGATTTACGAGATCAACACCAAATACGCTACTCGACAACCCCTCACCGCCAACGACAGAGCATTCCTTCAAACCATGCCGTTACCGGTGTCTCTGATCCTGAAAAGCGCCAGAGCATCCCAAACAGTCGATGCAGAGGTTGAATATCTGGGCAGTGCCGCAGGTAAAGCCTATTCCTACCGGATGCTGGCCGATCTGTTCGCCAAAACCAGCAAGCTGCTCTACACCGCCCAGACCGTTATGGCGACC